>Ga0182012_10004000_pt1 | contig 15549 bp, 17 predicted proteins | sample 612S2SmetaG_FD_120486 | JGI IMG/M metagenome (GOLD analysis project Ga0182012, IMG submission 120486) | Permafrost microbial communities from Stordalen Mire, Sweden - 612S2S metaG | ecosystem: Environmental > Terrestrial > Soil > Wetlands > Permafrost | place: Sweden: Stordalen | collected...
CAGAAACGACAGCCAGCGATCTACCTGCCGTTCGTGAAACCCGTCGGGGCGGCCGAAGCCCTCGAGGCCTTGCGCGCGCCAGTCCACCCGGCCCAGCTTGGCGGCGCCCTCGACGAGTTCGAAGGCCAGCCCCCGCCGCGCACCCAGGTCGGTGTCGAACGGCGCCTGCCACCCGCCCTCCATCGGGCTCCAGCCATCGATTGCCTGCATCACGTAGAACGGCATCCCGACGACGGTGCCGGTGTCATCGGCGGCGATCAGACGCGCGTGCGGCACGTCGGTGCCAGACAGGGCTCGTACCAGCCGGATCTCTCGCAACAACCCGTCGATACGGGCCGCATCGGCGCGTGCGCCGGGCATTCGGAGCACCATGTGCTCGGCGGTCTGCCCCGAACCGCGTTGTATCAGGTAGAGGGTGTTCTGCGAACCGCCCTTGAGTAGTTGCAGCGCCGGTTCTTCGCCGTTTCCCGGAACGTCGTTCGCGTCGAGCCAACGACCAAGGACACCCGGGTCCAGTTGGATCTTGCCAGCAGTCGCCATTGTTCGCACACCCTAGTCTCTATACAGAGAATAGCATTCTCCGCCCGCCTGGAAAGGTGCCGCGGCCGCGGTCATGTAAGGCTTAGCGGCATGCAAGTGCTTCTGGTCCGGCATGCGTTGCCGCTGCGCAGCGAACACGGCCAGGGTTCCGACCCCAACCTGTCCGATGAGGGGATAGCGCAGATCGCGCGCTTGCCTGAGGCGCTTGCGAGGTTTTCCATCACCCGGGTGGTCAGTAGCCCGCAGCGCCGCGCCATCCAGACCGCCGAACCGGTCGCTGCGGCGCGGGAGCTGCCCGTCGAGATCGACGACCGATTTGCCGAATATGACCGTGACCTTCCGGCATACATCCCCGTCGAGCAGATCCGCTCGGAAAACCCCAAGGAGTGGGCCCGGCTGGTCCAGGGTCATCTGCCGAGTGCGGTCGACGAAGACGCCTTTCGGGCGCGGGTGCTGGCGGCGGTCGCCGATCTTGTCGGCGCTGTCGATCCCGAGGACACCGTCGCGGTGTTCAGCCACGGCGGGGTGATAAACCTGCTCCTGCATGAGATTCTGGGGACGGCCCGGATGTTGTCTTTTCAGGTGGACTACGCATCGGTGACCCGCCTGCTGTACTCGCGATCCGGCCAGGCGATGGTGGCGTCGGTCAACACCACCGAACACGTGTGGGACCTGTTGCCGCGCAATCAGCGGCTGCTTGAGGGCAACTAGCCCGGGGCAGTCGGCGATGGTAAACAAGTTCGGTGACTTCGGCTGACCGACTCGACGGGCTGGACCTGCCCGCGCTGGACCAGTATCTGCGTTCGCTCGGAATCGAGCTTGACGGCGAATTACGGGCGGACTTTATCTCCGGGGGCCGCTCCAATTTGACATTCCGCGTGTATGACGACAAGACAAATTGGCTGGTGCGGCGCCCACCACTGCACGGGTTGACACCGTCGGCGCACGATATGGCCCGCGAATACAAGGTGGTTGCCGCGTTACGAGACACCGCGGTGCCGGTGGCGCGCGCGATCGCGCTGTGTGAGGACGACTCGGTGTTGGGCGCGCCGTTCCAGATCGTTGAATTCGTCGCCGGGCAAGTGGTGCGCCGGCGGGCTCAACTGGAATCGCTGAGTCGCACCGTCATCGACGGCTGCGTTGACTCGTTGATCCGGGTCCTCGTCGACTTACATGGCGTCGACCCGAACGCCGTGGGGCTGGCTGATTTCGGCAAACCCAGCGGCTATCTGGAGCGCCAGGTACGCCGATGGGGCTCCCAATGGGATCTGGTGCGGCTGCCCGACGACCACCGCGATGCCGACGTCGAGCGACTGCACTCCGGCCTGCGTGACGCTGTTCCGCCGCAGAGCCGCAGCTCGATCGTGCACGGTGACTACCGGATCGACAACACCATCCTGGACGCCGACGACCCGACGCGAGTTCGCGCGGTCGTGGACTGGGAGCTCTCGACGCTGGGGGACCCGCTCTCCGACGCGGCCCTGATGTGCGTGTACCGCGACCCCACCCTTGACCTGATCCTCAGCGCCCAGGCCGCTTGGACGTCACCGCTGCTGCCGACGGCCGACGAGCTTGCGGACCGCTACTCGCTGGTCTCGGGGCTGACGCTGGGGCATTGGGAGTTCTACATGGCATTGGCCTACTTCAAGCTCGCCATCATCGCGGCCGGCATCGAATTCCGCACCCGCATGTCGGAGCAGGCCGACGGAAAAGACGAAACATATGACACGGCGCCAGAAGTCGTGGCGCCGTTGATCTCCCGCGGCCTCCAGGAGCTCGCCAAGCTAACCGGTTAGTGGGCCCCGGCTATCCCGGCGTGGTTGCTCTTAGCGGCTGCGAAGTGCTTTTTTGCGGCGCGGCGCAGCTGAAGGATCCGCGCAGTGCCGACCGCCACGGTGAGCAGCCCGCCACCGACTGCAGCCAGCAGAATGGCCACGCCCAGCGGCAGGCTCCAATGCCAGGTGAAGAACGTAAAGGGCGTCGACGCCGTGTTTTGCGCTATGAAGATCAGCAGCACGATCAGGGTCAGGAACCCGGCAATCAACGCTGACCAAAGGGCCCCCGCGCGGGTGAACTTGACCGCCGGTTCGCCGGGTGCCGGATCGACCGGGGGTTCGGTAGGTGGCGGACTACTTGGGGCAGGAGGGTTGCTGCTCATGATTCCATCTTTGCCTCATTCGCCGGAGAAAGAAACCAGCAACGCCGGAAAACTGACGGGACCTGCGCACGTGTCGCAGCGTCTGGTCTTTTCTGACGTTAATGTCGGCGGTATGGCGATGCTGCGACGGGTGCATAGGGCAACCGTCTGCGCCGTAGTATGGCTCGCTACGGTCTGCCTGGTCGCGGCCTGCAGCAATTCCGATCCACTCGGGCCGGAAACCCGCGACCTGAAATCCATCGTGGTCGGGTCCGGTGACTTCCCGGAATCGGAGATCATCGCCGAAATCTATGCACAAGCGTTGCAGACCAACGGCTTTGATGTCGGAAGACGGATGGGAATCGGGAGCCGCGAGACGTATATCCCGGCGCTCAAAGACCATTCCATCGACCTGGTGCCCGAGTACATCGGCAATCTGTTGCTGTACTTCGAACCTGACTCCACTGCAACCATGCTCGACGCCGTCGAGTTGGAGCTCTACAAGAAGCTGCCGGGCGACCTGTCGATTCTGACGCCGTCACCGGCTTCCGACACCGACACGGTCAGCGTCACGAGTGCCACCGCCAGCTTGTGGAACCTGAAAACGATCGCCGACCTGGCCGCACACTCACCGGAGGCGAAGTTCGGGGCGCCGTCGGCGTTCCAGAACCGGCCGGCCGGGCTACCGGGGCTCAAGAGGAAGTACGGGCTCGACATCAGGCCAGGTAATTTCGTCGCCATCGAGGATGGCGGCGGTCCGGTGACCGTACGCGCATTAATTCAGGGGCAGGTGAACGCCGCCGATATCTTCAGCACGTCACCGGCCATCCCGCAAAACAATCTGCGTGTCCTTGAGGACCCAGCGCACAACTTCCTGGCCGGCAATATTGTGCCGCTGGTGAATTCGCGGAAAAAATCTGACCGCCTCAAAGATGTGCTGGACGCGGTCTCGGCAAAGCTCACCTCGTCCGCGGTGGCCGCGCTGAACGCGACGGTGGAGGGTAACTCGGGCATCGATCCTGTCCAGGCAGCACGAAACTGGGCTCGATCCAACGGCTTTGAACACCCAATCGGGCAATGATCAGCTTCGATAACGTCACTAAGCTGTTTCGCGGTGGCACCACCGCCGTGGATCAACTGAGCCTGGAGGTCCCCGCGGGCAAGTTGACGGTTTTCGTCGGCTCGTCTGGCAGCGGGAAGACCACAGCGCTGCGGATGATCAACCGGATGATTGAGCCGACCAGCGGCACCATAACCGTCGACGGGGCTGACGTGGCAGGGGTCAACCCGGTGAAGCTGCGACTTGGAATCGGCTACGTCATCCAGAATGCCGGGCTGATGCCCCACCAGCGGGTTATCGACAACGTTGCGACCGTGCCGGTACTACAGGGCCAACCCCGCCGCGCCGCCCGCAGAGCCGCTTACCAGGTGCTCGAACGCGTCGGCCTGGACTCCAAGCTCGCAACCCGCTATCCCGCGCAGCTCTCCGGAGGCGAACAACAACGTGTCGGGGTGGCACGCGCCCTGGCCGCCGATCCGCCCATCTTGCTAATGGACGAGCCGTTCTCCGCCGTCGACCCGGTGGTTCGTCTCGAGCTGCAGAAGGAAATATTGCGTCTGCAGAACGAGTTGCGCAAGACAATCGTCTTCGTGACCCACGATATTGACGAGGCGCTCAAACTGGCCGATCAAGTTGCGGTGTTCGGGAGGGGAGGCGTGCTGCAGCAGTACGACGAACCCGCGCGGCTACTGTCGCGGCCGGCCAACAATTTTGTGGCGAGTTTCATCGGTCTTGGCCGCGGCTATCGGTGGTTACAGCTCATCGACGGATCCGGCCTGCCGATGCACGACATGGAGCGGATCGCTGCGAACACTCTGGCGGGTACGCAGAGCGCCCAAGTTCTGGACCGCTGGACGCTGGTGGTCGACGACGAAGGCGTGCCGTTGGGGTGGATCGACGCCGACGGCGTACGGCGCTACCGCGGTGGGGCGTCGTTGTCCGACGTCCTCAGTGCCGTCGGAGCGCAGTTCCGGCGGGGCGGAAATCTCAGCCAGGCGCTGGACGCGGCGTTGTCATCGCCATCGTCGATGGGCATCGCCGTCGACCACGAAGGCAAGATCGTCGGCGGCATACTCGCCACCGATGTGCTGGCCTTGGTGGAAGCCCGGCGGAGGGCCTGAACGGGATCGCACATGCACTATCTCCTTATCCACCACCATGACGCCTGGGCGCTGACCCTGGTGCATCTTCGGCTGTCATTGCTGCCTGTGCTTACCGGGCTGGCTATCGCGGTGCCGTTGGGCGTGGCTGTGCAGCGCGCCCCCATGGCGCGGCGGCTGACAACGGCAGCCGCCAGTCTCGTGTTCACCATCCCGTCGCTGGCGTTGTTCGTGGCCTTGCCGGTGATCATCGGAACGCGAATCCTCGACGAGGCCAATGTTGTGGTCGCGCTGACCGCCTACACGGCGGCGCTGCTGGTGCGTGCGGTGCTCGAGGCGCTGGACACGGTGCCGGTTGACGTGCGTGACGCCGCCACCGCGATGGGCTACGCGCCGATCAAACGAATTTTCAAAGTCGAACTGCCGCTGTCTATTCCGGTTATGACCGCGGGGCTGCGGGTGGTCATGGTGACCAATATCGCGATGGTATCGGTGGGCTCCGTGATCGGTATTGGCGGCTTAGGGACCTGGTTCACCGCCGGGTATCAGACCAACAAAAGCGACCAGATCGTCGGGGGCATCATTGCCGTGTTGTTCCTTGCGTTCGTCATCGACATGCTCATCGTTCTGATCGGCTGGCTGGCCACGCCCTGGGAACGCGCTGCGCATCCCGACCGGCGCCTGATGGTATCCCCGATAGTGGGTGGCGCGCGATGAACTTCGTGGAACAGGCGGTGGCCTATCTATTGGCCGCCGGCAACTGGACCGGCCCCGTCGGGTTGGCCACGCGTACCTTGGAGCATCTGGAGTACACCGGGGTGGCGGTCGGGGCGTCAGCGCTGGTAGCCATCCCACTGGGGCTGATCATCGGGCACACCGGCCGCGGGACGCTGCTGGCGGTGGGCTTGGTCAACGTATTACGCGCGTTGCCGACGCTGGGCGTGCTGCTGCTGGGGGTGCTGCTGTTCGGGCTGCGCGTGGGTCCCCCGATGGTTGCCCTGATGCTGCTTGGCGTCCCCTCGATGCTGGCTGGGACCTATGCGGGCATAGCCAACGTCGAGCCGCTGGTGGTCGACGCGGCCCGCGCGATGGGTATGACGGAGGCCCAGGTGCTGCTGCGTGTCGAGATTCCCAATGCGATGCCGTTGATGCTGGGCGGGCTCCGTAACGCGACGCTTCAGATAGTCGCCACCGCGACGGTGGCTGCCTATGCCAGCTTGGGCGGGCTGGGCCGGTACCTGATCGACGGGATCAAGGAGCGCGAATTCCAGCTCGCTTTGGTCGGTGCGCTGGCGGTGGCCGCGTTGGCGTTGATCCTCGACGGCTTACTGGCGTTTGCGGTGTGGGTGTCTTTGCCGGGCAGCGGCCGACCGCGCAAGTTTGTCGGTCGGTGAGATCTGGCGGACGCAGTTACCGGCAAAGGTTACTGGCAAGCCACCGCGTCCAGGGGACCCGACTACGGTAGAAGGGTGAATGAAGCCCCCTCTGATCCGGCTCGGCTCAACTGGCCGGCGATGTTGACTTGGCGCGCACAGGACGTCTCCCGCATGGAATCGGTGCGAGTGCAGTTGTCCGGCAAACGAATCAGGGCCAACGGCCGTATCGTGGCAGCCGCCACCGCAACCAATCCGGCGTTCGGCGCATTCTACGAAATGCAGACCGACGAGAGCGGCGCCACCAAGCGGTTCGGTCTCACCGTCACGTTAGCCGAGCGGGAACGTCAGCTTGCCCTCGCCCGCGACGAGGAGAACATGTGGATGGTGACCGACCACCAGGGTGAGCGGCGCGAAGCCTACAACGGCGCCCTTGACGTCGACGTGGTGTTGAGCCCGTTCTTCAACGCACTGCCGATTCGCCGCCTCGGGCTGCAAGAACGTGCGGACTCGATCACGCTGCCGACGGTTTATGTGAATGTGCCCGAGATGACCGTCTCCGCGGCCACCGTGAGTTACAGCAGCATGGGAGGTCTCGGGGGAATCAAGTTGCGTTCCCCGGTGGCCGACACCACGGTGAGCGTCGACTCCGACGGGTTCATCGTGGACTATCCCGGATTGGCAGAGCGGATCTAATCACCCCGCCCGCCCGGCCGGCGGCCGCCAGTTCCTCGCGCCAGTTGTCCGCGCCGATAACGAGGGCGAAGATGTCGGAGCGGGGGAAACTGTCGTAACGGGTGCGCGCGGCGTGACCCGCCTCGACCAGTCCGGCCACTGAGTTTCGGGAGGCCAGCGACTCTCGGGCATGGCTGAGCAGCTCGATGGCCTGGTCGACGGCCGGCAGTAGTTGGCCCGAGTTGCCTTCGCACATCGCGCGCACCAGATCCGGAGGGCTGGCGGCCACCCTGGTGCCATCGCGAAATGATCCTGCGGCCAGCGCGAATGCCAGCGGGACCTCGGCGGCCGTGATGGCCAGGGCCTCGGCGAGCAGGTGCGGCAAATGTGAGATGGCGGCTGCCGCGGCGTCGTGTTCATCGGATTTGGCCGGTACCACCAGTGCGCCACAGTCCAATGCCAACGTCATCACCATCGACCACACCGTGGGATCCACGTTGTCGTCAACGCTGATTACCCATGGGGTCCTGATGAACAAGCCGGCGTGGCCGGCCACCCACCCCGACTGCTCCGTGCCGGTCATCGGATGACCGCCGACGAAGCGTTTCTGCAGGCCGGCGGCGGTAACCGCGTCGAGCACCGCGCCCTTCACGCTGGTTACGTCGGTCAGCGGGCAGTCAGGGGCCAATTCGCGGATGTGGGCGAGCATGGCCGGCAATGCCGGCATCGGCACGGCCAGCACGATCAATGCGTTGCTGTTGCTGGCGCGGGTCAGCGCGTCGGTGAGGTCGGTTGTGGCGTCAAAGCCGTCGCGTCGCGCGCCTTGCGCGCCCTCTACCGATCGGTTGTAGCCGAACACATGGCGGCCGGCGGCCGCCGTGGCCCGCATGATCGACCCGCCGATCAACCCCAGTCCGAGCACGCACACCGGTGTCGCCGCAGCTGTGCCCGATGCCATCTCTGCCACAGCTCAAGGTTGGCACAGTTCGTCCGCCGGCGGTGACTCCGGATGCCCCGGCTCCTGCGCATTTGTCTGGGCGTATCTGGTCAGCGGGCCTCATCAGCGACTACCGTAATCGCCCATGGGAGCACAACGGGCCACAGCGCCAGGCCCGTCCGCGGAGTTGCCGGACGGCTTCGGCGTCGCGGTCGTGCGCGAAGAGGGCCAATGGCGCTGTTCTGCGTTGGCTTCCAAGTCGCTGACGAGCCTGTCGGCCGCCGAGACAGAGTTGCGCGAACTACGCAGCGCAGGGGCTGTCTTCGGCCTGATAGACGTCGACGATGAGTTCTTCGTCATCGTGCGCCCAGCGCCTTCTGGGACCCGGCTGCTGCTGTCGGATGCTACCGCCGCGCTCGACTACGACATCGCCGCCGAAGTGCTCGACAAGCTGGACGCCGACATCGACCCCGAGGACCTCGAGGATGCCGAACCGTTCGAGGAGGGTGACCTCGGGTTGCTGTCCGATATCGGGCTGCCGGAGGCGGTGCTTGGGGTGATCCTCGATCAAAACGACCTGTACGCCGACGAGCAGTTGGGCCGTATCGCCAGGGAGATGGGCTTCGCCGACGAGCTATCGGCAGTGATCGACCGCTTGGGTCGGTGATCGCGAGCGCGGCGGAGCCGGGCGAAGCGGGTCGCCGCCGTCAGACTGAGTCGGTGATCCCCGACGAAGATCTGATCCGGATCGCACTGACGGTTGCGGCGACGGCGGGTCCTCGCGACGTACCGATCGGTGCGGTGGTCATCGGCGCCGATGGGACCGAACTTGCGAGGGCCGCGAATGCCCGCGAGGCACTGGGCGATCCCACCGCGCACGCCGAGATTTTGGCGATGCGGGCGGCGGCCGGTGTGCTCGGCGACGGGTGGCGACTGGAGGGGGCCACTCTGGCGGTCACCGTCGAGCCGTGCACCATGTGCGCGGGCGCCCTGGTGATGGCGCGCATCGCGCGGCTGGTGTTCGGGGCCTGGGAACCCAAGACCGGAGCCGTCGGATCGCTGTGGGACGTGGTCCGCGACCGTCGGCTCAACCATCGGCCTGCGGTACACGGTGGCGTGCTCGCGCGGGAGTGTGCCGCACCGCTGGAGATCTTCTTCGCTCGCCAGCGATTGGGGTGAGCCGCGGTTGGTTGGGTAAGCTGCTCGGCGGTGGCGTGTCCGAGCGGCCTAAGGAGCACGCCTCGAAAGCGTGTGACGGCTAAAACCGTCCGAGGGTTCAAATCCCTCCGCCACCGCCATGTGATGAGTCGAGTCATGGGTTGCAGATTCCCCGGCCTTTGGCCGGGGTTTATTGTTGGCCGGAGCGGCGATAAGCTCGCGCCAAGAAAACACCTCGAAGGTTTTCCATGTCGTACGTCGTGGCGGTACCGGAGGCTCTGGCAGCGGCCGCGGGTGACGCGGGCCGCATCGGCGCGGCGATCACCGAGTCGAATAGCGCGGCGGCGGGCCCGACCACCGCCGTGCTCGCAGCCGGGGCCGACGAGGTGTCGGCAGCGATCGCATCGGTGTTTTCCGCCAATGCGCAGGTCTACCAGTCACTCAGCGTCGCGGCGTCGGCCTTTCATGAACAATTCGTGCGCGCAATAACCGCCGCCGGTGCCAGCTACGCCAGCGCCGAGGCCGCCAACGCCTCGCCGCTGCAGACCTTGGGCCAAGATTTACTCAACGTAGTGAATGCGCCCACCATGGCGCTGTTGGGGCGGCCGCTGATCGGCAACGGCGCGAATGCGACGACCCCGGGACAAGCCGGTGGAAACGGCGGAATCTTGTATGGCAACGGCGGAACCGGCGCGGCCGGTGCCCCCGGACAGCCCGGCGGTGCCGGCGGCAATGCCGGGTTGATCGGCACTGGCGGGACTGGTGGGGCAGCTGGGTCGGGGGCGGTTGGCGGGGCAGGCGGAACCGGGGGACTGCTGTACGGAAACGGCGGTTTTGGTGGAGCCGGGGTGTCGGGGCGGGGCGGCGGTGCCGGCGGTAACGCCTGGCTGATCGGCAACGGCGGGACCGGCGGGGCGGGCGGGCCGGCCGGGGCCGGCGGGGCCGGCGGGCTCCTGTTCGGTGCCGGCGGTGCCGGGGGCGCGGGGTTGGATGGGCAGCCCGGCGGCGCCGGCGGCAATGCCGGGCTGATCGGCAACGGCGGGGCCGGCGGGGCAGGCGGGCCAGGCACCGTGCCGGGCGTGAACTACGCGGGCGGATACGGCGGGGCCGGCGGATCTGGGGGGCTGTTATACGGCAACGGCGGTGCCGGCGGGGCGGGCGGTGAAGGGGGCACCGGTCTCCGAGGTGGGGCCGGCGGGGCCGGCGGGGCCTGCGGTCTGATCGGTATCGGCGGCGCCGGTGGGACCGGTGGCCAGAGCCCCGACGTCTTCGGCGGTTCCGGCGGGAACGGCGGGCGCGGAGGCGTGCTGGTTGGGATGGGTGGAGACGGTGGCGCCGGCGGCACCAGTGGCATCGTCGAGTCCGGCATCGGCTTCCCCGGCGGTGCAGGCGGCGCCGGAGGGGATGCCGGACTTATCGGCGTAGGGGGCGTCGGCGGAACCGGCGGGACCGGTGGAGCCGGTGCCGCCGGCGCCGTTGTCCCCGGCGCGGCCGGCGGCAGCGGCGGCAATGGTGGTGATGTCGGGCTGCTCGGCTTCGGCGGCAACGGCGGTACCGGCGGAACCGGCGGGGCCGGTAGCAACGGCGACCCAGGCGGGTCCGGCGGAGCTGGTGGCGATGGTGGCTCGGTCGGGCTCGTCGGCCTCGGCGGGACCAACGGCAAACCAGGAGCCAATGGCCCCGCGGGCTAACGGGCGGCTTCGTACCGTCTCGGTACAACATCGCCCCGACGTTCGCATCGGTTACGGAAGACGACTTTCGAAGGAGCCGCAGAGTTGGGCATCGATCCTGCCGCTACCGCCTGGCTGCTGGCCAGCACCGCACTCGTCCTGCTGATGACGCCTGCGTTGGCGATTTTCTACGGGGGCATGGTGCGCAGCACCGGCGTGCTCAACATGATCATGATGAGCTTCATCTCCATACCGTTGGTCACAGTGGCATGGCTGCTGATCGGTTACAGCCTGGCGTTTTCCGGCGACGGCGCGGGCGGATTCGTCGGCGGATTGGCGCACGCCGGGATGCGCGGAATAGGCCCGGAGACCGCGCATGGATCGGTTCCAGAACTGCTATATGCCACCTTCCAGCTGGCCTTCGCCATCATCACGGCCGCGCTGGTCAGTGGCGCCATCGCTGACCGCGCCAAGTTCGCGGCGTGGATGGTGTTCGTACCAGTCTGGTCGGTGATCGTGTATTCCGTTGTTGCGCACTGGGTGTGGGGGCCCGGCGGCTGGCTGGCCAAGATGGGGGTGCTCGACTACGCGGGCGGACTGGTCGTCGAAATCGTCTCGGGTTCATCGGCGCTCGCCTTGGCGCTGGTCCTCGGCCCGCGGATCGGCTTCAAGGTCGAGGCCATGCGCCCGCACAACCTGCCGTTCGTGCTCCTCGGTGTGGGACTGCTGTGGTTCGGCTGGTTCGGATTCAACGCCGGTTCTGCGCTGGCTGCCGACGGATTAGCATCCGCGATCTTCCTCAATACCCTGGTCGCAGGCTGCCTGGGCATGCTGGGATGGCTTTCGGTGGAACAGATCCGGGACGGCAAGCCGACCACCTTCGGTGCCGCCTCGGGAGTGGTTGCCGGCTTGGTGGCGATCACACCGTCGTGCGGCACAGTGAACACGCTCGGCGCGGCCGTCGTTGGACTGGCGGCCGGAATCGTGTGCTCGTTCGCCATCGGCCTGAAGTTCAAACTCAACTACGATGACTCGCTCGATGTGGTGGGCGTGCACTTTGTCGGTGGAGTTGTCGGCGTCCTGTTGATCGGGCTGCTCGCCACAGCGGTGATGACGCACGGGCCGCAGGGACTTTTCTATGGTGGCGGACTGGGCCAACTCGGCAAGCAGGGTCTGGCGATGGTGGTGGTCGGCGGCTACGCCTTCGCGGTCAGCTACGGGCTGGCGGTGTTGATCGAGCGCTTCATGGGGTTTCGAATCAGCGCCGAGGACGAGGTCGACGGCGTCGACCTTTCCCAGCACGCCGAGACGGCCTATACCGAGGGCGTCTCCGGGCACCAGCAGGTGCGCCGTCCGTCGTTTGGTGAGCGGGACGACTGAGTCTTGGTCGGCGGCAGCAACTAGTGGTTAACTGCGACCGTGCGCAGAGAACCCGCGCTGGCGCGGCGCTTCTTCGATCGATTCGAGCCGGTGCACGGGGTGACTTACTTCGCGCCGGAGGCGCGGGCGGCGTTGGACGGGCTGGGTTACCGGGGTTACTGGATGGGCTACTTCGCCGCCCGGTCTGCGCCGTTGGGCATCGTGCCGCCAGAGGTGGTGACCGCGGTCTTCTATAACTTCGCTCCCGAGCGGGTCGCCAAGGCGCTGCCGGCGGCGTGGCACATCGCCGGTCCCGAGGCGGCGTTGCGCGCGCGCCAGGATTCCGCGGTCGCGGCGCTGCGCCGCTACGGCCTCGGCACAGATGAAAACATTTGTCTCGCTGCGGAATTGGCGGGTCGGGCGGCGCGCGAAGCGCCGCTCGATGGACGGCCGTTGTTCGCCGCGAACCGGGCCCTGCCGTGGCCGGACGATCCGTTGGCCGCGTTGTGGCATGCGGCGACGTTGTTGCGCGAGCAGCGCGGCGACGCGCACGTGGCCGTACTGACCGCCGAGGGTGTCTCAGGGCGGGAATCCAACGTGCTGCACGCCGCGACCGGCGGGGTCCCCCGCGAGTACATCGCCCGCACCCGCGATTACGACGAGGCGGCGTGGCGCCACCACGAGCAACGGCTGGCCGAGCGCGGGCTGCTCAACGACGACGGGTCGCCGACCGTTGCCGGCGGGGATCTCAAGGACCGCATCGAATCACGAACCGACGCGCTTTCCCTGTCGGCGCTCGACGTGCTCAGCGACGACGAGGTGGAAACACTATTCCAGGTACTCACTCCGATCACCCGGGCCGTGATCGCCGGCGGCGATGTCCCGGCCATCACTCCGATGAATTTGCGCCGTGACGAATTGCAAAACGACAGCGCGCATATCGTCGATCGGGAGTGACGTTGGCCGGCGCCGCTCAGTTCAGCTGGTCGGCTGGGCCCGTAACCAGTGCTGGACGTCGGCGGTGACGGGGTCGGTGATGTCGTCGAATTCGGGATGCTTTTTGAGCACCGTGCCGACCATGGAACACACCGGGACGATTCGTTTGCCGTCGGCCCTGGCGGCATCGAGCGCCTCTTCGATGAGAATCGTCGCCAGGCCTCGCCCGCCGAAGTCCGGGTCCACCACGGTGTGGTAGAAAACGCGCTGGTCGCCGCGGTCCGCATAGTCCGCGTGGCCGACGGTCTTACCGTCGACGGCGACGGTGTAGGTCTGGTGCCCGGCGGTGACCGTGGTTGGTGCATCGGTCTTGTCGGTACTCATCCGGATCCCTTTCGTTGCGGTCTTTGCGACGGTACCGCGGCTGGTCCACGGCGGATCCCGATGCGTTTGCTTGGCGCCCGGGCAGGCCCGGCCGGAGCTCAGGCGGCCGACCGTGGGCCGATCTGTGCGATCGGCAGGTGCAACACCACCGCCGGGACCGGAAGGGCATCGTGTTCTTGGCGTGTCAGCAGCGCCGCGTTCTCGGGTAGCTGTCGGGAGTTGATCTCCCCTGCGGCGATGCGCCGCAAGACGTCGTGAGCGCGCGCGAGCTGGTCACGTTTACGGTGTTGTCCGCCGGGTAGTTTGACGCCGGCCCAGACTCCGTCCACGTCATGACCAGCGCCACGGCGTGGCTGGTGGGACAAAAACAACACCTGGTCAATGTGTCCAACGCGCGGATCCAACTGCGGCTGAGCAATCCTGACGAGACTCAGATGGGCGAGGGTTTCGAGCGCAGAAAAGCCGCCCGCAACACCCTGGACAGGCCCGGCTTCGGAGTCACCCGGGAAGGCCATGAGTTGCTCATCGGGGTGCCCGAGATCACCGGGCCCACCGGTCAACGAGTGCACCCGCGCGAAATGGGCGCGGTGATCGCCGACGTGACGGGCGCCGGCAGGCTGGAGAAGTTGGCACGACTGCCCGACCGTATCCAGCTCAGCCAGATTGTCGCGGCGTTCGCGGATACCGCCGAGGCAGCCGACCCGTTGAACATTCCGTTCGCGATCAGCGAAAGCGCCCTGCAGCCGGCGGTTCTAGCGACCCGAACGGTTCCCAACATGCTCGTGCTTGGGCGCCAGTCGTGCGGTAAGACAACGACCCTCGCGGCAATCGGGCAGGCGATCACCGGCAGGCTTACCCCGGAACAGGCACAGATCACCATCGTCGACCCCAAGACAACGCTGACCGGGAAGATACAAGGACCACATGTGCGCGCCTACGCATATACGGCCGACGACATCGACGAGGTGATCGCAGGACTGGCCGAGAGCATGCGCGCCCGCCTTCCCCCGTCAGGCCTGAGCCAGGAAGAGTTGCTGAACCGCAGCGCGTGGGAGGGTCCGCGCCATTTTTTGCTGATCGACGACGAGCAGGAGTTGCGGCCGCACGGTGTGATCGGTAAGCAGGCCGCAACCGCGCCACTGTGGGGGCTGCTCGAACGCAGCCGCGAGATCGGCCTGCACGTCATCGTCTCGCGCCTACCGGGCAACTGGGCTGGGGTGTCGGTGACGAACCCATTCCTGCAAAAGATGACCAGTTCGCGGGCGCCGACGCTGTTCATGGACAACGATCCGGCGGGGGTGAAGGTGTTCGGCAGGATAGCGGCGCAGCAACTACCCCCTGGGCGCGGCCTGATGGTCACAACCGACGGGATCATCGAAGGAGTGCTGGTAGGAGCCCCGGAATAGGGGGTGATGGGCCATTTTTGGTGTCTTAGCTGCGCTCATGCTGTGTCTCAGCGGCTTTCAGGGCGGCTTCTACACACCTTGGCCAGCGTGCTGTTCCTGATGTTCGGGTTGTGGATGCTGTTCGACGGCGCGTTCGGCTGGCGTGCGGTCGCTATCGCCGTGATTTCGGCGGTGGCACTCTTGGCAGCAACTTTGGCGGCGCAACGTCAGCGGCGGCGCCGAACTGAAGTTCCGGTCGCCGGGAGGCCGTCCGACACTTGTTGAGGCGCCGGCAGCACCTTCCCCTCGCCCGGCCGTGCCTGGCACCGGCTCCCGACGGAAATCTCCCCGGGCCGATGATCGCATCCGGGCCGTTCCGACGCACCCGGCCCAGAGTGCAACAGCAAAGAAGGCTCTGGGCGAGTCTGCGCTGTCTGCTAGTTGCGGCGCTGCCGCCCTGATACAGATGCGACCGACACCTACGTCCGCATGGCGAGGCGCTGTTTGGGGCGAACTTCCAGTGGGCTTTCTTCGGATAACCTGTGAGTTTCTTTGAGATTCTGGACACTTCGCTGAATCGGTTGGACGCTCGTCGAGTGCGGATTCGGCTATGCTCACAGGTGCCGTAGCTAATCCGCGCGGGTTTGCAAGTGGTTGTGGACAAAATCTGTCACTGCCATGGTCAGCAAATACAGCCAGGTCAAGTTCACTTCTCCAGTCCCCATGGAGGTCACGTACCAATGAGCACGACATTCTCTGCCCGCCTCAACCGGTTATTCGACACGGTGTATCCACCCGGACGCGGGCCGCACACCTCCGCGGAGGTAATCGCGGC
>Ga0182012_10004001_pt1 | contig 15548 bp, 14 predicted proteins | sample 612S2SmetaG_FD_120486 | JGI IMG/M metagenome (GOLD analysis project Ga0182012, IMG submission 120486) | Permafrost microbial communities from Stordalen Mire, Sweden - 612S2S metaG | ecosystem: Environmental > Terrestrial > Soil > Wetlands > Permafrost | place: Sweden: Stordalen | collected...
GGACGGCCGGCGCTACTCCCCGACGTCGCGCCTGAAATCGTCGCGCACTCGGCAGACGATCCGGAAGATCGCGAGGCCTTGATCGCGCTGGACGTGCGCTCCGGCATCGTGGCGCCGCTCGAGGTGCGCGGACGCGTGCTCGGCACGCTCCAGTTCGCCAACAGCGGGCGCGCACGCCGCTTCGACGCAGCCGACCTGCAACTCGCGCAACAACTCGCGCGCCGATCGGCACTCGCGATCGACAACGTGCGCCTGCTCGAGAGCCGCCAGCGCGGCATCGCGCGGCTGCGCTTTTTGGCAGATATCGGCGAGTCGCTGAGCGAGTCGCTCGATCTCGAGACGCGGCTCGAACGGCTCGTGCAGTTCGTCGTCCCCGCGATGGCGACGTGGGCGACGGTCAACCTCGTGGCGGAGGACGGCAGCATCGAGACGGTGGCGGTAGCGCACCGAGACCCCGCCAAGACGGATCTGATCGAGCGCCTGCGCGGCCCGTTCTACGGGCGCGAGTTCGCCGACACGGGCACGCCCGAGGTCATCCGCAGCGGCCGCGCCATCGTCGTCGACCGGATGGACGACGAGTACATCGCGCGCGCCATCCGCCCGGAGACCGCCGCCACCGTCCGAGCGCTCGGCGCGCAAACCGCCGTGATCGTGCCGCTCGTCGCACACGGCCGCTTGCACGGCACTCTCGCTGCGATCCGCGCGACCGACGAGCCCCGTTTGAGCGAACACGACGTCCCGCTGTTCGAGGAGATCGCGCGGCGCGCGGCGGTCGCGATCGACAACGCGCAGCTGTTCGCGCGACAGACCGCCGTGGCCGACCGCTTCCAAAAGGCGCAGTTACCGGCGACGCTACCCGAGGTACCCGGACTTCGCTTCGCGGGGTTCTACGAGCCGGGCAAGAGCGAGGCGCGCATCGGCGGCGATTGGTACGACGCGTTCGCGCTCGCCGACGGCCGCGTCGTCGTCTCGATCGGCGACGTCGCGGGGAGCGGTCTCGACGCGGCGGTGATCATGGGAAGCGTACGGCAGGTCATCCGCGGCGCTGCGCAGATCGACGCCGACCCCAACGTCATTCTCGACGCCACCGACCGCGCGCTGCGGTCGGAGTATCCCGACCGCATCGTCACCGCGTTCGTCGCCGTCATCGACGCAGCGCGCCGGCAGATGACGTTCGCCTCTGCCGGCCACCCGCCGCCGCTGCTGCGTTCGCCGGACGGTTCGGTCGCCGAGTTGATGTGCGTCGGCCTACCGCTCGGGCTGAGGAGCGTGAACCAGCCGACCGGCCAGACGGCGCTGGAGCGCGGCTCGATGCTCCTCTTTTATACCGACGGGTTGATCGAGTCCACCCGCGACGTCGCGGAGGGCGAGCGCCGGCTCCACGAAGCCCTCGGCGCCGACGACATCCTCGACGCGCCCGACGCCGCCCGCACGATCTTCGAGCGCGTCCTGTACGACGGCTCCTCGGACGACGTCGCGATCCTCGCGATCGCGGTCGATTGCCCCGGGCCGGTGGCCCCCGTGGTGCGCAAGCGGCTGCACACGAGCACCGCTTCGCGCGCACACGGCGTCTTGCGCGAACTGCTCGGGGCGCTCGCGCGGCTCGGCGCCACCCCGGCCGACCGCGACGCCGCCGCGTTGATCTTCATGGAATTGGTCGGCAATGCCGTGCGCCACGCCCCCGGCGAGGTCGAGGTGGTATTCGAGCCGCGCCCGGGCGGGCCGGTGCTGCACGTCCTCGACGCGGGGCCCGGATTCGAGCACCAAGGCGGGCGAGCGCTGGCCGATCCCCTAGCCGAGTCCGGCCGGGGACTTTTCCTCATCGCGCACCACTGCGTCGAGTTCCAGGTCAAGCGCCGCCCGGGCGGGGGCAGCGCCGCCCGGGTCGTCCTGGGGCTGGGCAGGGAGTGCTAAGGGCCCACGTGGCGGCGCAGGAGGGGGACACCCGCCGACGCGAACCCCGAGGCGTTTGCGAGGTCCGTGGGCCTCGCGTCTTCATGCCGAATCCTTTGGAGCTATGATGTCGAAGCCTTCACGCCTGCTTATCGGTCTCTCGACCGTCGCCCTCAGCCTGTCCGTCCTCGCCGGGTGCAACGGAAGTTCCGGCAGCAGCGGCGGCGGCGGCGCCATCGCCACCGTCAACGGCGAGGATGTCTCGAAGTCCGAACTCGACACGAAACTCGAGAACGGCGCGGGCGCCCGTCAAGTCCTCACCACCCTCGTCCAGGGGATGCTGATCGATCAGTACGCCAAGGACAACAACATTCAGATTTCCGATGCCGCCATTCAAAAGAAAGAAGACGACATCAAGTCCAAGTACCCGGCCGGACAGTTCGATCAGATTCTGAAGGCGCAGAACCTGACGGAAAAGGACGTCAAGGACATCCTCCGTCAGCAGCTCGTACTCGAGCAGGCGGTGTCGAGCCAGATCCATATCAGCGATAAGGACATCCAGGACTACCTCGCCAAGAACCACGCGACGCTCGACAAGCCCGAGCAGGTCCGCGCGAAGCACATTCTGGTCGCCGATCAGAAGACGGCCGACGCGGTTGAGGCGCAGCTGAAGGCCGGCGCCAAGTTTGAAGACCTGGCGAAGAAATATTCGACCGACCCGGCTTCAAAGGACAAGGGCGGCGAGCTCGGCTTCTTCCAAAAGGGCCAGATGGTGCCGCAGTTCGAGGCCGCCGCGTGGAAGCAGCCGTTGAACGTCGTCGGACCGCCAGTGAAGTCGCCGTTCGGCTATCACATCATCGTGGTCGAGGAGCGCAAGCCCGCCACGGTGGCGACGATGGGCAACTCCAAAGAGCAGATTGCAGACGCGCTAAAGCAGCAGCAGGAGCAGACGCTGATCCCGCAGTTCCTGCAGACGCTCCGCGCGAAGGCGAAGATCGTCGTGCTCGATCCGCGCTTCCAGGCCGCGTTCCCGTCGCCCGCTCCGGGCGCTGCGGGTGCCGCGGGTGCAGGTGCCGGCGCCGCGCCGGCCGCCAGCCCGGCCGCGAAGGCCACCTAAGGGCCGCGACGAGACCGGCGCGCCAATCCTCCGCGCGCATGGAGCCGCAGCGGTGAGTCTCATCAGGATCGTCGGGCTTGGGCCCGGCGATCCTGATCTTCTCACGCTCGGCAGTCTCGAGTCGCTGCGCGCGGTCGGCCGCGCGGTCACGCTGCTCGCCCCGCCCGAACTCGCGCTGTTCCTCGAGAGCGAGGGCGTGCTGCTCCTGCGCGACCGGATCGCCGATCCGGACCTGTTCGTGCGCGGCAGCGGCGACGCGATCGACGCGTTCGTCGGAGCGCTCGACGACCGGCCGCTGGGGCTCGGCGTGCTGGGGAACCCGCTGTCGGACTTCCCCGGCCTGCCGGTGCTGCTGCGCGCGCTCGAGCGGCGCGGAGCCGGCTGCGAGATCGTCCCCGGCATGCCGCGCGCCACGCTGTCGGCCGCCATCGCGATGCCGCTCGTCCCGCTGCCGCCGGGCTCGTCGCACCACACCTGGGACGACCTCGTCGAGATCATGGCGCTGCTGCGCCGCGGCTGCCCGTGGGATCGCGAACAGACGCACCGCTCGCTCGTGCCGTACCTGATCGAGGAGACGTACGAGGTCGTCGACGCGGTCGAGGGCCGCGACGGCACCGACCTCTGCGAAGAACTCGGCGACTTGCTCCTGCAGATCGTCTTCCACTCGCAGCTCGCGACCGAGCGCGGCAGGTTCTCCATAGCGGACGTCATCGACGGCCTCTCCAACAAGATGATCCGCCGCCATCCGCACGTCTTCGGCGACCAGGCCGTGACGACGGTCGATGAGGTGTGGGCGAACTGGGACCAGCTCAAGGCCCAAGAGCCCTCGGCGCAATCGCGTACCAGCAAACTTGACGGCATCCCGATGGGCCTCGGGTCGCTGCAGCGCGGCCAGAAGATGCAAGAGAAGGCGGCGCGCGTGGGATTCGACTGGCCCGCGCTCGACGGCATCAAGCACAAACTCGCCGAAGAGATTGCGGAGCTCGAGGAGGCGCGCAGGCTCGGCGACGAGGCGGCGATCCGCGACGAGATGGGCGACGTCTTCTTCACCGTGGTCAACCTCTCGCGCGCGCTCGGCATCGACGCCGAAGGAGCCCTGCGCGGCGCGAACGAGAAGTTCTACCGCCGGTTCACCTACATGGAACGGCGCGCCGAAGCGCAGGGCAAGGCGCTCTCCGATCTGTCCCTCGACGAACTGGAGGAGCTGTGGCAGCTCGCAAAGATCCAGGCAGCGTAACGATCCGGCTGCGCATGAGCGCGCACGACGCGCACTACGGCGGCAACCTCGTCGACGGCGCGCGCATTCTCGGCCTCTTCGGCGACGTGGCGACCGAACTGCTCATCCGCGCGGACGGCGACGAAGGGCTGTTCGCGGCGTACTCCGAGGTGACGTTCCTCGCGCCGGTCTACGCCGGCGACTACATCGAGGCCGAGGGGCGGATCGTCCGCTTCGGCACGACCTCGCGCGAGATGGAGTTCGAGGCCCGCAAGGTCATCGCGCCGCGTCCCGACGTCTCCGACAGCGCCGCCGACGTGCTGGCCGAGCCCGTCGTGGTCGTGCGCGCGCGCGGCACGTGCGTGACGCCGAAGGCCAAGCAGCGCGACGGCGCAGCCGAGCGAGGCTAGGGGACGACGAGGCTCGACAAGTTCCTGAAGGTCTCGCGCCTCGCCAAGCGCCGCAGCGAGGCGCACGATGCGCTGACGAACGGCCGCATCACGCGCAACGGCAAGCCCCTCAAGCCCGGCTACGTCGTGAAGGCAGGCGACGTGATCGTGCTGCACTACGCGACGAAGTTCCTGACCGTTCGCGTGCTCGCCGTGCCCGAAAAAGCCGTGCCCGCCGCCCAGGCGGCCGGTCTCTACGAAGTGCTCGAAGAGCGCCGCGACGAGCCGGCGGACTGGCTCACCGGCATCTAGCGCTGGGATGAAGGCGCTGTCGGCCGATACGAAGGACGCGCTGGCACGGGACGTGCCGGCGGCCGCGCATTGCCGCGCCGCGCTGCGCGGCGGACTCGAACGCTTCGGCGTCGCTGCGCGCGCTCTGGCGTTCCGCACGCGCCGCCCGGCCGTTGCCCGCCTCTACCGGACGCTCGAAGGGGAAGGCGGCGCGCCGGTCCGCCGGTCGCACAGCAATCGGCTCGGCGCGCACGCGGTCTTCGAGATCGACGTGGCGCCGGCGGCGGCCGCGCAGCGGCTTCCTCGCACCCGCTGCGACCGCCGCATGGAAATCCGCGGCGCCTTCCTGGCGTGCGGCTCGCTGGCCGAGCCCGCGCACGGCTATCACCTCGAGTTCACGCCGCCGACGGCCGAGTCGGCGGAACGGCTCGCCGCGCTGCTGCGCTCCGACGGCCACGAGCCCAAGCGCGGCAGCCGCCGCGGCCGGCCGCTGGTTTACTTCAAGGACATCGACGCGATCGTCGGCGTGTTGTCGGCGATGGGCGCCTACGCAGCCGTGCTGCACCTCGAAGACGTCCGCGCGATTAAGGAGACGAAGAATCGCATCCGGCGGCTGGTCAACACCGAGGCGGCGAACGTGGACCGCGCCGCCGGCGCCGCGGCCAGACAGCGCGACGCCATCGCGCTGCTCGTCGAGGGCCGCGGCTTCGCCGGACTCTCGGCACCGCTGCGCGAGACGGCGGAATTGCGGCTCGCGCACCCCAGCGAGACGCTGGCCGAACTCGGCGCGCGCTGCCGTCCGCCCGTCGGCAAGTCTACCGTCAACTCGCGGCTCGCAGCGCTGCTCCGGCTCGCGCGACCCCTAGTGAATCCGCAGTAGATCGAAGGCGACGATCGCCCCGAACGCGACGACGGCCAGGGCCAGCAGCGTCGCGGACCGCCGGGTGAGCGTCCCGTCGCTGCGCGCGGCGCGCAGCGCGGCGTCCTGCTGCGCGAAGCGGAAGGCGCCGAACAGCGCCACGAAGATCCCGACCAGCGTCATCCCCACGCCCAGCCACGACGAGACGTACGCCGGCGCGGTCGCAAGGTGCTCGAAGGACGCCACCTCGTGCGAGAACAGCGCGAAGCGCGCCACGACGAACCCGAAGGCGATGAACGACAGAGCCGTTCGGATGTAGGCGAGCAGCGTCCGCTCGTTGGCGAGGTAGTCGCGCGGCGTGGGTTCCATGCTCCTCCGTCCCCGTCCGGGGTGCCGGCAGCCGCCGGCCCGCCGTTGCGATTCGTCGTGGGCCGCGCCGCGACCGCTGCGACGTCTCTCGTAGAGGCGAAACGTCCGGCTGCGTGTAATCGGCAGGCCCGGTCTCCCTAGCCCTCCAGGAGGTTACATGCGCATCGGGATCAACGGCTTCGGCCGCATCGGACGGAATTATGTGAAGGCGCTGCTCGAGCGGCGCCCCGACGTCGAGGTTGCCGCCGTCAACGACCTGATCAGCGCCGAAGAGTGCGCTCATCTGTTCAAGTACGACTCGAACTACGGTACGTTCGCCGGCGAGGTCGGCCACACGGCCGACACGATCGCGGTGGCCGGCCGGACGATCAAGGTGCTGGCGGAGCGCGATCCCGGTAAACTTCCCTGGCGCGACCTGGGCGTCGACGTCGTCATCGAATCGACCGGCATCTTCACCGACGGCACGAAGGCCCGCGCCCACATCGACGGCGGCGGCGCGCGCAAAGTGATCATCTCCGCTCCGGCCAAGAACGAAGACGTCACGATCGTGCTCGGGGTCAATGGCAATGCCTACGACCCCGCCAAGCACCACATCATCTCGAACGCGTCGTGCACCACGAACTGTCTCGCGACGGCCGTGAAGCCGATCGTCGACGCGCTCGGCTGGCGCAAGGGCTTCATGTCGACGATCCACTCGTACACGAACGACCAAGTCGTGCTGGACGGCCCGCACAAGGACCTCCGCCGCGCGCGCAACGCAGCAACCAACATCATTCCGACGTCGACCGGCGCCGCGAAAGCGCTCTACCTGACGATACCGGAGGTCAAGGGCACGTTCGACGGTTTCGCGCTGCGCGTTCCGACGCCGACCGTTTCGATGGTCTACCTCGTCGCGCAAGTGGAGAAAGAGACGACGAAGGACGCCCTCAACGCCGTGCTGCGCGCCGCGACCGAAGGTCCGATGAAGGGCTACGTCCTCTACAGCGAGACGCCGCTCGTGTCGAGCGACTTCAAACGGTTGCCCTACAGTTCCATCATCGACGCCGCGCTGACGGGCGCCAACGGAGACCTCATCCAGATCGGAGCCTGGTACGACAACGAGTGGGGCTATTCGTGCCGGCTCGCCGACCTGACGGCCGTCGTGCTCGAGACGTTGCCGGCAGCCGGCTAACGCAGCCTGCAGCCGTCTTCTCTGCGCTGCGGCGCGCGGCCATCGGCTGCGCGCCCGCGGTGCTGTTTGCCATCGCTTTGGCGCCTTTCCCTGCGCGCGCCGCGACGTTCGACGTCGCCGCGATGGAGCGCCTGATCGAGGTGACGTCGCCGCAGATCTCGCCCGACGCATCGACGGTCGTCGTGACGGCGGCGCGCGCCGACCTCCCGAACGATCGGCTGCTGGTGCGGCTCGACCGCTTCGACGTCCGCAGCGGCGCCGTCGCGACGATCGTCCCCGAACGCCCCGGCCTGTCGTCGCCGGCGATGGCGCCCGACGGCGAGCGGGTCGCGTTTCTCGCCCCGGACGCAGCCGGCGAAGACCAGATCTTCGTCGTGCGGACGGCGGGCGGCGCGCCGCGCCGGGTCACGAAGGCCGCGACGGGCGTCGAGCAGTTCGCGTGGCGCCCCGACGGCGCGGCATTCGCCTACGTCAGCGTGGACGGGCCGCCGCACCGCAGCGGCGCGGCGCGCTTCCGCGACGCGTTCCACGTCGGCAACGACTCGTATCGCGCCACGGCGATCCCGCCGCCGGCGCATCTCTACGTCGTGGGCGCGGACGGCGCGGGCGCGCGCCGCCTTACCGAGGGAGCCTGGAGCATCCTCGACGGCGAGGACCAGACGGCGATCTCGTGGTCGCCCGATGGGAAGGCGATCGCATTCGCGCGGGCCCCCGACGCGATCCTGAACGACCAGGACGACTCGACGATCTGGCTGTGCGACGTCGCAACCGGACGGCTGCGCAAGCTCACCGGGAACGACGCGCACGAGACGATGCCCCTGTTCGCGCCGCGCGACGGACGGATCGCCTACCTGCACATGAACGGCAACGAGGCCGTCGCGCAGGCCGAACTATTCGTCGCGCCGGCCGCAGGCGGCGAAGCGGCGAACCTGTCGCATGCCGTCGACCGCACGCTGCTGGACCTCGCGTGGTCGCCGGACGGTGCGTCGATCCTCGGGGCCGCCGACGACGGCGAACGCCGCAACCTGATCGCATTCGCGCCCCCAGCGGCACCGCGGCGCATCGATCTCGGCGGGCTCGACGCCGTCACCGACTCGATGCTCTATGCCGGCAGTTCGCCGCTGCGCGGCACGATCGCGTCGACCGGGACGATCGCGTTCGTCGGCGCCGGTCCGCAGAGCCCGAGCGAACTGTACGTCGCCGAGCCCGGCCGTGCGCCGAAGAGACTTTCGTCGTACAACGCGTTTGCGTCGGCGCTCTCGCTGCCGCGCTCGGAGGCGATCTGGTACGACGGCCCGGACGGCTTTGCCGAGGAGGCCGTGTTGATGTATCCTCCCGGCTACGTCGCGGGGCGCGCGTATCCGCTGATGGTGAAGATCCACGGCGGCCCGGACCTGGCCAAACGGATGACGTTCGAGCCGCTGCCGCAGTTGATGGCGGCGCGCGGCTGGCTGGTCGTCGAGCCCAACTATCGCGGCAGCACGAACCTCGGCCTCGCCTACCAGCGCGCCGTGGCGGGCGAACCGTCGGCCGGGCCGGATCGCGACATTCTCGCTGCGATCGACGCCGTCCGCAAGCGCGCGACCGTGGACGAGTCGCGCGTCGGCGTCTCCGGCTGGTCCTACGGCGGCCAGTTGACGGCGTGGATGATCGCCAAGCACCACTTCTGGCGGGCCGCGATGGTCGGGGCGCCCGTCACGGACATGGTCGTGGACTACTCGACCGCCGACGACCTCAACGGGTACCCGCCGCTATTCGGCGGCCGGCCGCCCTTCGTCAACGGCGACGCCCATGCCGCGTATCTGAGCCAGTCGCCGATCACCTACGTGGCGGACATCGTGACGCCGGTCCTCATCATGCACAATACGGGGGACGCCCGCTGCCCCATCGTCAATTCTTACCTCCTGTTTCGCGCTTTGCGCGATCTCGGGAGACCCGTCGACTTCGTCGCCTACCCCATCGACGTCCACGAGGCGGAAGATGCGGGGGATCCGGTGCGAACGGCGGATTACTACGCCCGCTGGGTGAACTGGTTCGTGGAGCACTTCAAGTAGCATGGATTTCAAGACCATCCGCGACGTCGACGTTCGCGGCAAGCGCGTCCTCGTGCGCGAGGACCTCAACGTTCCGATGAAGGACGGCGTCGTCGGCGACGACACCCGCATCGTCGCAGCCCTCGAGACCCTGCGCTATTTGCGCGACGGCGGCGCGCGCACGATCGTGCTGTCGCATCTCGGGCGCCCGGACGGCAAGGTCGTCGAGCGGCTCTCGCTCGCACCGGTGGCTGCGGTTCTCGCCGAGCGGCTGGGTTCGCCCGTCGCGTTCGGCACCGACTGCGTCGGGCCGCAGGCGCGCGCCGCGGTCGAGGCACTGGCCGACGGCGACATCGTGCTGCTCGAGAACGTCCGGTTCCACCCCGAGGAGGAGGCCAACGACGCCGCGTTCGCGCGCGAACTGGCGTCGCTCGGCGAACTGTACGTCAACGACGCGTTCGGGACGGCGCATCGGGCGCACGCGTCGACCGAGGGCGTCGCGCACGACCTCCCCGCGGTCGCGGGTTTCCTGATGGAGAAGGAACTCGACGCGCTCGACGCGCTGACGGCCCACCCGCAGATGCCGTTCGTCTGCGCCATCGGCGGCGCAAAAGTCAAAGACAAAGTCGGCGTCTTTACGAACCTCTTGCAGCGCGTCAGCGCGTTCTGCATCGGCGGCGGGATGGCGAACACGTTCTTGGCCGCTCAGGGCGTCGACGTCGGCCGCTCGCTCCGCGATAGCGATCTCGGGCCGGCGACGGAGATCCTCGCCGCCGCCAAGGAGCGCGGCGTCGTCCTGCACCTGCCGACCGACGCCGTCGTTGCGCCCAACTTCGAGGCTGATTCCGAGGCGCAGGCCGTCGCGCTCGACGCGGTCGGCGACCGCATGATCCTCGACATCGGCCCCGAGACGGCGCGCGCGTACGCGAACGTGCTCCGGCTCGCGCGCACGATCGTCTTCAACGGCCCGATGGGCGTCTACGAGAAGGAGCCGTACCAAAACGGTACGCGGACGATCGGCGAGGCGATCGCCGAAGCGACGCAGCACGGCGCGACCAGCGTCGTCGGGGGCGGCGACGCAGCCGCGGCGGCGCACTCGCTCGGCTTCGCCGACGCCGTCACGCACGTCAGCACGGGCGGCGGCGCGACGCTGGAGTTCCTCGAGGGCAAGACGCTGCCGGGCGTCGCCGCACTGCAGGCCGCGGCGCGCGCGTGAGTTCCGGCGGGCGCCGGCCGCTGGTCGCCGGCAATTGGAAGATGCACAAAACGATTGCCGAGGCCGAGCAACTCGCGCTCGAGTTGCGGGCGGCAAAGCTCCCGCCGTCCGTCGAGGTCGTCGTCTGCCCGCCGTTCACGGCGCTGGCGGCCGTCGCCGGCGCGCTGAAGCACTCCGCCATCGGCTTGGGCGCACAGAATATGCACGAGGGCGTCCAGGGCGCATTCACGGGCGAGATCAGCGGGCTGATGCTGCGCGAAATCGGCGTGGCGTACGTCATCCTCGGCCACAGCGAGCGCCGCCAATACTTTTGCGAGACCGACGAAGCCGTCGCGCGCAAGGTGCGGTCCGCGCTGGAATACGGGCTGGTGCCGATCGTCGCAGTCGGCGAGACGGCCGACGAACACGCGGCCGGCCGCACCGTCGAACGCGTCGTGTCGCAGACGCGCGCGGCGTTCGACGGCATCCCCGCCGACGACGTGGCGTCGTGCATCGTGGCCTACGAGCCGATCTGGGCGATCGGCACCGGCCTGAACGACACGCCCGAAAGCGCCAACGGCGTCATGGCTGCGATCCGCGCGAGCGTCGCCGGCCTCGACCGCGCCCGCATCCTCTACGGCGGCAGCATGAAGGGCTCCAACGCCGCGGCCTTGATGGCCGAACCCAACATCGACGGCGGCCTGATCGGCGGGGCCAGCCTCGACGCGGCGTCGTTCGTCGCCGTCGTGGAGGCGGCGGCGTGAGTGCGCCCGTGCGCCGCGTCGCGGGCCCGCTCGTGCTGGCGATTCTCGACGGCTGGGGCTACCGCGCCGAGACCCGCGGCAACGCGATCGCGGCGGCGGCGCTCCCGAACTGGACCGGCCTGCTCGCGCACCATCCGCACACGGTGCTCGCCGCGAGCGGCGAGGCCGTCGGGCTGCCCAAGGGCGTGATGGGCAATAGCGAGGTCGGCCACATCAACATCGGCAGCGGCCGCGTCGTACCGCAGGGCGTCGTCGTCATCAACGACTCGCTTGCCGACGGTTCGTTCGCGCGGAATCCGGCGTTGCTCGCGTGCATCGAGCACGTGCGCAACTCGGGCGGCACGCTGCATCTGATGGGCCTGCTCTCCGACGGCAAGGTGCACAGTTCGATCGACCATCTCTTCGCGCTGATCGACGTAGCGACCGCCGCAGGCGTGCCGCTTGCGATCGAGGCGTTCGGCGACGGGCGCGACGTGCCGCCGTCGTCGATGCAGCGCTACATCGAGGCGCTCGAGGCGCACCTTGCGAAAGCGGGCGCCGCGGGCGCCGTCGCCATGGTGAGCGGCCGCTACTACGCGATGGACCGCGACAAGCGCTGGGAACGGACGGAACTTGCGTACCGCGCGCTAGCCGAGGGCGAGGCTCCCCATCGCGCGGCGACGGCGGCAGACGCGGTCCGCGATGCGTACGCGCGCGGCGAGACCGACGAGTTCATCGTGCCCACCATCGTCGGCAGTCCGCGCCCGGTGCGCGACGGCGACGCGGTCGTCTTCTTCAACTTTCGCCCCGACCGGGCGCGTCAGATGACGCTCGCCTTCTCGAGGCCCGGCTTCGCCGAGTTCGGGGTCCGGGCGTACCGCGACCTCATGTTCGCGACGATGACGAAGTACGAAGACGACTTTGCCAACCCGGTGCTCTTTGGTCCGCGTCCGCAATCCGGCACGTTCGGCGAGGCCGTCGCTGCGGCAGGTTTGCGTCAACTGCGCCTCGCCGAGACCGAGAAGTACGCGCACGTCACCTACTTCTTCAACGGCGGGCGCGAAGACGTGTTCGCGGGCGAGGACCGCAAGCTGATCCCATCGGACCGCACGGTCGCGACGTACGACCTCGCGCCCAAGATGCGGGCGAACGAGATTACCGACTACGCCGTCGACGACGTCGAGAACGCGCGCCACGACGTCGTGATCCTCAACTACGCCAACGCCGACATGGTCGGCCACACCGGCGTGATGGAGGCGACGGTCGAGGCCTGCGAGATTCTCGACGCGGATCTGGGGCGGCTCGCCGCGGCGGTGATCGCGCGCGACGGCATCCTGGCCATCACGGCCGACCACGGCAACGCCGAGGACAAGCTGGACGACGAGGGCCGCCCACTCACCGCACACACGACGAATCCCGTTCCGTTCGTGCTCGTCGCGCGCGAGCGCCTCGGCGAACTCGCCGACGGCGGGCGGCTCGGCGACGTCGCCCCGACGCTGCTCGCGCTGCTCGGCCTCGCGGTGCCCCCGCAGATGACGGGCCGCAACCTCCTCCTCCCGGTCGCGGCCGCTGCGCCCCGATAGAGACTTCGAGCGGCTGCAGAAGCCGGCCGCACGGCTGCAGCGCGCGGCCGGCGGACCGCTCGACGTCGCCGTCGTCCTCGGCAGCGGCCTCTCCGACGCATTCGAACAACGGACGCAGCTCGAAGCGATTCCGTACGAGCGGCTGTCGGGCTCGCCGCACGCCGTCCTCGACGGCCACCCGGGCCGCGCTCACGCCGGCGTCTGGGCCCAACGGCGCGTCGCGCTCTTCGCCGGGCGCGTGCACCTCTATCAGGGCTTCTCGCCCAACGACGTCGTCTATTTCGTGCGTCTCGCGGCGGCCGCCGGAGCGCAGACGGTCGTCGTAACCAACGCGGCCGGCGGACTCGACCCGCAGTTCGAGGTCGGCGACCTCATGCTGATCGCAGATCAGATCAATCTCACGGGCGCGAGCCCGTTCATCGAGCGCGACGAGGAGCCGTTCGTCGATATGAGCGATGCGTACGCCGCTCGACTGCGGCGCGGCGCGCTGGCCGCCGACGCGACGCTGCGCGAGGGCGTGTACGCCGGCGTGCGGGGACCCGCGTTCGAGACGCCGGCCGAGGCCGCCGCGCTGCGCCTCATGGGCGCGCACGCGGTGGGCATGTCCACGGTACTCGAGACGATCGCGGCGCGCGCGCTCGGCCTCGAAGTCCTCGGCATCAGCCTGATCGCCAACGCCCTGCATGCGGGCGCACCGGCGCGCCACGGCGAGATCGTCGCAGCCGCGCGAGCGGGCAGCGAGCGCCTGGTCGACGCCGTAGCGGGTTTCCTGGCCTTAATCTGACGCGGCCGGATCGGCCCGTAAGAACGCGATCACCGGCGGCCACCATGTCTCGGGTTGTCGGTAGATCGCATTGTGCCGGAACCCGTGCACGATCAGGAGCGCCTTCGGCTCCGGCGCCGCCGCGAAGACCTGCTTCCCCATCGCCTGCGGGATCACGCGGTCGGCATCGCTGTGCACGACCAGCAGCGGCGAGCGGACTGCGCCGACGTTGACGACGTTGTCCCAGTAGTCGGGCACGACGGACATGACGAAAGCCGGCGCCCCGTCCGCTACGCCGAGTGCCCGTAACGACGAGAACGCATTGGCGACGACGACGCATGCGGGTCTCGGCACGAACGATGATATCGATGCGAGCAACGGGCCGTTCCCCATGGAATGGCCGATCGCGCAACGGCGCCTCACGCTCGCGAAGCGCGCCGCGAAGTACGCCCAAGCCGCCGTCGCGTCGGCGTCGAGGTTCGCGATGGAACCGGGCGGCGAGCTTTCGCCGTGGCCGGAGTAGTCGAAGACGAGCGAACCGATGCAGCGGTCGTAGAGCAGTCGCTGAGTTTTCGGCCAGTACGAAATCGTCTCGCCGACGCCGTGGAAGATCAGGACCGCCACTTGCGACGGACAAGCCGCAGGAGCGCGCACGAGGTAGCCGTCGAGCCGCCTCCGTCCGCTGGCGAAGCCCACGCGCTCGAAGGGCGCGCCGAAGGTCATCGGCGTCTGCGGCCCGTTTGGCCCCGTGCTGAGGAATTGATGCTCGTAGTGGTCCGAGACCGCGCGGACGCCAAGGGCGAGCGCCACGGCGACCAGGCCGAGCGCCGCCGGCATTGCTACTCGGCGGGGATTCTTCACGCAGCCGCCTCCGTTCGCGCATGATACAGCTTACGCCGCGCGATGTTTCGAAATGAATAATGGTTAACGGCGAACGCTCGTCTACGGGCGGCGCGATCGTGAATCTAGCGGGCGAAACCTTCCCGGCCCCGGCGCGTAGACGGGGCATGAACCGGCTACAGATCGACTCCGTCGTCAAGCGCTATCGCAACGGGGTGGAGGCCCTGCGCGGCGTTTCGCTCGACCTCCGCCCCGGCGTGACCGGCCTGCTCGGGCCGAACGGCGCGGGGAAGTCCACCCTGCTCCGCATCGTCGCGACCGTGTTGCGGCCGACGGCCGGTACGGTGCTCTGGAATGGGACGGACACGGCGAAAGATCCGGACGCCCTCCGCGTGGGGCTCGGCTATCTGCCGCAGGACTCCGGGGTCTATCCGAATCTCAGCGCGCGCGAGTTCCTGCGCTACATCGCCGCGCTGAAGAACCTGCCGCCCGGCCGCACCGAGGCGCGCATCGACGAACTGCTCGAGACGCTCAACCTCACGAGCGCCGGAAGCCGGCCACTCGCCGGCTACTCGGGCGGCATGAAGCAGCGCGTCGGCATCGCGCAGGCGCTCTTGAACGACCCGCAGCTCGCCGTCGTCGACGAGCCCACCGTCGGCCTCGACCCCGAGGAGCGCATGCGTTTTCGCGAGTTGATCGCGGGCCTCGCGGGCGACCGCGTCGTCCTGCTCTCGACGCACATCGTCTCCGACGTCGAGACGATCGCCGAACGCGTCGTCATGATCGCGGGCGGCTCCGTCGTCGCGGACGGCGCACCGGACGACCTCGTCGCCGAACTGCAGGGCGCCGTGTGGGAAGGCATCGTGCAGGAATCCGCGCTGGCCGGGCTGCGTCTGCGCTACGCCGTCACGACGAGCGTGCGCCGCCGCGACGGATTCTCGGTGCGGGTGAGCGGCGCCGACGCGCCGCCGGGATTCCGGCCGGCTGCGCCGACGCTCGAGGAGGCGTACATGGCCAAGGTGCAGCGAAGCCGCGCCGCATGAGCGCGATCCCGTCGATCGCCGGCGCCGACATGGCCGAACGCAC
>Ga0182012_10004002_pt1 | contig 15542 bp, 14 predicted proteins | sample 612S2SmetaG_FD_120486 | JGI IMG/M metagenome (GOLD analysis project Ga0182012, IMG submission 120486) | Permafrost microbial communities from Stordalen Mire, Sweden - 612S2S metaG | ecosystem: Environmental > Terrestrial > Soil > Wetlands > Permafrost | place: Sweden: Stordalen | collected...
AGCATTTTGCTCACCACGCTTCCAACGAAGTATCGGGGTATAGCGGGCCATTTAAAATCTCCAAAGTTGTGCAATGAACATTTACAACCTATCTGATTCGCGTGATGAGCGAAATACATGATCGACCCGAGTCTAGACACGCCGCTCACGCGCCGCGACATTGCAAATTGGACATTGGTTTCGCTGCGTTGCGCTTAACCCCGGGATTTTCCATGTATTAAGACGTTCGCATCAAAGCGGGGAGTAACCATCTCCTGACATTTCAGTGCCTTGCGGACTTGATCCTATGGTTAAATCACTATAAACGATCATTTGTTACGAATGGACCTTCGCATCCGCGGAAACGACAATGACTCTCGAAATGGCTGGCTGCGCCGACAATCTGGTCAAGGCCGAGCTGGTCCGCAAAATCGCAAGGCTGATGCGTGAGCGCGGCCTGCGCCAGATCGAAGCCGCCGGACTGTTCGGCGTGAAGCAGCCTGACGTCTCGAAGCTGCTGCGCGGGGACTTCCGCCAGTTTTCAGTGGAGCGGCTGCTGCGTTTTCTGGTGGCGCTCGGCCAGGACGTCGAGATCACCGTGCGGCCCAAGGCAGGCGGCGCCCCGAGCCTGCGAGTCGGCTGAAAGGCCGAGCGAGCGATATATAGAGTTAGACCGAGGATTTAAGATGACGACCGCCACCGCGCGCGCAGAAAAATTCACCCCCGCCGCCGACCCATTGGAAGCGAGCATCGAGCGCGCCACGGATGCGCTGCTCGCCTTGGGCAAGAGCGATGGTCACTGGTGTTTCGAGCTTGAGGCGGACTGCACCATCCCCGCCGAATATGTGCTGATGCGCCATTATCGCGCCGAGCCGGTCGACGCGGTTCTCGAAGGCAAGATCGCCAATTATCTTCGCCGCGTGCAGGGGTCGCATGGCGGCTGGCCGCTGTTTCAGGACGGCGCCTTCAACATGAGCGCCAGCGTAAAGGCCTATTTCGCGCTCAAGTTGATCGGCGACGACATAAACGCCGCGCATATGGCGCGCGCCCGCGCGGCGATTCTGGCGCATGGCGGCGCGGCGCAAGGCAATGTCTTCACCCGCGCGCTGCTGGCGCTCTATGGCGAAATTCCCTGGCGCGGCGTTCCGGTGATGCCCGCCGAGATCATGCTCCTGCCGAAATGGTTCCCCTTCCATCTCGACAAGATGTCCTATTGGGCCCGCACGGTGCTTGTGCCGCTGCTGGTGCTGATGGCCAAGAAGCCTCGCGCCAGGAATCCACTCGGCGTCCATATCGGCGAATTGTTCGTCACGCCGCCGGACGAGGTTCGCGAATGGCCCAAGGGCGAACACCAGACTTTCCCCTGGACGGCGATCTTCGGCGCAATCGACAAAACGTTGCATGTCGTTGAGCCCTATTTCCCCAGGAAGACGCGCGAACGCGCCATCGCCCGCGCGGAGAGCTGGACCACGGAACGGCTCAACGGCGTTGATGGGCTAGGCGCGATTTTCCCGGCCATGGTCAACAGCCTGCTGATGTACGACGTGCTCGGCGTTCCCTCCAGCGACCCACGCGTCGTCGCGGCGCGCGAATCCATCGAGCGGCTGCTCGTCGTCCATGAGCATGAAGCCTATTGCCAGCCCTGCGTCTCGCCGGTCTGGGATACCGCGCTCGTCGCCCACGCCTTGCTGGAGACCGGCGGCGCGGAGGCGCGGGCTCGCGTGAAAAAGGCGCTGGAATGGCTGGCGCCGCTGCAAATTCTCGACGTAAAGGGCGACTGGGCCGCGCAGCGGCCCGACACCCCGCCGGGGGGCTGGGCCTTCCAATACGCCAATCCGCATTACCCCGACGTCGACGACACCGCCGTCGTCGTCACCGCAATGGACCGTTTTGCAACAGAGACCGGCGAGAAGCCCTATACGGAGCGCATGGATCGCGGCCGGGTCTGGATCGAGGGGCTGCAGAGCAAGAATGGCGGCTGGGGCGCCTTCGACGCCGACAACGCCTATCACTATCTCAACCACATCCCCTTCGCCGATCACGGCGCGCTGCTCGACCCCCCGACCGCCGACGTCTCGGCGCGCTGCATCTCCATGCTGGCGCAGCTGGGCGACACGCTGGACTCAAGCGACGCGCTCGCGCGCGGCGTGGAATATCTCCTCTCCGAGCAAATGCCTGACGGCAGCTGGTTCGGACGTTGGGGCGCCAATTACATCTATGGCGCATGGTCGTCGCTCTGCGCGCTCAACGCCGCAGGCCTGCCGCACGAACATGAGGCCTTCCGCCGCAGCGTCTCCTGGCTCGCTTCGATTCAGAATCCTGACGGCGGCTGGGGCGAAGACCTGTCGAGCTACAAGCTCGAGTACAAGGGCTATGAACCCGCCCCTTCCACCGCGTCGCAGACAGCCTGGGCGTTGATGGCCCTGATGGCGGCGGGCGAGGTCGATCATCCCGCCGTGGCCTGCGGCGTCGCCTATCTGCAGCGGACGCAGGCCGATCATGGCCTTTGGGAAGAAGCGCGCTTCACCGCCACCGGCTTCCCGCGCGTCTTCTACCTGCGCTATCATGGATATGGAAAATTCTTCCCGCTCTGGGCTCTCGCGCGTTACCGCAACCTACTCCGATCGAACGCTAAAAAGGTGAGCGTGGGGCTCTAGGCTGCGCCGATCAGGAAAGGACCGGCGATGACGCGAAGCCTTGTTGGACGAAAAGACCAGGGCCCGCGTCCTTCCGCGCCAATTCTCGTTCTCACAGGGCTCGCACGCGAGGCCGCCTGCCTTCATGGCGAGGGCGTGGTTCCGCTTTGCAGCGGCGCGGATGTCCGCGTGCTGCGAACCGCTCTCGAGTCGCTCGAAAGCTCCGAATTTTCAGCTGTTGTCAGTTTTGGCCTCGCGGGCGGCCTCGATTACGGGTTGGCGCCGGGAGACGCCGTAATCGGGACGCAGGCGATCGGCGGTTCGGAAATTTTCGAGACGCATCCTGCCCTTCGACGCGTTTTGGCTGAAGGCTTCGCCGGTGCGGGCGTCCCGGTGCGAGAAGGGGCTGTCCGCGGCGTTGACGCGGCAATCCTCACAGTGCCCGCCAAGACCGTCCTGCGCGCAAGCGGCGGCGCGATCGCCGTGGACATGGAGTCGCATCTCGCCGGCGCCTTCGCGCGGCGGCGCGGGCTGCCCTTCGCCATCGTTCGGGTCGTCAGCGATCCGGCTTCACGCGCCCTGCCCCCGCTGGCGACAAAAGCGGTCAAGCCAGACGGAAGCGTCGACGTGAGCGGCGTGTTGCGGGAGCTGTTGCGCGAACCGGGACAGATCGGCGATCTGATCCGCGCGGGTCTCGACGCCCGCGCGGCTTTCGCGACTTTAGGCCGCTGTGGAGGTCTGGTCGGCCCGCTGCTTCGACTCGTGCTCTCGGGTCTGTGACAGCGTCGCTACATTGGCGTCGAACACATATTCGGCCGGGCGCTGGTTTTCGAGCGATATGTCGGGCGCCATCGGACCTTCGGTGTTCACGCCGAAGAGCGCGACCTTCAGCGCGCGCCATGGGCGCATGACGCTGTCTTCCACCGCTGTCGCCTCGAAGCCGGAATGCACCATGCAGTCGGCGCATTTTTCGTAATTGCCGACGCCATAGGCGTCCCAATCGGTTTCTTCCATCAGCTGCCTGAAGGTCGGAACATAGCCCTCGCCGAGCAGATAGCAGGGACGCTGCCAGCCGAAAACCGTGCGCAGCGGCATGCCCCAAGGCGTGCAGTGATAGCTCACATTGCCGGCGAGAAAGTCGATGAACAGCCCGGATTGCTGCAAGGCCCAGGCCTTGCCGCCGCGACCGCGCTTGAGGATCGCGCGGAAGAGCTCCTTGGTGCGGGAGCGGTTGAGGAAATGTTCCTGATCGGGCGCGCGCTCATAGGCGTAGCCAGGCGACACGGTCATGCCGTCGACGCCGAGCTTGGTCAGCTCGTCGAGGAAGGCGGCCGCACGAACGGGATCGGTGTTGGAGAAGAAAGTGCTGTTGGTGGTGACGCGGAAGCCCTTGGACTTGGCCAGCTTCACCGCCTCGACGGCGCGCTCGTAAACGCCTTCCTGGCTGACGGCGTGGTCGTGCATCTCCTTGTCGCCGTCGAGATGAATCGACCAGGTGAAATAGGGATTGGGCTTGAACTGGTCGATTCGCTTCGCCAGCAGCAGCGCATTGGTGCAGACGATGGCGAATTTCTTGCGCGCGATCACCCCCTCGACAATCTGCGCGAGATCCTTGTGCAGCAGGGGCTCGCCGCCCGCGATCACCACGACGGGCGCGCCGCATTCGTCCACCGAGGCCAGCGCGTCCTCTACCGAGAGGCGCTTGTTCAGAATATGGTCGGGATAGTCGATCTTGCCGCAGCCCGCGCAAGCGAGATTGCAGCGAAACAGCGGCTCCATCATGAGCACGAGTGGATAACGCTTGCGGCCGAGAAGCTTCTGGCGGAGCAGATAGGCGCCGACCGTGGCGACGTAACGAAACGGTATGGACAAGGCTCGATCCCTGATGCTCTGGGTCCGTCCGCGAGGCGGGCGGCGCGCATTTCCAGGCCGGGCCGCAGGATCGCGGGGCGCATGAAAATGCCGGTAAACAATGTCCCGGCGCATTTTCCCGAAAAGCTGGACATCAGGAAACGCGCTGGAGGCGGAGCGGGTGGTGGAAGGCGCTGACGCAAACGCTTTGCGAACCTCCCCGTAACATGAAAGTCGCTTCGGGAAAACCCGCCGCCGGTCCCCGATCTCGCACGGCTCCCAAGCCTTTGTATTAAATCTCATTTTTTAGAGCAGCGCCCTGGCGCGAGCGGCAACTGGTCCCAAGGATCGAGTCGGGACCGCCAGCGCGAGCCCGTGTCCTTTCGACGTCTCGAAGATCATGTGCTAGTTTTCGCGCCATGATTATCGCGTCCAGAAGCCAGGTAGAAACGCCCCGCATCGCTGCGCCTGGCCGCTCCGACGTCTGCGGGGCGCGCGCATGAGTGAGGCAACGGCGACGCCCGAACCGCAACGCCCGGGCAACGCCCCCCCCGCGCCTGCCAAGCCTGGCCGATTCGCTCCGTTGATTGAAAAATTCAGGCAACGGCTGCCGCGCGAGATAAATCTCGGCCGCGTTGGAATCGGGATCGCGGCGCCTGTGCTGTGCTGGGTATTTTACACAACCTCAAGCGGCATGATCGACATCATGCAGAAGGAGCCTGGCGATCTGGTTGGGCTGCTTGGCGCGATGATCGGCACGACGGCGATTCTCGTCATGCTGGCGTCGACCTCATGGTCGCTCGGCGCCGATCTCGCCAGCCTGATCGCCCGGCGGCGCATGGCTCGAGAGCGCATGATCATCAAGACGCTCGTCACGGCGCTGGTCTTCGCCTTTGTTTTCTCGATCTCCGCCTTTTTCTCGTTCACTTATTATTACAACAACATCTTCAAGCTCTCGTCGAAGAAGATCGTGGGCGAATTGCAGCCGATGGAGCTTGCCGCCGACGTCCTGCTGCCGTCCTCGAAAGAAATCGCCGCGCGTTACGACGAAGCCTCCCGGAGCATTCTGGCGACGCCTGGATTCAAGGCCTATCTCGACCAGCTCGACGCCCTGGGCGAAACGGCGCGCACCGCAGGCGCCGGCCTTCGCGAATCGATCCGCAAGAGTCAGGAAGCCCAGCAGCGCATCGCCGCCGAGGCCGCGCGGCAGGCCGCGGCGGAACTTACCGAGGCCCAGTCCGCCGGCCGCCAACTCGAAGAGGCGCGCGCGCGGATCAAGCAGCTTGAGCGCAACATTGGCGATCTCGACGGCATCATCAAGCTCAAGCAGGATGAAATCTCGGCTCTCGCCACCACGGCCCGGCAGGAGGAGCAGGCGGCGATCGACGCAGCCAAGGGTCTCGACGGACTCGGCGCCGCCTGTGGTCCCAATTGCCTGTCCCACCGCTCGAAAGCCAGCGAGGCGCTCAAGCGCACGGCGACCATTCGCGAAACGCTAAACGGCCCTATGGGCGAGCGCGCGGCGGCGCTGCGCCAGCGCGACGCGATCAATACACAGATGATCGGGCTGGCCCAAAAGGCGGAGATCGCCGTCGCCGCCTCGCAGCGTCCGTTGCCGAAAGGGGAGGCGACGCCGGACATTGGCGCTCTCGTGAATGAACTCGGCGCGCTGCGGGAGCAGTTGCGCGCCGACCCGAGCTGGCGGCTGGCGCATGAGGCAAAGCCACTCTGCGAGACAATTCTTTTCGCTGCTCGCGGCGCGCACGCCCTCCCGCAGAATCTCTCGGCGGATTTCGCTTGCGAGCCTGTCGGCGGACAGGCGCGAGACCTCTTGACGACGCGGGAGGAGGTCATCGCCGCGCGCACGGCCTATGACAGGAAATGCTCGCTCGAAGGGGAGCTGCGCGACCAGATCGGCGCGGTCACGGCTCATATTCGCGAGACCGCGGCGAGCGACTCCAGCGCGGCGGCGCAGGGCTTCACCCAGGCGAAAAAACTTGTCGACGCCTGCGTCGTGGCCGGACGCGCGGCTGGACTCTCCGAGACCGACGTGCGCGCCCTGCTTAAGCGAAGCGACGACTTTCTGCGCGCTCACACCACGGAGCGCAACAAGTTTGAACTCGCGCGCGAAGCTTTCTGGAGCTTTACGCCTGACTCGACGATGGCGCTCGCCGTCGCGATGGCTCAGGACGCTTTCGTCTTCATCATGAAATTCCTTTCGGAGATTTTCAAGCGCGCCCATGAAACCCGCGAACGGCGGCAGTTCAGCGCGCCCATGGATCTGACCGACAGCGAGACCGATCCCGCGGAAATCAGGGCGATGAAGGCGGTCATGCGCGCGGCCAGGCCCGTCCATGGCGACATGAGCGAGATTGATCCGGACGCGACGACTTTTCTTTTGCTGCCCGTCAATGTCCGGGAAAATCTGACCGCGCTGCTGAACCGACTGGTGCGCGACGAAATCGCCCATGTCGACCGCAGGGGCTATTACGTCGTTGATAATGTCACCCTCGCCCAGATCGAACAGCGGCTGGTGCAGGGTCTGAAGATGCGCTGGCCGCTGAGAAGCCTGGGAGTGGGCTCCGATCTGGGCGCCAATGGGCCGAGGGCCTATTACGGCGGCGCGCCGGGCGAAGCAGTTCGGCGACGCCGGCCAAGCGCGCTCGAACGCTATCTCGCTCATTCGCCCGACGTGGAACCAGCGCCCGCGCACACAGATCGCGCCCGCTAGGCTATGCAGCGGCGCGCGCGAGGCCGTAGGACGGCAGAAAGCGAAAGCAGATGCCCGGCAGATCATTGCATAGGCCCGACATGACGCTGATGTCCCGCCATCGGGGATAGTTGGGCGGAAGCTGCCGCAAGGCCGCGCCGATCGCCGCCAGAAATTGCGCCTCGTCCCGAAATTCGCAGCCCGCGCCAAAGGTGACGACGCAACCGTCATCAAGCAGCGCATAGCGAACCAGAACATCGAGCGCGAAGGTAACGGCTGCGCTGGCTGATCGGCGCGGAGGCGGCAGCAACGCGCGTAACGGGGGGGACGCAAAGCGCGAAGCTTCGCTCTCCACACAAAGATCGGGCTTCGCCTCCAGCTGCGCGCCGGCAAGCTCCAGCACGGCGTCTGGGCGGCGTCGCCAGCTATCGAAACCACATAGCCAGACGGCGCTTTGCTGATACAGCCGGCCGCGCCCGTCGTCGCCGTCTTCGTGACGAAAGCGCGAGCGCAGAAGCGCAAGTGGCGGAACGCCGCCGCTCGGCCAATGCGGCAGGACGCGAGCAAGCAAGGAGCCGCGCGCGCGCGCCGCTGGATCAATGAGATCTGGCTCCACGCGCCGTGCGCCGATCAGGCGCGGGGGGGAAAGCACGCGGTCAAGATCAGGCGCGAGCCCTCGGCTGCGGCGTGTGACGCCATAACCTTCGTTGGCGGGAATGGAGAGTTCCCGGCCCTCCGCCAGCTTGCCGTAGTGCAGGCGTTCCAGCAGGATTTCCGTCGCGCCGTCCGGCGACCCGCTGCGCATCCCGCTTACTCCCGACCCTGAAAACCCGACCGATCGCGAGAGGATAGCGGCGCATGCTTAATCATTGATTGAGAGGGCGTCGCGCGCGACCGAGAGCCGCGAGGCGCAGGCACGGAGCTCAGCAGGGCGACGGCATATGCATCCTGCAGGGGCGAGCCTTTATAACCTATTGTTTTATATTAAAATTTCTTGTCATCAATACTTCATGCAGTAGTCATATTACTCTAGCCGGTCGCCGCTATTGTGGGTTCCGCGATACCCGGGTCGGGTAGCTTAACTCTTTCTCGAGCCAGAAAGAATCTGTGCATGATATCCAAGATTTTGAAGCGCGCCGCCGTCGCCGCGTTAGGTGTGACCTTGTTGGCTGGCGCGGCTTTCGCTGTCGATATTTCCGGCGCCGGCGCGACCTTCCCTTATCCGATCTACGCGAAATGGGCTGAAGCCTATAAAAAGGAAACCGGCGCCAGCCTGAACTACCAGTCGATCGGCTCAGGCGGAGGCATCAAGCAGATCAAGGCCCGCACCGTGACCTTCGGCGCCTCCGACCAGCCGCTCAAGGCCGAGGAGCTCGAGGCCGCCGGCCTAACGCAATGGCCGCAAGTGATTGGCGGCATCGTGCCCGTGGTCAATCTGGACGGCGTGGCGCCGGGCGAGCTGACTCTGAGCGGCGACGCGCTGGCGAAGATCTTCCTTGGCGAGATCAAGAGCTGGGACGACCCCGCCATCAAGAAATTGAACCCGAAGGCGAAACTGACCAGTCAGGCGATCGCCGTCGCGCATCGCTCGGACGGCTCCGGCACCACCTTCAATTTCACCAATTATCTCTCCAAGGTTTCGGCCGACTGGAAGGCCAAGGTCGGGGAAAACTCCGCCGTGGAATGGCCGGTGGGACTCGGCGCCAAGGGCAATGAGGGCGTCGCCAGCACCGTCGCCAACACCAAGGGCGCGATCGGCTATGTCGAATACGCCTACGCCAAGCAGAATAAGCTGACCTTCGTGAAAATGGTCAACAAGGACGGAAAGGTTGTCGGCCCGACGTCCGACAGCTTCCAGGCCGCCGCCGCCAACGCCGACTGGGCCAAGGCTCCCGGGTTTTATCAGATCCTGACGGATCAACCTGGAGCGAAGTCCTGGCCCATCACTGCGGCGACCTTCATCCTTCTGCCGAAACAGCCGCAGGACGCCGCCGCTGCTGGCGAAGCGTTGAAATTCTTCGGCTGGGCCTTCGCCAAGGGCGGCAAGACGGCCGAAGAGCTCGATTACATTCCGCTGCCCGAAAGCGTGGTCGCCCTCATCAAGAAGAGCTGGGCCGCCAATGTAAAGAACGCCGACGGGAAGCCGCTTGCGAATTGACGCAGGCGGCACGGCTCGCGGAACAAGTTTCGACCTGACGGGCGCACTGCCCCCGTCAGGTCTTTGTCTCGCCCAATGCGGCGTGCGTAAGCAGTCTGGTGAGAAATGTCAGTCACGGGACCAACTCTTGAGAAATCAGGCGCCCAGGAAAACATCATGTCCGAGTTCGCGCTGAGCAGCGACGCGGCGCCAGCGGCGGCCGTCAGCCGTGCGCGCAGGCTCGCCACGCTCGCTTTGTTCGATCGCCTGTTTCACAAGCTTACCTTTTCGGCGGCGATCATTGTCCTGCTGCTGCTTGGGGGCGTCATTGTTTCGCTGATCCAGGGGTCGATACCGGCGATCAAGGCCTTCGGATTTGGCTTTCTCGCGTCGCAATCATGGAACCCGGTCACTGAAAATTTCGGCGCGATGGCCGCGATCTATGGCACCGTGGCGACGTCGCTTATTGCAATGCTGGTCGCGGTTCCCGTGGGGCTCGGCGTCGCTGTGTTTCTCACCGAGTTGTGCCCGCACACGCTTCGCCGGCCGATCGGCATGGCGATCGAACTGCTGGCTGGCATTCCCTCGATCATTTACGGCATCTGGGGCCTGTTCGTGCTCGCGCCGTTTTTGCAGCAATATGTGCAGCCGGCGCTGATTTCAGCCTTCGCCGACACGCCGCTGTTGTCCACTCTTTTCGCCGGCCCCCCCTATGGCATCGGCGTGCTCACGGCGGGACTCATTCTCGGCGTGATGGTCCTGCCATTCATCGCCTCCATCTCGCGCGACGTGTTCGAAACCGTCCCGACAGTGCTCAAGGAGGCCGCTTCCGGCATCGGCTGCACGACCTGGGAGGTCATGGCTCATGTGGTGCTCCCCTATACGCGCGTCGGCGTCATCGGCGGCGTGATGCTTGGGCTGGGGCGCGCGCTGGGCGAGACCATGGCGGTGACTTTCGTGATCGGAAACGCCCACAAGATTTCCGGCTCGATCATTGCGCCGGGAACGACAATTTCGGCGACCATCGCAAATGAATTCACCGAGGCCGTGGGAGATATCTACACCTCGTCTCTCATAGAGCTGGGCCTGATACTCTTCGTCATAACCTTCGTCGTGCTCGCCTGCGCCCGCTTGCTGCTCATGCGCATAGAACACAAGGCGGGAGCCTGATCATGTCGCTCTATTACCGCCGACGTAACACCAATCTTGTCGCGACGACTCTCTGCTGGGGAGCCGCCGCCTTCGGTCTCTCCTGGCTGGTGATGATTCTGGGCGCCCTGGTCTTCGAGGGCGCGAAGGGTCTGTCGCTGGATGTCTTCACGCAGAACACGCCGCCTCCTGGCAGCGCGGGAGGACTTCTCAATGCGATGGCGGGTTCGCTGATCATGACGATCATCGGTGTCGCCGTCGGCGGCCCGCTCGGCATGCTGGCCGGAACCTATATGGCGGAATATGGCCGCTATTCAAAGCTGACGGTGATCATCCGCTTCATCAATGACATTTTGCTCAGCGCGCCGTCGATCGTCATCGGCCTCTTCGTCTACACGGCGCTGGTCGCGCGCATGGGGCATTTTTCGGCCATTTCGGGGGCGGCGGCGCTCGCCATTCTGGTGATCCCGGTGGTGCTGCGCACCACGGAGGACATGCTGCTTCTGGTGCCGGGCTCGCTGCGCGAAGCCTCGACCGCGCTTGGCCTGCCTCGGTCCTATGTCATTCAGCGCGTCGCTTACCGGGCGGCGAAATCAGGGCTTGTCACTGGCGTGCTGCTGGCGGTCGCGCGCGTTTCCGGCGAGACCGCGCCGCTTCTATTCACCTCGCTCAACAACCAGTTCTGGAGCCTCGATCTCAATGCGCCGATGGCGAGTCTTCCGGTCGTGATCTTCCAGTTCGCGCTGTCGCCCTACAAGGACTGGCAGCAACTCGCCTGGACGGGCGCGCTGCTCGTGACGGCGACGGTGCTCATCCTGTCGATCGCCGCGCGCACGCTGAGCCGCCAAAGGACTTCGAAATGACCGTCATGCCGGTGCTCAATACAGATCTCCCCACAAAGCTGTCCGTGCGCAATCTCGATTTTTTCTATGGCGACAATCAAGCCCTGAAGAGCATAACGATGGGCCTACGGACCAACAAGGTCACCGCCTTCATCGGCCCTTCCGGTTGTGGCAAGTCCACCTTGCTGCGCGTGCTGAACCGCATGTACGATCTTTATCCCAAGCAACGCGCGCAAGGCGAAGTGCTGCTCGACGGCGAGAACATTCTTGACCCCGGCGTCGACGTCAATCTGCTGCGGGCGCGTGTGGGCATGGTGTTTCAAAAGCCGACGCCCTTCCCGATGTCCATTTACGACAACATCGCTTTCGGCATCCGCCTTTATGAAAAGCTGTCCAAGGCCGATCTCGACGAGCGCGTCGAGGACGCCCTGCGCGGCGCGGCGTTGTGGGAAGAGGTCAAGGACAAATTGCACATGAGCGGACTGGGACTCTCCGGCGGCCAGCAGCAGCGCCTGTGCATCGCGCGCAGCGTCGCGGTGCAGCCGGAAGTAATCCTTTTCGACGAGCCCTGTTCGGCGCTTGATCCGATCTCGACCGCCAAGGTCGAGGAACTGATCGACGAATTGTCGGAGCGCTACACCATCGCGATCGTCACGCACAACATGCAGCAGGCGGTGCGCGTCTCGGATTACACCGCCTTCATGTATCTGGGCGAACTCATCGAGTTTGGCGAAACCGACAGCGTCTTCACGACGCCGCGTGAAAAGCGGACGCAAGACTATATTACTGGCCGTTTCGGCTGACTTCCGCGCCTCTATTAGTCCGATATGAAATTACGGTCGGAGAAAGAAAATGATGAACGACCATACTGTCAAAGCCTATGACCGCGATCTTGAAACGCTTGGGCGCAGAATCGCGGAAATGGGCGGCATCGCCGAGAAGATGCTTGCGGAAGCGATGGATGCGCTCGCGGCGTTCGACGTTACTCTGGCGCAGCGCGTCGTCTTGACCGACACGCGCCTCGACGCGCTACAGCGCGAGATCGAGGAGAGCGCCATCCTTACGATCGCGAAACGGCAGCCGCTTGCCGTCGACCTGCGCGAGTGCATCGCGGCCATTCGCATCTCCGGCGATCTCGAAAGAGTGGGAGACCTCGCCAAGAACATCGCGAAGCGCACCGTCAAGATCGTCGGCGAAGCGCGCGTGCCGCGCGCGATCATCGGATTGAAGTCGATGCATGACGTCGCGGCGCTGCAGCTGAAGGACGCGCTCGACGCCTATGCGCTACGCGACACGGAACGCGCGCACGCGGTCTGGATCAATGACGCCGAACTCGATGCGCTCGAAGACTCGGTGTTTCGCGATCTTCTCACTTTCATGATGGAAGATCCCCGCAACATCTCCTTTTGCACGCATCTGCTGTTCTGCTCAAAGAACCTGGAGCGGATCGGCGACCACACGACCAATATCGCTGAAACCGTGATCTATCTCGTCACCGGCGAGCCGATGCCAACCGAACGGCCGAAGACGCGCGCGCCCGGCGTCACCAGTGAAAATCCTCCCAGCGCACCGCACTAACCGCGAGAAACTGCGATGAACGACCTGCGTCCCGCTGCCACGATGCGTGAAACGGCCAATGAACGCGCGCCGCGCATCCTCGTCGTAGAAGATGAGTCCTCGCTCGCGCTGCTGCTCGTCTATAATCTTGAGGCGGAAGGTTTCCTCGTCGAACATGTCGATCGTGGCGACGAAGCCGAGCTTCGTCTCGCGGAGTCGCCGCCCGATCTCGTCATTCTCGACTGGATGCTGCCAGGGGTTTCGGGACTGGAAATCTGCCGGCGTTTGCGCGCGCGCGACGAAACGCGCGACATGCCCGTGATCATGCTCACCGCGCGCGGTGAGGAGAGCGAGCGCGTGCGTGGCCTGTCGGTCGGCGCCGATGATTATGTGGTGAAGCCCTTCTCAACGCCCGAACTCATGGCGCGGGTTCATGCGCTGCTGCGGCGCGCGCGCCCCGAGCGGGTGGCGAGCCGGCTGACCGCGGGGGACATTGATCTTGACCGGGAGACGCGGCGCGTGAAGCGCGGGGGCCGTGAAATCCATCTTGGACCCACGGAGTTCCGCCTGCTAGAATATTTCATGGAAAAACCGGGCCGCGTCTTCACGCGCGCGCAACTGCTGGATAGCGTCTGGGGAATGTCCGCCGAAATCGACGAGCGCACGGTCGACGTGCATGTCGGGCGGCTGCGCAAGGCGCTGATCCGGTCCCGCGAGAAAGATCCTATCCGGACCGTGCGCGGAGCCGGCTACTCTTTCGATGAGACCTTTGGCCGCAACTGACGGGGCTCATGTAGCTTCGGGCGGCCGCAAATCCTTTAGCGCTACTTGACTGCAGCTCCAGTCACCGCGCGATGCGGGCCTGTTCCCGACGGCGGCGGTCCTGCGCCGGCTGATAGGCGATGCCCGCGTGATGACTGCAGTAAGGGCCTGAACCGGCTGGCGACTTGGCGCCACAGAACCGAAATTCCGCCGCGGTAGGGTCGCCCAGCGGCCAACGGCACATGGACTCGCGCAATTCCATCAGGGTTACGCGCGCCGACATGGGAACAACCACGTCCTCGTCGATGCGCGGCGCCGTCGCGAGAAGCGGCCGGGGCGAATAAGCCAGGGCGACATTGCCCATCACCGGCGCGCTCTGCGCCCGCACCGCCGGTTGCTGCGCCCGAGGCGCCTTCGCCGCGCGAGGGCGCGGAGCGCTAGGAGTCTTCGCGCGTTCCGCAAGTCCCAGCCGATGTATCTTTCCAATCACGGCGTTGCGGGTGACGCCCGTGCCCAGCTCCGCAGCGACCTGACTGGCGCTAAGCCCCTCATTCCAGAGCTTGCGTAGAAGTTCGACGCGTTCATCGGTCCAAGACATCAGGGTCTCCGTTCGAAAGCCGATTCACTAAAATCGGCCGCTAATCGAGAATCGTCCAGCCCTCGCCCGGCCGGCGGCGGCCGGCGGCGACAGACACACACTCGAACTCGCGAGAAAAGCACAGCACGACGAAAGACCGTCGGCGTTGACGCGAAAACTACTCTCGCAACTGAATCACGCGCAAGAGTCGCTGGCAAGCAAAAGGCGGGTTCCCCACAGGCTTCTCATGTTATTTGCGCGATCACTGTTGCATTGAAGACTCACCTTTCGCCACATCGAAGCCGCAATCGCTCTTTCTCCGCGCGCCCTGCGGATTTGACCATGACGGGACAAGATCTTAGAATTAATCTTCGAGACCTGCCGCCCTATCCTGGGCGGCGCTTTGTTTTTAAGCCACATGGGCTTCTCATCCGACGTGATCACGCCGGTTAGCGGGAGGCGATGCGGGCTGATGGAGTTGGCTTTTGACCTCGGCGCTATTTCCCACCTATGCCCGAGCGGACGTCGCTTTCGAGCGGGGCGAGGGCGCTTGGCTCTTTACCGCCAATGGAGAGCGATATCTCGATTTCGGCGGCGGAGTCGCCGTGATGTCGCTGGGCTATGCGCATCCGCATCTTGTCGAGACGCTGCGGGCGGCGGCCGACAAGCCATGGCATGTCTCCAATCTTTATCAGGTTCCACAAGCCGAAAAGCTGGCCCGGCGGCTCGTCGAGGCGACCTTCGCCGATCTCGTTTTCTTCACCAATTCCGGAGCCGAGGCGGTTGAATGCGCGATTAAAACCGCGCGAAAATTCCACGCCGCCAATGGCGCGCCGGAGCGCTACCGCCTGATCACTTTCGAAGGCGCCTTTCACGGACGCACGCTCGCGACGCTCGCCGCGGGCGGCAACGTCAAATATCTCGACGGTTTCGGCCCCAAGGTCGAGGGGTTCGACCAGGCTCCCTTCGGCGATCTCGAAGCGGTCGAGGCCCTCATCGGGCCAAACACCGCCGGCGTGCTGCTGGAGCCGATCCAGGGCGAGGGGGGCGTTCGGGTTTTTTCGCACGGCTTTCTCAAGGGTCTACGATCCCTGTGCGATAGGCATGGCTTGCTGCTGGTGCTCGACGAAGTGCAGACGGGCGTTGGCCGAACAGGCAGTTTCCTCTGCATCGAACAGTCCGGGGTCGCGCCCGACATCGCGGCGATGGCGAAGGAGGGAAAACGTGCACCGTCGGACAGGTGCATGACGACCCGGGCATTCGAGAGGGCGTCGCGTGCTTCGGTTCGTGGACGCACCTGGACCGGGAGGCCACTCGAATGAATCCGCTGTCCCACCTCACT
>Ga0182012_10004004_pt1 | contig 15539 bp, 11 predicted proteins | sample 612S2SmetaG_FD_120486 | JGI IMG/M metagenome (GOLD analysis project Ga0182012, IMG submission 120486) | Permafrost microbial communities from Stordalen Mire, Sweden - 612S2S metaG | ecosystem: Environmental > Terrestrial > Soil > Wetlands > Permafrost | place: Sweden: Stordalen | collected...
AGCAGTTTGGCGTTATCGGTTTCGTACACGGGCCACAGCGCGTCCGGATTGCGCACGGGAAAGCGCTGCATCCAGGCGTAGAGTTCGACGTTGCGTTTGAACCGGTTGTTCTCGATGGCGACGAAATAGCGCGCGCCTTTGCGGATCGCGCTCTGCTCGTCGAACGGCGTCCACAGGTACGGGTCTTCCTCCCAGCCCTTGCGGTTAATGTAATAGAGCACCGACGGGTCGTAGTGGCCCATGACGATCAGCGCGCCGGGGTCGAGCGTGGCGTCCAGCGCCTTGGCCGCCTGGTAGACCTCGCGACTGTAGGCGTAGTAGCGGGCGACGCGATGGCGGCCGTCCCAGGCGACGACGGCCACCAGGAGCGCGATGACCGCCGTGGCCGCAGCGGCGCGCTCGCGGCCTTCGCCGAGCAGCTCGTGCCCGCGCGCCAGCGCGCCGCCGGTCCACAGCGCCGCCAGCGGGAGGACGAGGTAGAGGTAGTAGTCGACGCGCTCGACGGTGACGACGGCGAATGCGTAGAGCGCCGCGCCCGCCAGCCAGCCGAAGAGCAGCGGCCGCGCGCGGCGTGCGACCGGCACGAGGATCGCGACGGCAAACGCGCCGAGGCCGGCGGGCCCGAGCATCGTCGAGCCGAGCAGGCCGAGCGTCCCCCACCACGCGCGCAGCTTCGCGCCGGCGGCCTGCGCCGAGGTCAGCGACTGCGCGAGCGAGGGTAGAACGTGCCGCTTCGTGATGCCGCTTGCCCAGTGCCACTCGGCGATCCGCGACAGGTAGGCGTCGTAGGCGAGATACGGCCCGAGCGCGACGGCGGCGAGCGCCCACGACTGCGGGCGTCGTAGCGTCCCCAGCACGCCGAAGCGCGCGACGCTGACGACCGCGACCGGCACGGCTGCGACCAACGCGACCGGCTTGGCGAGCACGGCGGCCGCCAGCAGCAGGGCCGCCGGCCAGAAGCCGCGCCACGACCGCGCGTCCTCGTTGTCGAAGAAGCGCACCGTCGCGAACAGCGCCGCGGTGAGGAAGAAGACCATCGTCGTATCGGGCATGAAGGTGCGCCCGTAGTACACGCTTCCCGGGTAGACGGCATACAGCGCCGCCGCGGCGATGCCGGCGACGTCGCCCCGGCCGTCGCGGAAGACGTAGCGGCCGAAGAACGCCAGCAGCGCGACGGTCGCGAGGCTGAACGTCATCGTGATCAGCCGGCCGAAGACCTCATGGATGCCGAAGATCTTGTACAGCGTCGCGGCGAGGAACGGCACGATCTGCAGTTCCAGCTCGACGTAGTTGGGCGGCGGCCCGTCGTAATCGGTCTGCGGGTGGAACGGGTTGAAGTCGAGCGTCGCGAAGTTGCGCGCGATCGCGGCCGTGTCGCCCTGGCGCCAGCCGGGGTGGTCGAGCAGCGGGCTATGAATGCCGCGCAGGCGCAGCAGCAGGCCGGCGAGCAGCACGACGGCGACGGCGAGCGCCCAGAGTTGGCGGCGGCTCACGTGACGCTGCGAAACGTCCAGTACTTGTTGACGAAGAAGTTAAGGATCATGCCGCTGACGGTCGACAGGAACCAGACCGTGTGCTCGTGATGATACTGCAGCTTGCTCACGAGCAGCCAGCCGACGAGGTTGCCGAGCAACAGCGCCAGGAACGAGACGAACAGGAATTGCGCGCCTTCCTTGCCGGCGTGCCCGCTCGACCGGAACGTCCACCAGCGGTTGAGGAAGTAGTTCGAGACGCCGCCGATCATGAAGCCGATCGAGAACTCGAGCCAGAACGGCATGGTCGTCGTCTTCTGTAGGACCGTGAACGCCGCCAGATTGACGACGAAGCCCGAAGCCCCGACGATGCCGAACTTGACGAATTGGCGGACGCCGCGGCGGGCGGCGATACGCTGGACGAAGTTCTTCTGATCCGGTTGCGTCACGCGACCCAGTACCAATCGGCGAACAGCACGGTGAAGAGGCCCAGGAGCGGCAGCGAGAACGAGACGATCGCGCTATTGATCCAGTTGCGGGCTCCCCACTGCGCGAGCACCATGAACATCGGGAACAGCACGAGCGCGAACCGCGGCATGCTCATCAGGCTCGACGTGCACATCGGGATGAGGATCGACAGCGCCATATAGACCCAGAACGACGGCCGCAGCCGTTTGAAACCGCCGATCAGCACCGCGATCATCAGCACCGTGAACGCCAGCTCGATCACCTGGCCCACGCGGGCCTGCGCGCCGTGCGCGGTTGCCAGGATGTGGAAACTCCGCCAGACGGCCACCCAGGGCGGGGCGAGGTGGCGGTTCCAGTGGATCTGGACGTGCGAGAAGTAGAGCGGGTCGCCGCGCAGCACCCAGAGCAGGCCCATGTAGATCACGAGACCGAGGGGAATCAGCGCGGCGCCCGCCAGCGCGCGCACCGTGCCGGCGAGGCGGCCCGCGCGCAGCGCCGCGACGGCCTCCATGGCGAACGGTACGAGCAGCAAGACGCCTTCGACCCGCGTGAGCGCCGCGAGGCCGCCGAGCAGGCCCGCCGTCACCCAGCGCCGTTCGCGGATGTAGTAGAACGACGCCACCGTCAGCGCGAAGAACAGCGATTCCGTGTAGACGGCAGAGAAGAAGACCGCCGTCGGGAAGATCGAGATGTAAAAGATCGCGCGGAACGCATTGCTGCGGTCGAGTTCGTGTTCGACGAGCTTATAGAAAAACAGCAGCCCGAAGAAGAACGAGACGTTCGAGATCAAGAGGCCCGCCACCATGGCGTTGCCGACCAGGCGCCCGACGACGTTGACGAGGCCGGGATAGAGCGGGAAGAACGCCATGTTCGTCCCGTAGTAGCCCGAGCGCGCGATGTCCAGGTAGTGGACGGCGTCCCAGCGTCCCCAGACGGCGAGGATCGGGTTGGCCGATTCCACGACGTGCTGGCCGGGCCGCTGCCCGATGATGATGGACGCCAGTTCGGCGATGAAGATGATCGGAACGCGCGAGACGACGAACACGATCAGCGTGTCGCGGACCGCCCGCTCGTACCGCGCAGCGACGAAGACCTTGACGGCCACCCAGAGCACCGCGCCGATCACCACGGAACGCCCGGCGCTGCTGGCATGCAGCGGGGCGAGGATGCCGATCGGAAAGGCGACGAGCGTCGCCCACGACCACGCGTCGGCGCGCAGGGCCGTCGCCAGGTCGATGCCGGCCCGGCGGGCGAACGAGCCCGCGTAGACGACCCAGCCCAGGAGCGCGAGCACCACGCCGGCGGGCAGGGCCGCGACGAGCAGGCCGTCGCCCAACGCCGACAGCGCGTGAAGGCGCACGATCGTGCCGTACCACAGCAGCAGACCGAGCGACAGTCCGCCGAGGACGACGAGGGCGATGGGGACGGGGCCGGCGGCGCCGGCGGCGTCCATGAACGCGGAGCGGACCCGTGGCTCCTGCGCGTGGGAGTAAGGGGTGGACACGACGGGCAGTCTCATTCCCAAAAGGATTCGAGCGGGCCTCTCCGTACCGAGAGGCTTCGGCTTACGGGGGCGAGCAAGCGCCCCGGAAGGAGAATCGAGTGACCAGTTCGGCGACCCACGCCTCGCGGAAGACCCCGGTCGACACCCTGGATTTCGTCAAGGTGACCGAGCTGGCCGCCCTGGCAGCCTCCCGCTGGATGGGGCGCGGCGAGCGTGACACCGCCGATGGCGCCGCCGTCGAGGCGATGCGCGACGCGCTCAACGACATGGACATTTCGGGGCGCATCGTCATCGGCGAAGGCGAGCGGGACGAGGCGCCGATGCTGTTCATCGGCGAGGAGCTGGGCTCGGGCAGCTACGAGGTCGACATCGCCGTCGACCCGGTCGAGGGCACGAACCTCGTCGCCAACGGGCTGCCGAACTCGATCGCGGTCATGGCGATCGCCGAGCGCGGCGGCCTGCTGCACGCCCCCGACTCGTACATGGAGAAACTCGCGGTCGGCCACCGGGCGGCGCCCTACGTTCACATCGACGCCAAGGTCCACGACAATCTGCAAGCCGTCGCCAACGCCCTCGAGCGGCCGATCACCGACGTCACCGTCGTGATTCTCGACCGGCCCCGCCACGCCGACCTCATCGCAGCGGTCCGCGAGAGCGGCGCCCGGATCAAGCTAATCTCGGACGGCGACGTCGACGCGGCGATCGCGACGGCCGTAGAGGGCACCGGCATCCACGTCGCGATGGGCATCGGCGGCGCGCCCGAGGGCGTGCTGGCCGCCGCGGCGCTCAAGTGCCTGGGCGGCGGGTTCATGGGCCGGCTCAAGCCGCGCAACGACGAGGAAGCGGCCCGCGCCGCCGCAATGGGCTTCGGCGACCTGGACCGGGTCCTGACCATGAACGACCTCGTCCGGGCAGAGAACATCGTGTTCACGGCCACGGGCATCACCGACGGCGACCTCGTGCGGGGCGTCAATTTCTTCGGCAACAACGCCAGGACGCACTCGATCCTGATGCATTCGCGTAACGGAACGCTCCGCCACATCGAGAGCGTGCACCGGCTGGGGGCCAAACCCGTCACCCTTCGACGCTAGTCCGGGTCCTGGGGAGGGTGGAAACGCTCTCGTACGACCTCGTGATCGTGGGTGCGGGGTCGGGCGGCTATGCCGCGGCGCGCACCGCCGAAGCCATGGGCGCGAGCGTCGCGCTGGTGGACCCCGGCCCGCTCGGCGGCCTCTGCATCCTGCGCGGCTGCATGCCGTCCAAGACGCTGATCGCCTCCAGCGACCGGGCGCAGGCCATCCGCGAGGCACCCGAGCTCGGCATCGACGCGGGTGCCCCGCGCCCGGACCTGGCCCGCATCGTGGCCCGCAAGGACGAGATCATCAAGGGGTTCGCCGACTACCGCATCGCCAATCTTACCGACTACCCGTTGTATTACGGAAGCGCGCGGTTCGTCTCGGGGGACGAATTGCACGTCGGCGACGAGGTCGCGCTGCGCGGTAAGGCGTTCGTCGTCGCCACCGGCAGCGTCATCGCGCCCGCGGTCGTCGAAGGCCTCATTGAGACGGGCTTCATCGACAGCGACGCCGCGCTCGCGCCCGAACGTTTGCCTGCATCGCTGACGGTGCTCGGCGGCGGCTACGTGGCGGCGGAACTCGGGCAGTTCTACGCGCGCCTCGGCGTCGCGACGACGTTCGTGCTGCGCGCGCCGCATCTGCTGTCGACCGAGGACGACGACGTCGGCGACGCCCTGACCCAAGCGCTGCGTGACGAAGGCATCCGCGTCGAGACGGGCGCGCAGGTCGTGCGCGTCGAGCGGTCTGCCGCGGGAAAACGCGTCACCTACGCGCAGGGCGGCGCGGAGGAGCACGTCGACTCCGAGGAGATCCTGTACGCGCTCGGGCGCCTTCCCAACGTCGCCGGGCTCGACCTCGAAGCGGCGGGGGTGCGCTATCACGCCATGACCGGCATCGAGATCGACGACACGATGCGCACGAGCAATCCGAACATCTTCGCCGTCGGCGACGTCACCGGCATCGCGCCGCTCGTCCACGTGGCGATCTACCAGGGCGAGATCGCCGCGCGCAACGCGGTGAGCCGCGCGCGCGAACGTGCCGATTACACGCTCCAGAAGGCGCACGCGATCTTCACCGACCCGCAAGTCGCGGTCGCGGGCGCGACCGAGAAGGATCTGCAGAGAGCCGCCATTCCGTACGTGTCGGGCTCGTATCCGTTCGACGATCACGGTAAGGCGATCGCGATCGGGCGAACCAAGGGTTTCGTGAAGATGCTCGCGTCGCCGGACGACGGGCGCATCCTCGGCGCCGCCGTCGTGGGACAGGAGGGCTCCGACCTCATCCACGAGACGATCGTCGCGATGGCGTACGGCGCGACCGTCTACGACTTCGTCAAGATCCCGCACCTGCACCCGACGCTGGCCGAGATTTGGACTTATCCGGCCGAGACGATCGTCGAGCTCATCGCGGCCATCAAGGTCGCCACCCCGGCGTGAAACTCGCGATCGTTCAGACCAAGCCGCGTAAGGGCGAGATCGAAGCCAACCTGACGGCGCTCGGCGACGTCTTCGCCCAACTCGCGCGCAGCGACGTGCCGGACCTGATCGTCCTGCCGGAGGCCGCGCTGAGCGGCTACTTCCTGGAAGGCGCCGTGTACGATCTCGCGCTCGATGCCGGGACGCTCGCCGAACGCCTCGCGCACCTGTGGCGCGAGCGCGGCGACGCCGGTCACGCCGTCGACATCGTCGTCGGCTTCTACGAGAACGCCGCCGGCACGTACTACAACGCGGGAATGTACCTGGAGGTGACGCCCGGCGGCCACCGGGTCGCACACGTGCATCGCAAGATGTTCCTGCCGACGTATGGCGTGTTCGACGAAGAGCGCTTCCTCTCGCGCGGGCGGCGGCTCTCGGCGTTCGAGACGCGCTTCGGGAAGGTCGCGATGCTGATCTGCGAGGACGCGTTCCACGCCATCATGCCGACGATCGCGGCGCTCAAGGGCGCGCGGCTGATCGTGGTGCCGAGCGCGTCGCCGGGCCGCGGCTTCGGCGGGCGCGGCGAACTGGAGAGCGTCGAGCGCTGGAAGAGCATGCTGCAGACCTATGCGGCCGAGCACGGGATCTACGTCGTCTACGCCGGCCTTGCCGGCTTCGAGGGCGGCAAGGGGATGAGCGGATCGTCGTGCGTCGTGGACCCGCGCGGCGAGGTCGTCGTCGCCGCCCCGGCCATCGGCGCGCATATCGTCCGCGCCGACCTGCAGCCCCGCGAGGTCGACCTCGCCCGCGCGGAGCTGCCGCTGCTCGGCGATCTGCTGGCCGTGCTGCCCGATCTGCTGCTGGACGACGAATTGCCCCTGCCGGTGCCCGTGCGGGTCGCGCGCGACCACAAATCCGAGTCCGGCACGTGAGCGCCGGCGTACTGCCCGTCGTCGAGCCGCACCGCCATAAGGCGGCCTCGCTTCACGTCGACGCGGCACTGACCGCGCGCTGGCTCGAGGCCTTCCTGTTCGACGAACTCGTGGAACGGCGCGGAATCGGCCGCGCCGTCGTGGGCCTCTCGGGCGGCGTCGACTCCGCCGTCACCGCGTACCTGTGCGCGCGCGCGCTGGGCCCCGCCAACGTGTTCGCGATCCGCATGCCGTATCGCACGTCCAGCACGGACAGCCTCGCGCACGCCCGCCTCGTCGTCGACGCGCTCGGCATCGACGAGACGACGATCGACATCAGCGCAGCCGTCGACGGCTACCTGCAGTACGAGCCCGCCGCCGATGCGCGCCGGCGCGGCAACGTCATGGCCCGCACGCGCATGGTCGTGCTGTTCGATCAATCCGCCAAACACGCGGCGCTCCCGATCGGCACCGGCAACAAGACGGAACGTCTCCTAGGCTACTTTACCTGGCACGCCGACGACACGCCGCCGGTCAATCCGCTCGGCGACCTGTTCAAAACGCAGGTCTGGGAACTGGCGCGTTACCTCGGCGTGCCGGTGCCGATCGTCGAAAAGCCGCCTAGCGCCGACCTCGAGGCGGATCAGACCGACGAGTCGGACATTGGGGTTTCGTACGCTCGCGCGGATGCGATCCTCGCGTTGATTCTGCTCGGGTATACGGATGCGGAGATCGTCGCGCGCGGCGAACAGGCCGCGGATGTCTCGCTCGTGCGGCGGCGCGTCGATGGTACGCATTGGAAGCGGCATCTGGCTACTACTGCGATGCTCTCTAATACCGCCATCAATGAGTTCTATTTGCGGCCGGTGGATTACTGAGCCGGCTCTTCCTCGGGGCCGCGCGCTCGACTTCCTTTGGGATCGTGGGTGAGTGTCTCTCAGAGCTCGTAAATGCAGCGGCCGGCGAAGTACGTGGCTAGGATCCGGGTTTTGCGGATGTCGTCTTCCGGGATGCGCATGATGTCGCGGTCTAGGATTGCGAAGTCGGCGTATTTGCCGGGGGTTAGGCTGCCGGTTTGCTGCTCTTGGTGGTTGGCGTAGGCGGACTCGATCGTCATCGAGCGCAGGGCTTCTTCGCGTGTCATGCGGCGGGTTGGGTCGCTGACGGCGGCGTGGAACGTGCGCATGCTGTCTAGGTGTTCGATGGGGGCGTCGCTGCCGTTGGCGACGATGGTGCCGGCGTCGAGAAGGGCGCGCCAGGCGTAGGCTTCGTGGGTGCGTGCTTGGCCTAGGCGGCTCGGCGTCCAAGGGATGTCGCTGGGGAGGTGGCCGGTTTGCATCGACGCGATGATGCCGAGTTGGGCGAAGCGTTTGACGTCTGCGTCGGCGACGACTTGGGCGTGTTCTATGCGGAAGCGGCGTGAGCGGGCTGCGGCGGGGCCTAGCGGCGACAGTGCGCGTTCGTAGGCGTCTAGTGCGGTGCGGTTGGCGCGGTCGCCGATGGCGTGCGTGCAGACTTGGAAGCCTGCGCGTAGCGCGCGGTCGCAGATATCGGCGAGGTGGTCCGGCGTGATGCACGTCAGGCCTTCGGTCGCGGGGTCGTCGGCGTAGGGTTGGAGTAGGGCGGCGCCGCGCGAGCCTAGGGCGCCGTCGGCGAACAGTTTGACGGCGCGGATCCAGAGGCGGCCGTCGTGCTCGGCGTCGCGTGGGCCGGCGGCGAAGGCGTCGGCCAGGAGCGCTTCGTCGTCGGCCAGCATCGTGAAGACGCGGAGGTCGAGCGCTCGCGCTGCGGCGAGTCGTTCGAGTGCGGCTAGGTCGGCTGCGTGGGTGTGGGCTTCGCCGGCTGCGGTGACGCCGTTGCGCGCGCATGCTGCGGCGGCGGCGCGTAGCGCGCGGTCGATTCGGGCAGGGGGCGGTGCGGGTTGCGCGCGCTCGAATGATGCCATGGCGGCGTCGATGAACGTGCCGGTGGGATTCCCGCGCTCGTCGCGCACGATGCGGCCGCCGGGAGGATCGGGGAGGTTGGCGACGCCGGCGCGGTCCATCGCGGCGGCGTTGGCGATGAGGGCGTGGGCGTCGATGCGGTGGAGGACGACCGGGCGGTCGGGGAATGCTGCGGTTAGGGCGCGATGATCGGGGAAGCGTCCGCCGGGCCACAGGTTTTGGTCCCACCCTCGGCCGGCGATCCATTCGTCGGGCGACGTGCGAGCGAACGCAATGGTGCGCGCTACGGCTTCTTCGAACGACGCCGTGCCGCGTAGATCGGCCTCGGCCTCAGCGAAGCCGACGCCGGACAGGTGGACGTGCGCGTCGACGAAACCGGGTACGACGGTGCAGCCGGGAAGGTCGAGCGCGCGGGTCTGCGGGCCGCGCCACGCCTGCGCGGCGGTCGACGGGCCAGCGAAGACGACGCGGCCGCCGGCGACGGCGATGGCCTCCACGGTGCCGAGCCGCTCGTCCGCCGTGTGCACCGCCGCGCAGCGCACGATCACCTCCGCTTGGCCGTTCACGCGTCGCCGCGTTCGGCGGGCAGGAGCCCGCGACCCGCGCGCGCCACGGAGCCTGCATGCCCAGCGTCGAGATCGTCACCGTCGGAACGGAACTGCTGCTCGGACACCTCGTCGATACGAACGGTGCCTACATCGCGCGACAGTTGGCCGATCGCGGCGTCGACGTGTTTGCGAAGCACTCGGTCGGCGACAACGCGGAGCGGCTTGCGATGACGCTGCGCGGCGCGCTCGACCGCGCCGACGGCGCCATCACGACGGGCGGCCTCGGCCCGACCGTCGACGACGTCACCAAGGAGGCCGTCGCGCGGGCGCTCGGCGTCGATCTCGTGTTGCACGAGCCGTCGCTGCGCGCGATCGAGCAGCGCTTCGCTTCGTTCGGCCGCAGCGGTCCGATCGGCGAGAACAACCGCCGCCAGGCGATCCTGCCGCGGGACGCCGTCGTGCTCGACAATCCGCACGGCACCGCCCCCGGCTTCGTGGCCGTGCGCGCCGACGGAAAGTTCGTCGCGTGCATGCCCGGCGTGCCGTCGGAGATGAAGAGCATGCTCGGCGAACGGCTGCTGCCGTGGCTGACCTCGCGGTACGACCTGCGCGAGGCGATCTTCACCCGCACCCTCAAGACGGTCGGAATGGCCGAGTCCGAATTGGATCGCCGCATCGAAGATCTGTTCCGCGCATCCGAGAATCCGAAGATCGCCGTACTCGCGCACCAGATGCGCGTCGACGTCAAGATCATGGCCAAGGCGTCGAGCGCGGAGGCGGCGGCGGCGATGATCGCGCCGCTCGAGACCGAACTGCGGGCGCGCATCGGCGATGCGATCTTCGGCGCCGACAGCGAGACGCTCGAGGGAGCGCTGCTGCGCGCGCTCGGCGAGCGCGGCTGGACGCTCGGGACCGCCGAGTCTATTACCGGCGGCGCCGTCGCGGACGCGATCGTGCGCGTGCCGGGCGCGTCGGCCTCGTTTTGGGGTGGCGTCGTCGCGTACGCGAACGACGTGAAGACCGCGTTGCTCGACGTGGACGCCGCGACGCTCGCGCAGCACGGCGCCGTCAGCGAAGAAACGGCGCTTGCGATGGCGCACGGCGCGCGCCGGCGTCTCGGGGTCGACGTCGCGATCGCCACGACGGGTATCGCCGGCCCGGCCGGGGGCTCGCCCGAGAAGCCGGTCGGCCTCGTGTGGTTTGCCGTCGCTTCGCCGGACGGCGAGCGCACGCGGCGAGCGGTGATCCCGGGCGACCGCGACGACGTCCGGCGTCGAGCGGCGGCGGCGGCCCTCATGCTGACCTGGCGTCACATTGCAAAAGCCGCCGGATGAGGGCGCGCTGAGAGCGGCAGGAAACGCCCTGCCAGGGCGCTACCACAGCAGGACGGGCATTGGGCTCGCTCGCTAGGAGGCGCTGGTGAATCGCACTCGACGGACGTCGCTCTCGTTTCTCGGAACCCTGGCCTGCGCGGGCGTGCTGGCCGGCTGCGGCGGCGGCGGCAGCAGTTCGTCGCCCGCTCCCAAGCCGACGCCCACCGGCGCGCCGCCCGGGACGCTGTCGTGCACGAACGCCATCAACGTCAGGAGCGTCGCGCGCGACCCCGCCGGCCTGCTGCGGGGGTCGGGCACGCGCCAGACGCAGAGCGTCAATCAATCGACGTACACGTTCGCCTCGAACCCGAGCGGGCTCGGCGTCTACATCAACCTCGCACCGACCGGCAAGACCTCGTACTCGTACGTGCCGCAGTATGCGAACCAGCCGTACCAGGGCGTGATCAAGGGGCCGTCGGCCAACTACGGCGTCTGCTACGCGCAGTTGTCGAACGGGCCGCACACGATTTACTACAATTCGGCCGCGGACACGAGCGGACAGATCGGCACGATCTCCTCGTCGGCGGTCAAGAAGAGCTCCATCGCGCGCCACGCGCCGCTGCATCTCGTCGCCCGCATGCCGGTGTTCCACCACAGCTCGACGCCGTACGATCGCACGCGCATTCAGGTGCGCTACAGCGTTGCGGCGATCCGCGGCGACGCAGCCATCGCGGCCGGGATCGAAGGCCGTGAGGGTACGCGCGGCGGCTACACGCTCGGTGCGGTCAGCGGCGGGCTGATGAACCGCATCGTTCCGGTGCCGGCCGGCACGTCGCCGGTCGCGTTCGCTCAGCGCATGAAGACGCACGGCGAAGTCGCCGACTCGCGTACGCTGCCGCTTCGTTACACGCAGTCGGCGACGCCGTTCTTCCCGAACGACGGCGGCAGCGGCCAGGGCTTCTACGATCCGGTCGACCAGTGGGACCTGTACGGCAGCGGCACGGCAGGCCTCGCGACCGCGCCGAACGGCATCGGCGCGCCCTACGCGTGGGGCTACACGCACGGCTCGTCGTCGGTGCCGATCGCGATCATCGACACCGGCGCCGACCTGACCGCGTACGATCTCGCGAGCAAGATCTCGTACGAAGTTGCCTGGGTCGGCGGCGAACAGCCCTACCCCAATCGCGGCGCCTCGGCTGCGCAAGATGAGGACGGCCACGGAACCAACGTGAGCGGCATCGCCGACGCCGATACGAACAACGGCTACGGTTTTGCCGGCACGGGCTTCAACAGCGGCCTGCAGATCTATCGCATCTTCCCGATGCCTGCGGCGCCGTGCTACACCTCGTGCGGCACCTACGGCGCCAGCACCGCCGACGAGGCCAACGCGATCTACGACGCGCTCAAGCACGGCGCGCGCGTCATCAACCTCAGCCTCGGCAGCTGCGAGGGCGCGGGGAACCCCGACCCGACCGAGTTCCAGGCCATCGAGACGGCGATCGCCGACGGCGTGGTCGTCGTCGCCGCGGCCGGCAACGAGCGCTCGGGAGGCGGCGGCAGCAGTTGCCCGTCGGCCGACACGCTCGACTTCCCGGCCGCCTACCCCGGCGTCATCGCGGTCGGCGCAACCTCGCTGCACGATGGCAACGGCGTAGACCCGAACAACGCGACCGAGTACGTGGCGTCGTACTCGAACTCGGGCCCGGGCCTCGCGGTCGTCGCCCCCGGCGGCGACCCGTCCGGCACGGGCGACTCGGATCCGCTTCACTGGATCACCAACCTGTACTCGAGCACGGTGGCGGATCCGTCGCAGCAGTGCCAGCCGGTCCAGGGCGTCAGCCCCAAGTTGTGCGCCGCGCTCTTCGCGGGCACGTCGCAGGCGACGCCGCACGTGACGGGGACCGTCGCGCTGATGATCGCGGCCAACAGCGGCCTCGGGCCCGCCCAGATCAAGCAGATCCTGGAGTCGACCGCCGACAACATCAACGATCCCAATCAGGGCTTCGGGCGGCTCGACGCGTACCGCGCACTCGCGGCCGTCAAGCACGACACGACGAACCTGCCGGCACCGTCGGTGACGAACTTCGTCGCCATCGCCTACACCGCGTCCTCGGGCTCGAATAAGCCGAACATCCTCAACCAGACGTTCACCGGGGGCGTCCCGCTGAATCTCGACGGGACGTTCCGCCTTGCGGACGTCCTGCCGTCGGGGGGCACGTTCGAGATCGGCCTGTGGTACGACGCCAACGGCGACGGCGTCGTCGACGCAGGCGACTATTTCGGCAGCGCGGGGCCGTGCTCGTCGACGTCGCCGTGCTCGGCTGCGTCGTCGATCGACGTGGCGCCGGTGACGCCGGGATTCGTGTTGCAGTAACGGGGGAGACGTCTACGGCCGGGAGCACCGTCGTGTACGAACATCCCGAGATCGAAACGCTGAATCGCGACGGCATCGTCGCGATCCAGCGGCGTAAGCTCGCCGCGCTCGGGGAGCGGCTCGCGGCGTCGCCCGAGTGGACGGCGTACTTCGCCGCAGCCGGCATGCACCCGCGCGACCTCGCGCGGCCCGGCGCCTTGGAGCGCATGCCGACGCTCGAGAAACGCGATCTGCGCGAGCGCTATCCGTTCCCGTTTCTCACCGTTCCGATGGAGAACGCCGCGCGGTTCGTGGCGACCTCGGGCACGACCGGGCTGCCCGTCATGTTCGGCTACAGCAAGCGCGACGTGTCGGCGTTGACGCCGGCGCAGATGTGCCGCATCCTGCGCTGCGCCGGGGTGGCGCCGGGCGATCGCGTCTATCAGGGCTATGGTTACGGACTGTGGGTCGGCGGCGTCGTGATGGACTGGGGTCTCGCCGCCTACGGCGCGGCGAACTTCGGCATCGGACCGGGCCGGGCCGAACTGGTCGTCGAGTGGCTGCGCGACCACGAGTACGCGGCCTGCACGATGTCGCCGCTGTGGCTGATGACGCTCGTCACGACGGCGCGCAAGCGCGGCATCGATCCCAAGCGCGACTGGAAGCTGCGCGTCGGCCTCTTCGGCGGACAGTCGGTCTCGGCGGCCTTCCGCGCTGAACTCGAAGCGGAGATGCCCGAAGGCTTCGTCGCCCACAACATCTACGGCGCCACCGAGTCGGGTGGCCCGAACCTCGGCATCTCCTGTCCGTACTCGCACGGCCCCGACCAGATGCACCTCATCAACGACGACACGATCCTCACCGAGATTCTCGATCCGCAGACGCTGCGACCGGTGGCGCCGGGCGAGGTGGGCGAACTGGTCATCACGACGCTCGACAAGGAGGCCTCGCCGGTCGTACGCTGGCGGACGCGCGATCTCGCACGTCTGGCCGACGATCCCTACGGCTGCGCGTGCGGACGGCGCGGCCTTCCGCTGATCGGGCGCATCATCGGCCGCTCTGACGACATGCTGAAGGTGCGCGGCACGATGGTCTACCCCTCTCAGATCGAGGACGTGATCGCAGCGCACGGCGACACGGTAAAGGAAGCCTGGCAGATCTACATCGACAAGGCGGACCGCGAACTGGACAAGGCGACGGTCGCCGTCGAGCGGCGCGCGGCCTCGGCCGTGCCGCACGACGAGATTGCGTCGGACCTGCGCGCGCAGATGCACGCGCGGCTCGGCATCCGGGTGGACGTCGCCGTCCACGACGAAGGCGAACTGCCGCGCTACGAGGCGAAGGCCGTGCGCGTGATCGTGCGGGAGTGAGCCCGCTCGCGGGCGTCCGCATCGTCGACTTCACGCTGCGCCTGCCGGGCCCGCTGGGGACGCACCTGCTCGCCGAGGCCGGCGCCGACGTCTGCAAGGTCGAGCCGCCCGGCGGCGACCCGCTCAACGTCGCCACGCCGCTGTGGCCCGAGGCGCCCGCGATGTACCGCGCGCTCAACGCGCACAAGCGGGTCGTCCGCTGCGACCTCAAGAGCGAAGCCGGGCGCGCCGAAGCTGCGGCGCTCGTCGCCGGCGCCGACGTCGTCGTCGAGGGCTTTCGCCCCGGCGTGATGGCACGCTACGGCCTCGATTACGAGACCGTGCGCGCGAAAAACCCGCGCGTCATCTATTGCTCGCTGACCGGCTACGGCCAGACGGGCCGGCGCGCCCGCCGCGCCGGGCACGATCTGTCGTACCTCGCCGAGACGGGCGTGCTGTCGCTGCTGGCAGACGTCGGCGGCGCGCCGATCGTCCCCGGGCCGCTGATCGCCGACACCGCCGCCGGCTCGTATCCGGTCGTCATCAACGTCGCACTCGCGCTGGTCGCGCGCGAACGCACGGGCGACGGCGCGTACCTCGACTGCTCGATGAGCGCGAACCTCGAGCCGTTCGCGTGGTGGGCGCGTTCGAACGGCGCCGCGAGCGGACGCTGGCCGGCGCCGCACTCCGATCTGTTCACGGGGCTGTCCGCGCGCTATAACGTCTACCCGACGAAGGACGGCCGCCATCTCGCGGTCGCCGCCATCGAACCGCAGTTCTGGACCGCGTTCTGCGACGCGATCGGCCTCGAAGGCTCGGCGCGCGACGAGGCGGCCGATCCGCCGGCGACGCGCGCGGCCGTCGCGGAACGCGTCGCGGCCTTCGACTCGGCGCACTGGCGGCACGTTTTTACCGAGGTGGATGCCTGTTGCGCCGTCGTCGACACGGTGGAAGAGGCGTACGGCGGCGCGGGCGGCCGGCTGCCCGCGCTGCAGGCGCCGCTCGCGCCCGCGCTACGGCGAACGGGCGAAGGCTAGGGCGCGCCGTAGCCGACGGCGGCGAGCACGCGCTGCGTCCCCAGCGCGTCGGCGAACGTCGGCAGGTCGGCCGGCTCGCCGTCGATCGCTTTGGCGAACTCGTCGAGTAGCGCGACGAACGGCGGTAGATTTGGGTGCGCGCTCGCGAGG
>Ga0182012_10004005_pt1 | contig 15532 bp, 12 predicted proteins | sample 612S2SmetaG_FD_120486 | JGI IMG/M metagenome (GOLD analysis project Ga0182012, IMG submission 120486) | Permafrost microbial communities from Stordalen Mire, Sweden - 612S2S metaG | ecosystem: Environmental > Terrestrial > Soil > Wetlands > Permafrost | place: Sweden: Stordalen | collected...
CAGAGCACCTGTGAGGCCATCTCCCAGGAACGCGGAGTGGGCCAGGCGTTGGCGTCTGAGGTCGTGTCGGCCGTGTGCAGAAGCTCTGGCTTGAAGCGGAGGAACGCGATGATCTCGGGACGGACCTGAGCCTTCACCGCCCACCGGCACCAGTCGTCGAGATCCGGCTCAAGGTCCAGATGCACGCATCGGTTGCGCAACGGCCGCGGCATGGCGAAGTGAACGCCACGCTCGGAGGCAGGATTCCCAGCGGCGATGACAACCCAGCCATCGGGCAATAAATACTCGCCGAGCTTCCTGTCCAATACCAGCTGATAGCAGCCTGCCTGGGTCATCTGCGGCGCAGAGGTCAATTCATCAAGAAAGAGGATGCCTCTGCCTATGGTGGGAAGGAACTTGGGTGGGACCCATTCGGTCTGGTTCTCGGCAATCCGGGGCAGTCCGCGGAGGTCGACCGGGTCAGCTGCACGGCCCGCACGTCGAGAAATTCGAAATCGAGATCGGCGGCAACCTGGGCAACGATCTGCGACTTGCCTACTCCGCATGCACCCCAGATATGCAGGGGCACACGTTCGCCGATCAGCGCGTGAAGCGCCTCGTAGAGCTTCGATGGTTTCATGGGATTTCCTTGGAAGTTTGAGGTGGAGGGATGAATCCGATTGCGGAACTTGGTTCATTTTGTTTGGATTTCCGCGCATACAAGATGGCTTGGCAGCCGGCTCCGTGAAGAGCCTGAACCGACGTCAAGACGCGATATTGATATCCTGCCTGGCTCAGCGTAGCCTTGAGGCATGGCTCGAATCCCTTTTACCCTGAGAATCGACCGGGCAGAGCGGACCGCCCTCAAGCGCCTCAGCGAACTCGAGGGGCGACCGATGAATCAGCTGGTGAACGAGGCAATCAAGAATTATCTCGGTCAGCGGAGCCCAAAGGAAGCCAGCCTAGAAGAGAGTTTGTCAGCGCTTCAGGAGTATCGGAAGCGTGACCCTGGATTTGAGTGCGCTATCGCTGCATTTGTAGATGCCGAAGCGCACCTCGAAAATCCGCGTGAAGGCAAACCGATAGAAGGGCAATTCGTGATAAGTGAATTCAAGGCCGCCGGCTCGGTGCAGAACAAGATTCGCAGGCTTCTTCTCGGTGCCTGATAGGGATGTAGACAACCCCCGATCGCGGAGAGCCATTCAGGTGCTGGGGGCTGGCTGGTCCAGTAGGGATAAGCGGGAACTTTATGTCATGCGATTTCTAATGGCAATGCCGTGCAAGCGGTCGCGCTCTGAAAGAGCGACGACTCAAACCTCGTACCTACGTTGTCAGAGGCAACGCCAACTGATCGATCGCCAGGCCGATGAGACGATCATTGAACAATCGCAGTTTGCGCTCAGCAGCGGCAGGCCCCGCCGGCCATTCTTGCAGACCGGCGCGAATCCCTCCGACAGTCGCTGCCCGATGCTCTTTCTCGATCAGCCAATCGACTGTTGCAAGTAGCTCCATCCCCATTGGCGATTCAAAGCCATCGATTCGCTTCGCCGTCAGGTCCAGGATCTTTCTTAGCGGCTCAGAGGCTTCCTGTTGGAGATACAAGTCCAAACGTCTACGCCGCTCTTCGTCAAACCAAATCGTGTCCGACGGTCCAGCGTCGCTGAGTCGCTTGTCACAGTGAAGATATGTCCCGTCAAGGGCATTAAGCATGTGGCGGAGGCGATCCGAGAATGGACCGTACTTGTCGGCCTTGAATCGAAAATCAAGCGGGTCATCGATCCCGAGAGAATGGATCGTCCGCTCGAGGAACCATCCCAGTTTCTGCACCTCGAGATAGGTGCACTCAATTCCAAGGACCCAATAGCGCCGAATCATCTCCGCCATGAGCGCCCTCGCCGGAGTAAGCTGTTCTACGCCGGTTCGCTTGGCAACATTCTGGTATTTTGCAGTCGGCTCGAAGACTAGGATTTCGACTCCTTCGAGATCGCCCAGAATGCGTTCCACCTCGGGTCGCACCTCGCTCCAATCGAGCCCTCCGTTTCCCGCTCCAAGCGGAGGCAATGCAACGGAATGAATCTGTTGTTCCTGGATGACCCTGCGAAGGTCTCCGAGACCTTCAATGATCCACTCCAGTTTTGAGGGCTGGCGCCAGTGTTTTTTCGTGGGAAAGTTAATAATCCAGCGCGGGCCAGAGAAGGTTCCGCTCTCCGTCACGAACATCTTGCCGATCTTGACTTGCCCGTGCTCGCAGGCATTCTCATAGGCGAGGAAGTTTTTCGGGAACGCCTCTTTGAACATCAGAGCGATCCCTTTGCCCATCACGCCAACCGTATTGACGGTATTTACAAGCGCTTCGGTCGAGGCGTCGAGCAGATTCCCTTGGGTGAATTTCATCATCAGAAGTACCAAATCCTCTGCACACTCGATTGTACGTCCAGGTTCCGTTTTAAAAGTTCGGCCTTTACGTATGCATCAACGTCTGCACTGCAACTACAGATTCCAAGAAGAGCTTCGAGCGGCACGTGTTTCCAGATCAGAGCCTCTGCCTGGTATCGCTCCTTCTTCCCAGGATCGTCCGGGTTGTGCTGGAAATCCCTTCGATTCAACAGGGCCCAATCGATTTCTCCCAGATCACGCAGATCGGTGTAGTAATTCGCCATAGCAGGGTACGCGTGTTGATCGGTAAACACGAACGGAATCTGAAGCTCGGCAATCCTGACCAGCGACGAGACCAGGATCAGAATCTCTTCATCCGGTACATGCCGCACGTTGTATCCCGTGTGGATGTTGTACATCATGATCGAAAACGGTGTGAAATAGAAAGGTACATAGTCGTTCAGCGTACCTCCTGGGCCAACCCTAACCCTCCGATGGTTTCGCTTCCCAATGAGATCGACATTGCCAATGTTTCGGTAATTCGGATCGGACACCTCGCCGCTGCTGGCATGCAGACCGTGATCGAGGATCCAGGGAAGATTGTCCCGGTGGACGATCCGGAAAATCAGAGCTTTGTCGGGATTGAGTGTCGTCGCCATCGCGTCTAAGGTTCACGAGTCCGTGGAAAATGCCAACAGAATTGCGCACCAATCAAACCATTCAGGTGCCAGAAAACGCTTGACTTACGATCCGAGCGCGGCTGTCTGGATGAGTCCTATCATACTATCGGATAGGCCGGGCGGGCCTCTTCTTTTCCGTTCCTGCCAGAATGAGGGGATCCCTCGATTCTCCGGTCAGTAGGTAGCCTGAGTGATCTCGCGCTCCGGGGAGTGAAAGGTCCGTGCGGCTTTGCGATAAATGTCGCTGAGTGTTAGTTCGACGACCCGCCCCTTGTGATTGACCGCAATCGCTACGCCAGTCAAGTACCTCAGCTTCTCTGCGCCGATTTCCATCAGGACGGCAATCTGGCCTTTGGGAAGATGCTGGGCAAGCTCGGTGACCAAATCGATCTCCGTATCGCCTTCAACGTCATAGCTGGGCCAGGAGCCGTCGCCCGTGCTCTCTCCGCCATAAATCGCGAACAGGTCTCGACCCTCTTCGTTCCTGAACACACCAAGCCCTCTGCCATCGGCCCATTTGAGAAATGCGTTTTTGTCTCTCACGCGAAAGTAGTTGCTGCGAGCGGAGCCGTACCAATTCGCCATAACCACTCCTTTGCTGATTTGGGCAGCACCCCGATTCGGTAGAAATCAATTGTTTTTATGGATTCAACGTGGACGCCCATTGAGCAGGCGTGAACCCCGTGGTCTGAAGAAACGCACGGCGGCAAGCGCTTGCCTGCGCTGAATGGGAACTTCCAACTCTCCTTGGAAGCGGCTGAATTCTCAGACCCCGATGGCATTTCGAATCGACAAGTCAACCCGCGATCAATCGAGCAAGACTCCCAAGTCGGTTGCCAGGGCTCTTGCGAGATCGTAAACCACGCCGTTTTCGATAAGCGGCGTTGAATTCCCGACGGCTAAGATGTCGGAAGGCTGGACTCGGGTCTCCGTAGCAGGGGAATCGCAGTGTGTGTTTCAGGAGCCGCACCTGAGCGGCGAGAGATGAAAACCACTCCTCGTAGAATTGAGTGCGATTGTAGTGAGCATTATGCGGCGCACCGCATATAGCTCATTATGTGGAGGGCGTGATTATGTGGAGTTCTATCGTAAACATAGCGTGAATACAGTGATCGAGCACCTGTTCGATATGCATAATCCCAGAACCCAAGCTCGCGGTTCCGGCTGAATTAGGTCAGCTTCCTGATGGCACGTGATCCGGTGGCAACGGATTCTTTCCTACGCGCCAACAATATCGGGACTGATCTTGACGAGGCGAGGCACGGCAAATCTCGCAATGGCCAACCAAACGAATGGAAGCAAAGTGGAGAGAGGCCGGAGGTTCAAAGGAGGACAACGCCCCAAATCAACCTTTTGTCTCCGGCCTTAGCCAATCGGAAGAGTGTTTTTCAATCGCAATTCTCACAAGTTGGCTCCGCGTCCTTACTCCGGCTTTATGGAAGAGTTCCTGGATAGCGGCTTTGATGGAGCTTTCTGAGACTTTAAGCTTCCATGCGATCTCCTTGTTAGCGAGCCCGTCGAGAATGCCCCGCATCACCTCGCTTTGGCGGGAAGTGAGAGGCCGTTGGTGCTCGACTTGTTCAGCATGAGCGCTCCTTGCGGAAACCAGAGATCGGGCAGCTTCGCTGTCCAACCATATCCCGTTATTCGCAACCCGGCGAATCGCCTCGACCAGCTGGTCGGGATTGCTTTGCTTCAAAAAGACCCCGCAAGCTCCGGCTTCCATAGTTTGCAAAGTTGCTGCATCAGACATGCCTGCCGTCACCATCAGGATCTTCACCTGGTGTTGGCATTTCCTAAGTTCTGTCACCAGGCTTGAACCCCGCTCCTCGCCAAGATCGAAATCCAGCAGGACCACATCCGCGGGCGCATTGGAAAGCGCGGAAATTGCTTCGGCCGCGTTCCCGCACTGACCAACAACACGAAATCCCGGAGCAGATTCAAGAAGCCTGCTCAGGCCTTCGCGAAACAGATTGTGATCGTCCACCAGCAAGATGCGGGTTTCATCCATCACAATTCCTTTTCCGGCGTCATTGCCTGGGTTAAATCCACTATAAAAGAAGCGCCCTTGGCAAGAGGCACGTAGCGCAGATCTCCCCCAAAGGAACGCATGAATGCGCGTGATAAATAGAGGCCAAGACCAGTTGCTTCTGCACCGGCCTGGAAGGGACGAAACAGAAACTCGGGGTGTACTACGCCCCCGCCATTGTCGGAAACTTCCACGTGGACCTGCCCGTCTTCGCTTCTTGCAGTAACCAGCAACTGCCGGAGATCTTTTTTGGAGAGCGCCCTACTGCTATTCGTGACCAGATTCAGAAACACCTGCATAAGACTTGGCCGGTCAGCCCATACAAGGGGCAAACCAGGCTCCACAATCCATTGTGTCTCAATTTCCTCCTCTTGCAGCGAGGGCGTAACTACGATCTTCAACTCATCCAGCAACACGGTCAGATCGACTTCCTTGGCCTGCGCGGTTGTTTGGCGGACATTCACGCTGGCAACGCGCTCAAGAGCAACGGCAAGACTCCCTAACGCTTCGAAATCCTTATTTCCGGCAAGCAAACCGCCGCGCGCAAGATTCTGATGAACAACGGCAATAGCGCCACACACATTCCGGATTTCGTGGAAAACGGCCCCAACCGCTATCCGCGATCCGGAAAGCAACTGCTGGAGTCCGGACACCTCATGCGCACGCAAATCCTCTGACGTGTCAAGCACCATCGCAGCAAGGCGGGCACCAGCATTTGTTCGGTAGGTCGAAAAGCAGATGTCCGCGAGAAATGCTTCCCCATCGTCGCGCTGACCGCGAGCCTGCATGACAGCACGAAGGAGTTGCTGGGACGGATCATGCATCGTGATATTCGTCAGAGCGGGAAGATAACGATAGAGCAATCTTCCACGAAGCTCTCCCTGCTGGACGCCCAGCATACGATGCGCGGCGTCATTGGCCATCAGCACGTAACCGTCCTGATCCGCTGTAATGATGGCAATAGGGCTGCTTTCAATCAGGATTCTCAACTGCTCTTCCGCCTCGCGGCGCGCATCTCTCTCGCGCTCAATTTCATGAATGTGCTCAAGCGTGACCTTGCGGTTGCTGTTCACTTCGCGAACGAACAATCCGGTACCAACAAATGCGGCAAAATAGAGCACATCCCTGGACGTGCCAGTGCGAAGATTCCAGGCGAGATCGCTAAATATTTCTGCAAGCAAGGTACACAGAGATGCGATTGCGACGATTGAGAAGGGGCCTAATACACTCCCAACCATCCCCATGGGAATCAGGTAGAGGAAGCCTAGGGGAATTTCTGCGATTACGCGCCAATCCAGCAGCGCAATAGCCGAAATCGAGGCTCCTGCTCTGAGCAGAACAGATCGCGTTTTGCCCTTGAACAGTACTCCGAACATAAACACCTTTTGTGCCACAACGGCAAAGACAGTTGGTAGTGGGTCAGTTTGGATTTACAGGCAAATGACCGAGTAGGGCAAGTCCCTGTTGACCAGAACCCCAGCAACCCTATCGAATTGCAATCAGCAGGCCTAAGGTCATACTCATCGATTCCTCATGCCCGCTTGCGAAGCTGTATCCATAGCACGGCTCTGCGTACCAGCCAAACCTCCGCTTCGACCATGGCCAGAACATGAAATCGAGAGCGGCTTCTCCCCCAATCGAATTCTCGCTCTTACCGCCCTTGATCGTGTGCGCCCATTCCGGGCCGACACCGAACATGAATTCCGTAGTCTTGGATAATGTGTAGGGTTTCTTAAAGATGAGGTCGGTGTCCCATTCTGTCTGACCGCGGCTGAAAAAGGGAGTTACCCCCGCTTCGATTTCAAGCCATTCCTTGATAGGGGTCACTTCGACAGCGACATTGGGGCCATAGCTGGGAGTGCCGTGGGTAAGCGCCCATTCTCCGGCGCCACCGATTTCCAGAATGGCGGTTGGCTCCTTTTCCTCGACCTGACCAAAGGCTCTCTCTGCGAACAGCAGAGTGGCCAGCAACAGAAGTTTTGCAGCTCTCGTTGACATTTGCCCCCAATTTCTCTCTTATGACATCGACATCATGCGATCAAGCGAGATTCGCTCAGAGCGCCGGGTGCAGGCCTGTGAGAATTCAAACTGATCCGCGACCAGACAGTTCCGCTCCTTGAATTCTAGATACCCATTACAACGAAGTTTATAAGGATTTGCCAAAGACTTCACAGTTGTCCAAAAGATAGGTCCTGCGTGGCCGAAAGATGGGCTTAACGTGCCCGAAAGATAGCGATGTGCGTTTCAGGCTTCGCTCTATGCTGAGGCTGTTGGCTGCTGGCTCCCTGCCAGTTCCAGCGTGCGAGATCCCCATTTGATTGGCTATTCATATGCAATTTCCAAGGACACTCATGCAAATTCTGAAATTGGTGAGCAGGAAAATCGGCGGCATTGTGGCCGCAGGACTCTTGTTGGCTTCGGGCTTGCCCGCTGTTGCGCAACTGGCCCTGACATGGGATCAGGTGAAGTCTAAATTTGAAACGGCAAACCCTGTGTTGAAAGCGGATGCGGCCAATGTGGAGGAGATGAAAGCCGAAGAGATCACGGCCTTTCTCCGCCCCAATCCACAGATCACGATGACCGAGGACGGCACCACACTTTCGCCTCGTAACGGCTCGTGGCAGCCTCTGCGCGGCACCGACCTCCAACCCAACTTCAGCTATCTGCACGAGCGCGAACACAAGCGGGAACTGCGCCTGGAGAGCGCCAAGGAAGGCACGGAGATTACCCAGTCTCAGCACGTTGACCTAGAACGCAACCTGATTTTCGGCCTGCGCTCGGCCTTCGTGCAAACTCTCCAGGCCAAAGCGGTGCTGGAACTGGCTAAGGCGGATCTGGAGTACTACGACAAGATCATCGACATCAGCAGGACACGCTTCAAGGCCGGCGATCTGGCCAAGATAGACCTGGCCAGGATCGAGTTGCAGCGCGTGCAATACGAGTCTGAAATCGAGACGGCCATCGTCAATTTGCGCCAGCAGAAAATTCAGCTCCTGCTTTTGCTCGACGACCGCACACCGGTGGATCAGTTCGACGTGTCCGGGATCTTTGACCTGGGCCCGCCTCTGCAGGCGCTTGACGATTATCACCAAGTTGCACTCGACAACAGGCCAGATCTGCGCGCCGCGATCCAGACGATCCAGCAGTCGCAGACCAATCACAAGCTTGCCGTCTCCAATGGTTCCACCGATCCGACATACGGTGCTTGGTACACGTACAACTCCTCGAACAATAACCCGAATGGTATCCAGACTCTCGGCCTCAGTGTGAGCATCCCGCTGCGGATTTTCGACAAGAACCAGGGCGAGAAGAAGCGCACCCTGATTGACATAGACAGAAGCCAGCAAGCTGCCGAGGCCGCCAAAGCGCAGGCCTTCAGCGACGTGGACAACGCCTACGAATTGGTGCGCACCAATATCGCGTTGATCAAGCCTTACAAGGCGCAGTACCTGGATCAGTCAGTTTATGTGCGCGACACGGTGACCTTCGCCTACGAGCACGGAGGGGCATCACTGATGGACTTTCTCAACGCGCAGAGCGATTACCGAGTCGTTCAACTGGCGTATCTCCAGTTGATCGGCGCGTATATGACGACTGCTGGCCAGATGAATCTCGCCGTAGGGCACGAGGTATTCAATGACAACTAAATCTGTTCTGCTATTTTCCTGCTGCCTTGCTGCGTGTCTTTCTCATGCGTCGTGCAAGAGGGATGTCAATCCCGCGGACGGTGCTCCGCCTTCGACTCAAATAGTTCCATCCGGCGATATGAGCCTTGTCACGGTTGACAAGCCCGACCAGTTCCCGCTTGTTTCGGCGGAAACGCGGGAAGCACCCGCGGAATTGAATGTCACCGGCGCGGTCTTTCCCGACGTTGCTCGCGAGATTCCCGTAATTTCCCTGGCCAATGGCCGCGTGGTCGATATCAAGGTCCGGCTCGACGATTACGTGAAGAAGGGCGACCTGCTCATCAAGGTACAAAGCCCGGACATCGCCGGAGCCTTCGACGTCTATCTCAAAGCCGTCAACGACGAGCGCATGAACAAGCTGCAATATGAGCGCTCGCAGATACTCTTCGATCATGGCGCAATCTCGCAAACCATACTCGAACAGGCTGAAGACGCCGCGAAGGACTCCGCAGCCGATCTCACCAACGCGGAAGAAAACTTAAGGATTCTGGGCGTGGATAAGAACCACCCCAGCGCTTTCGTCAACGTTTACGCACCGATCTCAGGCGTCATCATCGCGCAAAACGTGACCCAGGCCGCCGCCGCCGGCGTTAACCTGTCCGGTTCGGCTACAGCTTTCACCATCGCCGATCTCTCTTCCGTCTGGATTATCTGCGATGTCTATGAAAACGATATTCCCAAAATCACACTGGGTCAGTCCGCGCAGATTCGCCTCACCGCTTATCCAGACAGAGTATTGACCGGCCGCGTCAGCGACATCGGTCCCGTGCTCGATCCCAACATTCGCACCGGCAAGATCCGCATCGAGATACCAAATCCCGGCAACATCCTGAAGCTGGGCATGTTTGTCACGGCCACATTCGAGAGCAAGACGAAGGAAAAGCGTCCGGTGGTGTCCGCGGATGCGGTACTTCACCTGCACGATCGCGATTGGGTCTTCATTCCGGCAGGCGACAAGCAATTCAAACGGGTTGAAGTGCAGGCCGGCAAGATTCTGCCCGGCAATCAGCAGGAACTGCTCTCGGGCATCAACCCAGGGCAACAGGTTGTTTCCAACGTCCTTCAGCTCGAAGCCACGCTGGAGGCGCAATGATTGAGAAACTCGTAGACTTTGCGCTTAGGAGCCGCTTTCTCATTCTGGCTGTTGCAATGATGCTGTTTGTCTGGGGAGCAATCTCGTTTCACAATCTCCCCGTCGATGCCTATCCTGACGTGGTCGACAATTACGTCAACATAATCACGCAGTGGCCGGGGCACTCAGCCGAGGATATCGAAAAGCAAATCACCGTTCCGACCGAAATTCAGATGGCCGGCCTGCCGGACATGAAGAACATGCGCTCCTTCAGTCTTGCCGGCATATCCAGCCTCATGATGAACTTCAACGACAATTCGGACAACAACTGGAACCGCGAACGAGTCCTGGAACGCATGGGCATGGTCACGCTTCCCGTCGGCCTGGTTCCGCAGTTGCAGACGGACTGGAGCCCCGCAGGCCAGATCTACTGGTACACCATCGAAAGCAAGAATCCGAATGTCGACGTGATGGAGCAGAAGTCGCTCCAGGACTGGGTGCTGACGAAGCAATACAAGAATGTTCCCGGCATCGTCGACATGGCCACCTTCGGCGGCATGACCAAGGAATACCAGATCCGGCTGAATGCAGATAAGCTGGTCGGCTATGGCTTGAGCATTGGCCAGGTGGAGCAGCAACTCCAGATCAACAACACAAATGCCGGCGGTAGCTTCATCGTTGCCGGCACGCAGCAGATTAACGTTCAGGCGCAAGGTCTGTATGAAAATGTGCAGCAGATTGAAAACACCCTGATCAAATCCTCGAACGGGGCGGCGATCCGCATCAAGGATATCGCGGTGGTGGATCAGGGGCCCAAGATCAGGCTGGGCCAGATTTCGAAGTCATACCATCCGTACACTGTGGATAAGGACGGTAACAAGCATTACGATGACAGCAAAGTCATTGACAACCCGGACGTGGTCGAAGGCACAGTTCTTCTGCAAAAGGGATCGGATGCCGACCCCGCGCTGAAGGGACTTGAAGACAAGACGAAAGAAATTAACGATCACATTCTGCCCCAGGGCGTGAAGGTGGTGCCGTATCTTGACCGCAGCGATCTGGTCCATCTGACCACCCATACGGTCCTGCACAACTTGCTTGAGGGCATGATCCTCGTTTCAGTCATTCTGTTCCTTTTCCTGGGCAATGTGCGCGGCGCAGTGATCGTTGCAATCACGATTCCATTCGCATTGCTGTTCGCATCTATCTGCCTCGGGCTTTGCCACATTCCGGCGAACCTGTTATCGCTGGGCGCTCTGGACTTCGGCATGGTGGTCGACGGTGCCGTGGTGATGATCGAAAACATCGTCCGCCATCTCGGGTACAAGGACGACACTCGCACAATTCAGCAGAAGATCAAAGAGGCCGCGCACGAAGTTCAGCGGCCTGTCTTCTATGCCATCGCGATTATCATCACAGCCTATCTGCCCATCTTTACCTTGCAGTCCGTGGAAGGCCGTCTCTTCAAGCCGCTGGCGTGGACCGTAGCCTTCGCTCTGCTTGGCGCGCTACTGTTTTCCATCATCGTGGCTCCTGTTCTGGCTAGCTTGTTCTTCGGAAAAGGCGCAAAGGAGTGGCACAACCCGGTCATGACCTACCTGATCGATCGCTACAGGCATGGTGTCAAGTGGGCTATTCATCATCGTGGCGTCACTGTAGGTGTTGGCCTGGTGGGCTTTGCCCTGTTTCTGTTCCTAACGCTCAGCAGCGTCATTGGCTCCGAGTTTCTGCCTCACCTGGATGAAGGGGCGCTTTATGTGCGCGGCACTCTTGCTCCTTCGACTGGTCCGGAGGAGAGCCTGAAGGTCGCCAACCGGGCTCGTCTAGTCATGGCAAGTTTTCCAGAGGTTACCGATGTGGTCGGTCAGATTGGCCGTCCCGATGACGGCACAGACTGGACGGGTTTCTTCAACACCGAATACAACGTGAACCTGAAACCCAAAGAAGAGTGGCGCTCGGTCTTCCATCAGGATAAAGACGCCCTGATCGCTGCCATGAACCTTCAGTTAGCGAAGATTCCCGGCGTCATCTGGGGTTTCTCGCAGCCCATTGAAGACAACATGGAGGAGGCCGTTAGCGGCGTGAAGGGCGAGCTCTCGGTAAATATATACGGGGATGACTTCAAAACGCTTGAAGAAAAGGGCAATGACGTCGTCAATGTAATGGGCAAGATTCCGGGCATCGCCGATCTGGGAATGTTGCGCATCATCGGCCAGCCCAATCTCACCTTCACTGTGGATCGTCAGGCCGCGGCACGTTGGGGGATCAACGTCGCGGATATTCAGGACGCAATTCATACGGCGGTAGGCGGAAATGTCCTCAGCGAGGTTCTCATCGGCGAAGCGCAATTCGACCTCGTCCTGCGCGACCAGAAACAATACCGCGATACGAAGGAGGCGATCGAAGACGTGCGCATTCTTTCGCCCACGGGCGAGCGGGTCTCGCTGGCTCAGTTGACGAATATCAAGACGACGGACGGCGCGGAAGAGATATATCGCGAGCACGAAGAAAGATATATTCCTATCAAATATAGCGTGCGCGGACGAGATCTCGGCGGCACCGTCGAGGAAGCAATCGCCAAGGTAAACAAGCTTGTTCCTTTGCCTAGGGGATATCACTATGTGTGGGCGGGTGAGTACGAAAGCAAGCAACGCGCCGACGCACGTCTGGAGCTTATCGTTCCGCTGACGATTTTGCTGATCGCAATCATTCTTTACATGATGTTCAAGTCGTTCAAGTGGGCTGGGCTAATTCTGGTCAATGTGGCGCTTGCGCGTGTGGGTGGCTTGCTTGCCTTGTTATTCACGGGCACCAACATCAGCGTTTCATCGAGCGTTGGGATGCTCGCATTGTTCGGCGTCTCGGTGCAGACGGGCGTCATCATGCTGGAGTACATCAACCAGTTGCGTGCCGCCGGCCACGCCATTGAAGAATCCGCCATCGAAGGCGCTGTTCTCAGGTTGCGTCCCATCATGATGACCATGCTGGTGGCCACGCTGGGCCTCTTACCGGCAGCGCTCTCTCACGGCATCGGCTCCGACTCGCAACGTCCCTTTGCCATCGTCATTGTCGGAGGCCTCATTTCCGATCTGGTTATGAGTATCTTCCTGCTGCCCACACTTTACGTCTGGATCGCAGGAAAGGACGACATTTTGCCCCAGCCGAGTGCCGAGTGGGCAACCGAGTAAGCAAGCCAGGCGCGGCGCAAAGGGCCGCATCCTGACTCATTCCACATTTAAGAGCAATTGATCGGGGGCAAGAGGATCATGCAAGAACCGTGCACAGAACGCGCTTTCCAGACCTCCAGGTGGTTCCGCAGTCACGGGATGAACCTCTTGTTCGGCGGTCGCGAGGCAGCTTTCAAAGACAATGTGGCGAAGAGGTTCCTTTGCCGCACGCAGCTTCAAGTCATCGACAAGGCATTGCCACCGCTACTGCATTAGTCAGGGCAACACTCCGGTTTCAGATGTCACAGCAGGAACATGGAGGTCGGCCATGGCTAGGAGTGTATCGAGGAAGAGATGGCCTCGAAAGCAAACAAGGAATTTGGTATTCTTCCGGGTGCTCGACGCCGCAGGAATCGGATTGGCGATTGTCTGCGTTCTGCTTACCCTCTACTTTGTATTGCTTCAGGCCGTAGATCATTTTCATCGGAAGTAGAAAACGCGCCTGAAACGATTGTCGCGTGAGGATTCTGTTGAGAAACAACGGTGAGGCGTGAGGTTCGAGGAGGGTAGATGAACAGAAGCGAAGTTCGCGCTCAGATTGAGGAAGTTGGCATCCTGCCTTCCGTGCGCGTGGCGTCTGAGGAGCACGCGCGATTTGCGGCTGAAACGGTGTACGCGGCAGGGATACCTGCAGTCGAAATCACCCTGACTGTGCCCGGCGCGTTAATGGTAGTCAACGATCTGGCGAAGCGCTATCCGAATCTTGCCCTTGGCGCCGGCACCGTACTGGACGAAGAATCAGCTCGGCGAGCCATCGACGCCGGCGCCAGATTTCTGACCAGCCCGGGATTTGTTCCGGGAGTGGTGGCCTATGCGAATGAGGCGGATGTTGTAGTGCTCCCTGGAGCCCTGACTCCAACTGAAGTGATCGCAGCCTGGAAGGTCGGCTCGTATTTCGTCAAGATTTTTCCATTGGCTCCCGTAGGTGGCGTCCAATTTGTCCGCGCACTCAAGGTGCCGCTTCCGCAGATTCCGCTGATCGCCACGGGGGGCGTCAATCAGGTCACGGCATTCGACTTCATCCTGGCTGGCGTGAGTGCGATCGGCGTGGGCACAGAATTGCTGCCCAAGGAGGCGTTGCAGCTTCGCCAGGAGTATCGTATCCGTGAGTTGGCGCGCAGATTCCTGGCGATGGTGAAGGAGGCGCGGGAGCAGCGAGACGCCTAGAACCTCCTGGCCGGCAATTTGAATTTCTGGGTCGCCAAGTGATCGCATATCTCGGTTGACGGCAAGCCATTCCAATTCCATAGTATTCGGGCTTTCGAGACGGTCGCCCATCCGAAGGTGAAAACTATGGCGACATCGTGTCTCCTTGAGAGCAAAGGAGGCAACATGCTTGAGCACCACGTAAGTGCAAAAATCACTCTGCGAAGACTCTACTCTGGTCCCGCCGCTAACCATGTCGATGAATTCTCAGATTGGCTCTATGCCCGAGGCTATAAGAAACGATCACTCTTTCGAATGCTTCAATCCTTTGCGGGGTGGACCGATTGGCTGACCAAGACTGGAAGAACTGCTGAAGACTTCGAAGAAGGGCTACAAGAATGCGCAAAGCATTTCAGGTCAACTCCTCATATCCCGTATGAACGCGGCCCCAGGTGTGAATCTCTCAGTGTCGCTCGGCATTTCCTTCGGTTTCTAGGGGAGCGGGGCGTTCTCCCACAAACTACCGGGGCTGATCCTCTCGTCTGGCCCGCTCCACTGCTCCAAGAGTTCCATGAATGGATGCTGGAGCAAAGGGGCGTGACGCGTGTGACTTTGGATGTATATCGCAGAGTGCTCGAGGAGTTCATCGCAACGGTTGGCAGCGATCCACATGCTTACGGTCCTCAGTTGTTGCGTGAGTTTGTTCTGACCCGTGGGGCACGCCACGGTTCCTCCTACGCGAAGCTGGGAGCTACTGCGGTGCGAAGCTATCTTCGATTCCTCGGGGCTACAGGGCGATGCAAGACTGGACTGGAGTATGCCCTACCTGCGTATGCTTCGCGAAAACTATCATCAATACCAAAGTATCTCGCGTCCGAGGACGTAGAGCGAGTCATTGCTTCATGTTCGATCGACGGGACGGGTCTGCGGGACAAAGCCATAATCTTGCTCCTTGCCCGTTTAGGGCTGCGTTCCGGTGAAGTTGTCAAGCTGCGAGTGACTGATGTTGACTGGACAAACGGGACCATCAAAGTATGTGGCAAGGGCCGGTGTCACGATCTTCTTCCTCTGCCGCAGGAGGTGGGAACGGCAGTCCTGCGATATCTGCAGAAGAGTCGTCCTGCATCCCGTGCGCCGGAGATGTTCGTTACCGCGCTGCCCCCATTCAGGAGGCTAAGCTATCAAAGAGTGGGTGGGATCGTCCGGGGAGCATTGGAGCGTGCTGGAGTAAACTCACCTGTCTGCGGAGCTCATGTTCTCCGGCATTCAGCCGCAACAACGATGCTGCGTCAAGGTGCATCTCTTGCCAGCATCGGCTCTGTCCTTCGCCATCGTTC
>Ga0182012_10004006_pt1 | contig 15531 bp, 5 predicted proteins | sample 612S2SmetaG_FD_120486 | JGI IMG/M metagenome (GOLD analysis project Ga0182012, IMG submission 120486) | Permafrost microbial communities from Stordalen Mire, Sweden - 612S2S metaG | ecosystem: Environmental > Terrestrial > Soil > Wetlands > Permafrost | place: Sweden: Stordalen | collected...
ATCCCGGTGATCGACATCACGATGGCTCAGCGGCCGCCGAGCCAGTACAACACCAACCGTATCTTCGGTGCGTATGACGGCCTCGCCGACTTCCCGGACCGGATGGACAATCTCTTAGCCCTGCTCAATTCCGGCTTCGGGGCCTTCATAGGTCACACTCCGGCCGCCTTCATCAGGCCTGACGAGGTGCCTCCGCAGAACATCAGGACCACGGTCAACGCACGCGGGGCGACTGAGACCTCGTACATGATTCCGGTGAACCATCTTCCGTTGACTCTGCCGCTGCGCTACCTCGGCTGGTCCGATGCAAAAGTGGATCAAATCGATGCCCAATTGCAGCCGCAGATCGATGCGGGGTATTCGTTCAACGATAATCCGCTCACCAAGCCGACGTCGGTGGATCCCGTCAACGGCATGGACCCGCTGGGCCATGTGGACCCGGCTTTTCGCGACTCCATCTTAAATTTCTTCGGCCAGATTCGTGCGGTACTCCCCCCGCCGCCCGACTGACTCGCGACCGACCGTTTGCTCAGGCTTCGGGTGATACCCCGGCCACGGCTTGGAACACCGTCTTTTTCGCAGGGACTTCTTCGGCTGGGCGTTGTTCCCATGGACGCGCCGGCCACCAGCCGGCCCGTCCGAGCAGAGCAGCGATAGCGGGCACCGTGATAGTGCGCACCACGAATGTGTCGACCAGGATTCCGACTCCGATCACGAAGCCGGATTGAACGACAGCTCCGATGCTGGAGAACAGCAGGCCGAACATCGACGCGGCAAAAATGAGGCCGGCCGCCGTGATGACTCCACCGGTGGAACGCACAGTACGAATGACACCGGTGCGCACGCCGAAGGGCGACTCTTCACGCAACCGCGACGCAAGCAGCATGTTGTAGTCCGCCCCCACGGCAACCAGTACGACGAACGCCAATCCCGGCACGCTCCAATGCAATTCCTGCCGCAGAATCACTTGAAACAGCAATACGCCGATGCCCACCGCCGACAGATACGACAGGATCACCGACCCGACCAGGTACAGCGGCGCAACTATCGCGCGCAGCAGCGCCGTCAGGATCAGGAGCACGACGATGATGGTCACGACGACAATGAATCGGATGTCGCGGTCGTAGTAATAGCGGGTGTCCCGAAGCGTGACGGGATAGCCCGAGATCGATATCGAAGCGCCGGCCAGCGTGGTGTTGGGCTGAGCACCCTTGGCGGTGTCGAGGATCGTGTTGACCTGGTCCATGGCCGCGGTGCTGAACGGGTTGAGTTCGGTTTGAACGAAGTACCGCACCGAATGCCCATCCGGCGAAATGAATGTCGCGGCGAGCTTCTTGAAGTCATCGGTGTTGAGCGCCCCGGCCGGGATATTGAATCCCGCCATCGAGGGTCCGGATGCGTCCTGACCCATCGCCATCAGGAAAGACGACGCCTCGCCGAGGCCCGCACCCAACCTCTTGACCTGGTCGACCAGGAGCTGCACCCCGTCCGCCACCTGCCGGCCGGCGCTGGCGAGGTCGTTGGCGCCGGATTGCAACATGAAGATCTTCGACCGCGCAGCGCTCGGGTTGTCCAGACCCAGCTGGTGCAGGGAAACGGCAGCGCCTTCAAGCGTTCGCCCCATACCGTTCACCATTGAGCCCACGGTCTGCGAAGACTGTGCCGACTCCAACTGGCGGAAAAGGTCGGTAATACGGGCGACGGTTCCGTCGTCGCGCGCGATGATCAGCCGGTGGAACTGGGCACGCGCCGTACTGCAGATCGAGCTGACGTCGCACACCACGCTGGAATCCAGCCCTGCAGCCACAGCGTCGATCCACTCGAAGTTGTCCATCATGGACGAGAAATTGATCTGCAGCGTGTTGCCGAGTGTCCGGATGCTGCTGACAAGTCTTGCAGCAGTATCGATTTCGCCTAACGTCTTGCCGCCGCCGAACACGGCCTGAACGGATGCCAGACTGTCGACCAGACTGCTGACGCCTCCAATCGCCTGGCTGACCTGAGTCCGCACGTCACCGAGCTTGTCCGCCAACAGGCCCGCACCGGAGGACAGCCGGTTGAGGTCGTTGGTGTGATCGTTGATCAGGCCGGCCCCGGCGCCCAGCTGTGCACCGACCTGGCCGGCCTGATACGTCGCTCTGGCCAGTTCCAGCGACTGCCCGGTGGGCCGGGTCACGCCGCGGACCATGGCGACGCCCGGGATCTGGCTCACCCGTTGGGCCATCTGCTCCAGGTCGGCAAGCGCACCGGGCGTACGCAAGTCGTGCGGAGATTGGACGAGTAGATACTCCGGAATCGTCTGATTGGCCGGGAAATGCCGTTCCAGCGCGGTGTACCCGACCGAACTCCCGACCGAGCCCGGCAATTGCTTGCGGTCGTCGTAGTTGAAGTGAACGAACACCGTACAGCTGGCCAAAGCGATCAGGACGAGCAGGCTGGCGGCCAGATATCGCATGGGCCGCCGCACTACCCGCACTCCGGTTCGCTGCCAGAACACGGCGGCGCGTTCCTTGCGTGGCGCAACCCAGCCACGCGGCCCGGCCAGTATCAGGATGGCGGGCAACAAGGTCAGTGCGGCCAGGAACGCCACTGCGATCGCGATCGCCAGCGCCGTGCCCGCCGTGGAGAACAGGCCGAGCTTGGTAAAGCCCATGCCGAGGAAGGTGATCCCCACCGTCCCGGCGGACGCCACAATCACCTTGCCGATTGAGGCCATGGCCCGCTTGACGGCCCGAATCGGATCATCGCCCAGACGGACGTAGTCGTGATACCGGCTGATCAGGAAGACGGCGTAATCGGTTCCCGCACCGGCGATCATCGCGCTGAGCAGCACGATCGTCTGGTTGGAGACGGCCATGCCGGTCAACACCGAGACGCCGGAAACTGCGGCCTGCGCAGTCACCAGCGAGGCACCGATGGTGATCAGGGGCAAGAACATGGTGACCGGGTTGCGATAGATGGCCGCCAGAATGACCAGCAACAAGACCGCGATCGCCAGCTCGATCGACACCCGGTCGCGGGCTCCGCTGTCGGTCAGGTCGGCGACGGTGGCCGCGGGTCCCGTCAGGTTCGCTTTCAGCGAGGAGCCGGCGGTGCCCAGCGTTCGCTGCACGATGCCCGCAACGTCGTTGTAGGCGCGGTAGGACTCTGGCGTGCCCAGCTCGCCGGAAAGGCCGACCGGCAGGATCCACGCCTTGCCGTCTTTGCTGACGAGCAAGTCACGCAGCGGCGGCGAGCTGAGGAAGTCCTGCAGCATCACGACGTCTTTGGTGTCTTGACGCAGCCGATCGGTCAGTGTCCGGTAGACGTTTTCGTCGGCCGGCCCCAACGCCTTGTCCCCGTTTTCGCTGGTCAACAGCACGATCAGCACGTTCTCCGAGCCGGCTTCGTGGAATGCCTGGCTGATCTTTTTGGCGGTGGCCGTCGACGGCGCCTGCGCGGGCAGGATCGCGACGGGATGTCGCTGAGCCATCTGCGTCAAGGACGGCACCGTCATCGGCAGCACCAGCGCAAGAGCCAGCCAGCACCCGATCACAACCCACGGCCGCCGCGCCACGAGTTCGCCTAGCCGCTGGAAAATGAGTTCACCCCCGCGTCACGCGACATTGCGCCACTGCCCGCTCTCGGCCACGCGCGCGAATACGGACTTCAGCGCTGCCGAATAGCGGGCGGCCGATTCCCGGGCTTCGGGATTGTCGGGGAACATCACTGTCACCGCGGTCTCCTGCGCGACCCGGACCACATAGATCGACATCTGATACGAGTACCGATTATCGCTGAAGACCCCGACATTCAGACCGTCCAATTCCGCCGTGAGCAGAACCGAAAGAGGCGCGGTGCCGGCGTCGAGGAAGTTGATGACCGGGAAGTTCGGCCGCGGCCGGTGCACCGAGGGCACCAACTCCACCACACGGTCAAACGGCACTTCCGACAGGTGCGCGCCGGTGTCGAAGGAACTCTGTGCGGCGCGAGCGGCATCGCCGAATGACGAGTCGGCGATGGGGACGGTGATCGGTATCAGGCCGGTGAACCAGCCCAGCGTGAGCGCATCGACCGCCGTTTTCCGGGTGTCGCGCGGCGTGAGGCCGTAATACGTGTCGGTGCCGGTCAACTCGTGTTCCGCCAGGCCGCAGCAGGCCAGCACACCACCGATGAATCGGGCGCCCGCCGTTGTGCAGGCGATCTCGAATCGAGCCGTCTGCTCCTCGTCCAGCATCCGCACGGTGACGATGTCTGACCTGCAGGGCTTCGAGACATCGCCGAGGGGCAGCGGGAAATCGGGCAGGCTGCCGTCGTTGCTCTCGGCGAACTGCGCCCACGCCCGAACCTGTGGCGAATCCGCGGTCAGCGAATCGGTGAACTGGCGCTGACGGATGCAGAAGTCGTCGTAACTGCCCGCCTCGGGCAACTGCAGAGGCGCTCCGCCACCCACCAGAGCGCCGTACATCATGTGAAACTCCATCAGCGTGACGCCGAGGACCATCGCGTCGACATGGACGTGGTCAGCGCTGACGTAGAACGTGAATCGATCCTCGCCTTGGATGATCCCGAAGTGGAAGCAGCCCCACTGCAGCGGATCCGGCGTGCTCACGGCGAGTTCCCGGATTTCGTCCAACGTCAGCTCGCCGTGTTCGACGGGCACGAATTCGATGTCTGCGGAATCCTGCAGCGTTCGCCGCACGATCTGTCCGTTACCGGTGTGCTCGAACCAGCTGCGGTAGGTGTCGTGCCGGCGAACGTGTGCGTTCACGACGTAATTCGCCGCCCGCATGTCGCAGTGGCCGGGCAGGTCACTGCTGACGATCATCAGGCGCGAGTAGTCGAGCCCCTTGGCTTTCTGGTCGACATAACCGCGAATGTGCTGCGCCTGCATATAGCTGACGGGCACCTGACTCACCGGTGCGCGCGAAGCCTTCTCGCGCGTGGCGGCACTGGGTTGCCAAGAAACAGTTTTGCCCGTCCTCGGTTCCCACTCAAGCAGCGTTCCTATTGCTATCGGCCCGATCCGCAACGTTCACTCCTCGCCTCGAACTACCGCTACGCTCCCGGTCAGCGCGATCAGGATGCGGTTGATGCGGCTTCCATGTTTTCCAGCTCCTCGTACAAGTGCTCCGCCAGACCTCGGACTGTGGTGATCTTCGTGGGGCTGATCCGTACTCCTGTTTCCGTTTCGATGCGGGTTCGGAGCTCCAAATTACCCAGCGAATCCAATCCGTACTCGGACAACGGCCGATCCGGATCGATGGTGCGCCGCAGCAGCAGGCTGATCTGGCCGGAGACCAACCGCCGGATTGTGCTGGGCCACTCCTCGCGGGGTAGCGACTTCAGCTCGGCGAGGAACTTTCCCTTGTCCGGTTGGCCCTGGCCCATGGTTCGGAACGCTTCAGCAAAGCAGCTGCGCTGCGCAAAGGCGGTCAGCCACGGCAAATCCATGATCGGACCGTAGGCCGTGTACGGGCGGTCGTGACGCAACAAAGTCTGGAACACCCGGAAACCCTCGGCCGGCTCGATCCCGACGCCGGCGCCTTCCGCCAGGGCCGTGGCGCGGCCAACCTCGGACCACGCTCCCCACGCGATCGCGGTACTCGGAAGGCCCTGGGCCCGACGCCAGTGGGCGAAAGCGTCCAACCAGCTGTTGGCCGCGGCGTACGGTCCCTGTCCCGGCAGACCTACCAGCGCCGCGGCCGACGAGAACGAGCAGAACCAGTCCAGTGACTGCCCGCCTGCTACCTCATTCAAGGCCTGGTGCAAGTTCCACGCGCCGTAGACCTTCGGCGCCCAACACCGGTCGATGAGTTCGTCGCTGACGTTGCTCAACGCGGCGTCCTCCACCACCGCGGCTCCGTGCAGCACGCCGCGCACCGGCAATCCGGATGCAGTCGCGCACGCCACCAACCGCTGGGCCGTTTCCGGCTCGGTGATGTCGCCACACTCCACCTGGATATCGGCCCCGGCGGCGCGAAGGCGCTCGATGGACTGCTGCGCCTGCTCGTTGGGCGCCGAACGGGAGTTGAGCACGATCCGCCCACAGCCCGGGTTGCCATCTGGGCCATTGGGGAAAGCCATCTCGCCGGCCAGGAACAGCCCGAGGCCGCCGATACCGCCGGTGATGATGTAGGCGCCGTCGGGCCGGAACGGCCGAACCTGATGTGGGGGCACGATGGCCACGCTGCTTCCGGTCTGCGGCACGTCGAATACCACCTTGCCGGTGTGCCCGGCGCCGGCGACCAGGCGGATGGCAGCAGCGGCGTCGTGAATCGGGTAGTGCGTGCTCCGCGGCATGGGCAACACGCCGTCGGCCGTGGCTCGGTACACAGTGGTCAACAACCGCCGAACGGTCTCCGGGTGGCTGTACGTCAGCAATGCCAGGTCCACCGCGTACAGCGACAGGTTGCGGCGGAAGGGAAACAGACCGAGCCGCGTGTCGCGGTAGATGTCGCGTTTACCAAGCTCAATGAAGCGCCCGCCGAAGGCAAGCAAGTCGATTCCCGCGCGTTGCGCGGCACCCGTCAGCGAGTTGAGCACGACGTCGACGCCGTACCCGCCGGTATCCCGGCGGATCTCATCGGCGAACTCGGTGCTGCGTGAGTCGTAGACGTGCTCGATACCCATGTCGTGCAGAAGCTGCCGGCGCCCTGGGCTGCCCGCCGTCGCGAAGATCTCGCATCCCGCGGCCCGGGCTATCGCGACGGCCGCCTGCCCGACACCGCCGGTCGCGGAGTGGATCAGCACCTTGTCGGTCGGTGAGATGCGGGCCAGATCGTGCAGGCTGTACCACGCGGTCGCCGACGCGGTCGGCACCGCCGCCGCATCTTCCAGCGGCAGCTGGGGCGGAAGCGTGACCGCGTGCCGGGCATCGGCGATCACGTAAGTGCCCCAGCACCCGTGCCGGGACATGCCGCCGACGTGGTCGCCGACCTTGTGCTCGGTGACATCCGGTCCGACCGCGGTGACCACACCGGCGAAGTCGCCGCCCAACTGCTGCTGGAAGCCCTCGAAGGTGGGATACCGCCCGAAGGCGACGAGGACGTCAGCGAAGTTGATGGTGGACGAGCTGACCGCGACCTCGATCTCCCCCGGTCCGGGCGGCACCCGGTCGAACGCGACAAACTCCAGCGACTCGAGATCACCCGGAGTGCGGATCTGCAGACGCATGCCGTCGCGTTCGTGCTCGACGACAGCGGTCCGTCGTTCGCCCGGGCCCAGCGGACCCGACCGCAGCCGGGCGGTGTACCACTCACCGTTGCGCCAGGCGGTCTCGTCTTCCTCCGAACCGCTCTTCAATTGCCGGGCGAGGAGCCCGGGTTCGGTCTGACCGTCGATGTCGATCTGAGTAGCACCCAAATGCGGGTGTTCGGCGTCGATCACCCGCATCAATCCACGCAGTCCCGACTGCTCCAAGTTGGCCAGGTCGCCGGTCTGCACGGTGGCGGCATCCCTGGTCACCACAAAAAGCCGCGGCGGCTCGCCGGGGAGTTCCGACAGCTCGCGGGCGATGGTCACGATGTGTGAGACGTAGTCCCGGCCGCGCCGCAATGCAGGCAAATCGCCCGGGCCGTCGGCCCCGGGTGCGGTCACCACGACGACACCGCTGAGGCCTTTAAGAGGCCCGTGAGGCCCGTGAGGCCCGTGAGGCCCGTGACCATTCGAGGCGGCCAGACCGCTGCCGTCCAGCAACGAACGCAGCTGCGCAGCATCGACCGGCCCCAGCGGCAACGGCACCGTCGTGCAGTGTGCCCCATCGGAATTCAACACTTCGCCGAGTTGCTGGGTCAGCGGATCCAGCACGTCGCCTGCGCCGAGCAAAAGCCAGGATCCGGGCCCCGCCTGCGACACCTCGGGTAGTTCACGAGGCTCCCATTCGATGGTCAGCATTCGCTCGTTGAGCAGACGATTGTCGCGTTCGTGCTGCGAAACACCGCCGGCCAGCCGTAGCCCCTCGATACTCAGCAGCACCGTTCCTGACTGATCCAGCACGTCGAGGTCGGCCTCGCATTCGCCGGGCCGCAACGCCGTGACCCGGGTGAGGCAGTACTGCGCATTGCGGGTGGCGTGGTAGTTGCGCAATCTGCGCACCCCCACGGGCAACAGCAGACCACCGGCGCCCGCCTTTTGCGCCTCGGGATGAACGATCACGGACTGGAAGCAGGCATCGAGCAGGGCGGGGTGGGTGATGTAAGTCGACTGCTGCGAGCGGATGGCCCCGGGCAGCGCGACGGCGGCGAGCACGGTGGTGATATCCCCTTCGGCGAACAGCGCCGCGGTCAGGCCCGAGAAGGCCGGGCCGTACTGAATGCCCACGCTGTCGAATGCCTTGCGCAATTCGTCACCGTCTATGCGAATCGGATGGCTCGCCAACAGCACGTCCATGTCGTATGCGGGCGGCTGCGCCTGCGGATCGCCTGGATCTTCTGGATTCTCTGGATCTTTCAGGGCATGCAGGACGGCGCTGGCTCTGCGAATGCGTTCGCCCTCCTCGTGGGTGTCGACGGCGAACTCGAGGACGCCCGGTGTCACCACCGTTGCCGCATAAGATGCCACCGTCTCGTCATCCAGCAGCAGCGTCTGCTCGAACCTGATGTCGCGGACCTCGGAGGCTTCGCCGAGGGTCGCGCGTGCCGCGGCCAACGCCACCTCGCAGTGAGCGGCACCGGGAAACGCGGGCACGTTGTTAATCTGATGGTCACCCAGCCATGGATGCGCGTCGGTGCCGACGTCGCCTTGCCAGACGTGGCGCTCCGGCTCCTCCCGCAGGTGCACATGCGCCCCGAGCAGTGGATGAATGGCCTGGACTGCGGCGCCCTGCGCCTGGTCCACGGTCTCGCGGCTGAGCATCAGATCGCGGTGCGTCCAGGTCGGCAGCGGCGCGTCTACCAAGCGCCCGGCGGGGTACTGGACGGAGAAATCCACGGCGGCGCCGGCGCTGTGCACGTCGGCGACGAAGCCACGCAACCCGAACGGCATGTCCTGCTCGCGCCGCATGGCCGCCAGCGCGGCGATGGGCATGTCGAGACTGCTGGCGTTCTGTTCGACGGCATGGGTCAGCAACGGATGCGGCGCCAGCTCGCCGAAGACCCGGAACCCGTCCTTGAGGGCCGCCTGCACGGCTGCGGCGAATCGCACCGTGTACCGGAGGTTTTCCGCCCAGTAGGCGCCATCGAACGACGGACGTTCCTTGGGGTCCCACAGAGTCGCGGAATAGTAGGGCACTTCCGGCGCCGTTGGCTTCAGGTCGGCGAGCGCCGCAACGAGCTCGTCGAGAATCGGATCGACCTGCGCCGAGTGCGAAGCGACGTCCACGGCCACCTCGCGGGCCATCACATCCTGCTGTTGCCAGGCCGCCACCAAGTCGCGAACGGTCTGGGTGTCGCCACCGACAACGGTCGACGTCGGTGATGCGACCACGGAAAGCACCACATCGGACACGCCACGAATGGAGAGCTCCGACAGCACTTGCTGGCCGGGCAGTTCCACCGACGCCATGGCGCCGCTACCCGAAATGCGGGACATCAATCGCGAGCGGCGACAGATGACGCGCAGCCCGTCTTCGAGCGACAGTGCTCCCGCGACGACGGCGGCGGCAGACTCACCGAGCGAGTGCCCGATCACTGCGCCGGGACGCACCCCGTAGGACTTCATCGCCTCTGCCAGCGCGACCTGCATCGCAAAGATCGTCGGCTGGACGCGGTCGATGGCGGTCACCGGCTCCGCTGCCGACATGGCCGCGGTCACCGAAAAGCCGGATTCCTCGGCGATAATCGGCTCCATCTTCGCGATTGTCGCGGCGAAGACCGGCTCGTTCTCGAGAAGTTCAGCGCCCATCTTGGCCCACTGCGAACCCTGCCCGGAAAACACCCACACGGGCCCGCGGTCGTCTTGCCCAACCGCGGCCTCGTACGGAATGTCGCTGTCGGCGACTGCCCGCAGGGCTGTACTCAGCTCAGCGAAACTGCCGGCCGGGACCACCGTCCGGACGGGCCGGTGTGCGCGACGGCGCGACAGGGTGTAGCCCAGGTCGCGGAGCCCGGCGGCGCCGTCAGCCGCGCTGCCGTGCTCGTCGACCCACTGCGCCAGCCGCGCAGCCGTCACCCGCAACTGCTCGACGGACGTGGCTGAGATCGGAAACAACAGCGGCGCGTCGACGTCGGGTGCGGGCGCTGATTCGGCCGGCGCCTGCGTCGGCGCCTGCGTCGGCGCCTCGACGATGGCGTGCACGTTCGTGCCGGACATTCCATAGGAGGAGACCGCGGCGCGCCGTGGTTGCCCCCCGTTGGTGGGCCAGGGCGTATTGGCCTGCGGCACGAACAGTTCCGTCTTGATGTCAGCGAGTTCGTCGGGCAGGCGAGTGAAGTGCAGGTTCTGCGGAACCACGCCATTCTGCAGCGCCAGAATCGCCTTCATCAGCCCCAACGCCCCCGAAGCCGACTGCATGTGACCGAAGTTCGTCTTCACCGATCCGAGCGCGCAGGGGCCGTCGGTTCCGTACACGGCCGCCAGGCTCGAGTACTCGATCGGGTCCCCGACCGGGGTGCCGGTCCCATGCGCTTCGACGAGACCAATTGTCGTGGGGTCTACACCAGCGACGGCCAGAGCCTTCTTGAACACCGCAACCTGCGCCAACTCCGACGGCGTCGCGATGTTCACGGTGCGGCCATCGTGATTGGCCGCGGTGCCGCGCACGATCGCCAGGATGCGATCACCGTCGCGCTCGGCATCCGGCAACCGTTTGAGCAGTAGCACGACGCAACCCTCGCCGGACACGAATCCGTCCGCTGCGGCGTCGAAGGCGTGGCAGCGGCCCGTCGGCGACAACATGCCCTGCAGTGAACCGGTCACGGTCTTGCGCGGTTCCAGGGTCACGACCACGCCGCCGGCGAGGGCCAGGTCGCTTTCACCGCTGTCCAGGCTGCCGCAGGCTTGATGCACGGCCATCAACCCCGATGAACACGCGGTGTCCAGCGTGAACGCGGGACCGTGCACCCCGAGCGCGTGGGCCACTCGCCCGGACGCCATGCTGGGGCTGGTGCCGGCGAATCCGTACGGTCCTTCGGCGGCGCCGATCTCGACGGACAGCAGTTCGTAGTCGCCGTGCGTCAAGCCCACGAACACACCGGTCTGCGATTGAGCGAGTGTCGCCGGGTCAAGACCGGCATGCTCGATGGCGTCCCACGACGTTTCCAACAGCAGACGATGCTGCGGGTCGATCGCGGTGGCCTCCCGCTCGGTCATGCCGAAGAAATCGCAGTCAAAACCCCCGACGTCGTCCAGGAAAGCGCCCCATCGTGTTACCGACCGGCCAGGCACGCCTGGCTCGGGGTCGTAGAACAAATCCGCGTCCCAGCGCTCGACGGGAATGTCTCCCACGAAATCGTCACCGCGCAGTAACGCTTCCCACAGTCGTTGCGGAGAGTCGATTCCCCCCGGTAACCGGCAGGCCATACCGATGACGGCAACGGAAATAGTAGTCGGTGCACGCATCGTGTAGCCCCCCTGTTCTCGCCGGTCCGGCGGTCGAGCGGTCGATGGCCCAGGCGAATGCGGAAGGAGCCCCCGGCGCGTCCCACGCGCGCTCTGCCCCATGCATTCGGGCTCTGATGGGAATGCGGACGAACGTCAGTTTAATCGACCTAACTTGTAGCTGCTCCGTAGTTTGCCGACCCTATTTAACTACCAAGGTTTGTAGAAATTCGGCGAATTGTCTAACTGAACGTCCGCGGGGCGGTGCACCGCGGCTCGCGAATGAGCTTCAGGTGAGCTTCGGCGTGAGCAACTGCACAGTCGGCGGGCAGATTTACGGTGCTGTTGACAGCTGATACCCAGGTTGCCATCCAAGACGTGGCCAGTTTTGGACGAGCGCCGACCGGTCAGGGACGAGGTGCGTAGACCTCGGCGAGGAAATGCTCGACGGCCACCGCGGCGTGCGCTGCGCGGGCCGACCCGAAGATATCGAAAGCATGCTGCGCGCAGGGTAATTCGGCGTAGACGACGGGCTGGCGGCTGACCTCGGCCAGGCGCGCGGTAAAGCTGCGCGCCTGTTCGACCGGGATCAACGAGTCGTTGGTGCCGTGCAGCACGAAAAACGGGGGCGCGTCTTCGGAAATGTGGGTGATCGGCGAGGCGACTCGGAAGGCCTCAGCCGTATCGGTTCGGCTCAACTTGAACACGTTCTTCGCCACCATCGGCACCATCAGTGGGTGCATCGCATTGTCCGATCGGGTGAAGTCGTAGACGCCGTAGAACGGGACAGCCGCTTGCACCCCGGTGTCGGCGTCGGCGAAACCCGGCTGGAAGCGCGGTTCGTTGGGCGTCAACGCGGCGAGCGAACACAGGTGCCCGCCGGCCGAGCCCCCGGTGATCGCGATCCAATCCGGGTCGCCGCCGTATTCGGCGATGTGCGCTTTCGTCCAGGCTATCGCCCGCTTGACGTCGACGATGTGATCGGGCCAGGTAGAGCGCGGGCTGAGCCGGTAGTTGATCGAGACGCAGACCCAGCCGAGCTCGGCCAGATGGCTCATCAGCGGATGCGCCTGTCCGCGTTTGTCGCCCACCACCCAGGCGCCGCCATGAACCTGCAGCAACACCGGCGCGCGACCGCCGCGGTCGAGGTCAGGCCGTCGCCAAATGTCCAGATGGTTCCTGGAACCGAATTCCCCGTAGCTGATATCGCCGTCGTGCGCGTAGTCGCGGTAGACCCGCAGCATCCGTATGACGCCCGGTTTCTTCGCGGTGGCGCCCCCGGGCGCCGGGCGCTTCCACAGATCGCCCGACTCGGTGCGACGGTCGGGCCCCAGGCCGGCGTCAAGCGCCGCGGTCAGCGGTTCGTCGGCCTTGCGCCCGATGTGGCGCAGGCCCAGCAGTCCCAGCCATGACAACCCCGACACCAGCCAGCTGAATCGGCGTAGCCGCGTGGGCAGCCAGCGCGACACGGCCGCCTGTGCCGTCAGCTGGATGCCGAGCGTCTGCATCGGAAGCTCGGACGCGAACACGCCGTAACCGAAGGCAAACACCGATCCGTACCCGTGCTTGGTCAACGGCCGGTAGCCATTCGCGGTGTATGCAAGACCCAGCACGGATACGAACACCGCCGCCAGTCGCTTCACAGCCCTCTATTCCCGAGCTCGTGCCCGGCATTCCCGAGCTCGCCGGCATTCCCGACCTCGCCGGCCGCCCCGGGGTCCTCGATGACGTGGTAGGCCGGGTCGCTCATCGACACGGGCCGGTTTCCGCTCTGGCGGGCCTTGCCGGTGATCCGCAACAGCTGACCGGGCTGGATGTCGGCGCCGCCGTGCCCGGGCCGGAATGTGACGCTGATCTCGCCGCTGTTGTCGCCCACGACGATCGAGCGAAGCGTGCGTCTGCCTTGGGTGATGTCCTCGACTTGGCTGACCCGTCCTTCGAAGGTGGCGCGATGTCCCGCGATCAGCCCCGCCACCGTGATTACCGATCGCGACGGGTCGGGATGCTCGTAGGCTTCGACGTTCTGGTCCTCAGTGCGGGAAACCCACGTTTCCACCTTGTCGAGTTCACGGGTGAACCTCTGCTCGAAACGCTCAGGGTATGCCTCCTGGATCCGCGTCTGAACGTCGTAAGGCACGATGGTCGCCGCGGCGTCCGGGATCAGGCTGACGGCCCGGGCGATCTTGTCGGCGGTGCGGTCGTGTAAGAGGCGCCCGATCAGCGGCGCATAGGTTCGACGCGGCAACAGCACCGTCACGTTGGTATCCCGAAGTTCGTCGCGCGCCTTGGCCACAAACAACTGCGCAGCCCTGGTGATCCGCCGGTCCGGGCAGTCCACCACCCTGAGCCTGGTGTCGAGTTCGAAATGATCCCAGCGCTTCCTCAATTGCGCCGCATAAGCCGCGTCGACCATGAAGTGCACCGCGATCAATTCGTCGGCCCGCAGTCCTCTGCCGTAGCGAAGCGCTTCGATCACCGCAAGGTCAACCGAGTTCACGAAGACGAACACCCGGTGCCGGGCGTATTTCACCAAATCGGGGCGGTCGGTGCGGAACATCTCGAGAATGGCGGCCTCGGCCCGATATTCGCGGTTCAGGCGCATCAGCATGAACACCAGAATGGGAAAGACAACGACCACCAGCCACGCGCCCTCGGTGAACTTCGCCACCGCGAAAATGCCGACCACGACCGTTGACAGAATGCCCGCCGAAAGGTTGATCGCGAGCCGGCCTCGCCAGCCCGGTTCTCGATGCGTCAGCTGGTATTTGGTCATCCCGTAGCCGGCCATCGAGAATCCGGTGAACACACCGATCGCGTAAAACGGAACCAGCTTGTCGACCGAGCCGCCGGTGGGTATCAGCAATGCCAGCGACAGCACCGTCAGGGCGATGATGCCATTCGAAAACACCAGGCGGTGGCCGCGTTTCATCAACTGCCGCGGCAGGAAGCGGTCCTCGGCGACGAAACTGGCCAGCGCCGGGAATCCATTGAAACTGGTGTTAGCACCAGTGAAAAGAATGGCAGCCGTTGACACCTGGACCAGAATGTATAAGACCTTGCCCACAACCCCGCTGCCGAAAACACAGCGGGCAACCTCGGATAACACCGACGGATAGCCGGCGGCATACGGGGTGGCGTGGGTGACGTAGGTCAGGTAAGCCACGCCGGCCAGCAGAAATCCGAGAACGCAGGCCATGGTGGTGAGCACCCGGCGGGCGTTGCGGCCCTCAGGTTTTTGGAAGAGGTCGACGGTGTTGGAGATCGCCTCGACCCCGGTCAGTGACGAACCCCCGTTGGCGAACGAGCGCAGCAACACCAGGATCGTCGCGCCCATCACCAAGCCACTACCGCGTTTGACATCCACCGCTCCGGCGATGTGCTCAGCGTCGTATACCGGCAAATCTCCGAACAATTCTCGCGCAACACCCACCACAATCATCAGGCCGACCATGGTCACGAAGAAGTAGGTCGCGAATGCGAACTGCCAGCCCGCTTCCTTCAATCCGCGCAGGTTCGCGAAGCAGATGACAAGCACCACGCCGACAGTGATTTGCAGGCTGTGCGGACCCAATGAGGGGACCGCCGACACCACGGCGACCGTCCCGGCCGCCGCCTGCACCGCCACGGTCACCACATAGTCGATCAACAGCGCCGCGGCGGCGACCTGTGCCACCCGCGGTCCGAAATTCTCCCGCGCGACGATGTAGGACCCACCCGCCCGGGTGTAGGTCATGACGACCTGCCGATACGACGCGGCCACCAACACCAGGATCACCAAGATGACGCCGGTGATGGGGATCAACAAGGTAAACGCCGCCAGCCCGGCAGCCGGCAGCAGTTCGATCAGGATCTGCTCGGTGCCGTAGGCGGTCGACGAGATCGCGTCCGGCGAAAGCGCACCAAGCGCCACGGGGTTCGACAGCTTCTCCGAACTCAGCTTCTCGGTGATGAGCGGCTTTCCGAGAAAGACGCGCTTGGTGATGTCCCCGATCGACAGCGGGATGCGCAGTTTGCCAGCCGTACCAGCAGTACTTGTCACGACCACACTCCTTACCGGACCTGGGCAATATCAGA
>Ga0182012_10004007_pt1 | contig 15524 bp, 3 predicted proteins | sample 612S2SmetaG_FD_120486 | JGI IMG/M metagenome (GOLD analysis project Ga0182012, IMG submission 120486) | Permafrost microbial communities from Stordalen Mire, Sweden - 612S2S metaG | ecosystem: Environmental > Terrestrial > Soil > Wetlands > Permafrost | place: Sweden: Stordalen | collected...
CCGTCCCGCCATTGGCCTGCCACTGATAGCTCAAGGGTGCCGGACCCACGGCGGTCACACTAAATGATGCGAGACTGCCAACAACTTGTGTTTGTGATACGGGCTGACTCGTGATGACCGGAATGGAAACCACGGTGAGCGTGGCCGCGGGCGTGCTGGTGACGGAGCCGACGCTGTTGGTCACGACCACGATATAATTCAACGCCCAGTTGGTGCTCACATTCGCAATCGTCAACACGTTGCTGGTGGCTCCAGAGATCTGGGAACCATTGATCAGGTTGGTATAGATTCCACTGCCCACCGCGCCCGCCTGCCATTGGTAACTCAGCGGTGACGTTCCGGCTGCGCCCACATTGAATGTCGCGGTTGCGGCTGGCGATACCGCTTGCGACACCGGCTGGTTCGTGATCAATGGCGGATTCACCATCGCAACCGCCGTCAAGCGGACATTGTCAAAATCGAAATAAGAACTGGCGGCCGGGGCTGGCGGCGCGTAGAAACCAACCACCACATCCCCGTTGCCACCTTCATTGCCCGTCGCCGTGTAGGTCAGGGTGACGTTCGTGAACGCGCCCACGATGAGATTGGCCGGGGTGATGACATTCGAGGCGATGGCCGTCAGCGCCGAATTATAGAACACCACCGCGCTGTTCGTATCAAATACCTGGTTGGACTCCAAGCCAATCGCCGCCGTCAACGTGTAGGTCACCCCCGCCACATATTTAATCCCCGTGTCTTGATAGAAAATGCCGGATTGTCCCGCAGGGGACATGAAAATCTGGCCGGCGTTGGCACCATCCAGACCCGCCGGACTGGCCGAGGGCCAGTTGGCCGTCCCCGGATTGATGATGGCGAAGGCGATGGCATTGCCCGAAGTGCTCCAGCCCGGCAGCGTCGTGGTAAAACTGTTATCCGTCACCGTGGGATTCTCAAACGAGTAATTGGCGATGCTGATCGAATTGGTCATGAACAACGGATACGATACCAAGGTCAAAGTGGCCGGACTGCTGGTGATGGAACCGACACTGTTGGTCACAATCACCTGATACGCCAACGCCCAATTCGTCGTCGCTCCGGTAATCGTCAGAATATTCGTGTTCACACCCGAAATCTGCCCCCCGTTTACCAAATTGGTGTAGCCCGTCCCGCCGTTGGCCTGCCATTGATAACTGAAGGGGGCCGTCCCTCCAGCGGTGACACTGAACGATGCCGTGCTACCAATGGTGGCCAATTGCGACACGGGTTGGGTCTGAATGTTTGGATCTGCAAACAGCGTCACACTCACGTTATCAATCAGCAGTTGACCGGCTGTGTTGGTATAACCCGTGATATTGATGAGTGTATTGGATCCGGTGGCAACGGCTTTCCAGGTCAGGGTCGTGAAAAACGCACTGCTGGCATTGAGGACGTAATTACTGCCGCCAAAATTAAAGTTGCCGGTGATGGCGTTGCCCTGGCGTGAGGCGACGTCAATGATGATGGTGTAGGTTGCGCCCGGGGTGGTGGTAATCGTCTGCGAAATTCCGCCCCCCGCTGAATAGGTGCTGCCACCCGTAAGTTGCACGTTTTGAGAACCGTTGTTGGGGCCAAATGTGCCCGCTGGGCCAAACTGGATTCCGTCCGCGGGCGTGTTATCCACCGTCCAACCGGTCAAGGCGGTGCTGCCGGCCGCCAATAGGGTGGCCCCGGAAGTAACTGGGGATTCAAAGGTACCGTTCACCACTAGGTTGTTGGACGACAAGCTGGCACTGCTGCCGCCATAAATCGCGCTTTTCAGGTTCAACAACACGTTCAAAGAATTGGTCGAGTAGGTCATGTCCGACCAAAGCATCATGTTAAATGAGAGTGGCACGCCGTGCGCGCTGGCGCTTTGCACCCAACCAATGGCCTGACTAGCGGTGATCTGGGTGGTGATCGGCTGGTTCGCCTGATGTATTCCCCAGTCCTGTTCCGTCGTGAACATCCCGTGCTGCAACAACCCGACCTGCGGGCCGTCGGTAAAAACCCCGTTGCCGCCGTTTGGCGTGCTGCCAAACTGGCTCTGGCCCTGCGAATTTTCGCCCATAAACACATCCTGGAAATCGGTATATTCAGTGGCAATCCAGGGATTATAGCATATCAGCCGATTTGGATTTCCCGCGCGGGCGGCCTGCCCCAGATGCTCGAAAGGTGCCGGGTAATACACTAAACCATCATCAATAAACCAGCCGTCCAGATTGGTGCCGTAGCGGTTTCCAATCTCGGAGATCACATTGCACCAATTGGTGAGAAAAATACTCCGATCACCGACGCCCCGCTCAGTATAACTTGGTTCGGGAAACTGTTGCGCCTGCCACCATGGAGTGCTGTCGTATCCCCCCGGACTCTGACTATCCGAGCCACAATGATAATACAACATGAAGCGAACGCCGACGGCATGCAAGGCGGCGGACAATTCCCCGATCACGTCTCGCGTCGAGGTGAGGTTGGTGTTACCCGGAACAATATTGGTCACGGCTTGAATGGGAGCCAGCATCTGATAGGACCACCAAGTCAGCGAAAAAATGACGTATTTACTACCGGTATTGGTGACCAGATTGACAAAATTGCTCACGCTGAATCCATTGGCCATGTTCTGCAACGATGGTTGCGGGCCGGTCGGAGGATAACCCCACGCACCGAACTGGGTCATCAATCCATACTTGGCTTGGCTCAGCCAGGTCGTATCGGCTCGAAAGCTGGCCACGCGCTGCTGATACGCTGGCAGATCGGATTGCCGGATCAGTTCGAGGGATTTGATGGATATAACCTGCGATGTGTCGGTGGTATTTTTCCGCAGCACCAACTGGTTCGTGCCGGCCGGGATGCTGATGGTGCCGCAATCCAGCTTGTCCCACCCAATGTTGCGTGTGGTGACATTCAGCACCGTGTTGGTGCCCGTGATGCTCAACTGGAGCGGCACGGCCGCGCCGGCACTGAGCTTGGCATAGACGTGATAAACCGCGCCGGTAGCCAGCGCCACGTTCCACTTGAAGTAGTCATTGGTGCCATTGCTCCAGTTGTTGATCCAGAAATGCTTCGGATAGGCGGATGGTCCGTCTTGATACAAGGTTAAATCGGAACTGTATTCGGAGGCGGCAGCCATCAGGACAACCAAGTTGTCATTCGTGGCCGTCTGGTCAAACACAATGGGATTAGGTGATGCCTGCGGACCGATCGCGCCGACGTCATACACAAACACGGTGGCCGTGGATGTGAGGGACAGGCCGTCGGTCACATCCGTGGCGCTGAAAACGGCCATGCCCGGCGTGGTGGATTGCACGGTGAAGGTCACTATCCCCGACGCACTGGAAGTCCCCGAAGCCGCTGAAATTATATCCGCAGCTCCCCGGCTGGAAGCCAGCGAGACGGTCTTGCCTGCGACCGGATTGCCACTGGCATCTTGCAAACTAACCGTGATAGTGGCGGTGGTCGAGCCATCCGCCGGAATTGAGTTTGGTACCGCTGCCACTGTTGAAGTTCCGGCATTCACCGGCCCCGCTGGCACCGTCACGCTTACATTGTCAATGATCAATTGGGCGCTGCCCGAGGAAGTGCTGCCGGTGATATCAATCACCGGGCTGGTATTCGTCGCCGTGACCGACCACGTCAGGGTCGCAAAGTTGGTGCTGGTGGCGGTGAGGGCATGGTTCTGCCCACCGAAACTGAAGTTGCCGGTGACAGAATTGTTTTGGCGCGAGGCGACATCAATGCTGATGTTGTAAATCTGATTCGACGTGGTGGTGATGGTTTGATGGACGCCACCGCCAGCAGAATAAACATTACCAGCGCCGCCCGTCAGTTGCAGAATCTGTGTGCCATCGTTTGCGGCAATGACACCGCTCGCCATGAGCGAAACCCCGTCTGCAGGCGTGGCATCCACTGTCCAGCCCGTTATGGCGGTGCTGCCTGAGCCGTATTGCGGGTAATTGCCGGCGCCTACATTTGGAGACTCAAAACCGCCGTTGGTGATCAAGTTTGCGGCCAGGGCACGCGAGACGAACAGGCTGCCAAGAACGATGGCGACGGCTGCCTGACGCAAGTTTTTTGCGGACACGATGATGGGCATGTAATTTAGGATGTGAATTCTAATTTAGATCAGGAGTCCGGCCAAAGCAAGTCCACATCGGGCGTGGCTGGTGTAAAGTTACGTGAACAATTTTTAATTTAACTTGCGCGACATCCGGTTCAGCACTAAAAAAACAATATTTTGATCAAAGTCCGTCATGCGCAAGAAATCTGCCAACCAAAGTTCCCGAAAGTTTTTGGCTGGTGGTTTCACGTTGGTTGAGCTGCTCGTCGTGATTGCCATCATCGCCATTCTGGCGGCGCTGCTTTTGCCCGCCTTGAGCCGGGCCAAACAGCAGGCGCAGACCATTGTGTGCCTGAATAATGTCAAGCAACTGGAAGTCGGCTGCCACCTTTACACATTGGATTTCAATGATTATCTCGTGCCGAATCAAGTGGGGGGATTTGTCAGCGGCGCGTCCTCGACCAATTCGCTCCAGACGGTGACCAACACGATGTCTTGGTGTCCGGGCATCGCGCCGTTTGACACGACCACAGTGAATGTCAAAAGCGGGCTGCTTTACACTTATATCCAATCTCCGGCGATTTACCATTGTCCGGCGGATCAGTCCACGGTGAACGGCTATCCGGGGTTGTTGCGCACCCGGAGTTATTGCATGGAGATCAGTTTAAATTGCCCGGACGTGGCCACCACCTACCACAAATTCACCGAGATCACGGAGCCTTCACCCAGCAATCTTTTTGTGCTGATTGATACGCAGGAGCAAGACATCTACGACGCGACATTCGGCATTTTTTCACCGTCAAGCCCGTGGGCGGATTACTGGCTTGATCTGGCCGCCGACCGGCACGATCAGGGTGCGAACCTGACTTTCGCCGACGGCCACGCCGAACACTGGCGGTGGAATGCGCCCAAGATTTTTGATGGCGTCTTTTGGCCGACGACCTCTCCGGGCGACCTGCAAGACCTGCACCGGCTCGAGCAATACGTCAAGCCGGGTGTGGAGTGACGGCGGCATGATTGACCAAATTTTTTTTAAAAAAAATTGTTTTCTCCAAAAAACCGAGTAGCTTGTATTGATAATCAACGCCATACCGGACGCAAATCTTTTAATCACCCTGCCTTTCCATGCGAATGAAACTCAAACTCTCGACTATTTCTCTCGGTGTTGTGCTGCTGCTGATGTGTATCGGCCCGGCGTTCGCCCAGACCTCGCTTTACATCACCAATAATTCTTTTGAGACCCCTGCGTCGTCAGCTCAATATATTTACATTAGTAATACTACGGGCACATCGGGGTATATGACTGGTTGGACAACGGTTGCAACCCAAGCGGGTTATTGGGACACACGGAACACCAATGGCAGTTTAAATGGCACTTTTACCGCTGCTGTCACGAATGTGGATGCCGCGCAAGTGCTTGAGGCATATAATGGGGGAAATGGAGCAGCCGGTTATATTTATCAAGAATTGACCAACAAGTGGATTCCCGGGGCCACCTATACGATGACCGCCCGGGCGGGGCAACCCGCCGGCGGGAATCCCCCGAATACGGGCGACACTTTTTCGATTGACGCCAACAACGGCGGCACACTTACCCAATTGAGTTCCACTACCGTATCGAATGGCGCGTATGGATTGTTAAATTACAGGGTGACCTACACTGCGACCGGCAGTGAGCCGGGAGATGGACATGTCGTGGTGGCCTTCCATGTCCCCAGTCAAGCGAGTGTGGGTGGGATGTGGATTGATGATTTTGCCATCAGTTACACGACACCCGATCCGTCCGTTACCACCCCCGCTTCGCAGACGGTTTCGCCCGGCCAGACGGCTACGTTCAGTGTGAGCGGAATTGGGGCATCGGCGTTCAGCTATCAATGGCAGGCGACGAACAGCGCCACCGGCGGCTTCACCAACTTGGTGAATGGCGGCCAGATTGCGGGTGCCAACACCAACGTTCTGACAATTTCAAATGTTTCAACCAATAACCTTCAGTTTTATAGGGTGATTGCGACTGACACCGCCGGCTCCGTCACCAGCAGCGTGGCCAGCTTGGCCGTGAATACTTATAAACTCATCGATGTGGATATCGGCGCCGGTGCCGTGCAAACGGGTGCGGCGGTTTTGGGGGCTGCGGGTGATATTTGGAACGGTGTCACCACCGGCACGAGCACCATCACGGATTCCACCGGCACCACCTTGAGCGGCGTCGGTTATGCCGTGGCTGGCTACTCGGGTTTCAATATTCAAACCGCCGGCAGCCCGCATGCCGTCATGGATACAGCCACCACCCCGCTGATGGAGGATTGTGTCTATGGTAATAACGCCACCTTCACGGTGAGCCTCACCGGGTTGAATACTTACGTCAACGATGCATTTACGCTGGTGGTCTATGGTTCGGTGGGCGATCCCAATCAGGGGGATAATCTGAACTTGGCCGGGGCCGCGGGTGGCAACTCGGCCAGCACGCTGACCACCACGGGCGCCTCGCGGCAGATTTCTGCGGGGATCGGCGTGGCCTATCAGACGTTCACGGGCACGCTCACTAACGGCACGCTGACGATCACCTGCGCCAACAACGGCAACACCTTCGGCGGTGTGAATGGCTTGCAACTCCAAATTCAAATTCCGAATCCGGGCATTACGACCCAGCCCATTTCGCAGACGAATCCGACGGGAGCCACGGTTGCCTTCAGCGTGGTGCCCTCCGGGAATTCTCCTTTCGGCTATCAATGGCAGGCCAACGGCGGTTCGGGTTATACCAATTTGACCGATGGCGGCATTATCTCCGGATCCGGCACCAGCACTTTGACACTGAATGGGGTGACGGTAAATAACGCGCTGACTTACCAGGTGATCGTGACCAACAGCTACGGTGCCATCACCAGCTCTCCAGCCAGCCTTACGGTGATTGCGCCGGCCCTGATCGATGTGGATGTTGGCGGTGGACCGGTTCAAACCGGGGCGGCAGTTTTGGGGACCGCCGGCGACGTTGCTTGGAACAGTTATACATCGGTTGGTGCCAGCTCCCTTTCGAATCTCAAGGATTCCGGCGGCAACACCTTGACTGGGGTTGGCTTAAACATAAGCGCTGGCTATGCCTATGGTAACGACACCACCGCCGGCACCCTCGATGCCGCCACCACGCCTTTGATGCAGGATTTTCTCTTTAACACCGGGGCCTTGACGACGAGCGTGACCGGGTTGGGGGCATACATCAATTATCCCTATACGCTGGTGGTCTATGCGGCCGGTACTACTTATACCGGCCAACAGGCTGCCTTGGTGACCGTGACGGCCGGGTCAACGGGGACAACCCCGGCCAGTGGCGTATGCACTTCGGCCTCGCGGAAGATTTCCGCCGGTGTCGGGGTGGCCTACCAGACATTCACGGGAATACTTAACAACAGCACACTGACTTTTGCACTGACCCAAGCGAGCACTGGCGGGGTAAACTTGAACGGCCTGCAACTGCAGTTCAGTCCGCTGTTGATTGTAACCCAGCCCGTTTCGCAAACGGCCTCCCAGGGCAGCGCTGCCCTGTTCACGGTGAGTGCCCTCGCGACGGGAACCATGAATTACCAATGGCAGGTGACCAACAGCGGCACGGGAACCTTTGTCAACCTGACGGATGGCGGACAGATCTCGGGCTCCCAAAGCAGTACCCTGAACATCACCAACCTGACGACGACCAATGCGCTGGCCTATCGGGTGATCGTTTCCGTCGGCAGCAGCTCGGTCACCAGTTCGCCGGCCCTCTTGACGGTGCAAACCGCTCCGTTCATAACCAGCCAGCCAGCCTCTCAAACCGTGGTGGTTGGCAATACGGCCTTGTTTAATGTCTCCGTCTTGGGTTCAGCGCCGTTAAGCTACCAATGGCAGGCCAACGGCGGCTCCGGATATACCAATTTGACCGATGGCGGCCAGATTTTGGGCTCCGGCACCAATGCCCTGACCATCTCGAATTTGAGCAGCAATTGGGCGCTGTCTTACCGGGTGATCGTGACCAACAGTATCGGCTCCATCACCAGCACGCCGGCCGCCACCCTGACCGTGGCTCCAAACACCCTCAATATCGATGTGGATTTTGGATCTGGTGCCACCCAGTCTGGTTCAGCGGTTGTGGGCGCTCCGGGCGATGTCTGGAACGCGGTCGCCGCCACGACTGGAACCATTAAGAATACCGCCAATGCCACCTTGAGCGGGGTCGGGCTGACCCTGACCAGCTCGGGGGTCAATACCGACACCGGCGGGACCGCCATGGATGCCGCCACCTCCGCCTTGATGCAGGATTATGCGTATGGCAATAATTCGACGGTCACGGTGAGTCTCACCGGTCTGGCCCCCTACATCAATTCGCCCTTTACCCTGGTAATCTATTCAGCGGGGGACAACAGCGGTCAGGGCGGCATTCTTAGGCTGGTGGGAGCCACCGGCGGCAACACTGCCGGCACGTTGGCCACCAGCAGCATATCGCGTCAGCTCTCCGCCGGTCCGGGAATGGCCTATAATACTTTCAACGGCACCCTGACCAATGGCACCCTGACTTTCACCTGCACCAATTTGACCGGTCAGCAATTTACCGAGGTAAATGGCTTTCAGTTGCAGTTCGCTCCGGCCACCAACGATCCGTCCCTGTTGGTCGCGCCCAATTCACAAACTGTTCCGGCCGGGTCCACGGCTACCTTCAATGCCACCGCGGGCGGAACCGCGCCATTTAGTTACCAGTGGCAGGTTTATAGCGGGACCGGTTTTACCAACCTGATGGACGGCGGTCAGGTTTTAGGGTCCAACACCAACGTGCTGACGATTGCTGGCGCGACCGCAAGCTACGTGCAACCCAATTGGAATTGGGCGGGAATCTACCGCGTGATCGTGACTAATAGCGTCGGGTCCATCACCAGTTCTCCCGCCGCCTTGATCATCGCCGCTTCCGGCGTCTATGTGCCCCCGGGCGGAAATGCGAACAATGCAATCTATACGGCCTATTCCGCTGGCGGCGGGACGGTGAACTTGGGAGCTGGTAACTATGGCGCAATTTCCATGTGGGCCAATGTCACCTTGAACGGGGCCGGTTCAAACTCGGTGATTACTTCAGTCACTGATGGCACATCCTCTGGGAACGCCTTTTACCGGGACAATGAGACGATCCAAAACCTTTTGATTGACGGGGGCCTCTCCTGTAGCGCTATGAGCGTGGGTCAAATTGTTGGTGCGGGTGTCTTGATTGGCGGCTATTCCCCGGAACAAACCCACAATCTTACCTTTCGAAATGTGGAGATCAAGAACACAGGCATGGCCATGCAGATTGTCAACGTCGCCGGAGTTCATCTTTACAACTGTAACTTCCATGACAATTGCTATTCCAGCGGTTTTGACCATAGTATCTATTTCACGGGTGATTATGATGTCGAAATGTATAACTGCATTTCCTCTTGGTGCCGGGCGGGTGATGGTGCTCATTTGGACTTTTCCAGCAATATCGGGGTGCCGAATATTTTCAATCAATGCGAATTTAATGGAAATATCGGCATTGGTATCCTGAACCAGAATTACAACGGTTCCGGCAATGATATTCACATCAACGGTTGCAAGTTCCAATTCAACGGGCAATCCGGCGGTGATGGTGATGGTATTGACACCGACCTCGCTGGGTATGTCCAAACCACGCGTTTTGAATTCAACCACGGCTATGGGGCCACTGTCCGCGATAGCGTCGCTTTATTTTCCGACCATTTTAACGGCAATGCATCCGGTGACACCAGTCCTGCTAACATTGCCGCTTTCAGTTTGTCAGGAAATAATCCTGCGAACGAGTATGATGCCGTCCTCGCTGACGGGGTGACTGGACCAAATAACACGGCCGATTGGGTGAGCATTACCACCGGCTCGGGCCATGCTGTGGAAGGCATTGTGGATTTTAACGCCAACCACTCGACCAATGGTTTGCTGAACTGGTCCATTGTCAGCTCGACTGTAAACGGCAGCCGCACGTTGACCATCTATTATTCCAACGGCACATCCACCAACGTGACGATGAACATGATCGTCAATGGCGGTGTCCCCAGTCTCCTGACGTTCCCGCCCACCGGAGCTTGGACCACCTACAGCACAATCACCACGTCCGCGACCTTGACGACTCAGAATAACCAAGTGAAAATGCAGGTGGCGTATCCCGGTGCGACCAGCCCCGAATTGAGCTCCCTGGTCGTCAGCGATTCAGTTCCCAGCGCCCCAGCGGCGCCGACAGGTCTAACCTATCTTGCGCTAACGAATGCCCCCAAATTCGACTCCAGTGAATGGATTCAGCTTTCCTGGAACCAGGTGCCCGGAGCGACCTATTATGACATCCAACGCAACGGTTTGTGGATTGCCATTAACGTGCCAACCAACAGCTTTACTGATGTGCATGTGGGAACGTCCGGAGCGGCATTTAGCTATACGGTCATCGCGGTAAACGCTGGCGGCAGCTCCGGCTCCTCCTTCACTGCGTATTCGCTGACCGGTTTTCCTATTACCATGGCGGCCAACGTGAACGGCCCCGGTTCGGTGACGACCACCTGTGCGGCGTCCTATAATGCCTCCTCTTACAACGTGTATCGTGGCACAAATGCCAATGGACCATTCACCGAGATTGCGGCCGGCGTGGGCACCAGCTATACGGACAATCAGGCGCCCGGCGGCACCGATTACTATTACATGACGGCTTATAACGGCATTACCGAGAGTCTACCTTCGTCCATTGTCAGCGTCAATGTGACGCCCCTCGTGCTAGCCATCACGGGTGAGCCGGCTTCGCAGACGAACTCCGTCGGGGGCAACGTATCGTTCACGGCCGTGGCCACGGGCTACCCGGTGTTGACCTATCAATGGCAGGCCGGGCCGCCGGGCGGGCCCTACACCAACCTGGTAAATGGCGGGAACATCTCCGGCGCCACCAATGCCACATTATCACTCACGGCCATCACCACCAATCAGGCGTTGTCCTATATTGTGATTGTGACCAACTACCAAGGCTCCGTCACCAGTGCTCCGCCAGCCACGCTAACCGTTAAATTGAGCCCGACCATTGTTACGCCTCCGGCATCGCAATCGGCCACTTTGGGCGCAACCGTTTCTTTCAATGTGACCGCCGCGGGGGTGCAGCCATTGAGTTATCAATGGCAGGTCACCAACCGGGTCAGCGGTGGCTTTATGAATCTGGGGAATGCCGGCCAGATTTCCGGAGTCAACTCCAACGTCCTGACAATTTCCGGGGTGACGCCCAATTTGGCGCTGGCGTATCGGGTGATTGTCAGCAACAGCTACGGTGCCGTCACCAGTGCTCCGCCGGCGATCCTGACCGTCGGCACACAGATCACCATCAATAATTATTCCTTTGAGAATCCGGTGGTGACCGATAACACCTATACCAGTTTTGGCACGGGTGCTCCGCCGAGCTGGAGTTCTTCCGGCGTGGCTAATGCCCTCGTGGCCGTCGTGAATCCCGGCCCCACCGACGGAAGAGGCTATGGAGCCGGCCCGGCTGGTTTGGATGGCAGCAATTATTGCCAGATATTCTGCACAGCCACCGGCGGCACGGGCACCGTTTATCAGGACACCGGCGTCAAATATCAGGCGGGGACGATTTATCAGCTGACGGCGGCCTTCGGCTTGGAGAACGGGACCTCCTTCGACACTGGAAGCTCGGTGGCACTGCTGAATACGAACCTCACGGTGATCGCGTCCACGGTCATCAATTCGGCAAACCTCACTCTGGGCAAGTTCACCCCCTTCAATGTGACCTACACGGGGACGGGCAGTGAAGGCGGGAATGGCGACATTGTGGTTGGATTCAAAGTTCCCAGTTCCGCCGGCACCGGGTTCTTTGACTTCGACAACGTGCGGTTGTCGGCGCTCGCTGCGTTCGTGCCCGGCACCAATGCGTATCTGACGTCGCTGGCCATGAATCCGTCCGGCGCTCTGTCCCCGGCTTTTGCCACCAACACGTTCACCTACACCGCGACGAATGCCCTGGGCAGCAATCCGACGGTGACGGTGACCAACGCCGACCCGACCGCCATCAGCCAGTTGATTTTCAACGGAGTCACCAATGGACTGACTTCGGGCCAGCCGAGCGCTCCCCTGACCTTGGCGCCGGGGCTGAACGTGGTGCAGGTGCAGGTGACGGCGCAGGACGGCGTGACCGTGCAGATGTACACGGTAAACGTGACAATTCCCGGCTCCGTCGCCAGCACCAATGCCTATCTGACGTCGCTGACGTTGAATCCGGCGCTGACCTTTGCCCCGGCCTTTGCCTCCAATGTGATGAGCTACGCCGCGACGGAAGCCTATGGGACCACGCCTTCGGTGACGGTGACGAACGCTGACCTGACGGCGACCAACCAGTTGATCTACAACGGAGCGACCAATCAACTGGCCTCAGGGGTGGCGAGTTCCGCGCCGGTACTGAACCTGACGCTGGGCGGGACTAACGTGGTCCAAGTGCAAGTGACGGCGCAGGACGGCGTGACCATACAGACTTATACGGTGAACGTCGTGGAACAGCCCAGCCAGACCAAGCCGGTGCTGACCAGCGTAAGAAGCGGCGGCTCATTAAACTTGAGTTGGCCGGCAGATCATCTGGGCTACCGGCTATTGACGCAGACGAATAATCTCAACCACGGCGTCAGCGCCAATATCAACGACTGGGCAACCGTGCCCGGTTCAACCGCCACCAATTCCATCAGCTTCCCCATCATCAACACCAACCTTAATAATTATTACCGTTTGATTTATCCGTAGGCTGCACCGAAACGGAAAGACCTAAAGTGTCCGTGGAAAATTCCGGGCGGGTGCCGCGCTGCCTGCCCATGCTGGCGCAAATTCAAGGCTGGTTCCAAAGCCGGTAACCGCCGCGAATGGCGTTGGCATTTTTGCCGGGGCGGACGCCGGGCGGAAATTCCGTGATCAGCCGGACGTTGCCGCCGCCCAGCACCACGGTGTCCGCGAGCAACGCCTTTTTCAGGCGGTCAACCACATCGCTGACGTAACGCCGCCACTTTTTTTTGCCCGCGCGCAGCAATCCGGCGTTGCCGAGAAAATCCTCGTAGCTGCCGCCTTTTTTGTAAGGCAGATGCGCGAGCTCCAGCGGCAGAACTTTTCCGTCAACCACCAGCGCGGAACCGAGTCCCGTGCCGAGGCCAAGGAACAAGGTGCGTCCGCCCAAATGATCGCCGAGCGCCTGCATGGCGGCGTCATTGATGATCTTAACGGGCCGGCCAAAGGCATGTTGATAATCGAACTTCACCCAGCCTTTGCCGAGATTGTGCGGCTCGATCAGAGGACGATTATTCACGACCGGGCCGGGATAGCCGATGGAGACGGCGTCGTATTTTACGCCGACCACGGCTTTGCGGACGACGGCGGCCATCTGGGCGGCGGTCATCATCGGGCCGGAAGGAATCTTGATGATTTTGCGGCTGCCGGTGGTGCAAATTTTCAGATTCGTGCCACCCACGTCAATGACCAGGACGGTTTTCGGAACAATTTTGGCGAGGGCCATAAAATTTTATTTCATTTGTAAAATTCAGCGTCGAAGGCGGCGATCGACATGAAAGCAATTTTTACACAAAGGTGCAACTTTCCTTCGCACCGTGCAAGCGATCCATGCGGCCGTCTTTCCCGTCCACGGACAACGTCCCGTTTCAGCCGGCGATTCTTGGAATCATTTAGCGTGGAATATTGGTTCAAAAATCGGAGCCAAAATTATCGCCCCGGACACTGACAGATGATCGCCATCAGTATAAAGGATTTTCCCATCATTTTCGATGCCATATAAACCGTCACCATTCAAAAAAAATGGAGTTGGATCAAGCACCTGCACGCCCAGCCGGGCAATCTGGTCAAAAACCGGCGCCAATTCCCGATTCCGCTGTTCGTAAATCTTTTGCGTGATGCCCAGTTGGCTGATGTCACCGTGCTGCCTAGCGGTCAATGCAGCGAACCGGGGCGCATCATATCCCGGATAAGGCACGTCTTTTACCACATAAACTTCAATTCCCAGATCAAGCAGGGATTGAACGGTTGCCACCAAGTTGGACTTAAATGTATCGCTGGCGACATAGGTGGTCCAGCGGGCCGTGAGCACCACGCTGGCGGGACGGGTTTGGGCGATGTATTTGAAAACCGCCTCGGAAAAAAGCGCCGCTCGTTTCACGGAATTGTCAGGGTGCGAACCCCACAACACTGGCGGCGTGCCGTTATGGGTCGCCGCCATGTCATGCCAATCCTTTTCCTGGCAAAGCATGTCTATCACGGGCGCCATGGCCAACGCGTGGCTGTCGCCCCAAATCACCACCTTCGCTGGTGGGTTCGTTCCGGCGGCATTGAAGTTGAGGATATGTTCTTCCCATGTCTTTTCAGCCACCGCAAACCGGGCATAGAGACTATTCGGCCGCCCGCTGGCATAAAAACTCATGTTCACCCGCTGATTATCTGGCTGCATGCCCAATGCCAGACCGAGACACAGAAGGATCACCGACATCAGACCGGCAGAACCGAAAATTTCCCGGCGTCGCTTAAAAACCCGGCGCTGGCGGAATGGCTTCTCAATCCATTGCCAAGAGACGACGGCCAATATGAAACTTGCTACCAGCAGCCCGATACGAACCATGGCTTCCATCCGGTCTTTTGAGGAATAATTAGCGAAGGCGAGCAAAGGCCAATGCCAGAGATACAACGAATATGAAATCAGCCCGATGAAAACTATCGGCCCGAATGACAATATGGAGCCAACGGTAGAAAGTTTTGCTTCGCTGGAGAAAATCACCAGAGCGGCACCAAAACAGGGAGGCAATGCTCCAATTCCAGGAAAACGGGTGGTGGCTGAATAAGAAAATATCGGCCACCCGATCAGGGCCAATCCCAGCCAGCCCAAAATCTCTCTCGTTGCAACTCCGGGGAAAATCCTTCCTCTCGCTGTCGCCAGCAAGGCGCCCAGCAGCAACTCCCAAGCCCTGCCGGGCAAAAGGAAGAAGGTCGTTTTCAGTGCGTCCGGCGAGTAGTCGGCGGTCGCGCTTTCGGCGAAAGACAACGCGGCCACCGCCAAAATGCCCGCAAAAAAAATCCTTTGGCCATAACGGGCCAGAAATATTAACAGTGGAGGGAACAGCAGGTAAAACTGTTCCTCCACCGCCAGCGACCAGGTATGGAGCAGAGGTTGGGTCTCGGTTCCGGGTGCGAAATAGCCGCTCTGTTGCCAAAAGAAAAAATTGGATCCCAGTATGGCTTGGCAGGCAATGGATTTGCAGACGGACGCGAAATCCCCGGGCAAAAACCAGATGCTCGCGGCAATGAATGTGGCGAGGGTCATCGCCAACGCGGCTGGAAAAATTCGCCGGATGCGGCGCTCCCAAAAATTTAGCAGGCTGAATGTGCCATCGGTCAGTTCATCCGAAATAAGCGAGGAGATGAGGTAGCCGGAGATGACAAAGAA
>Ga0182012_10004008_pt1 | contig 15523 bp, 13 predicted proteins | sample 612S2SmetaG_FD_120486 | JGI IMG/M metagenome (GOLD analysis project Ga0182012, IMG submission 120486) | Permafrost microbial communities from Stordalen Mire, Sweden - 612S2S metaG | ecosystem: Environmental > Terrestrial > Soil > Wetlands > Permafrost | place: Sweden: Stordalen | collected...
ATCGAACCCCTGACCTCCTGAATGCCATTCAGGCGCTCTCCCAACTGAGCTACGGCCCCATGGAATCCCGTTGGGCGGAGCCGGTCCTATAACCATCCGCCCGGACCGCGGCAAGACCGGTTTGAACGAATGCCGGAATGAGCCTGATCGGGATCATCCCTTGACCGGAATTCCTCGGGCGCTATCCATCGCGAAACGCAAAGCAGGAGACCTCCATCATGCGCGCCTGGGCCGTCGTCGAGAACGGAAAGCCGCTTCAGGAAATCGAACTTCCCACGCCCGAGCCGAAAGGCACCGAGGTGCTGATCGAAGTCACCCATTGCGGCGTCTGCCATTCCGACCTACATATCTGGGAAGGGTATTACGACGTCGGCGGCGGTGAGCGGATGTCGCTGGCGGACCGCGGAGTGACCCTTCCGTTGGCCATGGGCCACGAAATCGTTGGCCGGGTCGTCAGGCTGGGTCCCGACGCCAAAGGAGTGAACGTCGGGGATCTGCGAATAGTCTATCCCTGGTTGGGCTGCGGAGCCTGCGAGACCTGCCTCGCCGAAGAAGATAACATGTGCGTCAAGGCGGCCCACAGCCTGGGTGTCTACGCGAATGGCGGCTACGGGACGCACGTTATCGCGCCGCATCCGCGCCATTTGATCGATCCCGGCAAGGTCGATGCGGCCGTCGCCGCGACCTATGCGTGCTCCGGCATCACGGTTTACTCGGCGATCAAGAAGGCCATGCCAATCCCGCCGCACGAAGCGATCGTGCTGGTCGGCGCCGGCGGTCTCGGACTGAACGCCATCAAGGTGCTGCTGGCGTTGAAGCATCAGAACATCATTTCGGTCGATATCAGCCCGGAGAAGCGGGACACCGCGCTGAAGGCGGGTGCCCACAAGGTTGTCGATGGCAGCGGTCCGGATGTCGCGAAACGCATCATCGAGGCGGCGGGCGGCCCGGTGCTGGCGGTGATCGACCTCGTGAACGGCACACAAACCGCCCGCTTCGCGTTCGGCGCCTTGCGTAAGGGCGGCAAGCTCATCCAGGTCGGGCTGTTCGGCGGCGAGTTGATGCTGCCGCTGCCGATCATGGCGATCCGCGCGTTGACCGTGCAGGGGTCCTATGTCGGCAACCCGAAGGAACTGCGGGAGCTGATCAAACTGGCCCAGGAAGGCTCTCTGAGCGCGCTTCCGGTCTCGACAGTGCCGCAAAATCAGGCGAACGACGCGCTGATGCGGCTGCGTGACGGGAAGGTCACGGGGCGCCTCGTCCTCAAGGCGGAAGCGGCGTGATGTCAGCCGCCGCGGGCAACACGGCGACTCGCCGCTCGGTCGTCCTGAAGCGCCGGCCGCGTGGGGAGCCGAGCCCCCACGATTTCGAGGTCCAGGAGGATTCGATCCCAGCGCCCGGGCCGGGAGAGGTGGTGACACGGACGATCTGGCTCTCGATCGACCCGTATATGCGGGGCCGGTTGCGGGAGGAGCAGACCTATGCCGTCGCCATCCAGATTGGCGAGGTGATGACCGGAGAAACCGTTGGCGAGGTCATCGCATCCAACCATCCGGGCTTCGCCGTGGGCGACATCGCGGTTGGCGCGCGGGGGTGGCAGTCGCACAATGTCTCCAAGGGCGACCACCTGGTGAAGATCGAGCGCCATGGCGCGCCGTTGTCCGCGTATCTGGGCGTGCTGGGGATGCCGGGCGCGACGGCGTACGCCGGGATTACGGAGATATGCAAGCCGAAGGCGGGTGAGACGGTCGTTATCTCGGCTGCTTCGGGCGCCGTCGGGTCGGTCGCCGGGCAACTGGCGAAACGGGCCGGCGCGCGCGTCGTGGGGGTCGCCGGCGGGCCGGATAAGTGCCTTTGGGTGCAGGACAGCCTCGGTTTCGATGCCTGCGTCGATCATCGCTCGCACGATCTGCGCACCGAGCTCCGGGCGGAGTGTCCGGACGGGATCGATGCCTATTTTGAAAATGTCGGCGGACTGGTGCAGGCGGCGGTATTCGAGCAGCTCAATCCGTTCGCGCGGGTCGCGATGTGCGGAATGGTCTCGCAATACAACGAGCAGGAATTTCCGCCGGGCCCCAATCTTGGGTTCGTCGTCGGCAAGCGTGTCATGATCCAGGGCTTCATCGTTTCCGATCGGCCTGAACGATTGATCGAATGGCGCAAGCTCGCGGCACCGTTGGTCGCCGATGGAGGCCTGATTTACCGGGAAGACGTGCATGAAGGGTTGGAACATGCCCCGGATGCCCTGGTCGCGATCCTGAGCGGACAGAATTTCGGCAAGTTGCTGGTCAGGGTCGGCCCTGATCCTTTGTGAGCCGCGGAGTAAAGCGGTCGCAGGAGTCACGGGCGCTGACCATCAGGTCGTGAGCCTCACAAATACCGTCATCGGCGCGCACCGAAGCCCATGCCGAGCCCATGGCGTTGAGGCCTGGGATCATCGCCTCGATCCGGGCGGGTTCGCTGATGAAATGCGCGCAATCGGCACAGGTCATCGGGTGAGGTTCGACCAATACGACTGGAACACGACCGCCGACAGCACGAATCCCAGCACAAGATTGACCAGGACGCCGGTCGCGAAGGCGATGAAGGCGCTGCCTCCAGCGGGCGCCAGACCGCGCAGACGGGTCGTCAGGCCGATGCTGACAAAGCTGAAATTGAACACCCAGGCGCGCAGGTCGGTCAGCGGGTTGATGAACCCTGGGCGAACAGTCGCATCGAAATCCGGATAACTGAGGTTGCGGCTGGCCAGCGTCGCCAGGATCGACGCGGCGAACAAGCCAAGGATGAATTTGGGAAATCGCCGCCAGATGTCCATCAGGCTGACACGGGTTCGCAACTCGGGCGATTCCCACCGTGTCATCGCCACGAAGGAAAGGATCACGGCCCAGATGCCGATCCAGATGTCTCGCCCCACGACCTTGAGCAGGGTGTAGGACCAGATCGCCTGGTCCGGGGTACCAGCGATCGCGCCGGATCGCGCGAAAGCGCCGTAGGTATGCGCGGCGACGAAGCCGGCGGCGTCGGCGAACTCCGAGGTGCCGATCCAGGCGCCACCGACACCGGCGGACAGATACCAGGCGCGTGCCAGCAACGGTAGCACCACTATCATGACGATCGACCATGCGACCACCGAGGCGACAGCGATCGACATATGCTCCCGCCGCGCCCGGATGGCGCCAGCGATAGCGATAACAGCGGAAATCCCGCATACCGCTCCGCCGACCGCCAGCAACGTCCCGAGCTTTCGGTCTAGTTCCAGGAACTGCGCCGTCCAGTAGATCACCAGAAACGTAACGATCGAGACGATCGACGCCTGGACGATCGCGATTGGCCCAGCCCAGATGATCAAGGTGATGGGCAGGGTGGCACCCAACAGGACGATCCCCGTCTTGATGTAGAATTCGACCCGGAACGCGTCACTCAGGTGAGGGGAGAAGCGCACGAGGTTGCCGATCAACGCGCCGACCGCCAGGGCGATGAGCGCCGGCTCGATGCTGTAGTCCTGAGCGAAGTCCGCAGTACCGATGACCAGCGCGCCAAGGGACAGCGCGTAGACCAGGACGAATCCGCTCATGAATCCGGCGATGCTCTGTCCCATCGTCCATGCCGCGAACGTGAACAAACTGAGCATGGCCAGGAACTGAAACAGATATCGTGACCGATCCGCCTGGAATTGTGCCGTGAGCCCGGACAATGAGGACCACGGCCGAGGAGTCGCGGCGATCCAGGCGAGACTGCTGCCCGACGCGAACAGCGCGTAGGCGATACTCACGATACAAAGTCCAATAATGATCGCCCACCAGTCCTCTTTCAACGAAAACTCGCCCCACGATGAGCGAGACTCGTTCACGGCTGGACACTCGATCGGCGGCTGTTCAACTGCGTCATCATCGGAGTCAGGGATTACCGGATCGGGCATGGCCACCGGAAGCGGAAACGTCCTTCCGAACGCCAAAATCCTGCCCGTCACGGACTGGCGGGCATCACGCCTGGCGTGACGGGTGGCGCGATCGCTGCCATGATCGGGACATGGCGAGACCTTCGCAAACCGATCACGCCCTTGTCTTGTTTTCCGGGGGCCAGGACTCCGCGACGTGTCTCGCCTGGGCTTTGCGACACTACGCTTATGTGGAGACCGTCGGTTTTCGCTACGGACAACGCCACGCGATCGAGATGGCCTGCCGCGATCCGGTCCGCGCGGCACTCACGACACCTCGATTGGGCCCCGATCACATCATCGACCTGACCTTGACCATCGCGGGCCTTGGATCGAGCGCGCTGACTTCGGACGCGACGATCGCGATGACCGAGGAAGGATTGCCGAACACGTTCGTCCCGGGCCGCAATCTGTTGTTTCTCACCTGCGCCGCCGCTCTCGCGTTCCGCCGGGGATCGCGCCGTATCGTGGCGGGGATGTGCGAGACCGATTATTCCGGCTACCCCGATTGCCGGGATGACACGATCAAAGCCATGCAGTTGGCGCTCAACCTTGGAATGAACCGGCGGTTCGTGCTGGAAACACCCTTGATGTGGCGGGACAAGGCGGCCACCTGGGAACTGGCGCGGTCTTTGGGCGGAGACGCGCTGGTGGAAACGATCCGGGTTGAGACGCATAGTTGCTATCTTGGCGATCGGACGCGATTGCACGAATGGGGATATGGCTGCGCGACCTGTCCGGCGTGCGAGTTGCGCGCGGATGGTTGGCGGCGGTGGCGCGAGAGTATGCAAAGGAGTGCTGGATAATGCGTTGGGGTCCGATTTTGCTTCTTGGTCTGGGATTGCTGTCCGGTTCGGCCTGGGCCGCGCAACCTATCATCCTTCAGGCGCGCACCGCCGGCGATCTTGCCGCGCTGTGCGCGGCGGATCCAGGCTCCGCGGGCGCCGATGCGAAGATCAATTTCTGTCACGGCTTCGCTCAGGGCGCGGTGGACGATCGAATGCATATCGCGGCCGACAAGAAGCCATTTTGCTTTCCGAGCCCGATGCCTTCACGTTCATCGACGATGCATGAGTTCGTGAACTGGGTTCGGGCCGCGCCGGCGAATCGCGATCTGCCGGTGCTGGACGGGTTGTTTAAGTTTCTTGGCGAACGCTTTCCCTGTAAATCATAAGACCAGGAGCCGGTCATGAAATTCGGCGCTTCGATGTTCTTCACGGATTATTCCATGACGCCGGCGGAGTTGGCCGTCGCGTTGGAGGAGCGCGGTTTCGATATCGTCTGGGCGCCGGAGCACTCGCATATTCCCGTCTCGCGCAAGACCCCCTTCATCATGGGCGGTGATTTGCCGAAACGATACTATGATGTGATGGACCCGTTCGTGACGCTGACCGCGGCGGCGATGGCGACCAAGACGCTGCGGATCGGCACGGGCGTTTGCCTCATCGCCCAGCGCGATCCGATTCAGACCGCGAAACTGGTGGCCTCCATCGATCAGATTTCCGGCGGCCGGTTCGTGTTCGGTGTCGGCAACGGTTGGAACCAGGACGAGATGGAAAATCACGGCACGGTCTTCGCCAGCCGCCACAAGCTGGCGCGCGAGAAGATCGAGGCCATGAAAGCGATCTGGACTCAGAGCAAAGCCGAATATCACGGCGAGTTCGTCAATTTCGACCCGATGATGACCAGGCCGAAGCCCGTGCAAAAACCGCATCCGCCCATTTTGGTGGGAGGCGCGTTTCCATACTCGGCGAGACGGGCCGTCCGTTACGGCGACGGCTGGATGCCGCAGGTCACCGAGTACGCGAAAACTCCCTTGATCGAATTGATTCCCCGCTTCCGCCAGATGGCCGCCGAGAATGGCCGCGATCCAGCGTCATTGGATATCTCCATCGGCGGGCAAAAGCCGGATGCGGACGTGATCAGGCAGTATCAGAACGTTGGCGTGAACCGGGTGTCCTGTAGCCTGGAATCGGAGAAGGCCTCGGTCATTCTGCCGATCCTGGATCAGTGGGCTGAGATCATTCGCAAGGTGAATGGCTGATGGATCAGTCCCTGCACGAACGATTGACCGGGTGGCGCCGTCACTTGCATGCCAATCCGGAACTGACGTTGCACGAAAAGGAAACGTCGGCTTACGTTCAGGCGCGGCTGACGGAGCTTGGCGTTCCGTTCGCCGCCGGCATTGGCGGGCATGGCGTTGTCGCGACGTTACGACGAGGCAGTTCCAACCGGTCCGTGGGCCTGCGCGCGGATATGGACGCCCTCCCGATCATCGAGACCTCGGGAGTGACGCACGCATCCCGTAAGTCCGGTGTTATGCACGCTTGCGGACATGACGGGCATACCGTGTCGCTTCTGGGCGCGGTGGCGCTGCTGGCGCGCGATCCGTCCTGGACCGGGACCGTGCAATTCGTGTTTCAACCGGCGGAGGAAGGCGGCGGCGGCGCGAAGTCGATGATCGCGGACGGGTTGTTTGAGCGGTTTCCGATGGAGCGGATCTTCGGCTACCACAACTGGCCGGGCCTGGAAGCGGGTACTGTCGCGATCCATGACGGACCGGTCATGGCGTCGGGCGGGCGGATTTATTTCACGATCGAGGGCCACTCAGGCCACGCGGCGTTGCCGCATTTGGCGCGGGACCCGATGATCGCGGCCGCGCACCTTCTGCTCGCGCTGCAAACGATCGTGTCCCGTAATGTCGATCCGCTGGATGCCGCGGTGATCACGATCGGGATCATCCAGGCTGGCAGTGCCGCCAATCAGATTCCGGGCGAAGCGGTGATGCGGGGCACGATGCGCACGCTGCGCGCCAGCGTGCGAGATGAGATGGAGGCGGCGGTCGAACGTGTCGCGGCCGGTGTGGCGCAGACCTTTTGCGTTAAGATCGACGTCGAGCAAATCCGCGGCATGGGCGTGACGGCGAATACGCCGGCGGAACGCGATCTGGCCGCCGAAGCGGTTCAGGCCGCGGGTATTCCGTTACGGCGCGACCTGTTGCCCGCGATGACGGGTGAGGATTTCGCTTGGTATCTTGAGCATCGCCCAGGAGCGTTTGCCTGGATTGGCAACGGACCGTCTGATGGGGGCCGCGAATTGCATAATTCGAACTACGATTTTAACGATGCGATTTTGCCGTCCGCGTCGGGTTATCTCGCCGCGGTGGCGAAGCGGGCTCTGGGTTAGATCGGACCGGAGGGTCCGATGCCGGACATGTGCTGAGCGCGGGCCGGGCGGATGTGAAACCTGCGCGAACTTAAGCTGTCGTGGTCAGTGGCTCGCGCTGACAGGAATGGATCGTTCCTTTCGGCAGTTGGCTCGCGAGATCAAGCACGTGCCGATGATGCGTCAGGACAATGACCTGCGTGTGCTGACTTAACTCCGTCAGCACACGCAGAGCGGCCAAAGCGCGGCTATCGTCGAATGTCTGGAGAATGTCATCGCCGATAAATGGCAATGGATCGGCGCTGGCGACGTGGTCCTCGATGGCGGCGACACGCAGCGCGAGAAAGAATTGATCGCGGGTGCCTTCGGATAACTGATCGACAGTCTGCCGCTCTTCGGAGAAGTCGCGCTGGATCAGCCCGAGATGCGCGGTCCCGTCGTCATCCAGTTCGGTCACGACCCGCGCGTAGGCGCCGCCGGTCAAAGTCTGAAAAATGCAGCCAAGACGCTGGAGCAATCGGGAGTCTCCTGATTTCTCGATGACTTCCAACGCCCGGCCCAAAAGCAGTGAGGCGGTATGATAGACCAGCGCGTCGTCCAGTGTTCTGGACAGCGATGCGATCGCCGCCTGCTGATCGGCCGCGGCGGCATTGACATTGGTGTCCGCCGCCTCGTGTTCCATGCGATGCCGTAACGCACTGGCTTCCTCGGCGGCTCGTTGCGCGGCCTCGCTGGCTTCCTTGCGCTGGTTCGCGGCGGCTTCGATCAGGGCCGGGACGCTGTCAGGTGGTACGACCGCGGCTTCCAGGCGCAGTGTGTCGATCGAAAAACCGTCGCCGGATTCATGCAATTCGGCCGACGCCTCGCGCACCGATGCGTCGTATCGTGCGCGTTCCGCCGATAATGTCAGCCGTTGTTCCGCGGTTTCGATCGTGTCCGCGCCAATCAGGTCCAGAACGCCCCGCAACGTGGTCCGTGCCGAGGCAAGCGCCTTCCCGGCGGATGCGGCGTTATCGGTCGCCGTTTCCAATGACTGACGCGCCATGCGCTGACGTTGCTCGAGTCCACGTTCATGATTCAGCAAACGGCCGAGTTCTCGCGCGGCGTCAAATGGATCCGGAGAAACGGTACGTGGTTGAATGGCCTGCACGAGTTCGGCAACCGACCGAGTGAATCGTGCGATTACCAGGTTCATGCCGTCGATCCGCTCCGAAAGAGCCGCGGTCTCCCGATATTCCGCGGTAAGATCGCGTAATGTTTCAAGCACGGAGCGGGTTACCCCAGGCTCTTCATTTTCCGGACGCGCCAGATCCAGCATGGCCGCTCGCCATCGTTCGCGCCAGTTTTCCGATTTTTCAATCTGGGCCGACCGAATCGCCATGGCGGCGCGCAGTTGATCTTCAAGTTGTGATTTGGTCGCTTCCAGCTTTAGACGTTCGTCCCGCAGATCGCGTCCATCGGCCAGCTTACGGTCGGCCATCGCGAGCATCGTTGGGAGACCGGTTCGTTCCTCGCCGGTGTGTGGAGCGAGGACATTCGACCATTCCTCATGCCGCCGCAGCAGCAACGCGAGGCTGTCGGCGGCAAGTTTCAGTCTACGGTATGCGTCGAGTACTCGCTCGCGAGCGCTGATGAAGGCCTGGATGTCAGCGAGCGCCGGTTCCGGTCCAAGCGGAAGCGGGGAGCAAATCTGAGCCCAGGAACGACGGGTTTGAAGGAGTTTTTCTTCGGCGATGCGCGATCGTTCGGCGGCGGCTTCAGTCTGCTGCTCGGCTTCCGTGACGGTATGCCTGGCCGCGGAGATGCGTGCCAGAAGCTCCGACTCCGTAAACCTCCGATCCGCGACCGTATCGGCTTCAACGACCGAGCGCTCGAACGCGGATGGCAACGGCAACCCACTGGTATGCACTCGTTCGTCGGCGTCAGACGCGGGATCGGCGGCGAAAGCACGGCGGTAGATCAGGTTCCACAAAGTGTCGCGCCGTTGCCGCGCTGAGATTAAGGCTGCTTCGTCAGGGATCGTTGCCTGGCCGGCGATGGCGGACAGAGCGGTGCGCGCTTTGTCCAGGCGATCCGCCGCTTCGCGATGCCGTTCTCGCGCCGCATCGGCATCGGTTCGCGCGGCGCCCACGGTCTTTTCATTCCGGCTGTAGATGTCCATCGTCAGCGGCGCCACAGCGGCAAGCGCCCGCGGTTCGCCGGACCATCCAGGAACGTTCGCGGAGGCTGCATCGAGTGCCGTCTGTGCGTCGCGCAAAGCGCGTTCCAGTTCCGACCGGCGCACCGCTGGATCGCCGTCCGCGCGAATGGTTTCCAGCAAACTTTCCAACTGGCGTGGATCTGGCATTGGCGGGAATTGATCAAGCCTTCGTTCAATGACATTCAGGTCTTGCCGGCGGGCTTCGATTTGCGAGTCGGCGGTCCCGATCGAAGACGCGATTTCGTTGTGTGCCTCGATAAGGTTACGAGTGCGCGCCACCAAAGCCGTTTTTGGCAGAGCCTCGACGGCACGTTCGGGCGGTAGAGGAGACCCAAGCTGCCGCAAAAGATCGCGGATCCTTGTCAGGCCGTGCTCATGTTGGCCTCGGACACCTGGAAGGTCCTGGCGCGCCTTTCGTGCCGCGCCGGATTCCTCCGCCAGGCGTTCGACCATATCCGCGTGCGCCAGCAGATCGGTATCGACGAAGACTTCATCGATCTCCCGCGCGAGGGTCGCGAGATCGGCCTGAGTTCGCTCCAGCGCGTCCGACTTCGAAACGATCTCCTGTCTTGCGGCGGCAAGCCGTTGCGCCAGATCGGCGGCCAGCGTTGGTGCGTCCGGATGCGCGGAAAGCCAGCCTTCCGCGTCCGCGAGCCTCGCCAGACCGGGCCGCACGCGCCGGATACGTTCCAGCCTGGCGATTTCCGCCGACGCGGCCTCCGCTGTCGCATTGCTGTTCCGTTGGCGTTCTTCGAGATCCTCCAGGTCTCGTTGCCGCCGGAACCATTCATCAGGGCGGAGGATTGTCGCGTTGGCACCACGGCGTGCATTCAGAAACTGATCGAGTGCCACATAAAACGGCCGCGACGCCGTCTTTCGCAATGGAGCCAGTTCGTCTCGTTGCCGTTCAAGCCGCTGCTTCATCGCGCGCGCCTGGCGAATGCCGCCGGCGGCCGACAACAGCGCGCTGGCGACATCGCCTCCTGATGCCAGCAGCGCCTTTCCGCCCTCGCGCAATCCATCCGTGTCGAGAACGAAAAGCCGCTCCAGCAGGTGACGGTCGCGGCCTCCCAGGATAGCGTGCAGCAACGCCGGATCCAATGGTTGACCATCCTCATCGGAAATGACGTTGCCGCGCACCTTTCGGCGGCTGAAGGTGAAGCTGGATCCGTCATTCCGAACGATGTCGGCGGCGATCCGCATGCCCGGATAGCCGAAGCGAAAGCCCATCGGTGTCTGATTGTGAATGCCAAAAAGCAGATCCGCGAAGGCGGTTCGAAGCACCGATTTTCCCGCGCTGTTGGGCGCGAGAAGAATGTTGACGGCGCCACGGTTGGTATCGAAGCGAATCTTTTCAGAGTCGTAATTGCCGTAACGAACCAGGGTCAGTGATGCCAGCCGCATGGCTCACTACCCGTCCAGCAAGCCAAGCAGCAGATCCTGGGCGCGTCGCCGCAGATCCCTGGGAAATTCCCCATTCGCCAGGCCGGCCGCCGCATGCCCGTCACCAACCGCGCCTCTTGCCTTGTCCAACATCGTCGCCGCATAGGTCCGGACGTCATCCAGGATGTCGGCGTCGGGCACATCGTCCAACGCCTGAATCAATTGCCCGATCGCATCGGTCCGGTCTTTTCGCGCGCGGACCTCGGTCAGCGACGACGTGGCGATTTCAATTGCTTCGGTCCAGATCGTGCCGGCACCCGCGGCCGCCAAAGCTTCCGCGCGAATTTTCTCTCGCGCCGAGCCCAGGTCGCGGACGAGGAAGTCGTGCGCGGCGCAGGCACCGGTCAATGTCATCCGAGCGGCGAGCAAGCGGCCGTCCGCCGCCTCAAGTTCCGCCGCGAAAGCGGAACGAACGGCCGTCAACGCGGCGTCTTCGTCGGCATCTTCAGCCAGAACAACGGGAATGCGGGCCCAGCGCACGGCGTCGAAAGCAATGTGCTGTGGGGTGTCGACGACTTTGCCGTCTGTCACGGTCACAAGAGTCGCGCCCTTGGAGCCAGGCTCGTTGACGTGCCGGCCTTGCAGATTGCCAGGGAACACAATCCACGGGTCTTTATGTAGAAGCTCACGTTTATGTATGTGACCCAAAGCCCAATAATCGTAACCGCGGCCGCGAAGCAACTCGACGGAACAAGGAGCGTATTTCTCGTGCCCCTCCCGCCCATCGACGGAACTGTGCAGCAATCCAATGTTGAAACGATCCGGGTCAGGGGGGGGATAGTTGGATGTCAGGTCCTCGGTGACCGCCTTCGTGGCGAAACTCTGGCCATGAATCGAGACAGGCACGTTGACGAGCCGAACCGATTGCGGCCGGCTATGATCGAGCAACCATGCGATTTCCGACGGCATACGCAGCCGTCGCGTGATCACGCTTTCGGCGTCGTGATTGCCGCGGATCGCGATGAACGGAATTCCCTCATCGGCCAACCGCTTTATTTGAGCGATGAGAAATCGCCCCGTGCGCCAGTCCTGCCAATCGCCATCGTAAAGATCGCCCGCCGCGACCACGAAATCCACGCGTTGCGAAATCGCGAAGTCGATGAGGTTGACGAACGCCTCACGGGTCGCGCCGCGAATCTTTTCCGCTGGTGCGTCCGGATCGGCCTCCAGTCCGCGCAGCGGACTGTCCAAATGCAGGTCCGCGCAATGCAGGAATCGAAATGTCGCCATGAAATTACCGTGCCACTCTGGGCCGCCGCAACGCAAGTCCGGCGGCGGCGAGCATCAGGGTCATGCCCACCGCGTCACCCCAGTCCAACTGTTCCCCGAACAGGGAAGCGCCGATTGCCACCGCGATGACCGGAGAGATGAAGGCGTACAGGCCAGGTTTGCTCGCGCCCCAGTCGCGGACCAGCAGAAAATACATTGTCGTGGAAATCAGGGAGCCTGGGATCAGCAGATACAGCCAGGCCAAAAATGGTGCCCAACCCCAATGAAACGACATGGCCCCCCAGGCACCGGGTTCGAACAGAAGCGAGGCGAACAGCAAGACAAGGCCGCCGATCAGGTCGGTCAGGCCGGAAAGTTGCACCGGCGCGAAGGATCGCATCATGGGCAACGTCATCACCGAGCCAGCGGTATAACAGAGGCAACCGATCGTTACGCCAAGCGCGCCGCCCACTTCGGACAGATGCAATCTACCGGCGAGCGCGGCCGGCCCGAACAACGTACAAACCCCGATCATTCCCAAGGCCAGAGCACCGATCTGGCGCGTTGTGAAACGCTCCTGCCCGAACGCGACGGCGAAGCCCAATAGCGCGATGGGCGTCAAAGCGGAACTGATGACGGCGGCGAGGCCGGCGGTGATGTATTTCAGCCCGTATAACTGGATCACCTGATTGAGCGTGATCAACAGCACCGACACGAATGCCAAACGAGGCACATGCCGCAACGGCGGCCTGACACGCTCCCCGCGCAGGCGCAATATCAGCAAAAGTATGGTTCCGGCGACCGTCCATCGCAGTCCGGCGAAGAGGCCGGGTGGAACGGCCGCGATGCCGACTTTCATCGCGAGCCAGGTTGTTCCCCAGGCGAAGCAAATGAACGCAAACATCCCGCGTTGCGCGAGCGCGCTGTTGCCGTCCATTTTCAGTGCGCGCGCGCGAATCGGTCCAGACGAAACGGCCGGGGATCGACCACCGGAGTATCTCCGGCGACCAGGTCGGCCATCAGGCGGCCTGCCCCAGGGCCAATCCCGAAGCCATGCCCGGAGAAGCCCGTGGCGATGAAAAATCCTGGAATGCGCTTCACCTCATCGATGACGGGAACCGCGTCCGGAGTGACATCCATCAACCCGGCCCAGGATTCGGCGATGCGAAGGTTGGCGAAGGCAGGGAAGGTGCGGGACAGGACGTCTCGGGCTTCCGTCAGGATCCCTTGTTTCGGTTTGGGATCGAGAACGCGAACAGCCTCGAATGGCGTGGTTTGATCCAGGGACCACCGGCGCGCGGTTCGCAGTTCTTCCCACATGCGGCCACCCAGGCGAAGCCGGATTTCATGACGGCTGGCCAACAGGCGGGGGAAAAAGTCCGACAGTAAGCGGAAATGGTCCGGGGTCAGTTCGGCGGTGCTGGCGTTACGGCGGGCGACCGAATAACCGCCATCGAGTCTCTTTCGGATTGCGAAGACTGATCCGGCGGCTGAGATGTCGGGGCCACCGGTCAATGGTTCGGATCGAAAAACCGATCCCAGGACCTTCAACTGTGGCAAATCCAGCCCCGCGTTCCCCGCGAACAAACGCGACCAGGCGCCTCCTGCCAGAACGGCGGCGTCGCATCGTATCCTGCCGCGTTCCGTTATCACGCCGACGAGTCGTCCATTATGCAAGTCGATGCCGCGCACCGCGCAATCGGTGAAAATCGTCGCGCCGCGGTCGCGCGCGGCCTCGGCGATCGCTGGCGCGGCCTGCGCGGGCTCGGCGCGTCCATCGGTTGGCGTGTGCAGACCGGCGACGAAACGCGCGCTCGCGCCGGGCATCACGGCGTCAAGCTCCGGGCCTCGCAACAATCGCGCTTCCACCTGATACAGCTTCGCCTGATCGAGCCAGGCCTCCTGCACCGCGACTTCCTTTTCGTTCTCGCACAGATACATGATGCCAGGTTGACGATACCCGGTTTCCCGTCCGGTAAGCTCATTCATCCCGCGCCAGAGCCGGAGGCTTTCCATCGCCAGGGGGATTTCGCCGAAATCCCGCCCCATTGTTCGGCACCAGCCCCAGTTGCGGCTGGATTGCTCACCGCCGATGCGGCCCTTTTCACACAGGGTGACGGAAATTCCCTTCTCGGCCAGGAACAGCGCCGTCGTCACGCCGATGATCCCGCCACCGATCACCACGACGCGCGCACGCTCGGGCAACTCGGAGTCGGAGTGAACAAGATCGACAGGTGGCGACATGACACTCCAAATTCGGTCAGGGGAGAAATCAATCTATCCTGATTCGGACCCGTTTGCCACAGAAGCACGATGCATCTCTGGCATGGCAGATGTGAAGGCGACCGCGAACGCGCTAAATGACCGAGCACCATATTGACGCGGACGCGCCACGTGGTGCTTATCCTCCGGCGGAATGATCTGACGTGAGGCCGCACAGAATGATTCGCCATTTTCTACTGGGTCTGACAGCGCTTCTACCCGCCACATTGGCGCGGGCCGAAGTACCGGAAGTTCGGTTCGCACGCCAGTTTTCGATGGGGTATTTGCAATTCAACGTCATCGAACATGAACATCTCATCCAGAAGCATGCGGCGCTGTTGGGCATTCCCGAAGTTAAGGTCACAGGCGTTCGCTTTAACGGCCCAACAATGATGAATGACTCGTTGTTGTCTGACTCGGTGGATATCGTCGGCGGGAGTCCCAATGGCATGTACGCATTGTGGGCAAAAACAGCCGGCACGCCGCGTGAGGTCCGGGCGATCAGCGCGTTGGTGACGCTGCCTTATGTGGTCACCACCACCGATCCCGACATTAAGACGATCGCTGATCTGGGCAAATGCAAGAAGATCCCGGTGCCTTCAGTAAAGGTCTCCTCACCAGCGGTCACAATCCAGATGGCGGCGGCGAAGGTTTACGGGATAAAGGAGTTCGATCGCTTCGACTCGCTGACCGTCAACATGTCACCCGCGGATGCGACGGTTGCTCTGTTGAGCGGGGCCGGCGAAATCAATTGTAGTGTCGCGTTGCCGCCGTTCATGCAGCGTCAGCTTGAAGATCCGAGAGTGCATATCGTCACGAGTTCGTTCGACATGAGCGGGGGACCAACGACATATACCGTCGCTTACACATCGAAGAAGTTTCACGATGCAGACCCAAAATTGTATCAGGCGGTGTATGATGCGCTGGCGGAAGCGACCGAACGAGTTGCCACCGATGTCCGCACCGCGTCATCCTATTGGATCGAGGACAGCGATTCAAAGTTATCCGTGGATTTCGTCGCGGCGGCCGGCGGTGGCAAAGACGTGAAATGGACGATGACGCCTGAGACGACCATGCAGCAGGCCGAGTTCATGTTCGATGTCGGCACGATCAAGCGGAAGCCGAACTCATGGAAGGACTACTTTTTCCCCGAGGCCTATGGCTTGCCCGGAAGCTGATTACTCCGCCGCGGCGCGCGACGCTTCACGTTCCGCGATCAACTTCTTGGTCAACGGCAACAAGTGCCGGCCATAGTCGATGTTGTCCTCCAGCGGGTCGAAACCGCGGATCAGGAAGGTTGTAACGCC
>Ga0182012_10004009_pt1 | contig 15523 bp, 9 predicted proteins | sample 612S2SmetaG_FD_120486 | JGI IMG/M metagenome (GOLD analysis project Ga0182012, IMG submission 120486) | Permafrost microbial communities from Stordalen Mire, Sweden - 612S2S metaG | ecosystem: Environmental > Terrestrial > Soil > Wetlands > Permafrost | place: Sweden: Stordalen | collected...
TACGTGGTGGTCGAAGTCGGTTTGTTCGGCCCGCCGGCGGCGCACCTCAAGCTGACCTATGAGGATTTTTCGCTCCGCATCAACGGAAAGAAGACGCCCTTGCCCGCTCAGCCATACGCCCTGACTTTCCGGTCCCTGAAAGATCCCGGTTACATTCCGCCGGAGACCGTCGAATCGCCGAAGTCGAAGGGGAGCATCGGGACGGGCGGGGGTGGAGGTCAGAGTGATGCCGGCAATCTGCCGCCCATCATCCATATTCCAATCGGGGTGGAACGTGCCATGGAACAGCGCGTTCAAAAGGCTTCGTTGCCGGAGGGAGACCGCGCGCTTCCCGAAGCCGGCCTGCTCTTCTTCGAGCACCGCGGCAAAACAGCCTCCGCTGAATTAATCTATGCCGGTCCCGCGGGGCGGGCAATCATCACGCTCCAGCCCTAGCGTTGTGTCCAGGAAATAGCTGGACCATGTTCATGCGGCTGGTACACCCGACTTCAGTCGCGTTTTTCGGGAGAAAAAAAACGCGACTGAAGTCGCGTGTACCGGAAATGCAGCCCAGTTATTTGCTGGACACAACACTAGCTCGCGCGCTGGTCGGCTGAAATGGACGAACGACTACGACCCCAGCCATGGAAGCCCGCGAAGGACACGAGGATTTGGGAACTGACGCCGGGCCAGACCGTTACGTGGTAGCGATCTGTTCGGCGTCGGGCGCCGTGACTTCGCGCTCGTCCGATGCGGTGAAGTAAGCGCAGTCGGGGTGCTGGAAGACAAGGGCGCTCACGCTGGCCTCGGGCTCCATCATCATGCCTTCGGTCAGTTCGACGCCGATGTCCTCGGGATGCAGGAGAGTCCAGATACCTTGCTGGTCGTCGAGATTCGGACAGGCGGGATAACCGAAGCTGTAGCGCTTGCCGCGATAACGGGAAGTGAAGCGCTCCTGCATGGTCATCGAAGGCGGATCGGGAATGCCCCAGTCCTCTCGGATGCGACGATGCAGCCACTCGGCACAGCCTTCCGCGGTTTCAATGGCGAGGGCCTGCAAGCCGTGCGCCAGGAAGTAATCGCCGCGCTGCTTCATCTCTTCGGAGCGTTCGCGAATGCCCGCGCCCGCAGTGACGACGAAGATCGCCAGGTGATCGCGTTGGCCGTCCTTCGCGGGCAGAATGTAGTCGCTCAGGCAGAGGCCGCCTGCACGCGGCTGACGGCCGAAGTAGAAAGTGTGCAGGGGGGGTGCAGCGCCGGGCTCGAAAAGCTGGATTGAGTTTCCCGCGCGCTCGGCCTCGAAGAATTGCCACATGGCTTTGGCCTTCACGATACGCGCGGCTTCAATCTTGAGCTCGTTTACCATGGCGTTCAGCTCGATCGCCTTCGGTACGCCGCGCGTCAGATCTTTTTCGAAATTGCCTTTGTAACCGAGGTGCCGGCCGAAGAGCATGAAGGGGTTGATGTAGCTCCAGACTTCGGCGAGTTGTGGGACGTCGCGAACTTTGCGGTCAAGATAGGGCGCCGGCAGAATCGGAAGATCCACGCGCACCTTGGGGCTGCGTTCTTCGGAGACGGGAACGGGTGGCTCCACGAATGCCGGCTCGCCGAATGCGCCTTCTCTGGAATTGCGATGCGACGCGAGTACGGCTTCGCGTTCCCGCGGATCCATGATCTGGTTCATTAACCGGAGACCAGTCATCGCGTCTTTCGCGTAACAGACGGCGTCGCCGTATGCCGGCGCGATTTTGTTCACGGTAAAGCGCTCGGAGAGAGCCGCGCCGCCAACCAGCACTGGCACGCTGATGCCGGCTTCCTTGAAATCGGTCGCGGTGAGCACCATCTGCTGTGCACTTTTCACCAGCAGTCCCGAGAGGCCGATAACATCCGGCTGATGTTCCCGGAATGCCTGGATGAGCCGTTCGGAAGGAACCTTGATTCCGAGATTGATGACGTTGTAGCCGTTGTTGCCGAGGATGATCTCGACCAGGTTCTTTCCAATGTCGTGCACGTCACCCTTCACGGTGGCGAGAATGATCTTGCCCCGCGCGGCCGTGTCGGCCTTTTCCATAAAGCCCTCGAGATAGTTGACCGCGGCCTTCATGGCTTCGGCCGACTGCAGAACCTCGGCGACAATCAACTCATTGGCGTTGAAGAGACGACCGACTTCCGACATACCGGCCATCAGCGGGCCGTTGATGATGTCGAGCGGCGCTGTGCCTTCTTTCAACTTGAGATCGAGATCGGGGATCAGGCCTTCCTTGGTGCCTTCGATGATGTAATTGGCAAGCCGTTCATTGAGCGGAAGGTCGGTTGCTTTCACCTTCGGCTGCTTCGTGCGTCCGCGGAAAAATTCGGCGATTTTGGCGATGTGGTGCTGATTGATGGCCGCCTTCTGTTCGCCGGTTTGCTCGCGCCAGTCGGCGGGCGCGGGAATCTCCGGCGGCGGGGTGTTGAACAGTAACCGCTCCGCAAGGTGGCGCTCCTCTTCAGGGATCGACGCGAATCGTTCGAGCTTCTCCGCGTTGACGATCGCGAGATCCAGCCCGGCCTTTGTGCAGTGATAGAGGAAGACGGAATTAACGACTTCACGCGCGGAGGCGGGAAGTCCAAACGAGATATTGGAAATACCCAGCGCGGTCTTGACGAAGGGAATCTCGCGCTTGATCAGGCGAAGCGCTTCAATAGTTTCAACCGCGCCGCCGATGTAATTCGTATCGCCCGTGGCGCAGGGGAAAACCAGCGGATCGATGATGATGTCCTCGGGTGCAATGCCGTACTTAGTTGTCAGCAGCTCGACCGATCTCTTAGCTACGGCGAGCTTACGTTCGCGCGTGAAGGCCTGCGCCTGTAACTTGTCTTCGTCGATCGTGCCGACAATGAGCGCGGCTCCGTAGGCTTTCGCGACGGGGCAAATGCGTTCGAACTTCTCCTCGCCGTCTTCGAGATTGATTGAATTGATAATGCTCTTACCCTGGCAGTAAGTCAGTGCCAACTCCACAGCGCGCGGGTCGGTGGTGTCGATCATGACCGGCGCCTGGATGATACGGATCAGCTTTTCGTAAAACGGCGGGATGTCCGCCAATTCGTCACGATCGGTGTTCTGCAGGCAGACGTCGATGATATGCGCGCCGTTCTTCACCTGACGCCGCGCAATCTCGACTGCTTCCTCCCATTTCTCCTCGGCTATCAGGTTTTTGAAGGCGCGCGATCCAATGACGTTGGTGCGCTCACCGACGATCAGGGGGCGATTGCTCTCCTCCGCTTCTACTAATTCGATGCCGGAATACCAGGCGTGATGCGCCGGTGGCTTTACTTCGCGCGGCTTCCGGCCCTGCACCATTTGCGCTATGGCTGCGATGTGCCGGTCAGTAGTGCCGCAGCATCCGCCGACAATGTTCAGCCAGCCGTGTTTCACGAAGCGGTCGAGCTGTTCGGCGAGCGTCTGCGGCGTCTCCAGATAGAGACCTTCTTCGTTGGGAAGACCCGCGTTCGGGTAACATGAAATCCGCGTCGAAGCCATATCCGACAGGCTGCGGATGTGGTCGGTCATGAACTCGGGCCCGGTGGCGCAATTGAGGCCGACCGCCATGAGATCGGCATGCGCGATGGAGGCCAGAAACGCTTCGGCGTTCTGTCCGGCCAACATCGTTCCCATGGGCTCGATCGTGCCGGAGACCATAACGGGGATGTGGTGGCCAACCTCCTTCATGACTCGCTGAATGCCCAGCAGAGCGGCCTTGACGTTGCGGGTATCCTGGGCAGTTTCCACCAGCAGGATATCCACGCCGCCATCAACCAGAGCTTTGGCCTGATCGTGGAAATATTCGACAAGCTGCGGGAAAGTAACGCCACCAGTGACCGTGATGGCTTTCGTAGTGGGTCCAATGGCCCCGGCCACGAAGCGCGTTTTGGCTGCGGTCGAAAACTCGTCAGCGGCTTTGCGGGCGAGTTGAGCCGCGCGGAAGTTCAAATCGCAGGATTCGTTCTGTATGCCGTATTCAGCCAAAACAAGCGCGGTTCCGCCGAAAGTGTTCGTGGCGATGATGTCGGAACCGGCGGTCAGGTAAGCCCGATGGATGGAATCGATGACGTCGGGGCGCGTTTTGACGAGATATTCGTTGCAGCCATCGAGCGAAGCGCCGCCGAAATCCGCAGGAGTAAGATCGCGCGCCTGCAGCATCGTCCCCATAGCTCCGTCGAGCACGAGGATACGGGTGGCCAGAGCGTCGGCCAGAGCCTTCTGGCGCAGTTCGAAATCGTTCACGGTGTATCTTGATTTTAGCGCGTGAGCCTTGTTTTAAGGATGAGACGCGGCTGGCAGCCGCATGTTCTCCCGGAATGAGCGAAATCAGCCAGATCGGTTTGTGCGCGGGCTGCATGCGCTCTAAAGAAATCCGCAACGATCGAGGTGGCGTATTTATGATGTGTCTGCGGTCGTTTCGTGAACCGGAGTATCCGAAGTATCCGCGGTTGCCCGTCGTGCGGTGCGCCGGATTTGAAGAAAAACGGGATCAAACCCGCATCGATCCTTTTGGGAAGGGCATCAGTTAGTCATGGCGGGGTCAGGCACTCTCGAAGCGGCGCGGGAACCGGTCCACCACGACGCTCCCTGGAAGCCGAAATACAACCCGTGGGTTGTCGCTCTCACGGTGACCATGGCGACCTTCATGGAGGTGCTGGATACCTCGATCGCCAACGTCGCGCTGCCGCACATCGCGGGTGGTCTGTCCGCGACACAAGACGAATCGACGTGGGTGCTGACCAGTTACCTGGTCTCGAACGCCGTCATCCTTCCCATCAGCGCGTGGCTCTCGGTGCTGCTCGGACGCAAGCGTTTCTATATGACGTGCGTCGCGTTGTTCACCATCAGCTCGTTCCTTTGCGGGCTTGCGCCGTCGCTTGGAATGCTGGTGCTGTTCCGCGTCATGCAGGGGCTCGGGGGCGGGGGGCTGGCCACCAGCGAACAAGCCATTCTGGCCGATACTTTTTCCATTGAGAAGCGTGGCATGGCATTCGCTGTGTATGGAATGGCAGTCGTCCTGGCGCCGGCCATCGGTCCGACGCTGGGCGGCTGGATCACCGATAACTATTCCTGGCGCTGGATTTTTTATATCAACGTGCCGGTAGGCCTGATCTCGCTTTACCTGACCCAGAAGATCGTCGAAGACCCTCCTTATATGGAAAGCGAGCGCAGGAAAATGCTGCGGAACCCGATCGATTACATGGGTCTCGGGCTGATCGCAGTGGGAATCGGCTGTCTCCAGGTTGTCCTCGACAAAGGCCAGGAAGAAGACTGGTTTTCTTCGCACATGATCGTCGGATTGCTCTCCATCGCGGCGGTGACGCTGGTCTGGTTCGTCATCAACGAGTCGAAGCATTCGAATCCCATCCTCGACGTGCACCTCCTGCAGCGGCGCAATTTTGCCACTGCCACGTTCATGATGTTCATACTCGGCATGGTGCTGTTCGGGACCACGGTGCTCATTCCGCAGTTCCTCCAGGTGCTGATGGGTTATTCCGCGGAGAGTGCCGGCAAAGCGTTATCGCTGGGCGCCGTTGTGCTGATGTTCATGATGCCGGTGGTCGGACAACTCGTCTCGCGCGTCGATCCGCGCCTCATGATTTTTGCCGGATTCACGGCGACTGCGGCGGCGCTCTATCACATGACGACGATCAATCTCGACATCGACTTTCGCACCGCGGCGATGTATCGCGTTTATCAGACGTTTGGTCTGGCATTCATCTTTATTCCGATCAACACGCTGTCTTATGTGGGGATCCCGCGGAACAAAAATAATCAGGTTTCGGGTATCACGAATCTGGCGCGTAACCTGGGCGGGAGCATCGGGATCTCGATGCTCAGCACGTTTCTGCAGCGGCTCTCGCAAAGGCACCAGGTGTATCTGACCGCGCATGCGACGGCGGGGGATCCTGTATTCAGCGAAAGAATTGCGGGGATGACGCAGACCTTTATCAGCCAGGGCCTGCCGCCCGATCAGGCCAACGCGCGCGCTTACTCATTGCTCAATCGAATCATTTTGGGACAGGCCAGCACGCTCGCCTATATCGACATCATTTCGATCATGGCCGTGCTTGTCCTGCTGCTTGCGCCGTGCGCATTCCTGATGAAGCGGCCGCAGAAGGGCGCGGCGCCGGCGGCAGCGCATTGATTCCCCTGCGATAATTAGCCTCAAGGTGTCTCGAAGGCGTTCGGTTATTCCACTTCCTCACGGTCGCGGCTCAGTAAGCTATGCGCGCGGCTCGGTAATTTGCGTGCTCCTTATGGCTGCGGTGCCGGCGTTCGGCCAGGCGTCAAAGGCAGCCGGCCTGGGGCGCGCCGTCATCAGCGCCGGCCTCGATCCCTCCGAGTGTTACCGGGTTCGTGACATGGAGTTTTCGGTCGACGACGCGCGGTTCTATCTCACAGAAGGCTATTTAATCTTTGGCAAGGCGGTTAACGGCGCACCGCTGACGGCTGTCTTCTCGGCGGAAGTCGAGGGCGGGGACGCTGAGATTCTGCTGCTTCCGCCGAACCGCTCGGAGCGAAAATCGCTCGCCGCTTATACCGGCACGCCGAACCTGGACGAACATTTCACGAACGCTGTATTTTTCTTCACCGGAGCGCAGGGCAGCGATATCCTCGCCGAGATTCGGTCGCAGGAGGATGTAAAAAAGTCGCCGGAAATCGGCGCGCTGCTGGCCGAACAGGGTAGTCCGATAGTGAATAATATCGCCACCAGTTTCGAATCCCGCATAGTTCTCGACCTGCTCGGTGAAAAAGAAAGCCGCGGATTCTTTCAGGCGGTAATCCGCGGACGGAAGCTGGGTAACTTCGACCTTTCCTACGATCCGCGATTGTTCGAACAGTTTTCGGCTGGCCAGCTGGGGACACGTAACGGACAGAGTTTCTGGAACACGTGGACAAGTTTCCCGGACAAGAGCCACGCCGGTAAGCCCGCACCACCACCCGAAGAACGGATTCTTAGTTACCAGATCGCCGCCACGCTCGATTCATCTCTTGTATTGCAGTGCGTCACGCGCATTCGTATTACGGCAACCGCGGCCTCCCGCACAGTAATACCGTTCGACCTTTCCGGGCAAATGGTAGCCGCTTCGGCCAAAGTGGACGGCGTTCCGGCCGAGGTGTATCAGCGCAATTCCGTCCGCGCCGGATTGATTCAGAACACGGGCAACGAATTACTTCTGGTGATTCCCGCGCAGCCTCTGGAAGCCGGTACGGAACATGAAATCGAGATCGTCCACGGTGGAAAGGTCATACTCGACACGGGCCATCAGGTGTATTACGTCAACGCGCGCGGCAGTTGGTACCCCAGCCGCGGGTTACAGTTCGCGACTTACGATGTGACTTACCGGTATCCGATGAATCTCGATCTGGTGAGCGCCGGCCTGGTAAAGGAAGACCGGACAGAGGGAACTACCCGCATTACGCGCCGCGTGCAGGAGGGGCCGGTTCGTGTTCTCGGATTTAACCTGGGCCAGTATGAAAAAAAGGTGATTGACGCGGGCGGCGTGCAGGTCGAAGTATTGGCCAACCGCGAGGTTGAGGACGCTTTGCGGCCGCGTGCGGCACCGGCGCCGCTTCCAGCCGTTCCCGATGCGATCGCGGGCGGGCGTCCACAGCGATCGGGACGCGGGATGGTGCCCTCCATCAACGATGCGCCTCCGCAGCCGATCGTCAGCCCATCCAGTCAGTCATCGACCATCGCCACGGAAATCGCGGCGGCCGTCGGGTTCTATCGCGCGCGCTTCGGCGATCCTCCTGTCAAGCAGATCGAAGTGACGCCTTTGCCCGGGCGCTTTGGGCAGGGCTTCGCCGGCATGATTTACCTTTCCACCCTCTCATATCTGCCGGAGTCGAGACGGCCGCTGGATTCCACGGGCTCCTTTTTAGAACTCTTCTATGGCGACCTTCTGCGCGCCCACGAAGTGGCGCACCAATGGTGGGGTAATGTTGTCACCGCGCCGTCTTATCACCATGAATGGCTCATGGAAGCGCTGTCGAACTATTCCGCGCTCATGTTTCTCGAGAGCCGTCAGGGGCCAAAAGTTCTGGACGGAGTGCTCAATGAATACCGGCGTGAGCTGCTGGCGAAGGGAGTCGACGGCGAGACCTCCGAATCGGCAGGCCCGATTGTGCAGGGACGGCGCCTCGAAAGCTCGAATAATCCGGATGCCTGGAATGCGGTCGTCTATGGAAAAGGCACATGGATCATTCACATGCTGCGCCGCCGAATGGGTGACGAGCGCTTTCTGAAGATGCTGGCCGAACTGCGCCGCCGCTATGAGCGGAAGTCGATCGATACCGAACAGTTCCGCGCGCTGTGCGCCGAGTATCTGCCCCCCGGAGACTCCGATCCAACTCTCGAGAATTTCTTCGACACATGGGTGTACGGAACCGGCGTTCCGACACTCAAGTTGACTTACTCGGTGAAAGGCAAGCCCGGCGCGTATAAGTTAGTCGGCTCGGTGGCTCAGTCGGATGTTACGGATGATTTCAGCGTGACCGTACCGGTTGAAATCCAGACGGGGCGGGGAAAGGTGGTGCAACAGGTTCGCACCGGTTCCGATGCGGCGCCTTTCTCGGTGACGGTGACGGCCCTCGGCGCGAAAGCCACGCTCGATCCGGCTGCAAGCGTTCTGCGACGTTAGAATCGTAGTTCCCCATGCAATCCGATCTGGTCTGTTTTAACCCGGCGTGCCGCGCGCGGTTCAGTATCACCGACGTGCTCTACAACTGCCCGAAGTGCGGCGGTCTGCTGGAGGCGCAGTATGACTTCGGGCATCCCGATCCAAACGCGCTGAAACGATCGTGGCGGGAGCGCCGCCTATCCAATGAACCGCTGTGTCAGAGCGGCGTATGGCGCTACCGCGAGATGTTTCCGTTTCTCGACGACGAGCGGCATGTGATCACCCTGCGCGAAGGCAATACGCCGCTGCTGGAAGGGCCGCGCGCCGCGGAGTATGGCGGACTTTCGCGCATCACGTTCAAGCACCAGGGCTTCAATCCTACCGGATCGTTCAAGGACAACGGCATGACCTGTGGCGCGGCGCAGGCTCGCCGGCTGGGGATGAAACGCGTCGCGTGCGTCTCGACGGGCAACACTTCCGCATCGATGGCGGCTTATGCCAGCGCCGGCGGGCTCGAGCCGCTCATCTTTATTCCGCACGGCAACATTTCTTACGGCAAGCTGGCGCAGGCGCTTGAGTATGGCGCAAAGACTTACCAGGTAGAAGCGAATTTCGACCAGATTCTGGCGCTCGTGCGCGTGCTGGCCGAGCGGCTTGGGATCTATCTGCTGAACTCGATCAATCCGTTCCGTATCGAAGGGCAGAAATCCATCGCGATTGAAATGATGGATCAGCGCGATTGGCGCGTGCCCGACTGGGTGGTGTTGCCGGGAGGTAACCTCGGCAACGTTTCGGCGCTGGGAAAAGGGTTTCGCGAGATGCGCGAACTGGGTTTGATCGACCGTCTGCCGCGTCTGGCGGTGGTGCAGGCCGAAGGCGCTTCGCCATTCTTCCAGTACATGCAGGCAAAAGGTCGCACCGCGTTCCGTGCGCGGGAAAATCCCGAAACGCTGGCGACAGCCATTCGGATCGGCGATCCCGTTTCCTGGCCTAAAGCGCAGTTTGAAGTCGAGACTTCAGACGGCGTGGTCGAAAGCGTGACCGAGCAGGAGATCGCGGATGCGAAGGCCATCATCGGCCAGTGCGGCATCGGCTGCGAACCGGCTTCGGCCGCTACTCTCGCGGGCATTCGCAAGCTGACGGCGGCGGGTGTCATGGGCAAGAGTGCGGATGTTGTGGCCGTTCTTACGGGCAACGTTCTTAAGGACCCGGATTACATCTACCGCTATCACACGGATCAGCTGAAGGCTCCGGACGGCACGCCCATCAAAGCGAACTTCGGCAATCGCCCTGTCGTGGTTCCCAATGACGCCGACCGCATTGCGGAGTTGATCCGGTAGTATGGATGAACGCGACTGAAGCCGCGTGTACCAGGGTAGTTTCTCATTCACCTCATGCGACTGCAGCGCGAACTTGGCCTTCGCGATCTGACTCTTTTCGCCATCGCGTGCATCGTGGGCACGCGGTGGATCGCATCGGCGGCACACGCGGGCCCGGGTTCGATCCTGCTCTGGCTGCTGGCCGCTGTCTTCTTCGCCGTTCCACTCGCCATTGCGGTTGCGGCTCTGACCGTGCGCCATCCCAAAGCCGGCGGGCTCTACGTATGGACGCGCGGCGATTTCGGTCCGTGGCACGGCTTCCTGGCGTTTTGGGTCTACTGGATCGGGATCGCGGTCTGGTTTCCCAGCGCCGCAATGTTCTACATGAGCATCGCGGCGACCGCGCTTGGCCCGGCTTACGCCCATCTCGCCGAAAGCCGCGTATGGCTCGTCGGCGCATCGATCGCCGGAATCTGGTTCGCCCTCGGCACGAATCTGATCGGCGTGAAGATTGGCAAATGGACCGAGAACCTCGGCGCGGCCGCGGCCTGGTTGCTGGGTGGTTTGCTGATTGCCGTCGCCGCTCTGATCTGGAAAAGGCGCGGCGCCGCCACTCCGTTTCGTTTTCTACCCGACCTTAAGTGGGACACTGTCAGCTTCTGGGCCACCATCGCTTATGCGATGAGCGGGCTGGAAATGGTGGGCCTGATGGGCGGCGAAATACGCCATCCGAAACGCGACCTGCCGCGCGCCGCGTGGATCGCGTCGGTGTTCACCGTGGCCTTCTATGCGGGGACGACTCTGGCGCTGCTCGTCGTGCTGCGGCCCGATGGCATCAGTGAACTCAATGGCGTCGCCCAGGTGGGCGCGGCGGCGGGCAGAGAACTGGGCGCGGTCTGGCTCTCGCCCGCTATCGCGATGCTGGTGCTCGCCACCGCCATCGGACAGTTTGGCGGGCTGGGCGCGTCCGTGTCGCGCATGCCCTTCGCCGCCGGCGCCGATCATCTCCTGCCCGCCGCGTTCGCCAGGATTCATCCGCGGTGGGGTACGCCCTATGTGTCGATCCTCGCGCTGGGCGCCTTCGCGTCCGTTCTGCTGCTCGCCACGCAGTTCGGCGACACCATGCAGGCAACCTATCAGACGCTGGTGTCTCTCATGGTGATCGCAGGCTTCCTGCCTTATCTGTACATCTTTGGCAGCGCGTGGAAGGCGGGACATCGCCTCAGCGCGATATCCGGATGGGGGATGACGTCGCTGGCTATTTTGTGTTCCGTCGTACCGACGGGCGAAGTCCATCGCGTCTGGTTATTTGAGGGGAAGCTGGCGGCTGGGACGTTCGCGGTCATCGCGTCGGCCTGGTTTGTTTATCACCGCCGCGCCTCGATTCTTCCCGGTTTTCCGCGATAAGATGTAACCAGAACGTGTTCCATGCGGCTCACTATCCTGGGATTTCTCCTTCCGATTGCTCCCGCCTTAGCCCTTTTACAGACAGACGAATTCAGGATTTCAACTAACGTATTTGATGTTCTGCTCGATGTCAGCGTCAGAGACGCCAAAGGTGGATATGTTTCCGGTCTGAAGCCGGGCGATTTTCGCGTCGAGGAGGATGGAGTCCCGCAGACCATCGCTTTTTTCTCCGACAGCGACGTGCCCGTGACGGTCGGGTTAGTGATCGACGACAGCGGCAGTATGCGGCCCAAGCGTTCCGATGTGATCGCCGCGGGCCTCGAGTTCATCAATGCCAGCAATCCGCGGGATGAGACCTTCGTCATCAATTTCAACGACAAAGTGCGCATGGGTCTTCCTCCCGAGATCCAGTTCTCCGACGACTACCGAACGCTCGCCACGGCGCTCTCGAACGACCGCCCGGCGGGCCGAACCACGCTGTATGACGCGATCGCGGCCGGGCTGCACCACCTCGAAATGGGAACGCGCGAACGTAAAACGCTCGTGATCGTCAGCGATGGAGGGGATAACGCCAGCCTGCACACGCGGCGGGAAATTATGCAGATGATCGAGGAGTCGCACGCCACCATCTACACCGTCGGCTTGTTCGAGGCCGACGATCCCGATCGCAACCCGCGCGTGCTGCAGAGCATTGCGTCGGTCAGCGGCGGTGAAGCCTTTCTGCCCGAACGCTACGAAGATGTGATTCCGATCTGCCGAAAAATCGCCGAGGACATTCGCAACCGGTACACGATAGGCTACGTTCCGTCGTTGGATAAGGGCAAGACCGGCCTGCGCAGGATCCATGTGACGGCCATGGCCCCGCACCACGGGCATCTCATCGTGCAGTCGCGCACGAGCTACCTTACGCCGGATCGCCCCTGAGCCAGGCGGGCACGCCACGGAATCGAAAAGGTGCGCCACGATGTACGTGGTACAACGGGTCAAATACGGCGTTTCAGAACGATAGCAAGCTTTCGGGATGAATGGCTGCGGCCGTGGCGGCTTATCTTTCATTGGGACGGCGACCGGGGCGAGGCGAAGGGTGTGTATCTGGACGATCACGGCTATCAGTGAGGCGAATGATGTTAATTACAAAGCGGAAGCCAGCCAGCGTCGGCGAAATGTTGATCGAAGAATTCATGGAGCCGTTGGGGCTAACGCAAGGCGCCCTTGCCGAAGCGATGGGCGTACAGCGCAAGCACGTGAACGAACTTTGCAACAACCGCCGCAACGTCACCGCTCCGACTGCGCTCATTCTTGCGCGCGTCTTCGGTAACAGCCCCGAGTTCTGGCTCAATGTGCAACGGCGGAGCGATCTCTGGGAAGCCATGCACTCGCCTCGCGAGCGCGAGCGGATCAAGCGAGCCCGACCCCTGCGGACTGCGGCATAACGTGTATTCGCTATCCGCGCCCGTTATAGAAGCTGGGTTGCCCTCGCCACTGAAGCACCAGATGGGCCAGGAGTTCGATGCCTATGAAGGCGAGTCCAACAAGCCACCAGGCGGGCCAGGGCACCCGCCGGAGTCCGGCTAACTCCGTCGCGGTCAGCGCCATCGCGACAGCCAGAACGTGCCCCCCACGAACCACACGCCAACGCGAGCCGCCACCTGCGCTTTACGCGCGATGGAAAGGCGAGGGCGCAGCCAGTTGAGGAACCATACCTCCACCCAGTGACCTCCGAACGAAGGCCAGAGCACCAATAGGGTGGCTATCCACCAGCGAGCCGGCCCGCCCCAAAATCGCGCCAGCACGGCGCCACCGACAATCGCAATCGCGCCCGTGCGCAACACCGTAACGTGAAGTGGCTCCCGATAAGGTTGCCATGGCGATGTCATCGACAACTACCGCGGATTCACGGCAACCGGTCGTCGAGCCAGCGCAGCATCTGCATCTGGTCTTCGTAGCTGCCGATTGAGCATTCCAGATTGATGTAACGGAAACCCCGCTTCGCAGCCAGCCGCGAAAGGGAGCCGTCGTCGGGATCAGGCTTACTTTGCAGGACCACATTGAAGGGCGATTGCTTCAGAATGTCGTAATCGTGAGCGTCCGTGCACAGAAAGAAATTGCCCGGTTGCGTCGGCTGCTTGAGCGACGTTTGATCGCTGGCGGCGATTTCGTTGTTGACGGAATAATCCCGGTTATTGTGCAGCGCCACCAGGCGGCTGCCTTTTTCCGGTGTCAGACGCCGCACCAGCCGCTCGCGTTCGTGGTCGAGAAAATCCAGCGCCGCATCGATCTTCAGCGGATCCAGATTCGGATTCAGTTCGCGAATGCTCTTCTCCGCTCCCACGCGGGAGAACATGCGATTCGGATCGATCTTCGCTCCGTCAATCGTGACGTCGCGATCTTTTCCTGTCACGAGGTACGCGATTCCGTCGTGATCGTTCATGTAGGCGGACAGGATTTGCCGCGCCGTGTCTTCGTCGCCGTGGATCAAAAGATATCGCCGGGGACTGCGCCAGGCGTAGCGAACCACCTGAAACTCGATTCCACACAGCTCTTCGTTCGCAGGTCGCCGAAAGATGTCCCGATGGAAAAACGCAGGGACCAGGCTAAGAACGAAGGAACGCCGGCCTAACTTAAAATCGGTTTCATTTTTCATTTGATTTCCACAGTCTATTTCCATGATTCCATTGAGATAATTGCGAAAGCGCACGCAACTCCGGATGGTTCCGATGCATCCAACATAACGGGTAATGATATGAGGAAGCAACAACATTTAGGATTAGCGGCGGCGGTCGCGCTGGTTTGGGCGATCGTTCCGGCCGCGCATGCGCAGCAGCCCGGGATGGCCATGCCGGGGGTGGTGAACTATATCGAGGGCCAGGTGTCCATTGACGGAATGCCTGTGAACTCCGGACAAAGCGGACAGATCGCTATTCATCCGAATCAGGTGTTGACCGCGAATGCGGGCAACGCGGAGATCCTTCTTTCCCCCGGCGTATTCCTGCGCGTCGGGGACCACAGCGAACTGCGGATGGTTTCTGCCGAACTGGTGGATCCCGTCGTGGAAGTGCTTCACGGCGAGGCTATGGTGGAAGCCGATCGGAAAGATGCCCGAAGCAATGTACTCGAAGGCGGAGCCAACGCCTCGATTCTGAAGGAAGGGCTTTACCGGTTCAATGCCGATCAGGGCTCCATCCAGGTGATTGACGGAAAAATCTCGGTGAACGCAAACGGCGAGTCGAAGGAAATTGGCAAGGGGAAAGAAATCCAGTTAGGCGGCCAGAAGCTGAAAGCGGTGGGCTTCGACCGGAAAGCGGAGGACAATCTTTACCAGTGGAGTTCGATCCGCTCCGGCTATTTAGCCCAGGCCAACGGTTATACGGCGGAGAACATTTACGCAGGCTATTCACCGTATTGGGGTGCTGGCTGGTATTGGGACCCCTATTTCGCGGCCTGGTCCTGGATGCCGGGTCACGGGTATTTCTACAGCCCGTTCGGCTATCCGTTCTATTCCGTCGGCTTCGCGATGTATGGGCCGTATGGAAGGTTCGGACGGTTTGGATACGGCTATGGCCGGGCTGGCTTCGCCGGCAGAGCGGCTTTCACGGGCCATTCCTCGGCTATGATGGCGCGAGGATTTAGTGGCGGAGGCGGTGGCCGCCGCTAAATAACGCCGGAAGCTGCATCGCGTGACGAGAGGCGCGCGCAGAACTTCTCTTCGCGCGCCTCTTCGTACAATACAGACTAATTGCTCCCCGCTCCCTCCACTCTTCAGACCGCGGCCGAGCATCTACGGCAGCGCATCGATCGGCTTAAGCGCGAAAACAAACAGGATTTTGAGTGGTATCCCTACGATTCCTTCGCCAACGTCCGTCAGCTGGAGCGCTTGCTCGGAACGCGTCACCAGTTTCTGGTCGACGCGGCGCGCTCCCATGGCGTACTCGACATTGGCTGTGCCGACGGGGAGTTATCCTTCCTCTTCGAATCGCTCGGCTGCCAAGTGACCGCGATCGATCATCCCATCACCAATCACAACGCGATGCGGGGAGTGCGCGCACTCAGGGAACTGCTGGGCTCGTCCATCGAAATTGCCGAGACCGATTTGGATGAGCAGTTTTCGCTGCCCTCCGAACCGCGCGGTCTAACTCTGTTTCTGGGCATTCTCTATCACCTGAAGA
>Ga0182012_10004011_pt1 | contig 15521 bp, 10 predicted proteins | sample 612S2SmetaG_FD_120486 | JGI IMG/M metagenome (GOLD analysis project Ga0182012, IMG submission 120486) | Permafrost microbial communities from Stordalen Mire, Sweden - 612S2S metaG | ecosystem: Environmental > Terrestrial > Soil > Wetlands > Permafrost | place: Sweden: Stordalen | collected...
CCAATGCCGCCGGAAACGGTGCCGCAACTGGAAATGATGAGGCAGGCTTCCGACAAAAAGAGCAGCGCAGTCACACGCAGGAACCTGCGCCGCCTCTTCCAGCCGAGTGGAAGCAAAATGAACCCGCAGAGGAGCGGAATTACGTTCCAGATGCGTGGTCCACGGGAGCGGGTGGACGTGGTGGCGCTGCCCGTTGATATGTTCACTGTCACGTTGCCGGTTACAGCCGCATTCAGAGTTTCAGATGCGGGAACGAAGGTGCAAAGGGCATTCGAAGGGAGTGTGCCGCATGCAAAGGTAAACGATCCGGAAGAGCCATTGAGCGGTGTCAGCACGACGGTATAGCTGGCGCTTTGGCCGCTGGCCACGGATTGAGTGCTGGCGCCCGATATAGCTAGCGTAAAGTCGAAGCCCATCCCCTGCAGCGTCACGAATGGACTGGCGGCCACGGTGGGGCTGGTTACAGTGAGATTTCCCGTCTGCGCTCCAGCGGTAGTGGGGGCAAATTCCACTCCGGTGGTGCAAGTTGAACCTGGCGCGAGCGTGGCCGTACAGGAATTGTTCACAAGCTGGAAGCCCGCAGGGACCGTCAGAGCAAGACTGCTGAGGGCAGTCAAAGCTCCAGTGTTAGTGATGGTTACTGTGGCGGGGCTGCTTGTCTGGCCGACCCCTGTGGTTGGGAAGTCGATCGCCGATGGGGTGACCGCGATGCCGGCCGCAACCGCTCCGGTACCGCTCAGAGGGACGGTGGCGGAGGTAGCAATCGAGGGCGAAGCTACGTTGAATGCTCCAGTTGCAGGGCCTGTGACAGTGGGAGCAAAGGCGATTCCGACCGTGCAGGTTGAGCCGGCCGCCAGGGTGGATGCGCAGGTGTTCTGCACCATGGAGAACGCGGAAGTGACCGAAAGCGCGAGCTGGCTGGCGGCGATGTTGCTGGTATTGCTGACCGTGATCGTTTGTGCCGGACTCGAAGAGCCGACGGTAACCGCGCCAAAAGCCAGTTGCGCGGGGCTGACGTTGAGGCCGGAGGCCACCTTCCCCGCCCCGTTCAGCGGCACAGAGATCGAACTCACACCAAGAGTGGCCGACGAAATTATCAATGTGGCTGTGCTGCCTCCTGCCGCGGTTGGCGAAAAGATTACCTGTACAGTGCAACTGGCGCCGCCGGTCAACACCGCGGTGCAGGTTGTGGTTCCAGTCGAAAAACTGGCGGCAGAGGCGCCAGTAATCTGGAAGCCGACATTGGCGGCAGAGGCTCCGCCGCTGTTGGTAATGGTGAGAAGGTCGGGCGTGCCGGCGACACCAACATTTTGGACGGCGAAGGTGAGGCTGACAGGGCTGACGACCAGCGTGGCGGGCTGCACGCCTGTGCCGGACAGCGATACAGTCTGCGTACGCTGGGCATCGGAAACGGTGAGCAAACCGGGCTGGATGCCTATCTGGATTGGAGCGAAGACGACCTGGATGTTACAGGCCGAGTGCCCTGCCAGTTGCGTACCGCAGTCGTTGGAGGTTTGAAAGGCCGTGCTGACAGAGACGGCGATTGAGGTCAGCGGCAGGTCACCGGTATTGGTCAACAGAACCGGGAGCGGGGCCGAAAGCTGCCCCACCGCCGTACTGGGAAACGAAACCGAGAGAGGGTTGAGGATGTCGGTTGGAGGGGCATAGCCGAAGCCGCTCAACAACGCGGTTTGGGTTCCCGCACCATCGACTATGGTCAGGGTTCCGGAAGCGGGTCCTTGCTGTGGGGGAGTAAAGACCAACTGCAATTGGCATTCTGTATTCGCCGCGAACGAGGTGACGCCGCACGAATTGCTTGCGATGGAGAAGGGCGGCGTAATGGACATGCTGGTGATGGGAATGGGTGTGGTTCCGCTGTTGGCAACCTCCGCTTGAAACAGGCCGGAGGCGGTTCCCACCACCACCGGCGGCGAAGTGGAGGTCTGGCCAGGTGTTGGGTCGAAGCTCACCGTAGCGGGGGTCAGGGTCACAGTTCCCGCAGCGGCTCCAGTGCCGACCAGCGCTACTGTCAGCTGGCCGCCGTAGACGTTGGCGTTGACGGTCATTTGGCCATTGCGGCTGCCGGTGGCGGTGGGGGTAAACGTCACCTGGATGGTGCAGGTTGCGGCGGGCGCCAAGGCCACATTCTGGCAGTTGTCCGTTTCAGCGAAGTCTCCGCTCATGACAATTGCAGTGGTCGTAAGCGGCAGGCTGCCCGTGTTCGTAAGGGTCACCGGCTGCGGGCCGCTGGTAGTCCCGAAAACCTGGCTGACAAAGGTCAATGCATCGGGGACTGTGGTGGCGGTGGTGATGGTGGCGCCCGCTGTCCAGAGCGCGGTTTGCCAGATTCCGCGCCCATAGGTGCCTGCGGTGAGCACCTGGGCGGAAGACGATACCGGGGAGGCGCTGAGCTGCTCCACCGGAGCCTCGGGGAGTCCCGTCCCAAATTTCGTCCAGCAGTAGGAGGGCAGATTCGTGCAAGAGGCAACCTGGGTGGTGAAATAAACGCCAACGTCTGTAGCCAGGTAGACAGTGCCAGCGTTCTGTGGGTCCACTACGACGCTGCTGATGGGCACCCCCGCGAGGTTGGCGGTGAAGCCCGCCCAGTGCAGGCCGCCGTCGGTCGAGCCGTAAACCGTCTGCGCAGGCACATTGTCGTTGCCAGGCCCTTCTATCGTCACGTAGACGGTTTCTCCAGTGGGGTCATGGGGATCGATAAAGATGCTTGAGATGTCCAGGGCATACGTATTGAAGGGCTTGTCGGAATTTGTGACCGGATTAAGAGTCAGATCGTTCCAGATCGGCATGGCGGTGCTTTGGGAATCGAGGGTGGCGCTGAAAATGTGACCGGGCAGAGTTTCGCCGCCGTTCAACGAGCCATACAGGCCCACATAGATGACCTCAGTATCGCTGTTGGGCGGTTGGGCGGCCATGGAACGGATGAGGGCATCTCCGCTGCACGAAACGCCCAGGGCTCCGCTATCGAGAATGGGGCTGACGGCATTTGCGCTGCTCCACGCAGTGCCGTTTGCCGGACCGCGCCAGAGGCGACAGGTTCCAATGAGCAATTGCGTTGTGTCGAGGGGGTCCACCAGAAACGGTGCGGGCGAGGGCATGGAATATCCGTCCCCATCGACGTCCGCGTCATCGACGACCGGGCTGGCGCCGAAGGAGGCAGGGCTGCATGAGCCGAGTGCCGAACAGAGATTGATGGAGACTCCATTCTGGCTGTTCACATACCAGTTTTCGATGTTTCTTGGATCGATGGCCACCGGTCCGCCGTTTCCGCTGAGAATCTGCGGCCAGTCTGCCGTAACAGCGGTGGCGGATTTCAGCCCGGCGGTACCGTTGACGCCAAGACCGGCCATCATAATGTACTGCGAGTTGCTGTTGACGGCCAGGCTCTCAACTTCCGCCAGCGAGCCCAGGCTGCCATTCATGTTCTGAAAGTGCGTGGCGTCGGTTGGCGCGCAAACCGAACCAGTCTCGCCGATCGCATCGAGGGAGCGCCATAGGCCGCTGTCGTTGCCTGCGAAAATCTCCAGGGGGTTGATGGGGCTCCAGGCCAGCGCATGCTGAAACGGGGCAACTTGAGCGCTCATGCAGGTGGTGGCGTTGGTCGTGTTGCGCCACACACAGCCCATGGCGAGGCTGCACTTCCACAGGTCGTTGTCGCCGGCCATGAGCCAGGTATCCTCGCCTTGCCCCAGAGCCGCGGGAACGGCAGCCAGAGCCAGGTTATAGTCGCCGTTGGCAATGGTAGCCGCGCCTTCGGGGGTGCTTGTCTCCAGCGCCTGGGTATTCCATTGCTGGGAAAAGGTGATGTTCTGGTTGGCGCAGGACCCGTTGGCGATGGCGCACTGGTCCTGCCACAAGCCCAGGTCCTGGTTGTATAAGTCCACCGTCCAGGCAAACGTGTCTCCTGTCTGAGGATTGACCGCAAGAGTGCCACGGAAGATGGGGCAATCGATGGAGCCGGTCTGGCCGGAGTTTGTGGGGCAGGAAAGAGGGTCGAGAGAAAGGGCCGGTTGGTCCGACATGCGTGTGAAGGTTATGCCATCAGCGGATTCGTAATAGCCGTGAAACCGCACAGCCGCGACAAAGAGTTGCCGCACCGGGTTCCAGACGACGGACGTAGCGGCATTGCCATCGGGAAGGGCGAAGGCGCTGCCGGGGCCTTGCACCACTTCATTCGGACCGTCAGTCATGGTGGCCAGGGTCCAGGTTACGCCGCTATCGGTGGAGTAGTAGAGGCCCTCGTAACTCCGGCCTTCTATCAGGGCATTGACCAGCGTGCCCTCATAAGCCTGCGAGACCGCAGCTACGACAAGTTGGGGATTCAGGCTGCTCCATGCAAAGCCGCCAAAACCTTCCCCTGTGAAACTGAACACGTTATCCGCGGTGCCGGCGATGAGGCTCCAGGAGTTTCCTCCATCGGCTGAGCGGAGGATGCCAGATCCGTAGTAGGAGTCAAGGGCGTCGTTGGGGTCACCGGTTCCAGCGAGGATGACTCCGGTGCCGCCGGGCTGGACAGTGAGGGCGCCGATGCTGATGGACACGTCCAGAACACCGCCGAGGTCCTCCAGGGTGTCTGTGAGCGGCGTGAAGACGACTTGAGCCGGGTTGGAGACGGCTGCGTTTTGTGCTGTCCACACGCCTCCGCCGGTGGTTCCGAGGTAGAGATGATTCCCGGTTGGGTCTGAAGGGTCGAGCGCAAGCGCGGAGACTCTGCCGGTCACCAGGCCAAAGGTTGGAGTAAGCACAGCTGTGGGACCGACAGGCTGCCAGGTGGCCGTGGCCGGCGATTGGGGAGCGGAGGCTGGGATTGCTGCATGTCCAGCGTGGGATCGGAGCAGGGACCGGGCGTTGGATGCGCCCGGTTTCCAGCCGCGGCGGGCTAGAAAGCGCTGCGCATCGAGGACGCGCGGAGGTTGATTGAGCGCTTGCGGGGTGAGATTCGGGCTGACCCGCGTCGCTTGCGCTGAAGCTTCCTGTTGTCCTGAAATCAGCAGAATCGAGAGGATGGGCAGGCATAAATGGGTGTGCAAAAGGCTCGGACGGTTTGGCCCTCGTCCGGGATTGCTGACTCGGTTGAAACTGGCACTGCCGCTGACCTGCCGGGCAGGCAAATTGGAGACCCAATTGAAAAACCGCATAGCCGCACGCGTCCAGATTCCGGCTCCGGCCTCCCCTCTGTCACAAGTCCCAGGGGGATTGGCAGAGAACCAATCGAATAGCTCGTGCGAAACACGCGGTTTCCGGGTTTGGAATTTGGAAGCGATTATAGCCCGAGAATGGGAAAGCGGGATGTGCGCTGTGCACGGTCAATTTTTCGGCGGTCGGGTTGGCCTCAGAAGAGCCGATCGGCTTGGGAGGCATTCGCTACCGCGCAGTTCTGACGGATGTACTCATCGGCGTCGAATTTCTTTGCTGTCGAGGCTCCGGACATGGGGCGCACCAGACCAAAAATGGGGCGGTTGAACCAGGGACGGTCGTGGCGACCGACAATCGCCCAGGCGATCCCGGCATAACCGTTGGGGTCGCGGCCGTCGAGTTGATAACGGTCGTTGAGGGTTACGGCCCACTCAAAGGCACGGGCAGGGTCTGGCGACCATTCGAGAATTTTCTTCGCCCAGTACATGCGCATGTAGTTGTGCATCCATCCGGTCGAAACCATTTCGCGCTGAGCGGCGTTCCATAGGTCGTCGGCGGTTTCGGCGCGCTCCATTTGCGCGAGAGTATAGCGATGGGGACGGGAGTCGGCCGTGTGCTCGATGAGGGTTTTGCGAGCCCAGGGCGCGGCACACTCCCAGTTGTCGTAGTTGGGTTCGTGACGGACAAAGAGGATTGCCAGTTCGCGCCAGCCGATGAGCTGCTCGAGATACTTGTCTGCGGCGCCGGTCGTGGCCTTGCCTTCGGCTACAGCTTGTTTGACGGCGAGGGCGATGGTGATAGGACCAATGTTGCCGAAGTGGAGATAGGGCGAGAGGCGACTGGTTCCCTTCACTTCGGGATGGTTGCGCGTGGTCTCGTAGTCTTTCAGTCCTTGGTTGACGAATTCGTTGAGGCGCTGGAGGGCGGAGTGCGTACCGCCGGTAAAGGTGTCCACGGGGCCGATGGTGCGATCGAGTTTGGTGAAGCCGGCGGTGATGTCGTTGGTAAGCGAATAGGAGTCGAGTTTTCGTTTTGGCTTCCACGGCTTCCATGGATGGAGCGGCGCGATGTTCGTGGGGGCAACGAGATAGTTGGGGAGTTGGGCTTTTAGATGCGGGCGAAAGTGGTGCAGCAGGACATAGCTGCGATTGAAGGCGCGCGAGGGCACAACTACATCGGCATCGACGGTCCAGTAGGGGATTTTGAGTCGCTTCGCAAGCACCTGGCGCCAGCGTTCGGGCTCGCGGCAGCGATTCTCGTCGCCGATGAGAAGCGCGGCTTCGACTTCTTCGAGGAAGGCTTCCAGGGAGTTTTCGGGGGACCGCCGCAGTACGAAGCCAACGCCGCGACTGGATGCGTCTTCGGCCACATCGCGCAGTCCCTGCTGCAGGAAGTGATAGTGGCGTAGATTGGCATTGGGGTAGTTGGGAATGATCTGGAAGTAGACGACGATCGGAAGTGTGAGCAGGTTTGCAGCTTCGATGGCTACGTCGAGTGCGGGATTGTCGACGATGCGCATGGCGCGCTGCATCCAGTAAACGACACAACGGGCTTCCTTTCGCGGGCCACCTTGACGGCGGACCTGTACGCGCGGCTGACTGGCCAGGCGAGCCAGATCTTGGGGGAGTTCGGATTCATTGGGGGATTCATCGCGAAGGATCACAGGATGTGGAGATGTTTCAGCTTGCAGGCTGGATTCTTATTCGGATTTGCGGAGGTTGAAGCGGATCGCGGTGAGTTTGTCGGAGACAGATGCCACCTTGGTGTCCATCATTCCATTGGCCCGGAGCAGCGCGCGGATCGCGGATTCGTTAAGCGGATGGCCGGGGCCTTTGGGGTACACGAACCAGATCGGAATGCCTTGCAGCAGCTGCTTCAATACCTTATTGAACGCCGCGTGAAGGGACTCGGGAGTATCGACACAGGCCACGATGAGATCGGCGTTCGTGGTCGCGAGTTGCGCAGCTTCGGCCAGGGCGGAGATGAGGTTTTCATCGTCGATGTTGCCGATGGTGCGAACAACGGTGCTGCTGGCGATGCCGAGTTTTTTCGAGAGAGAAGTGGGTGGGCTGGTGATGACTGCGGCCCATTTTTCGGCGACGAGCGAACCGAGAATCAGCTCCACTTTTTCATCGCCGGCCTTGAAGCAGAGACGGTCGGAGGTCACTCTTACTTGCTGGAGCTGGCTGAACGGGATGCGCTTGCGAATGCCGCCACGCAGGATGATTTCACTGGTCTCGAGCAGGGCCTTCACCTCGGTGACTTCTCCCGCCCAATCGCATGTACAAATAGCTTCACGCCCCATTGCGATGCCCTCCTGTGATCGGCCGAGTGGAGCAAAAAGGGCCGCCCGATTGGGCAGCCCCTCTGCGCTTCACTTTTTCACTCATTCACTTCTTCACTGCTTTCCTACCACCGTCCCCAGGCGCGGCTGATGTAGTCGGCCAGCGTCATGCTGATGAGGGTGACGAAGGTGAAGATGCCTGCGATTACCGTGAGCTTGGTCAGCTTTGAACTGTACTTCACGTGCATGAAGAACAGCACCACGATCACCGCCTTGATGCAGGCAATTAAGATCGCAGCAATGGGATTGAAGATGCCCATTTCCACATAGGACGCACCGACGGTGAGGGCGGTAAACACCAGCAGCGCGCCAAAGACGATCAAGTAAATCACGGGGCTGACAACGTGATGCTGCGATTCTTCCATTTCTTTTTGATCGGTCATGCCATTTGTCCTCTACGTGTTTGCATGTCTGCTGATCAAATACAGCAGCGGGAACAGGAATATCCAGACGATGTCGACGAAGTGCCAGTACAAGCCGAAGTTTTCGACGAAGGTGACATGCCCGGCGGTGTATGCGCCGGCTTGCGCTCGGAAGATCATGAATCCCAGAATCGCGATACCGATGATCATGTGCAGTGCGTGCATGCCGGTCATCGCGAAGTAGAGCGAGAAGTAAACTTCAGTGTGGCGCGCCATGTCGAGGGGCAACGGCTTGTCGCCCGCCTTTACGGCTGCTTCATCCGTGTCCGGGTTGAGAAACGAATTCAGGCTGTAATGGAAACCGGGAACGTGGTGCTTTTCAATCTTTTCTTTGTACTCGATAGTCTTGATGCCCAAGAAGCCGATACCGAGTATGAAGGTGAGGACGAGGCAGAGCACCAGCCCCTGCTTTTTGCGTGTTTCCGCGCACCACACGCCCATGGCCATCGTAAAGCTGGAGGAGATCAGCAGCAGCGTGTTCAGCGTGCCCCAGAAAATGTCCAACTGGTGCGATGCGGCGACAAACGCCGGGTAATACCAGTTGCGATAGATGAGATAGGCGGTGAAGAGCCCGCCGAAGAACATGACTTCAGTGAGCAGGAAGAGCCACATGGCAAAGCCGGCAGCGTCGGCCTGCTGCTCCACGTTCTCAAAATGGTGGCGCAGATAGGCCGGGTGCTCTTCGTGACCGTGTTCGGGCGCGTCGTGTGGGCTGTGGGCAATGGCTGTGCTATCCGACACTGGCTACCTCTTTTTCCTTTTGGTTTTCCAGCCATTCATAGTCGTAGGCTTCGTGGTCCATGATGGGAGTCACAAGGAAGTTCTCAGTCAACGGCGGGGACTGTGTTTGCCACTCGAGGCCCGTAGCCTGCCAGGGATTGTTGCCCGCAATCTCACCGTACTTCAGCGACCAGGTCAGGTAGAGAATCGGGAGCAGATAGCCCACGCCCAGAATCGTTGCGCCGGCCGTGGAGAAGACGTTGAGCACCTGGAACTCCGGTGGGTACGATGCATAGCGGCGCGGCATGCCGAGCGTGCCGAGAATAAATTGCGGGAAGAAGGTGAAGTTGAAGCCGATGAACGTGACCACGGCTGCCAACTGCGAAATCTTCTCCGGATACATGCGGCCGGTCATCTTGGGCCACCAGAAGTGAATGCCGGCAAGGAACGCCATCAACATTCCACCCACCATGACGAAGTGGAAGTGCGCCACGATGAAGTAGGTTTCGGTCAGATGGATGTCTGTTCCTGAAGTCCCGAGGAAGACGCCGGTGAGTCCGCCGATGGTGAACAGGCCCATGAAGCCGAAGGTGTAAAGCATCGGCGTTTCAAAGGTGATGGAGCCCTTGTAGAGGGTGAATGTCCAGTTGAAAATCTTGATGGCCGAAGGCACCGCAACCAGCATGGTGAGCAGCGAGAAGACCAGCACGGCGTAATTCGAAATGCCCATGATGAACATGTGATGGGCCCAGACGAAGAAGCCGAATACGGCGATGGCCACTGAGGAGAACGCTACTGCCGTATAGCCGAAGACTCGCTTGCGGCTAAAGGTTGAAATCGTTTCGGAGATAACTCCCATGCCGGGCAAAATCATGATGTAGACAGCGGGGTGTGAGTAGAACCAGAACAGGTGCTGGAAGAGAAGCGGATCGCCGCCCTTGGTGGGGTCGAAGACGCCGATGCCGATGGTGCGCTCAAGCGCAACGAGCACGATGGCGATGGCCACAACCGGTGTGCCAAGCACCATGAGGATGCTGGCGGCGTAATGGGCCCACACGAAGAGTGGCATGCGGAACCAGGTCATCCCTGGGCAGCGCATCTTGTGAATGGTCACAATGAAATTGAGGCCGGTAAAGATGGAACTGAATCCCGCGATGAATACCGCCAGGCCGGTTGTGAGCACGTTGGTGTTCACGTAATGCGTCGACAGCGGAGTGGTGAAGGTCCAGCCCGTATCCACGCCGCCCGTTGCCATGGTGTAGATGGCGAGGATTCCGCCGGCAACATACAGGTACCAACTGAGCAGGTTGACCTTGGGCAGCGCGAGATCTTTGGCTCCGAGCATCAGCGGGATCAGGAAATTGCCGAGCGTGGCCGGCACGGATGGCACCAGGAAGAAGAAAACCATGATGACGCCATGCATGGTGAACACCTTGTTATAGGTGTCGGTAGCCATCAAATCGGTCTGCGGCGTCAGCAGTTCCAGGCGGATCAGGCCCGCCAGCGCTCCGCCAATAAAGAAGAAGAAGGTCAGCGAGATGAGATAGAGAACGGCAATCCGCTTGTGATCGCCTGTCAACAGCCAGCTGAGAAGTCCGTTCTCCTTGGTGAGAAAATTCACCTTGGGAATTCTGGCCGTGGATTGGTCGGGGAGACTGACGATAGTGGCGCTCATGGCTTCACCATTCCTTGTGGGGCGGTTCCAGGCGGCGCGGCCTTTGGCCCGGCGGTTCCGGATGCCGCCGGCGCAGCCTTGCCTTCGCCTTCCGGAAGCATGTCGGTCGTGTTCGTTATCTGCTGAATGCGGTAGTCGGAATTGAGATTCTTGATGTATTCAACCAGCGCGATGACGCCCTCTTCACTAACCTGTCCCTGATAAGTCGGCATGATGGGCGCATAGCCCTGGGTGATGTGCTGCGACGGATTCAGGATCGACTCGCGCAGGTAAGCGTCGTCGGCCAGAACGGTGCCGCCACTCGATAGAGCCAGCTTGGACCCGTAGACATTTGCCAGGCTTGGTCCGCGCGCATCGGGCCGGGTGTTGTGGCAGGCGGCGCAGCTGAGGCTTGCAAAAAGCCGCTCTCCATTTTGCGCCAGCGACATGCCGCTGGTGGATTCGGCCAGCCACTTCTTGTAGTCGTCCGGCGTCAATACCACGATGTCGCCGATCATCTGCGAGTGATTGGTGCCGCAATATTGCGTGCAGAAGAGATGGAATGTTCCCGTCTGAGTGGCTTCAAACCAGACGGAGGTGTAGCGGCCGGGAATGGCCTCGCGCTTTACGCGGAAGGCGGGAATAGAAAAGCTGTGAAAGACATCTTGCGAAATGAGCGTCAACTGGATGGGCTTGCCGATGGGAATGTGCAGCGAATTGATCTCATGCTGGCCGCCGGGATGCTCAGCCTTCCACATCCACTGCTTGCCGACCACGTAGATGTTCATCGCGTTGGCCGGCGGTGTGTAGACGCGGAAATAAATCAGCGCGCCCCACACAAACATCACCAGGAAGAGGCCCAGCGGGATGATGGTCCATGTGGCCTCAAGCAACGTGGAGCCTTCAATCTGCACCGCAACCGGATGGCGCTCCTTGCTGTAGAGAATGCAGAAGCTCGTGACCAGCAGGACGACGATCGTGAGGCCGATGAGGCTCACCAGCACCATGAAGAAGAGAAGCGCGTCCATTTGAGGCGCAATCTTGCTGGCCTCCGGCGGAAACAGCGCGAAGTTCGTCATCCACTTGACGAGAAACTGCCAGATTACTGGACTAATGTGATCCATTCCGTTATCCGTTCACCTTTGTTCCTGTCCCGCTTGTTCTGTTGGTCCTGTTGGTTCCGTTTCCATCTGTTCCGTCGTCGGCCCTGCTGTCGCGGCGAAACATCACCAGCATGAATCCGCCCAGCGTGAATAAAGTGACCAGCCCGCCCAACTGCACCACGCGCGCAACGATAAGCGAGTGCTTGTTGGTCTGAGGATCGTAGTGGTAGCAGTACGTGAGAATGTTGTCCACAGGCGATCCGATGCGATTGGCCGAAGCTTCCACCAGTCCCAGGCGCAGGTCCTTGGGTGAATACTCGACACCCATGTAGTACTGCGCCAGCTTGCCCTCGGGCGTCACAATCTGAATCGAGCTGGCGTGCGCAAATTGTGTCAGAGTCCCGTTTGGCGCGGGAATCTTGACGTAACCAAAACCGACGGCCTTGGTGAGCGTGTCGATGTTAGCCTGCGTTCCGGTGAGAAAATGCCAGCCTGCGGCGGATTCCGGATGACCGTAGCGCTTCACGTAACTGCGCTTCTTGGCGGCGGCCAGATCGGTTCCCTCGGTGGGGTCGATGCTTACGACAATGACATCGAAATCCTTGCCGGGAACGAAGTTGACCATCTGCAATGCGCCGGTGAGGCCGTTCAATTCTTCAGAGCAAAGCATGGGGCACTGATAGTAAACCAGCGCGAGAATTGCAGGCCGCTTGCCGAAGTAATCGCCGAGTTGAACCTGCTTGCCTGCATCGTCAGTGAAGGTGAGCGAGAGCGGCAACTGCGCGTTCAGATTCTGCGCGATGCCTACGCCTTTCAGAATCGCCGGTGGCTTGTCGTTGGCCGGGCCCATCTGCTTTTCGTCGTAGCGCGAGACCTGCGCGATGAGAGAAGGGACGGGCAACGCGGCGCACAATACGACTGCGAACCCCGCGGCTTTCAGCGTGCCCGTCCAGCTTCTCCGCATTGTTATTCCACTCTGCATTTGTTCCCGATTTCTTCTGCGCCGATTGAACTGCATCGGCCTTGTTTCTGTGCTCATCAAGACTTACTTCTGTGCGCCTTCGCGTTTTGCTTCAACGGCCTGTGCCAGCGCCTGGTCGTGCTCGTAGCCTGTCCGTGCAAACCCATTCGTCAAAGGCGGAGCCACTGTCGGCTTCGCATCCCCTGTGAGAAGCGGCGCCTGTTCGACCGCGGGTGCTACCGGCAATCCACGCTGCGCAATCAACTCCATGGCCTTGTCGATTGGGATCCTTATTTTGCCCTGCGATTTGTCGACCCAGCTGTAGTTATTCAGCAGCAAGTCTTCCTTCGTGTGCATGTCCGCAATTTCCTGGTAGCCATCGTCGAGTTGCAGGCGCGGCGTGGGAAACTGCTGTGTAAGTTCGGCTACCTTGTTTTGCATCGCCGGGTTGTTAGGCAGGTTGCCGAGCTGGCGAATGTCGATCGCCTTATCCCCCGACTGATGCCACTTGTCGTTGGGCCCGTCGTGCTTGTCCATGTGGGCGTTGATGATCTTGCCGATGCCATAACAAAGCACCGCGGTCACCACCACAAAGATGCCGAGCGAGGCGAGAAAGACTACGATGCCCGTGACGCGGACGTCGCTCTGCTCGTAGCCCGCGGACGCGTCCACTTCGTCCGGTCCGTGCGAGCCGAGTTCGATTTCGTTCCCGGGTTGATCTTCGTCGTGGTTATGCGTGGGCATGTTCTGGCTCCAGAATTTCCGCGAGGTGCGGGTCGTTGGTCTGCACCAGCGGCCGCGACTTCAAACGCGTGCAATAAAAGGCCACCCAGAAGGCGACCATGGCCACCGGTACGGCCACATATTCGAGAATCCCCCAGCTGAAGTGGAGATTGCGCGCGGCATCTTTGAAATTCGGCTCGATGAGCCAGAACAGATCGAATGCCTTGGCAAACAGCATCCATGCGCACACCCACATGAGGCGCTTCTTGTTGCGCTTGATGTCGCGCGACAAAAGCAGCGAGAACGGAATCAGCCAATGGAAGATAAAGTCGAGAGTAATGATGACGCCCCAGCCGCCACGAATGCGATCCAGGTACCAGGGAATTTCTTCCGGCAGGTTCCCCGACCAGATGATCAGGAACTGCGAGAAGGCGAGGTAGATGTTCAGCATGACGAAGGCGAAGGTGAACTTGCCCAGGTCGTGCTGCTCGGTCTGGCGCAGGATAGTCTTGAACGGCTCGCCTTGCGACAGCACGAGCGAGACGATGATTCCGAGCGCCAGCACTGAGTAGCCTTGGCCGACGAGGAAGAGCAAGCCGTAGACCGACGAGTACCAGGTGGGGTCGAGCGACATGACCCAGTAGATAACACAAGCGGTCATGGTGAGCGAGTAGACGAGGATGCCGGGGCCGCTGATGTTCTCGAATTTCTTGATCCACATCGGCGTGTTGGCGGGCGAGTCTTTGTCACGCTCCAGGCCCAGCCGGTTCAGCTTCCACATGTAGAAGGTCCAGACTACAAAGCAGAAGACACCCACCAGGATGAACATCTCGGGATTCAACATTGGGCGTTTGAACGTAATGGCGTGTGCCTGAACCTCATTGATGAAACCGGATTTGAGCGCGGCGGCGACATCGCCGGGGTTGGAGCCATCGACCTGCGCCCAGAGGTAAAGCTTCTTCATCCAGATGACGATGACCAGCCAATATACGAAGACGACCGGTAGCGTGCGGCTCATGGCTTCGAGAGGCCGGCGCAGCAGCAAGCCCCACTTGCCGCCGGTGACATATTGGACCATGAGCAGAGCCAGTCCGCCAACGGCCCAGCCGAAGGTGAGCACCAGACCGAGCAGCCATGCGCGCAGAAAGTGAGTCCACCCGAGCCCGTCTTCGGCCTGGCCAAGGAAGGCGAGCCCGGCCGCAATCACCGCGAAGACAATCGCGACGATCACTGCTCTTGTCTTCCAGACGTCGACAAATGCCGGGGCACTTAAATCGGCGGGAAGCGTTTTGGCGTGTTGTAGATCGTGAGCCATTCGTCCTGAGTCCTTACTGCGCGGCCGCTGGGGCCGGTTTGCTTACGGGAATCTTGATTGCGGGGTCAGCTGGATTGGCCGGAGCCATGCCCGGTGTTCCTTCTTTGGCTATCGGCGGATACGCCTGAACTGCTGTGCCGGGAAGCGGCCATGGAGTAGCAAAGCCTTCGGGCAGATTCTTCTCCTTGGCGATTTCCTTGAGGTCCTTCACTTGCACGCCTGACGGCACATCGCTCTGCGTCGCGGCCTGGCTCAACTGCAGGGCCCGGATGTACGCGGCGACTGCCCAGCGATCCTCAGGAACCAACTGCGCTGAATAGTCGGGCATAGCGCCGTAGCCGTGCGTCATGACGTAGAAATAATGCGAAAGCGGCTGCGCCGTGCGTACCTGATCGTGCAGGTTGGCGGCAGGCTTGTAGCCGCGATCGACGATTGCACCGAGGCCATTGCCTACACGCGAATGGCACGGCGTGCAGTAGACATTGAAGCGTTCCTGGCCGCGCTTGAGGACTTCGAGAGTGACCGGGAAAGGCAATACGTTCATCTCTTCGCGATAGCCGTTGGCGCCCTGCACTACGCCGGTGTAGAAGTAGCTGTCTTCGCGCAACTGGCCGCGGGCCACGGTGTTGACGACCTGCGGACGCGCGCCGCGATGATCGGCAAACATCTCGGAGCCGCGCTGCGGGATGAGCTTGGGCTGATTCTGCATGTCCTGGCGGCAGCCAGCGATCAGAAAAAGTGCTGCGAAACTGGACGCTGTGAGAACACGCACTATTGTCCTTTGTGGTCTCCCACCCTTTCCGCGAAAAAATGCGGAAAGGATGGGGCACCCGGCTTTTTGGGCTGGTGGCTGAGAGCTGAAAGCTGAAAGCTGCTTGCGCATCAGTACTCCACCTCCACCACGGACGTGGGCTGGAAGCTGGTGAGATAGGCGCGGGTTTCCACCAGGTCGAACTTGGGGTCCAGCGCTTCAAGACATAGAAAGAACTTGTCCGTTGTTGCGCCGTTGCGGAAGTTGGGCGCGTTGAACAGCGGGTGATAGAGCGACGGCAGGCCGTTGAGCGCCAGCATGCCGAAGGCGGCCGAAAGGCCTGCCCAAAGAATCGTCCACTCGTAGGCCGGCAC
>Ga0182012_10004013_pt1 | contig 15516 bp, 10 predicted proteins | sample 612S2SmetaG_FD_120486 | JGI IMG/M metagenome (GOLD analysis project Ga0182012, IMG submission 120486) | Permafrost microbial communities from Stordalen Mire, Sweden - 612S2S metaG | ecosystem: Environmental > Terrestrial > Soil > Wetlands > Permafrost | place: Sweden: Stordalen | collected...
CGCCGCTTTCATGGCCGAATAGTAGCATTAGCGGGCATTCATGAGCGAGGTTTAATTCGGTCTATAATGGTGTTGTTGCAACCAATGCTGCGCATCGGTCGTCTGGGTGAGCATGAGTGCCGTGTGGGAAAGGCGATCGTAAGTTAAGGACGAAGGTGTTAAGCCTATGCCCCTCCCCCGCTCGGCTGTCTCATTGCTTATCGCCTTTGGGCTAGTCGCTGTCCCGTTTGTTTACGGACAGTCGAGTAGTGGACCCCGCGTCGACGCCATTCGCTTTTGGTCCTTCGGCGACGTCACACGCATTGCAATTGAGACCGAAGGTCAGTACCACTTCACTTCCGATCTGGTCGAAAATCCAATTCGGGTGTTCTTCGATTTGAATGGCCTAAAGCCGCCTTCGACAGTGCACCATGGCATGCAAACCATTCCGGTTGGCGATAAGCTCTTGAAGCAGATTCGTGTCGCCGAGGTAGTTCCCGGCACGACGCGGGTCGTTTTAGATGTGCTCGCTCCGGTTGAGATTTTGTCTTCGCAATTGGTGAACCCCGACCGCTTGATCATTGAGATCCGACCGAAAGCTCCAGGGCCAATATCGGCGAAGAACATAGCGCACAGCGTTACGGGTGCCCAACGCGTAAACCTCACGGTTCCGGCGCTCGACACCGATCGCGATCTGCCACCGCCGGTGGTTCGACCAATTTCCACCACTCCTGTAGTAAGCACTCCGGTCGCGACGAATATCGAACGCCCGAATACGAAACCATTGGACCCCACACCGGCTCCTGTCGCGACTCCCCCGGTTAACGTTCCTCCTGCGAAGTCTTCAATCGCGTCGCCTTCCGTGCCGGCAACCAATGAAGGAAATGGTGATCCATCTCTCGTTCGAGTGCTTGGCCTCAAGCTAGGCCGCGTCGTCATTGATGCTGGCCATGGAGGCAAGGACACCGGCACTATCGGTCACAATGGCTTGCTCGAAAAGGACCTTGTTCTTGATGTTGCGCTGCGGCTAGGGAAATTGATCAGCCAGAAACTCGGCGCGGACGTGGTCTATACGCGCTCGGACGACACGTTCATCCCGCTTGGCGAACGCACCGCGATTGCTAACCGTGCTAAGGCTGACCTGTTCATTTCTATTCATGCCAACGCCTCGTCGGACTCGTCCGCGACAGGAGTAGAGACTTACTATTTCAATTTGCACGGCGATAAGAAAGCCCTTGATGTGGCGATGCGCGAAAACGCCGCTGCTGACAATCAAATTTCAGACTTGAACGACTTGCTGAAGAAAGCCGTTCTACAGACAAAGCTCGAAGAATCGCGCGAATTCGCGCTAAAGGTACAGGATTCACTGGCGGCGAACTCAATAAAGATGAATTCGAATGCCCATGACCGTGGCGTTCGCAAAGCGCCTTTTGTAGTGCTGATTGGCGCGACGATGCCGTCGATTTTGGCTGAAATCGGATTTGTCTCAAACCCGCACGATGAGAAGCTGTTGCGGCACAACGACCAGCGCGATAAGATTGCCCAGGCACTCTTCAAGGGAGTTACTGAGTACGCCAACTCACTAAGTCATCCGCAAATCGCTCGCGCGGGTTCAGAGTAACTAAGCGCTGTCGAGCTAAGATTGACTTTGACTGAAGGAAACGTTCTTCGCGCGGGCAAAGATTGGCCCTGGGTAATCGTGACCGGCGCCTTCCAAACCGGTGTCGTCTTGATGAGAGATCTTTCGCGTCGCGGGGTGCGGGTTTGCTGCATCGATCACACGCCGGGGCAGCGCGGCTTTCACACCATCTACGGTAAGGGTTACTTCTGTCCCAATCCCGAAGAATCGCCGCAAGGTTGGCTGGCGTTCATGCATTCGCTTGCCAAACAACTGGGCGGCAAGCCGGTACTCATCTCAAGCGCCGACGTCTATGTGACAGCCATCGCTGAACACGCCGACGAACTGGACGAACACTTCATCTTCGCGCGCTCGGTTGTGTCGCAAGCTCTTCTTGCTACCAAGAAACGGCAGTATGAGCTTTCGGAGTTTCATGGTCTGCCGGTACCTCGGACTAAGTTCGTAACGTCGCGGGAAGAAATTGCTGCGTTTGGCGAGGTGGCGCGTTTTCCCTGTTTGCTCAAGCCGGTCCATTTCCGCGACTGGATGCGCTTGCCCGCGGGTCATCCTTTGCTCGATCAAAAGATTGTGATCGTCGATTCGAAAGACGATTTGTTAGTGAAGTACCGCTTAGCTTCGGAAGCGTCGAGCGAATTAGTGGCCCAAGAAATTATTGAAGGTCCAGACACCGCGAAGATGGTTTATTTGTCTTGTTACGGCAAGAGCGGCCAGCGACTGGGACACTGCATGGTTAGGCAACTGCGCACTTATCCGAAAGACTTTGGTTCCGCGAGTGTAGTTGAGCCCGTGATTGATAACGAAGCCGACGGTCTGTGCGATCAGTTTCTGCGCGGCATGGGATACACGGGCATCTGCGAAATCGAAATCAAACGCGATACCCGCGATGGGCAGGTCAAGATGATTGAGGCGAACCCCCGCTACAGCTTGACAGCTGACGCTGCTACCTATGCCGGGGTCGAACTCGGATGGCTGCATTACCTCGATTTGATCGAAGACATAACCGGACAGAAAGCTGTGCCGATGGAACCGAACGGCAATGATTTTCGGCACATTTCTTTGGAGCGCGATTCGGGGACTATCGGAGGTTATCGCAAGGCCGGCATGTGGAGCTGGCGCGAATTGGCCCACTCGTACCGTCCGCCAGTTGCCTTCTTTGATTTCGACTGGCGCGACTGGCGTGTGAGCTTAACGACTTTAGATCGCGTAGTCAGGAATCTTGCCGGGCCGACCGTGCGCAAACTCTACCGGCGCATTGTGCCGCGCAAAGACTAAACGTGGAGACCGGTGAGTAATTCTTTCGCATAAGCGAATTCGAGGCTGCTGTCAAAGGGTAGCCGCCGCATGAGGAGCAGATCGGCGGGGATAGTGTTCAAACCCCAGAAGCAAGTGACGGCCGACTCGAACCCTGCCTCGCGAACTGCGGCAACGACGCTATCGTTAATGTCTGGCGCTTTGCCGTTCGGATAACAGAAGTGACGGACTGACCGCCGCAAACCTGCTTCGAGAAGTTCTTTAGCGCCTTTGATTTCGTGAGTGAGTTCGGCGGGAGATTCGAGTCGCGTGAGAATCGGATGCGTGTCGGTGTGGCAGCCGATTTCGACACCATCGGCCGCGAGTGCGCGCAACTCGTCCCAATTTAGGGGCGCGCGACCCGGGGGAGGCGCGGTTGGAATTTCAACGCCGCACAAGCGAGAAAAGTCTGCCATGAACTTCAGCCGCTGCTGATTCGGCAACGTTTTCAATGCCTCGGTTAATTTGATGATCGAGTCTGCTTTCTCCTGCTGAGTGCCCAGCACGAGAACCGACGTGCCGCCAGCTTCCCACTCCACCGTAATCGATGGTTTAGCCGATTGTTCGAGGCCATATTCAATCTGATCCGGCCACAACCATAATCGCCCGTCAGCAAAACCCGCGACGGCAAACAAAGTGACTGGAATCTTATGCCGTTTGAAAATCGGATGTCCGTGAAGCGCATAGTTCCGGTAACCATCGTCCACCGTCACAGCCAACGTATGCGCCGCCAGAGCTTTGCCGCTCTGGAGGGAATTCACCAAGTAAGGCAGAGACACGGGCTCGAAATTTTTAACTATGTACGTCGCCAGAGCTGCGACGTTCGCTTCGTTTGCGGCAGAAAACGAATGAAACGCCAGGATGCTAAGCTTATGCCGGTTTAACTGCCGCAGGGCATGTAGACCGCCCATCTGGTGCAGAGCTGCTCTCGCTGCGGTCTTCCAGCTCATTTTGAAGTATCCGCCGCCTCTTCTCGCGCAGCGTGGAACTCTTGGGAAAATGCGACTTGCTTGTCGAGATCATACGAGATGACCACCCAATCGTGCCAGCCGTATTTATTGGCCCAGTAGCTTCGACCTTCGGGTCCTGGATCATTAAAGTAAAAAACGTTGGCCGATTTCCAAGCAGGGGTATTTAAATTGAAATTCGCGTTCAGGTAGAAATTGTCGTAGGTACTCTTGAGAAAGACCGCGCAGTGACAGTCCCGCCTCGCCTCAGCCAATTTAAGAACCTCGCGATACGGCTTTCCAACCTTGGCGATTTCGTTTGCCCCGACCACCGTCATGCCAATTTGAACGAAGGCAAGCGCAACCGCCACCTGAATTATGGCGCGTTTTGGCACTTGCCATTTTGTTAGCAACGCTTGCACCCCGGCCGCAGCCAAAATCACCACCGCAAAGTATCCATCGTAGTAATAGCGCTCACCCACTATAGGAGACGCATTGAAGACCCAGGCGAAGTGAGCTAGAAAAATCGCCACGAAAATCCCCGCAAGAGTCTTTGCCACCAATGAGCGTCTATTGATCCAGTAGCCATAGCCCGCGAGTACAAAGACAAACGGGAACGTATACAAAAGTGTGGACTGGATTGAGGTTCTGCGCAGCAGCAAAACGTTTTGGATCAAATCGTGTATGCCCGGACGCTTTATCTCATTCGGATTATAAAGTGCATAGGGGGACAGAAGCGCGTGTCCAGTGTAGAACTGATTGTAGAGAAGTACCGAAGCGATGGTGATGACTCCCGCTACGACCGAAAGCGGCAGCAGGCGGAAAAGCATTGCTCGATCGCGAAAATAATGCGCGAAAAGCCCGATCACCAGCACCACCGTAACGATGAACGCGGTAAACACCCGCACATGATAACTGGCCAATAGCGTTACGAACATCAGAACGAATTGAGAAAAGCTGTTGGTCCGAATGCCTCGCAAGTAAAACATGGTGGCGACCGCAATGAGAACCGCACACAGCGCGTGCGACATTCTGCCAGTTGAGCAACCAAGTACGTAAGGTGAGAGCACCGCTATCAAAACGTAGGGAAAAACCAGGCTTTCATCGAAAGCCTCGCGCGTAATGGCCGCCGATACGATGAGCAAAAGCGCACCAAGTATCGGTGTAGCGGCCCAACCCAGGTTGAAGCGCTCGCCGATGGCCAACACGAGGGGCCAGCCAACTGCATACTTGGAAAACCAGCCACCGGAACTGGATAGGATCAGGTGCTTGTAGGCAATCGGCACCGGTGTTTGTGAGGGAATAGCAGCCGAGCCAGGAGGCGCAAGGCCTCGCGTGTGGAACGTCGAAAAAACCTCGGCTTGAAATTTGTACGACGTCTCATCGCCAAAAGTTACACCCTGCCCAATGAAGTAGCCAAAGCCTAGACAAGCGGTGAAAAAGAGACCAATCGCGAGCCATGTAAATTTCGGCTTGATGTTCCACGGAGCGGGTGCCTCGCGACTCCCAGAGCGTAAAACGAACCAGATTGCGGGCAGTAACAACACGATTTGCAGCCCAATTCCGTACAACTCAAAGTGCTGAATCCAGTGGCTGACCAGGAACGCATTCGCAGCCAGGTAGACGAAGCTGGCGACGAACAAGAGCGGAACTTTGTACTGATCAATGCGCATGGTCTACTGAGCTTGAATATCGGGTCCAAGAGAAGAACGCTGGAGATCGGATTTGATCGCGTTCATCAAGCGGTCGCCTGCGGAACAGGTTGCTTTGCGTGGGTGAACAGTGTGCGGCGTAAGCGCGAAAAAGGCTGCTCCAAAACGTAATAGCTGAAACAGGAACACAGCAGGGTAGCCGCCAGATTCTGCGGAAACTGACGGATCCAAAAAGGATGATCCGGGTAGTGCTTCAGAAAGAGCTGGTTCCAAATATAAAGGCTATAGGACAGAGTCCCGATCCATGCCACTGGGCCAAAATTCAGAATTTTACCCGCTAAGCCAGAGGGTTTATCGATAACGTAAGACATCAGCAGCGCCACACAAATACATTCAATTCCAAGTGAAAACGTCAGCAAAATCTTCGGAATTGGCGCCACCAGCTCGAAAGCTAGAAGTGCCGTTAGAGCAAGCGCCGTGAAAGGGTTCTGTAGAATCGGTTTCCGCAGGCGCGCTAGCCACGTCTTGTCGAACCTTACCAGTGCCAGGAGACAGCCCATGATCAGCGGGTCGCTCCGCATGTCCAGACGCCCATAGTTGACCTTCTCTGCTCCGCCAGCCCAAAGGTGATTTTGGTGCCGCCAGATGGGCCCAATCACCATGAGCGCCACTAAAAGCCACAAACGGATCTTGTTATTTCTAATCACGATCAACAGGAACGGCCAAATCAGATAAAACTGCTCTTCAATCGAAAGCGTCCAGTAGTGTCCTGTTTCGATCGACATTCCTGGTATGAGGTTGCGGAAAAATAGGGCCGAAGCCAAGAAATCCAACTTCGACATCTCAGCCACGCCGACAGCGGTTAGGCCCGCAACGACTAGCAAATAGAAGAGCGCTGGCGGCAAAATTCGTAGTGCTCTTCGGCCATAGAATGCCGAGAGGCTAAACCTACCGTATTTCGCTTCTTCAACTAGCAGTAACCAAGTGATCAAAAAACCAGAGATAACAAAGAAGATTTGGACGCCAAAGAAGCCGTTATCGGCAATCGCGCGAACAACCTTCGACCAGCTAAAACTGAGGGTTTGCCCCAGATGGTACAGGATAACTAGGCCTATAGAGAGGGCACGGAGGCCATCTAAGCTCGCGATCCTTTTTTCCGCCATCTCAGGTTTAATCGGCATCTCGTTTACTATCTTTATGCTGCGGAATTCCCATTGGGCCAGCGGCGCTGCGTCACTTTGAAACAGGCGGATCGAATTCCATGACGTTCGCGCCATCGAACTCAGTCGCCTGGGTTTGCCACTCAGAGCCAAGCCGCCCTTTTAGATAGTAAACTAGCGAGTCTGCCGATGATAGCCCTCCGTGAAATACCAGGAAAAAGCGCCTCGGTGATGGCGTTTGCGTCTTGGCGAGGAAGCTATCCAACTGGGTAATTTGGCTTTCTTGAAAAGTGCGCGCGAGCGGAATGATCTGAGAAGTGGAGGGATAAAACGTCAACTGTGCGAACACTGGATTGTCGTAGACAGGATAAAGCGGCATGAAGTCAGATTCAACGAACATGCTGCGAAATAGGACGGGCGCATGGTCAGCCGCGGTTTGTTTATCCATGAACGCGATGGCTTCACCCCAGTCTCCCAATGTGTTCGCGTGAGCTAGCTTTGTGGGATGCCGCAACGCAATTAACATCAGCAGGATCAGCGCTGCAAGGAATATGGGCTTCAAAAGGCGAATTTCCAACCCGTTCAAAAGGATTGCGAGGCACATGGCAAAACCCGGTGAAAACGAAAGAAGGTAGCGCGGAACGAATACTTGAACTGACGCGATCCGGCAAAACGCGAATAAAACCGTGACCGGCACTAGCGCCCAGAGGAGCGGTAGCCAACGGTAAAGATTGTTTGCTGGATTGCCGATGTCCCAGAGAGTCAGCTTCACCGGCCGCCCCGCTAACATCACCATAATTCCAGCCGTAAACAAGCCAATGAGGCAGATCTCCGGAAAGTAGGTAACCAGAAAATCGGTCAATTCCGGCTGTGTTGCAAAAGCGTGCGCCTTCGCGTTTGCTGCCGCTGCTCGATACTGCTGGACGAGCGGTGCGGCCACTAGCGCGGCAGTAATGAAGGCGCCCCCGATGCAGGACCAGCTCAAGGGTTTCCCTAGGTAAACGCCAGCCAGAAAATATAGGAAATGGAGCCCCAAAATCGCGCCAAACAGCATATGGAAGTGCGGAATGAGTCCCGCCGAAACACCGTAAACTATGCTGAGGGCAAAACTGGGGCGATCTAACAGGCGAACCAACAGATCCGTCGATAACACCGTTATGAATAGCGCGAGCCCATATGGGCTGGCATCATCGGCCGCAAATTGCACGTGCTCTAGCGAGATGAAGACCGCCAAAGTGATCCAGGCTGTTTCGCGATCAAAGATCCGCTTGGTGAGACGGAATAGTACCAGGCTTGCGCCCGCGACCCCCAATAGCGAAGGCAAGCGGTAGGCCCAAGGTTGCGTGGCGCTCATAGACTTGATCGCCCATACGAGGTAACCATACAGGACCGAATGTGGCCAAATCGTGCAACGCTTCACGATGTCGTCGAGCCCGCCATTAGCGGTCCAGTAAGAAATATTTTCATCGAGCCAGAAATGCGAGTTCAATTGCGCAACCAGGAAAAGAAAAACCATTAGAATCAATAGCTTGGCAAGGGTCGCAGTGCTCGTCGATTTGTCTTTAGATCGGCCTGAATCAGTAGTGGACTCGATTGCCGGATTGATATCGTACGACGTCCGTTCTGAAAAACCGCTCATCGCTTTATCTTAGAAGGTTGAGCCACGTTGCGACCTGTTTTTTTCGATTCGATGTGCCGATATTCACTCGTAAGTGAAATTCGTTTGTTAGTGTTAAGGATATTTCTGTGATGAGGTGTTATCTTGCTAGGCAGTGAAAGCGCGTGTTGGATCTGCGGAGGACCAGATCTCGCGCCAGTCAAGAGTTCCAATTTTGGTTCGAAGCTGACCAGTGGAGACTTCGCCATTACGGATAGCCGTTACGGAGTGACCGCAGACATTTTCCGTTGTGGCAAGTGTCACTTCTTGCAGTGTTCGAATCACCGCGATGTTCTCGGATATTACGAGGAACTTGCGGACACATCTTATGAAGAAGGCCGGGCACAACGGTCCTTACAGCAACGAAAGTTGTTAGAGGTGATTTCTCCCAATGGTCAGAACCGCCGGTTGCTCGATATTGGCGCGGGCAGCGGTATGTTGGTTGAACAGGCTCTGAAGCTTGGCTATAGAGCGGAAGGAGTGGAACCTTCCGGTTGGCTTCAGCAATGTGCGCAAAAGCTTGGTTTGCAAGTACATCGAGGGATATTTCCTAATCCAGCGACCCCGGGACCCTATGAAATCGTCACATTGGTCGATGTAATCGAACATGTGCCCAATCCAGTTGAACTTCTTGAGGAAATTGGGAAGATTTTGACGGAGGATGGCGTGGTTCTCATCGTGACGCCGGACGCCGGTTCATTGATAGCACGGATGCTGGGGTGGCGTTGGTGGCACTATCGACTGGCACATATCGGCTACTTCAACCGGAATAATTTGACGATGGCAATTAAGAACGCCGGCCTCGAACCAGTGCGTTGGGGCCGTCCCTCCTGGTATTTTCAAGCGGATTATCTTGTCGATAGAGTCCTTACCTACCTCCCTCAGTTTCTTCGCTGGAAGCAGCCGGACTGGCTTAAGAAATTTACCATTCCGCTCAATTTGGGCGATTCATTTTTTGTTTTGTGCAAGCCTCAGAAATCTGCATGATGGTTGCCGATCAGAGCCGGACACGCATTCGGGCGGTTGTCATGGATGTGGACGGCACGCTTTACAGCCAGTCTTTGGTGAGGCGTTCGATGGCCTTGCGGTTGTTGAAATTCACTGCCTTTCACCCGCGTGAAGGCTGGCGAGCGTTGCGCGCCATTAAGGCATACCGCGATGCGCAGGAACAGATCCGAACCTTGACTGGAAGCAATATAGCGTCCCACCAAATTGATATTGCGGCCTCACGAGTGGGCGAATCAAGGGAGCAAATGAAGAACGTGGTCCTCCGCTGGATGGAAAACGAACCGCTCGACGCTGTGGGCAGAGCCAGATTCCCCGGGGTAGTGGAATTTTGCGAGTGGGCGCAATCGTCTGGAATCTCGCTGGCGGTTTTGTCCGATTATCCTGCACACTCCAAATTGAAGGCGATGAATCTAACCAGCTATATTCCGGTGGTAGTGAGCGCCCAAGATCCTGATGTCGACTGCTTCAAACCCAATCCTAATGGACTCCTGAAGGCCATACGCCAAATCGGGGTGTCAGCGGATGAGGCGATTTATGTTGGAGATCGCCCCGAGGTGGATCTGGAGGCTGCGGCCGCGGCCGGCGTGCGCGGGGTCCTAGTCGGAACTGACCATCGACGCCCGACGGAGGCGCCGTCAATGCCGAGTTGGGCAGCTTTAAAGGCTTGGGTTGCAGACCGGGTAGAGAAATAATTTTGGGGAATCAGATTGCCGCTTGATATGCAAACCACCGCTCAGAAATTCTCGATCAAGCCATATCTTTCCATTGCGCGCTTCGATCACTGGGTAAAGAACGTGTTCGTCCTACCTGGAATTCTGATCGGTATCGCCGCCGGCGGAAGGATTGACTCTGGCTTGCTGTTCCGCATCGTCATCGGGCTTTTGGCGGTCGGAATGATCGCGTCCAGCAACTACATCATTAACGAAATCATGGATGAGCCGTTTGATCGGCATCATCCGACCAAACGAAATCGCCCGATTCCGTCGGGCTTGGTTTCACTTCCAGTCGCTTATTGCCAATGGATTGTTTTTATGGCGATCGGCATGGGGTTGTCGTTCTTGATTTCTGCGCCATTCGCCGCCACCATGGCCGTGCTTTGGATTATGGGCGTTGCCTACAATATTCCGCCGCTGCGCACTAAAGACGTTCCTTATCTCGACGTCACCAGTGAATCCATAAACAATCCGCTCCGCATGTTGGCAGGCTGGTATATAACGTTGACGCCGAGCATGCCGCCCGGTTCTCTCTTAGTTTGCTACTGGATGATCGGCGCTTACTTTATGGGGATTAAGCGGTTCGCCGAATACCGTGAAATCGCGAATGCTGCCGTTGCGGCGGCTTATCGGCGTTCGTTTGCGTACTACACGGAAGCGAGCCTGCTGGTCTCGATCATGTTTTATGCTTCCCTAGCGATGCTAACGTTTGGCGCGTTTCTAGTCCGCTATAGGATGGAATTAGTTTTGGCGTTCCCTTTGGTCGCCTTCGTCATGGCAATTTACTTGAAGCTGGCCTATGAGCCTAATAGCGCGGTCCAGAACCCCGAATATCTATATAAGGAAAATCGGCTCATTTTGCCAGTGGCACTCTGCTCCTTGACGCTCGTGTTCCTATTATTTGTAAATGTTCCCGCTGTATACGAGATTTTTTCCATACGCTTCTCTCCGCTACGGTCTACTGGATTTGCGCTACCTCACTAACCCCGTGGGTGGCTGCGCGAAATGGGCGCTAAGCGCCTTATTCATACTGTGGCGAGGCATCCCAGTAGGATTGCCAGGCGCCGGTCACAGGTTTTTGAAAAACTTTATTTCCCATCTTTTCAATCATTTGAGTTGTTTTATTCGGGTTACGAAGAACGCCCTTGCGCCAGACTTTGGTTGTAAAGAGCGGTACAACCCGGGAGTCTGGGTATCCGCACACACATCTTCAAAGCAAGGAATTTTATTGTGAGACCCAGTCCTTTCATACTTGTCCTCGGTTTAATTTTCGCGGGCCAGGTCATGGCCATCACGTGCACGCCGATTAACGTGCCAGCCGTTATAGTGCAGGGAAAAACGTTCGCTCCCGCCATCGTGAACGGCATTGACTCTGTTTCGTACTCTATGGTCCGTTTTCAGTGGACCTCCGACGCTTCTACTAACCCGGTGAATGCTCAGCGGATCGTTTATGCCACTGCTGCGCAATGGGCAGCGAATCCGGGCGTTTATCCGAGTGTTTTTCCTTCCGGTGGAACCGCCGTCAATAGTAATGCGACGATCCAGGGGAATACTATATCCAACCTCCAGCCGAACACTCTGTATCACATTGCTGGCCAGTCCAGCGGCGACGGCGGTAGCACGTGGTGCCCCGCCGTGGACGAAACGTTCACCACATTGCCCTTTACTGGCGTTGCCAAACCAACCCCGCCGACTACGTTCGATTTGACGGAGCCCACCGTCACGGGGACAGACTACACCGTTGGTGTGGCGCCGTGTACGAATCTACAAACTTGTCTAAACCTAGCAAAGCCGGGCGATGGCATCGGCATCCCGCCAGGTAGTCCGGTGGTAATTACCAACACGCTTTCAACGCCTCTTCTCTCAACCGCCATACCGGTGACTGTTAACCAGGCGCAAAGTAAATTTACGGCTTCCTCATCCAGCGGAGTGACGAATGGAATGCAGATCCACCTCGGAGGCCCCTATTATGTTCCAAGCCCAATTGAGTCCGGCGTGACTTACTCGGTGGTGAATGCTTCAACCAGTGGAAGTAACACTACATTTCAGGTTTCGCTCGATGGCACAAATCCAGTCACTCTGGCCGATAGCGGGATTGGAAATGAGTACGTGATTCCGTGGCCCATCACCCAAAACTACGTGATCATCCATTCCACAGCTCCTTCTTCTTCGCTGCCCCCTGCAGGTGTGAGGCTGGACCCGGTGGCCTACGGCTCTTCTCTGGGTGTCATTGAGCTTTCGAATGTTCATTTCGGCACGATTTTGCAACTCAACCAGCTGGCCGCGTACTACTGGTTCAAGAATATTGAGTTCACCATGGCGCCAAATGCACCGGCTACCGAGACCGATCCGATTCCATACGGTGAATTTTTTCAAACCACACCGCAAACCGACCACATCGTTTTCGATCAATGCTACTTCCATGCGCCCCCTGCGCCGGATCGAATGACACAGGCGGGACAATTGGCCGGCACAAATCAAGCTGTCATCAATTCCTATTTCGACAACATCGACTATTGGCAAATTTACAATCAGCTTCCTCCCTCAACCGGCAATGGCACCATGACGATCACTGTGCAGCCGGGCGTAATCACTTGGCCGGGACCGGGCAACACAAAACAGACGTGCACGATCTCAACTCCGCAAAGCCTCACCGTAAACTCAGGGACAAGCGGGGAAGGATTCTACTTGTACTTCACAATTAATCCCTGTGTTCTAACCGCCAACGTTCAAACCGGACTGAGCGTGACTGCACCTGGATTTAACGTGGTGAATTCGGCAACTCCGGCTTATCCGGTAGACAGTTCAGGAAGCCGCACAGTCTTACCCATCGGAAGCGGAACATTTTACGGAACGTACATTGGCTATGCAGACACGGGAATTCTTGGAGTGTTCTCGCAATACCTTACCGAGGGAACACTCGGCTTGCAAATTACCCAAGGTCCTGGCCCGTTCATGTTTCTGAACAACTACTATGCGTCTTCACACATTGTGGGTATTTTCCAGGACGATGGAAATGTGGGCGTAGGATGTCCAGCCGTGACCGCCTGCAATATGGTGTCTAACGCCACGAATCTCACCGTGCAGCGAAATACCATTACTTACGACCCTGCCTACATTTTTTCCTCTCCCAAATGGAATGGTTCCTGGTGGGCAGGAAGAAATGGGCCCGAACAAAAGTGGGGCCGGTATATTCGCTACGACGGCAACGTTATAGGTCCGATTTATTCCGGGCTGGCGTCCGGATGGTGCTACGTCGTGTTTACCTACGCGTCGCATGCTCCCCTGACCCAAGTGAATTACGAAGATTCGAGTGATCAGGAGTTCAGTAACAATACCTGTATTCAGACGGCTAGCCAAGTAGCGATTGGTGGCGGATCGTCCGGTATCATTCCCGGCTTTCCGCAGGAACGGAACTGGATTCACAACAATCTGTTCTTGCTCGACAATGGCTACAATCTCAACCCCATGCCCACAACCGAAGGCAACATTAATTTGGGCCGCGGGATTTGGTTGAGTGATACCGAGTCGACAACCATCGAACACAATACTGTGTACGGCCAGGGCGGCGGAGACGATCCTAGTGTCGTCTTGGCATTCGCCCCGAGTGCCGGTCTAAAGATCGTGAACAATATTTTCAGCTATGCGACGGATGGCCCCGGTCATTCCGGGCTCGCTTACTGGAACTATGGCTCCGCAGGACCTAGTCCGGGCCCGAGTGCCAACGAGGGAAGTGCGGTGCTTTCGTGGCTGAATGACGTCACCTGGATGAACAACGTAATGTTGGGCACTTGGTCGAACAGTAATCCGTCGAGCTATTCGGAACTCACCTCGAGCCAAATTTCTGCCGCTGCAGCCCTTTATCCGGGCGCTCCGCAGACAATCTTTCCTGCTGGATCTGGTCTAGCCAATCGGAAATCCTATTTAAGTTGGATCGATCCGGACGGCCTGAAAGATCCGGTAAACGGTTATCGAAATTTCCGTCTGAAGCCCGGTAATCCGCTGTCGCCCTATATCAGTGGCGGATCGACTCCGGCCAGCGATGGCTTGGATATCGGCGCAAATATTGATACGCTCGAAGCCGCCCAAGGGAAAGTGTCGAACGTGAGAGTTCCGGTGATTGGAACAACCACTGCTACCGTCGAGTTTCTGGCGCCGGACACCTTTGGCTGCTCCGTCGATTGGACGACCAACGCTTGGTCGACCTTTACTCGGGTCGCCAATAGCGGTGGCACGCGCACTCAGTCGGTCTCTTTGTCTTCGCTACCAGTGAATACCAAGGTGACTTATCGGGTGAACTGTGCTGTGATGCAGCCAACGGGCTCGTTCACCACTCAATAGTCAATCTAGGGCCCACTCGTCCTGCTTGGGTGGATGACGCTATAAAAAAGGGGAGTCTTTTGGGCCAACCAGAGAAACCGGTTGGCCTAGGGACTAAACTGCATACTCCGCTATTCCTTGTCGATAAACTGTGTAGGATACTTTAAGTTCGGAGTATCGTATCTCAGCATGAAATCCACCACTCCAATCCAGTCGCGAACCGACCAGTTTGTTGCGCCAGCCACTCCAATTCTGAATACGACGCCTGTTTTTATTCCAAGCGCGTTTTGGAGCTTGGGCTTCGTCTGTTGGCTGGCTGGTATTTTCATTCTTTACAGCCGTGTCTTCGACATGGTGTTGACAGGGTTTAGCATCCCTCGTATTGTTTTGTCCCTCATGGTGTTGTTCTTTCTGCTGAGTGGAAGGCCGCTTTTATTCATGCGGACAACGGCAGGGAGGTTGGCGGTTGCTCTCTTCTTCTGGGTTTCATTTACGATGATTTTCAGCGTCTGGAAGAGCGGTAGCTTGCCGCCTTATTACCAGCTAGTGCAGAGCATGGTTTTTTTCGCGATTGCCGCCTCATTGCCCGCGACGATTAGCAATGTACGAATGAGTATGAACGCCTTGGCGTTTAGCGGGTTAGTCGCTGCCTTGATGAGCATTCCATGGGGTGCAGATGTTTTGGGACGATTGGCCCTGATGAATGGCAGCTATCACGATCCAAATTATTATGCAATGTCACTCGTAGCCGTCATCCCATTTTTTCTGGGATTGGCCGCCTCGGTGGAGTCGTATTTCGTAAAGATCTTAGCGTGGACCAGCATTCTACCTATCCTCTACGTCCTTTCCAAGACGGGATCGCGCGGCGCCATGGTCGGTTTTCTTGGCATGCTGACTTTAATTATGATCGTCTCCCCGCTTAAGACCAAAGTGATGACGGCGGTCTTATCGATAGTGGGATTGGTGGTAATGATTGCAGTCGTGCCGGACTACATTCGTACGCGTTACATGACGTTCTTCGAACTTAATTCGCAGGCCGAACGGCAAATTGAGATGCCGAGCGGCGATGTATCGGATATGGGCCGCTTGCGAGCGGACATCGGCTCCTCAGAAGATCGCAAATATCTTCTTCTGAAGAGCATTGAGTTGGC
>Ga0182012_10004016_pt1 | contig 15508 bp, 15 predicted proteins | sample 612S2SmetaG_FD_120486 | JGI IMG/M metagenome (GOLD analysis project Ga0182012, IMG submission 120486) | Permafrost microbial communities from Stordalen Mire, Sweden - 612S2S metaG | ecosystem: Environmental > Terrestrial > Soil > Wetlands > Permafrost | place: Sweden: Stordalen | collected...
CGATTTGCTGAGAGCTGCTGGCTTCCACCCCTGACTCGGTTCACAAACGGTCGTCGCACGGGACCCGACCACTGCTTTGGACCTCGGCCGTTAAAAGGCTACCGGAGAAGGCGAACAGGCGGCTCGGGGTAACCTTGCTCGCCGGTATTCATTTCGTAGGTGAGCGTCGGCAAGTCGGGAGGAGTGCGAGAGCGGCCGAATCGGCACGATTGGAAATCGTGTGAAGGGAAACCTTCCGTGGGTTCAAATCCCACCTCCTCCGCCAACCATGGGGTCTGCACCAAAGTAGGCCCCATCCGTTGATAAGGCCCCACGAGTCCCCTTCAAATGTCGATTAGTGGGTTCACGGCAACTCGTGCACTCGACGTCACGTCGAAATCACCAAGTTCGACCGACCGGTGCGGCGCCACGATTGCTTGTGCTGTTGATCAATCTCAAAGTCAGACTTGCTACGAGCGATCAGGCTCAGGAGAACCACAGGAATTCCTTAGCGTGCAATTAGTCGTTCGCTATCAACGACTTAAGGGACCCGGCACAGAATCGGGGTATGAAAAGAAAGAACCTCACCTCGTGGATATTCACCATGTTGATCTCGCTCGGCACGTTCGCCGGTGTCCTCACCGCCATGGGCACGCTCGGCGTGCCGACGGCGAGCACGGTGGCCGCCAGCGCCCAATCGACGGTCGCACCTGTCACATCAATCCCGTCTTCCTCGTCGCCTGCGTCGCACACTTCGCTCGCGTCGAAGACTCCGGTTTCGCTCGCGTCCCTACCGGCCGGCGGCCGTGACGACTCGTCGTTCGCGAGGGGCTCATCCTCCTCTCGCTCGACCTTCACCTCCGGTTCGGACAACTGACGATGCCGACTTCGATGAAGCTCGCGAAGCGACCGTCGCTCCCGGGTCCCGCGACGGAGCTGCCCGCGGGTTCGCAGCGCGGTTCGGGACCGGCGCCAATGCCTCGCGTCGCCGACTGGTTCGCCTGGTTGGGCGGCCTCGGCCTCGGGGCTAGCGCCGCGTTCGCGCTCTCGCAAGATTCATTGCACTCGGTGACCTCGATGGCCGGCTTCCTCGACGCCATCGGACGACTGAGCGGCATGGTGGGCACCTACTTGCTGCTCGCGATGTTGTTGTTGATGGCGCGCATCCCTTGGCTCGAACGCACAGTCGGTCAGGACCGGCTCACTCGTTGGCACCGACGCATCGGTGCGTGGCCGGTCGCGCTCATCACGTTGCACGTGGTCACACTGCTCTTCGGCTACGCCGCCGTGGCCAAGACGAACATCGTGAATCAGGCTGTCACGTTCATTCAGCACTACCCCGACATGCTGATGGCCTTCGTCGGCTTCGGGTTGTTGCTCCTCGCAACGACGTTCTCCATCCCTCAGATCCGACGCCGGCTCCGCTACGAAACGTGGTGGACCATCCACCTCGCGTTCTACTTCGCGGTCGCGCTCAGTTTCGCTCACCAGGTCCGTACAGGCGTCATCTTTCTGGGCCACCCAATGAGCGTCGCGGTGTGGACGAGGATCTTCGCCGCTGTGGCGAGCGTGTTGGTTCTCTCGCGCATCGTGCGTCCGATTGTGGCGAATCTGCGCTTCCGTTTGCGCGTGACCTCGGTCGAAGAGGTCTCACCGGGTGTGTTCGCCATCGTGATGCACGGCCGCCACCTCGAGCGTCTGAACGTCTCTGGGGGACAATACTTCCAGTGGCGCTTTCTGGCCCCGGGGCTGCTGATCCACAGTCACCCCTACTCGCTCTCGTCACTGCCCAACCCGCCGTATCTTCGAATGACGGTGAAGTCCTTGGGCGACCAGTCCTCCGCGCTCGCGCACCTTCGCCCCGGCACGCGCGTCTTCATCGAAGGTCCCTACGGCGTTTTCACCCGTCACCAGATCACCGCGCCGACCGTCACGCTCATCGGCGCCGGCGTGGGTGTGACACCACTGCGGGCCCTGCTTGAGGATCTCCCCGACGACATCGCGGTGACGGTGTTGCTGCGAGCGTCGACCGTTGAGGACTTGGTGCACGCCGACGAAGTCCGCGCGCTCGTCGAGCGACGACAGGGCACCTTCCACACCATCCTCGGGCCCCGGCAACGAACGCGGCTCGATCGCACCACTTTGAACAAACTGGCCCCGCACGTCCGTGACAGTGACGTCTACGTCTGTGGGCCCGCGGGTTTCACCGATGACGTCGCGCACGCCGCGGCCAGTTTGGGAGTACCCACCACACGAATCCACCTAGAGGAGTTTTCATTCTGATGACTACACGACGCGCCCCCATGGTCGTACTCGGCACCATCGTTGGCCTCGTCGCGATCGGTAGCTTCCGCGCGAGCCCGGCGGCACTCTCCCTGACGACGACTCCCGCCCCGGCGGCGGTCACCGCGACATCGCGCACCGCATCTACTCCCACCAATCATTCGACGACGACCCCGTCGGCGGCGGCCAAGTCCAGCACGACTGCCGCCCCGTCCGCGGCGCGTAGCCAGACCGGCTCGACGGTCAACTACAACTACGGCACGCTCGCGGTCTCGGTCACCGTCCAGGGCAAGACCATCACCAACATCTCGGTGCCAACACTCAACGACGGTGGAAATCCGTACTCACAGAGCCTCGACTCGATGTCGATCCCCATATTGACGAAGGAGGCCATGGCCGCCCAGAGTGCGAATATCCAGAGCGTCTCGGGTGCGAGCTACACCAGTGCTGGTTTCATCCAGTCATTACAAAGTGCGTTGACGTCACTGGGGATGTGAGACGACCACCCCGAACCTCAACTCATTCGTCGGCACGCTCCCAAAGTCGACCGTCTGGTCAAGCCTGATTCCATGTCGAGCGCACGTATCGCTCAAGTCCGTCGAGAATGAGATCAAGCCCGAACTCGAACTCGCCTTCCTCTGCGACCTCTGATGACTTCATGTGCACTCCGGCGTGCTCCATGAGGTAGGGGAACACGTCGGGGTCGAGTTGGCGCATCAGGGTGTCGACGAAGTCCGGGGGGGCGTCCTCGGGGAGGGCGTGACCGAGTTGCCAGATGGTGAAACCCAGTATGTGACTATCGAGTGCGTGGTAGCCCCTCGAAGCGGCCTCGGGCGTGAACCCTGCCTTGCGCAGCCTCGCGAGAATTGACTCGATGTAGCCCATACGCACCGAGACCGCCGGCGCTGAAGGTGGGGAGAGGATGAGCTGGGTCGCCCAGGGGTGACGAAGCAGGGCCTCATGGGCTGACACCGCCGTCGCTCGCATGTCCGATCGCCAGTCCTGAGCGGTGGGCGCCAGATCGATCTCGGAGAGCACGAGCTCCACGATCCCGGTGAGGAGATCGTCCTTGTCCTCCACGTAGTTGTAGAGCGACATCGCCTCCACTCCCAAGGCTTGGCCGAGCGCGCGCATGGTCAGAGAGTCAAGCCCGGTGCTGTCCGCCATGTCGAGAGCGGCGCGCAAGACCCGTTCCCGGCTGAGCGGGGTCCTCGTTCGATGAGTTCGTGGCGTACGGGGCACGCTTGACATACTTACAGAGTATGGGTAAGTTTACGGTGTAAGTATACAGCGTAAGTGAACTCCGAGGATGGTGAAGGGAATACTGATGAAGGCAATCACCAGAACTACATATGGGTCAGCCGAGAGCCTCACTTTCGACGAGGTTCCGATGCCCGAGGTAATGGACAGCGACGTGCTCGTGAAGGTAGAGGCGAGTTCCGTCAATCCCCTCGACTGGCATTTCGTCCGTGGCGAGCCCTACTTGTTGCGAATGAACGCTGGCTTTCGGCGACCAAAGAACCCGGAGTTGGGCGTCGACGTCGCGGGCACCGTCACCGCAGTCGGCGCGAACGTCACGCGGTTCGAGATCGGCGACGACGTCTTCGGTCTCGCGAGGGGCGCGTTCGCCGAGTACGCCGCCGCGGACGAGAAGCGCCTCGCCTCCAAGCCCGACGCCTTGACGTTCGAGTCAGCGGCGTCCCTCCCGTGCGCCGGGATTACCGCCCTTATCGCGGTTCGAGACAAGGGAGGGGTCCGATCAGGAATGTCGGTGCTCGTCAACGGCGCGTCCGGGGGCGTCGGGTCCTACGCAGTTCAGATCGCGAAGTCACTCGGAGCCGAGGTGACCGGGGTGTGTAGCACGAGGAATGTTGAACTGGTGAAGTCAATCGGCGCCGACGAGGTCATCGACTACTCGCGTGATGACTTCGCTCGCCAGCGCCGGCGATATGACGTGGTCGTCGATACGATCGGGAACCGCTCGCTGCGCGACCTTCGTCGCGCACTGAAGCCGCGAGGGACGCTCGTCGTCGCGGGTGGAGGAAGCGGGAAGTGGTTCCGACCGATGGCGTTGTTGCTGAAAGCCGTCGTCGTTGGACCTTTCGTCCGCCAGCAACTTCGCTACTTCATGGCGGTGGTCACGACGGAGGACCTCGAGACGCTGTCCACGCTCGTGACGTCGGGCGACGTCGTTCCGCTCATCGATCGGACGTACTCGTTGAGTGAAACGCCAGCGGCACTGGGCTATCTCGAACAAGGTCACGCTCGAGGCAAGGTCATCATCACCGTGTGAAGTACTGGGCTGGCGGGCCACTCCGGTTAGCGACGACTTGGGATGGCGAGGAAGTGAGGGCCAGCTTCATATCGTCGTGTGGGAAAATGACTCCGTGCTCGGCGATCGACGGCAATACCACGGCGTACGGAACCGGCGCGAGAGGCTCCACGCGCTGCGCCTCCATCTCTCACTGTCACGTCGCGCGCAACTCGTCTCGCTATGCTTCCTCGTTGGCGTTGTGGCACTCATTCCCTGGACCGTCTTTCTCGCCCTCACGCTCCCTCCCAGATTCCACGCGCAACACTGGCGCCTTCTCTGGACCGGATTCGACGCGGCATTGATCGCAGTGCTCCTCCTCGCGGCGTGGGCGGCGTGGTACCGGCGCCAGATACTTGCCGCGATTTCCATGGTCGCCGGGACCCTGCTCTTCTGCGACGCGTGGTTCGACATGGTCACGTCCTTCGGCCACCGCGACGAATGGCTGACCATGCTCACGGGGTTCGGTGTTGAACTGCCGCTCGGGCTCTTCTTCTTCTGGCTGTATCGACGCATCGCGATGACCACCATGTCAGTGCTGCATCGCGACGCGGGCATCGATCCTCAAACGAGGAGGCTTCGTGATTACATGATCGTCCAGGTGGAGAGTGAGGTGCTCGACCTCGAGCCTGACGATCAAACCAATCCGTCGACGTAACACGGAGACGTCGCCAAGGCCTCCAGCTCCCGAGCGAATTCGACGACCTACAGGGTCTAACTCGAGATGCCTGACGCGAGTACTCCTACGAGCACTCCGTTCAGGTGCACTTCACCTTTCCAGACGGTGTCGTCGTGCAAATGGTCGTTGTAGTGATCGGCACGGTCGTCGGAGGAACATAGACGGTTGTCGGCGTCGCGAGTGTCGTTGGCGTCGTTGGCGTAACCGGGACGGTTGTCGGTGTGCTGACCGGCCTGATGGTCGTCGTGACCGCTCCGCCGGACCGTGGAACAGTCGAGGTTGGTGACGTCGAGTGCGGTGCCAATGTCGTGCTCGAATGATCGACGGGACGTCCGCTCGAAGGTGGTCGCGTGGTCGAGTGACCTGGCAACGTCGTCGTTGAATGGCCGGTTGCGTGTGACGACGTCCCTTTCGATCGTGCGGGCACCGAACGCAAAGGCACGTGAGGAGTCGTCGTCACCACGGTGGAGGCGGTCGAATTCGCGAGATTCGCGGCGCTGGCAAAATAGTGGACCCCGAAGGCCGATACGAGTCCCGAACCAATGAATATCGCCTGTGTCAGTTGGCGAACACGAGTGAAGCTCCTTCGGCGAAGTTGGAGTGAAGCGTCCGCCGGGTGTCCGATCGGGCCCTTCTTCGCGAAGAGGCGAGCCATCTAATCGCTCCCAGGCGGGTCATCGGATCCGCCGCCACTCCCACCGCCCCCGTCGCCGCGGTGCGGTCGCGTCGTTGTGGTGGTTGGCGGGATCGTTGACGTCGTCGTCGTTGACGTGGTGGTCGTTGAAGTAGTCGTTGACGTCGTACTGGTCGTGGTCGAGGGGACAGTCGTCGTTGCGACGTGGGTCGGACGTACGGGCGTTTGATGTATGGCCGTCTGAGGCTTCACTGGCGGCGTTGCCACCAACCTCGAGCGAGCAGGGCGCACGACATCGTGCGCAACTGAAGTCGTGGCACGATGACTGACGGCAATGGTCGTCACCGGGGGGCTCGCGACGGGCGTTGGGACACGTGCCAACTGGCCCGACGCAACCACGGCGAGCGCAAGGGCCAGCGTGACGACACCCGTGGTCATCCACGAAGCGAGGGCCCTAAGTCGTTGCATCGCCCCTCCTCATAGTGCGTCGACGGGAAGTGAAATTGGTCCTAGACCTTTTCATTCGAAAAGCAATTCATCGTCAAGATACTGACTCGGGCGCATAAATCACTCCCTAGGAATCAGAATTTAAAGAGTTCGTAACAAAACCAAATACAGAGGAACGAGCAGCCATCCGAAGAACATCGCCCACGGTCGATGGGCTTGTCCCTTCGAGATGGTCATCCCAGTATTCGACCACTCCGCACTTCGCGGTGCGACAGTCGGCTCCGGTTGTCGAACACCTCATGTCCGAGCGGTTGCACGTTCAACCAGACCGCGTGAGCGTTCGGGAGCGAAAGCCTCCCCGGGACGTGCAACGCGGGTTGAGATTCAGAGACCAAACGAGGGCGAAGCGAGCTGGGATTCAAGGTAGGCCCGCTCGGATTCGTTCGCGGTCAGTTCGATGGCTCGTCGTTGCTCGCGCCGGGCCTCCTCGAGACGGCCCACACGTCGAAGCAGGTCCGCTTTGATCGCCGGCAGATAGTGGTAACTGGCAAGTTCGCCCTGCGCGTCCAGCGCTTCGACCTCCTCGAGCGCGAACTCGGGACCCCTCACCATCGACACCGCGACGGCTCGATTGAGAGCAACGATTGGAGTTGGCCACGCCACCGTCAGTTCGTCGTAGAGACGGACGATGCTCGCCCAGTCAGTCTCTTCATACGAAGGCGCCTGCGCGTGCACCAACGCAATGGCCGCTTGGAGAACGTATTTCTCCGGTCGTCCAAAGCGCAGTCCTTCGTCAATCAGATCTCGCGCATCGCTGATCGCCTGCCCATCCCACTGCGTTCGATCCTGCTCATCCAAACGAATCGGTTGGCCGTCGGACCCGACCCGCGTCCCCTGTCGGGCAGTCGTCACGACGAGCAACGCCAGGAGTCCACGAATCTCTTGCTCGTCGGGCATGAGTTCGCGAAGCACATGGGTCATTCGAAGTGCCTCGTCCACCAACTCGGGTCGCGTCAAGGTCTCACCAGATTGAGCGGTGTGCCCCATCGTGAAGAGGAGATAAATGACACCCAGTACCGTAGAGAGCCGTTCGGGTAGTTGAGATTCGCGCGGCACCCGGAAGGGTATGCGCGCGATCGCTATCTTCTTCTTCGCTCGCGTCAGACGTGCCGCCATCGTCGTCTCCGTGACGACGAACACACGCGCGATGTCAGCCGTGGACATGCCCACCACGAGGCGCAAGGTCAGTGCCATCTGTGCCTCACGCGATAGTGCAGGGTGACAGCACATGAAGATGAGTCGTAGTCGCTCGTCCCCTATTTCATCGGCATCACTCCGTCTGTGCTCCACCTCGACCTCATCGTTCAACGTCGATTCCTCCGTGACCAACAACGGAACCTTGGACTGCAATCTCATGTCTCTGCGCAGGACGTCCACGGCGCGACGCTTGGCAACAGTTGTGAGCCACGCTGACGGGTTCGCGGGAATCCCATCGCGAGTCCAGACCACGAGTGCCGTCGCGTACGACTCCTGCACGCACTCCTCGGCCACATCCAGGTCGCGCACTATCAATGCCGTCGCGGCGAGGACGACGGCCCACTCGCTTTCGTGGACCTTTGCCAGCTCCCTCTCGACATCGCTCTGCACGACGTTGCGAGGGGCACCACGACGCAAATTCTCCATCCTCGATCAGTCGGCTCGCGCCGGGATCACCCAACTCTCGACCGGGCGCACCTCGATACCGCCGCCCTGGCGAAGTATCGGGTTGGTCCGCGCAATCTCGAGTGCCGCGTCGAGGTCGGCCGCTTCGATGATGCCGAATCCGAGGATGACTTCCTTCGCCTCAAGGAAGGGGCCGTCAGTCATCACGTCGCCTCGAAGCGACGTTGCGGTCGACGGGTGCTCCAGCGCGAAGGCGGCAATCATCGTCCCGTTTCTCTGGAGATCCTCCGAGTGTCGGTCGTGCGCCGCGCGGTCCTCTGGTGAGCCCTCTTCGTCGACGTCCTGGAGTGGTGCGTACAGCAAGAATGCATACTCAGCCATGATGATTCTCCTTCCGGGTGGCAGTTCCGCCCTTCACCACTACGTCGAACGACTTTGGCACATTCGACAGTGATCTTGACGGGGTCAGCCATTATTTCTCTCGCGCCCCCGAAGCGAGGAATTCAGCGCTGATGCGCCACGATTGGTTGCCAACTCAGCGCTTGGACGATCTGGGAGGACGCCGACCGGTGAGGACTCGGACATTGTGGCGCAACGCCCATCGGCGTAGGGACGAGGACGCCCACAAGTTGGCGAAACCGGTTGAAAAGGGGTTGAGCCAGCGGCGAAGTCGCCGCTCGACGCGGTGCATTTCTACGGGCCCTCGACGACACCACGGGCGACGCCAGTGATACTCGTCGTCGTAATTTTTCTGCAGACGGAGACGGGGCCCGCGCCGATGCGAAAGAAGAAGTCCGCCGGGTAACTGAAGCGCAAGGTGACGCCGATCATTTTCCTCAAGGCACATGACGATCTGGGATAGTACTTCGCCGCGTTCCCAACGCCGAGCGACGAGCTGGCGGCGCCGCCACCGGCGTCGAGCACCACGTCGCCGCCACGACTGGGGTCGAAGTACGCGGCGGCGGGCGGACCGACCGGCTTGTACGAAGCGCCAACCGGCTGGGTGAAGGGCGTGCCGTTGAGGTAGCAGTTCGACGTTCCCTCATTCACGAAGATGATCGTCGTGTACGCGATACCCGACACCATCACCGTGCGTCCCTGCGAGACCCTGAGGCCCGATGCGACCGTGCAAATCGACAGTCCTTGGAACCTTTGGGCTGGCGGTGCGTGTGCCGCTGCGCTCGCCTCCACAGAAGCGACCGGACTCGCCACCGCGATGAGGCAGAGCATCACGAGACCCACCATGAACGTTCGGAGGCTTGCTCGCACTACCGAGCCGGCGCGGATACGGACGTCGGCTCTCATTGCGACGATCCTCGACTCCCCTTCGCGAAGTACGTGATGAGTGGTCGCACACAGCCATTGACCGAGTGGTTCAGTCGCAACGTGTGCACCCTGGTGTCCCCATTCAACCTCACAGAGAGATTCTGGTACCGGATATCGAACACGATGTCGCGGTGGCCGTGAATTCAAGGAGGAATGATGCCTCGGCGCGACCAGATGCCACGGACACCACCGGTAGCGACCCGTTGGCGTTTCCCGGTGACCCACCTCCGATGGAGCGAATCGGAGCGTGCGCCAGGGCGATGGGCGCCGTCGAATCGGACCCGGAGAGCGTCACGTTCGCGTAACCCGAGAGCGTGCAGTAAACGCCACTTTCATTCACGACGCGAACGACGTAGGCCGAACGATGGTGTCGCTCAACTACCTGGGGACTGACCACGACCCTGATGTCACTCCCCGCGCACGCGTAGAACGAAGGTGCGATACCCACCACATCCACGATCTTGTGCACATCATCAACGGCGAAGGTCGAGCACGATGGCACGTTGGGCGTGCGATCTATCACCCTGACATTCCACGACCCGGCCAACGCGTTCTTCGCCAACAACTGATTGGCGTCGGCAGTTCCGACTTGAATGGAAACACACTGGCGACTCGCATTGAATGCCATGGCCGCAAGCGACAACCGGGCCACGCTGTCGACGATGACGTTGCCGGAGTACGGCGCGTACCCGAGTGAGTCGCAGAAGTCCTTCTTGTGGATCTTGGGAAATACTCTCAGCACGTCATCGTTCGAAACGCAAAGTTCCGGTGAGGTGAAGTTCGGCGGCGTACCACTGGTGATGGATGCGCGCAGAGCGCGTTGGCACGTTCTACCGGGCGTCGTCGTCAGGTTGACCACTTCAATCAGTTGCGCGCGCTTCACTGGTTGGGAGTAACAGGCCATCGTTGCCGAAAGTCGAATGGGTTCGGGCGATCGAAGTAACGACACTGCCGCCGCGGTTCCGCTGGCAATGAGAAGCAGGGCGAGCGGTACCGTGAAACCGCGGCGGAATCTGCGCCAACGACGGCCCGTCTTGACGGGGACGTTCGCGTGTATGCCTTCGTTGATCCTGCCCATGAGCGCGTCGAAGGCGAAGACGCTGTCGAGGCCGGCGTCATCCAGTCGAGCGGCGGGATCGATCGCCATGAAGGCGCGTTCAATATCTTCTTCGTTCACGATCCGCGCTCCTTCCTCTCTTGATCGAGGTGTGTCACGGAGGCCGACGAGGAGTCGAGTCGAGCACGGAGCGACTTGCGCGCCCGCGTAAGGCGCACACCCACGGCGTTCTCACTGCAACCAAGGGCCAGGGAGATCTCGCGGTATGACAGTTTCTCCCAGTACAACAGTTCGAGAATCTCTCGCTCGTGTGGCGACAGTTGGCCCAGCGCGATCAAGAGCCGCGCGACGTCCTCGGGCGACAGGGGCGACTCATGTTGCACCTCACGTTCCAGTGACAGTCGGCCTTGAAGTCGTAGTTGGCGAACCTCGCGACGACGAAGATTTGAGAGGACCCGTCCCGCTATGCCGTAGAGCCAGAAGAGTTCCTCTTCGCGCTTCGGTAGTTGCTCCCACTTTCGCCACGCAACAATGAACGTCTCGGCAACGAGATCTTCAGTTGCGGAGTTATCGGCGAGGCGGCGTAGTCCGTAGCGAAAGATGGCGTGACGATGCGCGGTGACCAATCGGGCGAATTCGGAGTCCTTAGTTGCCATCGCGCCACACGCAAGTCAATGTCCAACCATTCGTGAACCTTTCAAAGTTTGGATCGCATTCGATTTCGTTGGACGCAGGTGCCACGCCGCATTCGACGGCGACGCCAGTCTTACCCTTGTCGCCAAGGAATCACTCCGTGCCACGTCGACGTCACGAATTGTTGAAGATTTGGTTTGAGAGACCCGCTCGCTCTTTCTAAGGCATATGGAGCGAATTGGACGGCGCAACGCTCTTCAGGAGAGGATCTCTTGAGGAAAGCGCAATTTCGTGCGGTTAGGTTGGTGCTAAGGCCCGTTGAGGGTGACGGTCGCGAGACTCGCGAGTGCCTTGGCTGCGTTGCTCCGATTCTGAGCAATCGTAGAAGGAAGGCTCCGAATGGCCCGTATCGCATCTCTCGAGTCAGACTTCCGTGGTTTCTTTCAAATATCGAGCGACCTGATGCTGATTGCCGACTCGAACGCCATCGTCGCCGATCTGAACACCGCGTGGTTGACCTCGCTTGGATGGTCGCACGACGAACTGGTCGGCACGTCAATCTTCGATCTGATTCATCCCGACGACCTCGTGTCGACGATGCTTGGATACCACGTACTGGTGGACGGCGACAGAGAGACCGTGGAGGTCCAACAGACCCGCATCCGGTGCAAAGACGGCTCTTATCGTTGGACCGACTGGACCGTCGGCATGATGGGCGACTCTCTGTACGCCATTGGTCGAGACGTGACCGCTCGAAATGCATCACTCGCCAATCTCGCCGAGAGTCTCGAGACGACGCGTGCCATCTCCGACGCGGCGCTCGACTCGATCGTGGTCATTGACCGTGCACTCAACATCGTTGAAACCAATGCGTCGAGTGAAGAGATTCATGGCCACCCTTCGAGCGACCGTCTGAATCATCCTGTCCTTGATCTCGTCCATCCCGACGACCGTGAGAATGTCAAGCGCACGTTCCTGCGCACGTTCGAAGAGGGCGGCGTGGCAATCCTCAATTTTCGTCTACGCCACGCCGACGGTCACTACGTGGCCATGGAGGGGAGGGGCCGATCCCTTCGCAGTGACGATGGTGTGGCGACCAGATTGGTCTTCATCGCTCGCGACACCACGGAATCGGACGCCGCGAGGGCGGCTCTCACCGAGAGTCTCGAAGTGACCAGAGCTATCTTCGACGCAGCGGTCGACGGCATCGTGATGATCGACCGAAAGTTTCGGGTCGTGGAGTCGAACGCAGCGATCGCCAACATGCTCGGCATGGTTCCCGACAGGGAGGCGCGACAGGATGCGATGGCCGCCATCCACCCCGACGACGTGGCGGCCGTGGCTGACGCGGCGGAGCGGCTCTTCACCAGCGATGAGATCATCACAATTCGCTACCGGGCGCAACACACCGATGGTCATTGGGTGAAAATTGAGTCACGGGGTCGCGGGCTCTCTAACCCACTGGGGCCAACGACGATGGCGGTCTTCACCGCGCGCGATATTTCACAAACCGCTGAGAATGAAGAGGCGCTTGCGGCCAGCCTCGAGACAACGAGGGCCCTGTTCGACGCGGCGGCCGACGGTATCGTGATGATCAATCGAGAGTTCCAGGTCGTCGAATCAAACCTGGCGAGCGGGAGCCTGTTCGGGGCCACCGCCGGCGACCGATCCGGACAGGCATCGATGGACGTTATCCATCCCGACGACTTGGCGCTCGTCTTCGAGGCGGGCGAACGAATGTTCAATAGCGGCGAGGTCGTGACCGCTCGCTACCGTGTCTCGCGGCCGGACGGCGAAACGGCCGTGATCGAATCGAGGGGTCGCAGTCTGCACAACCCGCTCGGTCCTCCGCAGTTGGCGGTCTTCATCGCTCGCGACATGACCGAGTCAGTAAAGGCTGAGGAGGCCCTCGCGGCGAGCGTTGAGACCACTCGGGCGGTGTTGGCGGCGGCGCCGGACGCCATCATCATGATCGACGAAGACCTGAACATCCTCGACGCGAGTGCGTCGACACTACAGACGTTCGGCGTCACTCCCGCCGATCGACTGGGCGCGAGCTCGCTCGGCGTCGTCGTCGCCGAGGATAGGGAGCGGGTCGGCGCTGATCTTCGACGGTTCCTACAGGAGAAGCGAACGGAACCGTTCCGAATCCGATTCTGCGCGCAGCACAAGGACGGTCACACCCTCACCATCGAGGCTCGTGGAGTGGTGTTGTCCGACGAGAGCGGACGCACTCCTCGTGCGGTGATCGTCTCTCGCGACATCTCAGATGCCGTCACGGCCGAAGCGGCGTTGGCCGACAGCGTCGCCCTGACGTCCGCGATTCTCGAAGCGGCACCAGATTCGATCACGACCATCGACAATCGGCTTCGCGTGATCAACTCCAGTCCGGGGAGCGAGCGACTCTTTGGAATCTCGAGGGCCGATCGCAAGGGCGATGATGTACGTTTGATCGTCCACCCCGACGACCGGGACGAATACGTCGCCGCGTTGGAACGTCTCTTCCTTCTCGACGACGACGACACGATCACCATGCGCTTTCGAGCGCACCACGCCGATGGAACCTGGATGCGAATACAGACGCGTGCTCGACTGTTACCCAATGTCGATGGTCAGGTGCCCAAGGCCGTCATGGTCTCACGCGATGTCTCCGAAGAGTTCGCGGCACAAGAAGCGATGAAGGAGGCTAAGGAGGCGGCCGAGCTGTCCAACCTCGCCAAGAGTGAGTTCATGTCGCGGATGAGCCATGAACTCCGTACGCCCCTCAACTCCGTATTGGGCTTCTCACAGATCCTGCAGATGGAACTCGAGTCACCGGATCAGCAAGAACTCGTCGATCACATCTATAAGTCCGGACGTCACCTGCTCGGCCTCATCGATGAGGTCCTCGACATTTCGCGCGTCGAATCGGGAAACATCAGCGTCTCGCTTGAATCCGTGTCGGTCGAAGATGTCGTCGACGAGTGCGTTCGCCTCATGACGCCCCAAGCCAATGACGCCGGCATTTCGTTCATCGTACGTAACTGCCACGACACGCAAGTCCTCTCCGACGAACAGCGGCTCACCCAGGTACTCCTCAATCTCATGAGCAACGCGGTCAAGTTCAACTCCGTGCACGGCACCGTCACCATCGACTGCCAGCAGCATGACGGACGAGTCCGACTCGGCGTGACGGACACCGGCTCGGGTATCACCCCGGAGATGATGGACCGACTCTTCATCGCCTTCGAACGCCTCGATGCAGATTCGAAGGGAATTCAAGGAACCGGTCTCGGCCTCGCTCACTCCAAGTCGCTCATCGAAGCCATGGGTGGCTACGTTGGCGTTGAGAGTGTGCCCGGGGAGGGTTCGACCTTTTGGATTGACGTGCCAGCCACGAATGTGCCGCGTTCACTGGCGCCGCCACCGAGGGTGAGAGTCCCAACCAACAGTCCCGCGCTACGCGACACGACCATCCTCTATATCGAGGACAACGTTGCCAACATTCACTTGATTCAGCGGCTCTTGGCGAATCGAACGACCGTGCATTTGGTTACTTCCCTCCTGGGAGTGCAGGGCATCGAACTGGCGCAGCAACTCAAGCCGGCACTGATCTTGCTCGATGTCCACCTTCCGGACCTCCACGGCTTCGACGTACTGCGGCAGCTGCGAGACGACCCAAGGACGAAGGACATACCGGTCGTCGTGCTGTCGGCCGACGCGACCGACTGGCAGACCGGACGTTTCCTCGACGCCGGGGCGAACGACTACCTCACCAAACCTTTCGACCTGCGACGTCTGCTCGAAATGCTTGACGAATACCTCGGCGCCGTGCCTTCAGCTCTGACGCGTCACGAGACGCCGTCACCGACGTGACGGGTACGTGACGGACTCTGTTCTGAGAGGTATCGCCCGGTCACATTCCGTTTATTACGTCTACCTAGCATGAACGAATGCGCGAGCCCTCGACTGTTGACGATCTCTTCGCGCTCTATGAGGCCAAGGGTTCTCTGCACTACGGCGAAGGCGTCACCCAAAACGATCATGCACTGCAGTGCGCGGCCCTTGCGCGCGAGGACGGCGTAAAGAGCGCACTCATCGTCGCCGCGCTCTTCCACGACGTGGGCCACCTCGTACTTGACGTGCAAGGCAACGAGGGCTTCGATATGGGTCACGATGACGATCGCCACGAGGCACTCGGGGCTCGACTACTCGCACCACTCTTTGGTCCAACCGTCGCACAACCGGTCGCCCTCCACGTGATCGCAAAGCGTTGGCTGTGCAGCAAAGAGCTCCGGTACCACGAGAGGCTCTCCGGCGCGTCAAAGGAAACACTGATGGCGCAGGGCGGACTGCTGAGCGACGAGGAGTGTGAACGCTTCGAGGCGCACCCGGGATTCAATGACGCGATTGCGTTACGAACGTGGGACGACGCCGGGAAGGTTGAAGGACTTCACGTCGGAGAACTTCGCGACTGGGAATCAATCGTCAGGTCGCTGTCTGCGCCTCGGTAACGAG
>Ga0182012_10004017_pt1 | contig 15507 bp, 10 predicted proteins | sample 612S2SmetaG_FD_120486 | JGI IMG/M metagenome (GOLD analysis project Ga0182012, IMG submission 120486) | Permafrost microbial communities from Stordalen Mire, Sweden - 612S2S metaG | ecosystem: Environmental > Terrestrial > Soil > Wetlands > Permafrost | place: Sweden: Stordalen | collected...
CGACGAGCGTCACACCTGCCGTCACAACAAGCTACCTTCTCACCTGTACCGGCTCAGGCGGAACGGCGCAGGCCAGCGCAACCGTTACCGTCACGCCGGCGATTCCCATCCCCACGGTTACGCTAACGGCGTCACCCACAGCCATTTCATCCGGCTGGTGGGTCAACTTAAATTGGTCGAGCAAGAATGCCACCGCATGTGCGGCGAGCGGCGCAGGCTGGACAGGCGCTAAAGCGACCAGCGGTAGCCTCACCGTGACACCGCCAGGCACGACCGCTTATACGCTCACATGCAGCGGCGCGGGGGGTTCCGCACAGGCCAGTGCCACCATAGCGGTGACGCCCGCCCCCACTGTGATCTTGAGTGCGTCCGCCGGATCGATCGCATCTGGAGGCAGTACCACCCTTGCCTGGTCCACGGCAAACGCAAGCTCGTGTACAGGGAGCGGCGGCTGGAGCGGAACACAAGCGACTAGCGGCACTCTGGTTGTCTCGCCCTCGAGCACCACGAGCTATGTGCTGGCGTGTCAGAGCCCCGGCGGAGCGAGCCAGAGCACCACAGTGGTGTTCGTTAACGCACCCAAGTTTGCCATTTCCGTCTCAGGCAACAAATTGGTGAACGCCGCTAACTCCACGGTGCAGCTGCGCGGTGTGAATCTGAGCGGATTTGAATTCACCGCCGTTCAAGGATGGGATCCGGCAGATCCGTCGGGCGGCGGGTTTGGACAAGCTTTCAATCCGAACTGGGGCGCTATCGCCGGCTGGAAAGCGAACGTGGTCCGCATCCCGCTTAACGAAGATTCATGGCTAGGCTTGACCTGCGCGGATACCGACGGCATCATTCACCAGGCCGATCCAGGAAACAATTATAAGAACGCGGTCGAAGCCATGGTGGAAGAGGCCAACGCGGCGGGTCTCTATGTGATCCTCGATTTGCATTGGGCAGCGCCGGGGAATGCCTGCCCGCTGCTGCAATCGCAGATGGCCGATAGCGATCACTCGTTGGCCTTTTGGACATCGCTTGCCAACACGTTTGGTTATCCGAACGGCAGTTTACCCAATCCGGCAGTGCTCTTTGAATTATTCAACGAGCCCTACCTCGACTTTGACTTCAGCGGCGATCCATGGGCATATCTGATGTTCGGGCAAAACGGCTCCTTCAGCGGCTATCCGGCCAGCAGCAACGGCGGCAACTGGCAAAATGTGCAAACTGCATGGAATATAGCGAGCTATCAGGCAATGATCAATGCCGTGCGGGCGACCGGAGCAAGCAATGTGGTGCTGATCGGCAGCTTGTCGTACACGGCGGACCTGACCGGCTGGTTGTCGCATGAACCGGTTGATCCACTCAATCAAATGGCGGCCACGTGGCACCCCTATCCTACCTTCGGAGCGGTTTGGGGGACGCCCGCTTGGTCACAGCCGAATTACTCGCCTGAAATCTTCACTGAAGTGCAGGGCATTCTGGCAGCCGGCATCCCGGTCATTGCCACGGAGACGGGTGATCAAGACACTCCCGGAACGGTTGGCGCTCCTTTGGTGGCCACTATTACTTCTTTTGGCGATCAAAATGGTGTGTCTGTTCTCGGTTGGACTTGGGATGTCTGGCAGAGTCCAGACTTCGTGTTAATCCAGGATGGTAACGGCACACCAACCGACGGCTACGGGCAATTTTTTCAGGGTTGGATGGTGAATCACAAGTAAATTCGGGGACGAATTAGAGTTAGACCCTCTAAGCCAATTGTTGTGTGGCTGCGCTATCAGCCGCGACGTCAATCACCGGATTATAGGTCAACAGTCGCGAGCAACTCTCGCAGAACATCACCCTATCTTGCTTTCGCAAGTCTTGGAAGAATTGCGGTCTGAGGGCGATCTGGCAAGCGCTACAGCGCCCATCGGTGGCATCGGCAATGGGCGTATTCTTCGTTTTCTTGCGCACGCGCTCGTACTCGGTGAAGAGCTTAGGCTCCATTTGCACGGCAATACCTTTGCGCTCCGCCACTAGTTCAGCCAGTTCTTTCTTATCAAGGGCGGTGCGCTCCACAGCCTTGACCTTCGCGGCTTCGACATCTTGCTGCTCCGCCTTGAGGCTGATTTCGGCCGCCTTCACATTCTTGTCCAACGGCTCGGACTGCTCCATCAGGACAATAATCTTATCCTCGCACTTACGCACTTCGCCTTGCACAAAGGCGATTTCCTTTTGGAAGGCCTGATAATGCTCGTTCGTCTTGGCTGCACCCATCTGCTCACGCAGCTTCGACATCTTTTGCTCGTGCAGTTGAATATCGCCTTCCATCTTTTTGCGTTCACGCTGATTCGCCGCCAGCGCCGCGCGGTCAGCCTCCAGCCGCCGGCTGTGTGCTTCGAGTCGCTTTTCAATTTCCGCCACGTGCTTGGGAAGGGTAGCGATCTCAGTATCGAGAGCCGCGATCTTACGGTCGAGCGCCTGAAGACGCAGCGCAAGAACCAAATCTTGGACCATTAACTCTGAATTTTAACATGCAGCCGCGAAAGGGGATTTAGGCCCGCGAATCGCGTCCATGTCGGCAAGACAAACGCTTGGTGAACAAAACGAATTTCCGCCACTCCGAGCAGCCGCGCGGCGGCAAAGAAAATGACGCCCGCCAACGGCAAAGCGATTGTCAGTTCAGCGGCATAACCCAAGCGCGTTTCGGGAAACAGCGCGCAGAAATGCCGGTGCATAAACAAGAGAGGGAAAAACATCACGGCCGCGGCTGCCGCGATTCGCAGGAAACAGTTGCGCAGATAACGCCCTTCGAGTCCACCTAATTTTCGGCGTAAGCATTCGGCCAGCAACAGGCATTCCAGCGTGACTGCCAGTGCCGTCGTAAGCGCCAACGCGGCAAATCCCACGTGCCAAACGCGCAGCAGCAACTGCGGAACAGCAACGTAAACGGCAAGCGAAGAAAGGCTGATCAGCATAGGCGTGCGGGCATCGGAAAGCGCGAAAAACGCTGGATTCAGTACCCGGTGGGTGGAAAAAGCCACCAGGCCAACGGCATAACAACTCAAAGCCAGCCCGGTTTGCGCCGTGTCGTAGGAGTTGAAATGCCCGCTTTGGTAAACCACGCCGATCAATGGCTTGCCGAGAACAACGAGAATGAGCGACGACGGAATGGTGAGCAGAAAGACAGTGCCTAACGAGCTGGCCAGCGTTTTGCGGAATTCGTTAAAGTTGCCGGCCGCCGCGCTGCGCGCAATTGTGGGGAGCAAAGCAGACGCGATCGCCACCCCAAACAGCGCCAGCGGCACTTGCACGAAACGCAGCGCATAACCAAGCCAACTCACCGGCCCGTCTTGTCCACGCCAAGGATCGCTAATTTGAGAGGCGAAATTTGTGTTGACGATCAAGCTCGCCTGAACAGCCAGGTTGCCGATGATGGCGGGCAACATCAAATTGCCAATGCGCCGCAAGCCCGGGTGGGACCAGTTCCACACAAAGCGAAAGCGATAGCCGATCCGGCGCAATTTGGCACGCTGCCAGCCTAGTTGCAGCGCGCCGCCCGCCAACACGCCGTATGCCATGCCTTCGATCGGCGCAATACCGAAATAAAAGCCAACTCCATAACCCAGCAGCAGGCCGACGCCCACCGAACCAATGTTGAAGAAAATAGAGGCAATCGCCGGCACGCCAAAGCTGCCGTGCGAATTCAACATGCCGGTGGATTGTGCCGCCAGCGCCACCAGCAGCAAAAATGGAAACATAATGCGGGTGAGCCGCACCGCCAACGCGAATTTTCCAGGGACACCGGCAAAGCCCGGCGCTAGCAGCCACACTAAGTGGGGCGCCAGCCACATGCCAAGCAGACAGAAACTTCCCACGATGACAAGCATGGCCGAAGTCACGAGGTTCGCCAGTTCGCTGGCGCGCATTTTGTCCTGCTTGATGAGTGAAGTCGCAAAAGTTGGAATAAACGCCGACGATAACGCGCCTTCGGCGAACAAATCGCGGGTCAGATTCGGAATGCGGAATCCCAGCAGAAAGGAATCATACGCGAAGCCCGCGCCAAACCGGTTCGCCATTACGATCTCGCGCACCAGCCCGGTCAAGCGGCTCAGTAAAACCGCCACAAAGACAATGCCGGCGGAGCGAACAACCTGCGCTTGAGGCAACTGTGCCGGCGCGCTCTCGGCGGACTGCGCGGTCCGTTCAATGGGCGTTAATACCGTCATCTATCGCGCTACCGCCGGGAACGAAAACGTACGCCAGCCGGCTGGCAGAACCTCTGTAAATTCAAAAAAGTCGTCGAAAAACCTTACCTAATTGATTAGCTGGTTTTTGCGTACGCGTCAAGAAAGTAGGCTATGGTTTTGATACCAAGATAATAGTTGCTTACCCGGTACTTCTCGTTAGGCGAGTGGAGCCCGTCGTCCGGCAGACCAAAGCCCATCAGTATCGTGGGAATACCCAACTCCCGGGCAAACTCCCCCACAATCGGAATTGAACCTCCGCTGCGCGTGAACACCGTTGGCTTCTGGAGCTTATCGCTGAACGCTTTAGCGGCTACCTCAATGGCGGGGTGATGCGGATTGACCAGGATAGCTGGCCCGGCACTCAGTACCCTCACTTCGATTTGAATGCCTTTTGGGGTATGCGCGCTCACCCACTCACGAAATTGGCGGAGTACTGTTTCGTACTTTTGTTCCGGTACCAAACGGAAACTCAATTTGGCCGTGGCCGTCGCGGGGATCACCGTTTTTGCCCCCGCACCCGTGAAGCCACCGGCTATTCCATGCACTTCCATGGTGGGACGGGCCCAGATTCGTGCCAGCACGGATTGATCGGGCTCGCCAGTTAACGCTGTGGCGCCCACGCCATTTTCCAAGAATTCCTTCTCCGAAAAAGGCAAGCTTTTCCAGCTCTCGACTTCGGCGGCGTCGGGCGCCACCACGTCATCATAGATTCCTGGAATCTGCAAACGCCCGTCCGCATCCTTGGCTTTCGCGAGCAGTTCAATCAACCCGAAAACAGCACTGGGAGCAGCGCCCCCGAACATACCCGAATGCAGGTCGCGGGCGGGTCCGCGCGCCTCCACTTCCAAATACATCAAGCCGCGCAGGCCAATGCACAGCGTCGGCAAGCCATCGGCAAACAACTCGGTATCGGACACAAGCGCCACGTCAGCTTTGAGCTTCTCTTTATGTTCCGGCACGTATTTGGAAATGGATTCGCCGCCGATTTCCTCCTCGCCTTCGATGAGGAACTTCACATTCAGCGGCAGTTTTCCTTGGTAAACGCGGTTCAACGCTTCCATCGCCTTGATGTGCATGTACATCTGGCCTTTGTCGTCGCAAGCGCCGCGCGCATAAATGTTGCCGTCGCGTGTGTCCGGCTCGAACGGCGGCGATTTCCAGAGCTCCAGCGGATCAGGCGGCTGCACATCATAATGCCCGTAACAGAGCACCGTGGGTTTTCCTGGAGCATGGAGCCAATCACCATAAACCAGTGGGTGTTTGGCCGTGGTAATCACTTCCACATTCTCCATGCCCGCATTGATGAGCGCGTCCGCGACAAATTGTGCCGCACGCGCCACATCTTCTTTATGCTCGGGTGAGGTACTAATGCTGGGAATCTTTAAGAACGACAACAGTTCGTCCAGAAAGCGCGCTTCGTTTTTTTCAACGTACTGATCGACGGGTGAAGACAAAATGGAAACCTTCCGAATCCAAGTATAGAAAGCCCGTCTTGGAAACTTAGGGATTGAATCGATATTTCACGACAATCGTCTGCGTCACTTCGACCGGGTCGCCGTTGAGAGTGGCAGGGCGAAACTTCCATTGCGCTACGGCCTGTTCCGCCGCCATGTTCAGTAGCGGATCTCCGCTGATCAGCTTCAGTTCCTTCACCGAACCGTCTTTGGCGATCGTGGCTTGAAAACTAACCGATCCATCAGCTTTTCTCTCAGTGACAGCCGCCGGGAAGACTGGATCAACTTTATGAATCAAGACGGGCTGATTGTACAAGCCACCTCTGCGAACGTTTCGCGCGGGTGCCGGCCCATCTGCCAAAGGAATAGAGTTTGTTTTGGCTAAGGTGGAATTAACAGGCTCGGGCGGAGGCACCGCTTTTGCCACCGGCGCAACGTAAGCGGGCGGAGGTGGCAGAAACGGCAAGCCCGAGTACTCCGGCAGCGGCGCATTGGCGCGTAAGGCAGGAGGCTTGAGTCGTGCCAGATCACCGCTAGACGACGCTGGCGGCAGCTTCGCCACCGTGAGAGACCTCGGATCGAAAAGTCTTGGTGCAAGTTCGCCTAAGTCTGCCGGGGGCATCGTCACCGAAACCTCGCTTTTGCCGCTCGTGCCTTCTCCGGTAACGCCTGGAATCTGAATTCGATCATCAGAAGCCTCACCCGGCTTGATCACGCGTCCGGACGGGCTTACCGTCTTTGCTTCAGCGGTACCAGGTTGCTTGCCCAAATTGGCATAAGGCCCTAGGAAATAAAACAACGCTCCGGCTATCAGCAGTACCAGCGCAATAGCCACCGCGATCTTCCGCCACCCACCACCTTCGGGCTCCTCGAGAACCCGCACCGTGGATGTTCGTCCACCAGTTGAAAAACTCGGCGGTTCGACGTACCTACGAGATTCTGCCAATCCCGGACGCAACCCTTCTACTGGTGGAGGGGCGGGCGCTGCAATCACTTCACTGTGATGCTTGCCGTTAGCGGGCGCGACGGCGCCGCCTATCCCCGGTTGCGAAAATCCATTGTCGCCCTTAGCTGTGCCGCCCCCGTTCTTCGGTGGATGGCCGCCAATATTCGGTATCCTCGGAGCGGTTCGTTCCGGTCTCTGCGGTTGCGGAACACGCGGTGGCGCAGGCTCAGGCGTATCCAGCGCTATGCCGGAACCAGCGATCGCCGAACTCGCCGCCGCCGCGGTGATCGCCACTGCTGCCCCCGCAACGGGCGTCGCCGCGGCTGGTGGTGGCGCTGCAGCCGCTACGAACGGAGCCGCCGGCGCGACTGGCTCGGGCTCTGCCGCATACTCCTGCTCCGTCACCGGTTCTTTATTGGAAAAGCCAAAAAACTGCGCGCCTGGAGCCTTCTCGGGCTCCAACTCGCTCACCTGCCGCGCAATACGCCGCGCTTCCTGCCAGCTGCCGCGGTTGCTCTGTTTTAGCGCCTCGGCGAACAACGCGTCGCTTTTTTCCCGATGTAAACCGCCGGTGATCGGTTTCAAGTCGGCCAGCAGTTCGGCAAAACTCTGGTAGCGCTTACGCGGATCCTTTTCAAGCGTCCGCAAAACTAATTCATTCAACGTCGATGGCGCATCTGGCAAACTCGCCGGCTGCTCAAACATGATCCGGCTGATCATTTCCTCGCCGTCTTCGTCATGAAAGGGATGCTGGCCCGCAATCAACTCATACAAAGTAACGCCGAACGACCAGATGTCGCACTGCGCATTAGCCGTTTCCGTGTCCGTCAGCCGTTCCGGACTCATATAAAAGGGCGAGCCGACCAGATAACCGTGCTCCGTCACGCGCTCAGGATCGTAGGAAAGACGCCCTAACCCAAGATCGAGCAACTTCGCCCCGCCATTATCGGCCATCATAATTTTTGTAGGCCGGATGTCGAGATGGAAGACGCCGCGCTCATGCGCGCTCTTGAGTGCCCCTGCAACCTGCTGCATCACGTTGACGCGCTCGCCCAACGGCAGGCTCGCGTGCTTCGGGACGATTTGGCTTAGATCGCGCCCTTCCGCCAGTTCCATCAAAATGTACGGGAATTCACCGTCAAATCCCATGTCTAGCACGGAAACCAGATTGGGGTGTAGCACGCTGGCAGCTGCCACCAAGTCTTTTTGGAATTCGGCTAAGTGTTCAGGATTGCTGGGAGTAGTAGAGATTTTTATCGCAAAAGAGCGCCCTTGGGCATCTTCTGCTCGATAGACGTGGCTGTAGGAACCGCGCCCAATGCGCTCAATGAGCGTAAACTTGCCGATCTGCTTGAGCATCGCGTCACGAAGCTTGCAACCTAACGTTAGCTACTTCGCTCGACTCTAAGTTGCCTACCTTATTCCCTTCACACTATCAGGTATATTTTACTACCTCAACAGCGAAATGCATAGGAAAAGGCCCAGGGGAGTTTTACCTCTAAGTTGGTACTAATTTCCTAGTACAGAAGATTGGCCCACATCGATAAGGCCCGTAGCGCGGAGCCCGCTTCCTCACTTCAAAAAAAATTCCCCCCTAAACAATTGATAATAAAAACACTTAGCTTCCAAGCCGTGGCGGTTGCCTGGCCTTCGTAGATCCAGTCACAGCTCTTGAAAAAATTCTCAAAAAAATTTATGTCCATTATTACCAATGGTTTACATGGATTTTTCGATCTCGAAATCAGCCGCCATGGTTCGGAATAGGGGGGGTCGAATGCTATGGTTAATTCGCAGCCGGGAAAACCGGTGAGCGGAAATTCAAAATCGTCAACGGCCAGGGCCAAAAACCCTGGCCGTTTGCTTTAAAGGAGCCATTTCAATGGGCAAATTGATTGTCATGCCGTCGCGCAGTTCCGAACCGAATAACCACGCCTTGGCGCAACCGCAGGGCGTCTTCTCCGCCGATTCCAACAGCGATTTCGCGGGCAACTTCAAAACCGATTTCTCCGTCTGGAAAAATGCACCCCGCGAGCGCACCGCCGCCTATTTCCCTGTTTATTCCGCGGTTTCGCGCGCCATACAAACCACTATGCGCGCCTGGGTGAACGAATGGTTCGTCAGCAACATGGAAATCCTGCAGCAGCCGAGTTCCGCCTACGCCATCCTGGTGTACCAGTGCACTCATCCGTTTGCCGGTCACGCCACCAACATCTTCACCTACGATATCCAGCAGACCGAAGCGTTAAACCGCTGCTTCCGCTCCGCTGCGAACAAACTCGGCCGCCATCTAAGGGAATTAAACACCAGGCGCCTTCCCTGGTTCACCCGCGAGCATTACTTCGCCTACCGCAGCCAGGAAGTAGTCAAGTTCGTCTTCAAGAGTCCGCGTTCCATTTACCGCATGCTGCACGTCGAAACCATGCTGATGGACGCCATCTTGCGCTTCAGCATCATGGACATTCCCGACCTCGGCCTGGAAGAAGCGGTCCTCCGGTTGCGCCGGACCTTCCGCGTGCAACTCCGCCGTTTCTCCGAACACTTCGACTTGAGCCTGCGTGCCGACGAACTGCTGCACATTGCCACGCAAGCCTTGATCAGCAAAATGGCTGCAGAAGCCGCGCAGCCGATTCCCAAGGCCGCGTAGCAGGGTGAATGCCTGGCTGACCGCCTGCCCCACCCTGGTTCGCTAACGGTTTTAGTCTGCTTAGGTGGCGCAGGCGGTTTCGCCTGCGTTTCTAGCTTCTAGACGCGCACCCGCTTCCACTTCTTCCCCAGCCGCACGACCAGCGTGCCACTAACGCCGGCTAACAGGAGATCTTTGTGAATCTCTCCGTTGATCTCTACCGCCCCGGCTTTCAGCTTCCGTTCTGCATCCGTGGCGCTATCGGCCAGCCCGATCAGCGCCACCAACTTCGCCACGCGAATCCCCTTATCCGAGAGCGCCGCCGCCGGCAAATCCACCGTTTCGGTATCCGCCGGCTCCAAGCCTTGCCGCACTTCGCGATCAAACGCCTCGAGCGCCGCATCCGCCTCGGCAACCGAATGGAAATCCGCCACAATGCGGCGCCCTAGTTCCATCTTCACCTGCATCGGATCGCGCTCGCCTGCCGTCACACTTGCCTTCAGGCGCGCGATGTCATCCACCTGCAGATCCGTCAACAACTCGTAATAGCGGTACATCAACTCATCGCTGATCTGCATCGTTTTGCGGAACATCAACTTGGGCGCTTCCGTGATGCCGATGTAATTTTGCTTCGATTTCGACATCTTCTCGACGCCGTCCAGGCCCTCCAGAATCGGCACCGTCGCCACAATCTGCGGCTTCTGCCCATAGTCCTTCTGAATTTCTCGCCCTACTAGCAAGTTAAACGTCTGGTCGGTCCCGCCCATCTCCACGTCGCATCGGAGCATCACCGAATCGTAGGCTTGCGACAGCGAATACAGCATTTCATGCATTAAGATCGGTATGCCCTCTTTGAAACGCTTGGTAAAATCGTCGCGTTCCAAAAGCCGCGCCAGCGTATATTTTGAGCACAACGCAATCACATCCTCAAAACTCAGCGGCTGCAGCCATTCGCTATTGAATCGGATCTCCGTCTTCACAGGGTCTAGAATCTTGAACACCTGCGCCTTATAGGTTTCGGCGTTCTTGTTGATCTCTTCGCGCGTCATCGGTGGCCGCGTCACATTGCGCCCCGTTGGGTCGCCAATCAAACCCGTCATATCGCCAATCAGAAAGATGACGGTATGCCCTAGATCCTGAAAGTGCTTCATCTTACGCAGCAGCACCGTGTGTCCCAAATGCAAATCGGGTGCGGTCGGGTCAAACCCGGCCTTAACCCGCAGCGGGCGGTTCTCTTTCTGCGAAAGGGTCAACCGTTCGCGCAGATCTTCTTCGCGAATCAGCTCCGCCAGACCTTTCTTCAGATACGTCAGTTGCTCGTCAACGGGTGGAAATGGCACGTCTCTTCGATTGTAGAGTGGAGCAAGGGAATGGACACTTGACTCGCGCACTGGAAGACCTGCGGCTGGATGCTCGCTACGCGTTGCGCGTGCTGGGCAAGTCTCCCGCATTCACGGCGGTCGCCTTAGTCACTCTGATGCTGGGAATCGGCGCAAATGCTGTTGTTTTCGGAGTGCTGAATGCCGTTCTGCTGCATCCGCTGGACGTAAGAGATCCGGCGAACCTGTATCAAATGCGCTATCGGCCGTGGATGAGCGGCAGGCTGCTGACCACGTCGTATCCCGCGTTTGAAGATTTCCGGCGGCGCAATACTACCTTCAGAGGCATGGCCGGAATTAATGGTTATTCCCATGCAGCCTTGCGCTGGCATAACGCCCTGACCAACGCCTCGGGCGATGAGGTTACCGGCAACTATTTCGATCTGTTGGGGGTGGAACCGCAAGCTGGACGCTTCTTCCACGAAGGCGATGAGCACGGTCCCGGTTCAGCGCCTTATGTGGTGTTGAGCGATGCGCTGTGGCATAGCGCGTTCAATGCCGATCCAAACGTAATCGGCGCCACCATCGATCTCAACAAGGATCCGTTCGTGGTGATAGGTGTGTCGCCGGCACGGTTCCATGGCACGGAGCGCTTTGTTTGGCCCGACTACTGGATCCCCATGTTGAACGAGACTCAGTTGTCAGGCGAGGATTACCTGAACAGCCGGGCTCGTATCAACGTTACCGTGATCGGACGGCTCAAGCCTGGCGTGACGCCGCGGCAGGCCACGGAAAATCTGAATGCCATTGCCGTTGAGCTGGCGAAAGAGTATCCGAACACCGATAACGGCCTGCCACTACGGCTGATCCATCCCGGACTTTACGGGGATGAGGGCGATGTCATTCGCGGCTTTCTTTACAGCGTGACCGCGCTCGCTCTTCTGGTGCTGGCGGCGGCCTGCGCAAATCTGGCCAGTCTGTTCGCGGCGCGCACGGCGGACCGCAGCCGGGAACTGGCGGTGCGTGCGGCCCTTGGCTCTAGCCGCGGACGGCTGGCGCGGCAACTGCTGACCGAGGCGCTGTTGCTCTCGCTGCTGGGTGGAATGGCGGGACTGTTGGCCGCGGACATGCTACTGGGCGTTTTGAACCGCTGGCCGCGGCCAGCGGAAGCGCACTTGGCGGCGAGCGTGGATGCGCGGGTGTATCTGGCCGGCCTGGCCCTGACGGTGGCGAGCGCGCTGCTGTGCGGCATGGTTCCGGCACGCCACGCCTGGCAGAGCAGCCCTTTTCAAGCAATGAAAAGCGGCGCCGGGGATACAACGACACTACGCCGGTTCGCCCTGCGGGACTTGTTGCTAGGCTTGCAAATTGCCATCTGTACGCTGCTGGTGACGGCCTCGTTAGTGGCGGTGCGCGGCATGCAACGCGCGCTCGAAGCTCCGCTCGGCTTCCAGCCGCAGGCCGCGATGCTGGCCGATTTGGACCTGAACCAATTGGGCAAAGCCGGCGATGCTGCGTTACAACAACGGATGATTGAGGCGTTGCGCGCTATTCCCGGCGTAACCGCGGTAGGTTCCGTGAACCGCACTCCCCTGACCGGCGGCATACGGGGAGTTCCCATTTTCCCGCCCGGCACGGTGGAACTCACGCTGAAGAACTCGGTGCTGGCCTCGTACGTGTTTCAAATATCGCCGGGTTATTTCGAGGCTGCCGGCACGCGGCTGGTGGAGGGACGAGATCTCTCCTGGCATGACACCGCAACTACGCCTCACGTGGCCATTGTGAACGAAACGTTTGCGCGCAGCATGTGGGGGAAAACGAGCGCCATCGGACAGCGCTTCGTTGTTGCAGGCAGTCTGACCGAAGTAGTGGGCGTAGCGCAGGACGGCAAATACCACGATCTAACAGAATCGCCGCAGCCTGCCGCGTATGTGCCATTGACGCAAGGCGGACAGAGCGAAACGGTTTTCGTGGTGCGGTCGTGGCGTCCGCCGAGCGAACTGGCGGCGGCGTTGCGGCGTACGCTGAGCGGCATCGAGCCCGATTTGCCGATGACGCTACGCAACTGGTCTGACGATCTGGACAATGAGTTGTTACCGGCAAGGGCGGCGACCGTGGCGCTGGGCGTTATGGGTTTGCTGGCGGCGCTACTGGCCGTAACCGGCATTTTTGGCATGGCTGCCTATGGCGTGAGCCGGCGGATGAAGGAGTTGGGAATCCGGGTAGCCTTGGGCGCGAACCAAAAGCAAGTTTTGAGCGCGGCGCTGGGGCGGCCTATGGTTCTGCTCGGCGTCGGATCGCTGTTGGGTTTGCTGGCGGGCGTGTCCGCCAGCCGTTTGCTGCAGCAGATCGTCTATCAGGCGAATCCAAGCGATCCGGCGGTGGTACTCGGAGCGTCACTAACCATGGCATTGCTGGGCGTAGCGGCCTCCGCCATTCCAGCCAAGCGAGCGCTGGCCGTCGATCCTTCTAAGCTGATGCGGGACGAGTGATGCGCTGGCTTACTGTCTCACCGTAATGGGCTCACTTAGGGACGCCACCCGCATCTTGTGCCGGCTCGCCAGCGTCGCCAAGTCCGTCTCATCCAGCACTTCGCTGCCTTCCAAATCCAGGTAGTACATCACTGAATGCACGCTCGGGTTATGTTTCAACCCGAACATATGCCCAATCTCGTGCACTGCGGTTAGATAGAGCTCGTTATTCGTCAACGGGGCTTTCGGATTAAACGCAATCCAACCTTGGAAATTGTCCCATTCCGTGAATTGCGAGCGCGCCACGATGCTGGTCTTCAGAATCGCCGGTGTGCCGTCCACCAGCTCGATCGAGCAGGAATTCGATTCGTCCTCATGCCAGTTCATATCCAGCACGCGCGACCAGAAATCCATCGCCTGCCGGAACTCCTGCGCCAGCACCGGATTCGAAGTGGAAATTTTCACGCCCAGGTTCATCGGATCGCGCTTCAGCAGTTCGAAGCGCTGATTGCAAGGCGGAAAATCTCCCGCCCAATTGGCCGTCCGCTGGTCGGCGAACGACACCGGCAGGGTTAAAACTGGCAGCAGGGCGGCAATGCGAATCGCGTCGTTGATGCGCAACATAGGCTGGCTTCTATAGGTCATGTGCGCCCGGGCGCACCATACTCTCCGCTCATTTGCTTCGGGAAAAATCCGTAGCTCAACGAACTTTTTCCCCTGCGCGAGCGAATACACTAACAGGAAGCCGAATGCAGCAAGATCAGGCCATTGCCTTTGAATCGCTCTACAATTCTCATTTCGTTCCGGTTCGCAATTTCTTGCGGATTTATTTGGGCGATTCCGCCATTGTCGAAGATGTCGCCCAGGACACCTTCCTGCAGTTCTGGCAAAGTCCCAACGCTTTCGACCCAGCCCGCTCCAATCTGCGCGCTTATTTGTTCGGCATTGCGCGCAAGAAAGCGGCCGACTGGTGGCGCCAGCAGGAAAAGCCGGGCGACGCCGCACCCGAAGGTGTCTCGTCGCTGCATACCGGACCTTCTCTCCTTATGAGCGACGCTCTGCAGCAATTGGAACCTGACCTGCGCAACGTCTTGTGGCTAAGGGAAGTAGAGGGCTACTCCTACGACGAATTAGCCGCCATCTTGGGGCTACCACTAGGCACCGTCAAATCCCGGCTTTTTAGCGCGCGCGAACAACTGCGCCGCGTTTGGCAAACCACCACCAAGGAGAACTTATGAATATTTGTGACAGTCCCGACGAGTTGCTCTCAGCGCTTTACGACGGCGAACCCGTACCAGCAGAATTCGCCCAGCATGTGGACACTTGTCCCGATTGCCGAGCGCGTCTGCGCGATTATTCACACATCGGCGCGGAACTGCGGCTGATGGCTTCTCTTCACTCAAGCGCTCCCGTTCCTCAGATCCGGCCGCGCCGCTCCAAGTTCTTCGATTTCACCGGCAAGATCACCATTCCAAAATTCGCTATCGCTGCCGTAGCCGCGCTGTTCGTCGTAATGACTGTTGGCTTGGTGCAACTGCATGCGCGACAGAGTAATCCGCTTTGGTTTCAATTCACGTTAACCGAAAAGGACAAGAAAGCCAACGGCAGCTTGCCCCTGCAATACGTCGCACAAACCGGCTACGACGACTATTCGGCAGGCGGAGATGGGCAAACGCTGATCGGCACGCACGTTGTGGTATCGCAAGTCCAAACGAATCAAGTCGAGCTGGCCATCAGATCTCGCGCCTACCATCAAGTCACGAATGCTGACGATCTTCACCTGAAAACTGCACTTAAGGACATCAGCGGCCACAGTCTCATCTACACTCCCGGCGCGCCACTGGAAATTCCTATTGAAGGCGGCGGCACGCTCGTCTTAGATGGCAAGATCGTCGACCACAAGCCGCGGTTCAGGGAGATGGGCATACCGCTAGAACCTGGCCCCAATGAGATCATCGTCGGAAACCCCGTTCTAATCAGCGGGAAGCGAGTGCTTATGGACATGAAAGGAGCCAATACGATTCAAGACGGACCAGATCGCGCCGCCGTGCTTTACGTTCAAGGGGTCGGCCTACTCAAGTTCGCACTGCAACCATTCAGCGGAGCAATTGAGGGAAAAGCAAGTTGGGGAAGGCTGGAATTCAAACTGGGCAAGCAGGAATACACCTTGCTGAGCGTCTCGCAGATTTGCGGCGGCGATCAACCGCGCACCGTTTGGGTCAGCAACAATCCTAATTTCACCTATGACTCGCAAGGTTTCGTCTCCGGCGACAAGGTGAGCGAACCCAACTGGAAATAGCTACTTCTCCGGCGCAGATCCCGCACCCGTCAACTTGCTATACGTTTCACTCTCCACCTTCGCTTTATCGCTCATCCCTAGCTTCCGGTACACTTGCGCCAGCATAAAGTGTACCGGCGCATCCCCCGGCGCCAGCTTCACCGCCTTCTCCAACTCCTCGCGCGCTTGCCCCGGCTGATTC
>Ga0182012_10004019_pt1 | contig 15507 bp, 10 predicted proteins | sample 612S2SmetaG_FD_120486 | JGI IMG/M metagenome (GOLD analysis project Ga0182012, IMG submission 120486) | Permafrost microbial communities from Stordalen Mire, Sweden - 612S2S metaG | ecosystem: Environmental > Terrestrial > Soil > Wetlands > Permafrost | place: Sweden: Stordalen | collected...
ACGCGCTGGAGCGGCTGTCCATCGATCCCGATGAATTCGGTTGCTGCACAGCACTGCTGCTGCTCAAACCCGATGCGGCTGTCACGGGGGGAATGCGGCGGGCCGTCACCTGGCTGACAGAGCACGGTTATCGCATCGTGGGAGCGCACGCAGTGACGCTGACCCGCCTGCATCTGCGCGCACTCTGGTACTTCAGCTGGCACCGCGCCACTCCCGAGCGGCGCCGACTGGCCGACCGGCTCGCCGGATTGTCCGCATCGATCGTGCTGGTGGTCACCCACCCCGACGACAGCGTGCCGACGCCCGTTCGCCTCACGGCGGCCAAGGGTCCCGCCGACCCGGCGCAGCGGGCTCCCGGCCAGCTCAGGTACGCGTTGGCCGCCGGAACGTACCTGCTCAACCAGGTCCATTCGCCCGATGATCCCGACGATGTTTTGCGCGAGCTGAGCATCTACTTCGCCGACCCCGAACTCAGCGAGGTCATTGCCGCGTGTGCCGCCGGCGGCGACGCCTCGGCCGACGCCGCCCGTCTGGCCGGCCGCATCGAGTCCAGCGTCGAGCGCCGGAGCGGCGACTTGGCGGTCGCGCACGACATGGTCTGGCAGCACCTTCGGGCGTTCGGCGCGACGGCCAGGCCCCGGACGGGACAGGAGTGGGTGGCCGCCATCGACCTGGCCGACAGACGCCACGTCGCCGTCGACCCGTGGTTCCGCATCATGCTCGAATCGGTCTATCTCCCCATGCATCGAGACCCGGAGAGAGGTGAATTGTGAACGCTGGCAATTATTCCCAGACCATCGCACGAGAACTGGTGCACAAGCGCTCCATCGCGGAGGTACTCATCACGTCGGTCACGGCGGCGTCGGCGACTCAGGCGACTCCGGCGAATTGGACCTGCCATGCGCAGCTGCCGCGGGGACACAGCTTTCATACCGACACGACGGGCGAGCAGAACGCCTATCACGACCCGTTACTGGTCCTGGAGGCGTTCCGGCAGGCGTGCATCGCCGCGAGTCACGCCTTCTACGATGTGCCCCTCGACGCCCGCCATACCGTCCGTTACTACGAGTTGTCCATCCTCGATTTGGCCACACTGAAGCGCGGTCCGCGCGTGCTGGATCTCGAGCTGGACATCGCCGTGCGCAAGGAGTTCCGGCGGGGCGGAGGCCTTCAAGGCCCGGTGCACGGCCTCGACGTGGCGGCGGTCGTGACTCACGAGGGGACCAAGGTCATGGAGCTGTCGGGGGCGTTCGGCTGGATGCTCCTCCCCAAGTGGGAGGTCTTTCGTGGCGGTGCGAGTTGGGATCCGGGGCCGCAGGCGTCCCCCGCCCATCCGCAGATCGTTGGGCGGAGGAGTCCGGAGAATGTGGTGATCGGCGACACGGTTCTGCTCGGCGGCGGTGCGGCGAGCGCGCCCATCGTGGTGGATCTCACCCACCCCACGATTTTCGACCACCCTCTCGATCACCTACCCGGGGGTTTGATCATCGAGGCGTGCCGCCAACTCTCGCTGGCGATCATGGGATCGGGCAGCGCGACGATCATGGGCCCGACCTGGCTGCGGTGTGACTTTCATTCGTTCGCCGAGTTGGACGCCACCAACACGGTTACCGTGGCACCGGCCGGGGAGGACGCTCTGTCATTCCGGGGCGAGGTGACACAGTCCGGCCAGACGAGGGCTTCGATCGAGCTGAGATTCACCGCCGGTGACAGCGGTGACAGCGGTGACAGAATGTCGCCTTCGGCATGACGAACTTCGAACGGACCGGCGGAATCCAGGCGTTTCTGGCCGAGCGGTACCTCCCGCTTTACCCGATCTATCTGACGCTGTGGGTCGTCGCCGTCGAGAGCATGACTGCGATAGTGACCGACTCCGCCGGCCCGTGGCGTCCGACCTGGGACACCACGTTGAAAGCGCTCGCCCTGATCGCGGCCGGCGCATTCCTGCGGATCGTCGACGACCAGAAGGATCTCGACTACGACCGCCTGCACTATCCCACCCGTCCGCTGGTGCAGGGCCGGATAACGCATGCAGAGCTGCGGATGGCGATGGCCTTGACAGCCGCAGTGGCCCTGGTTCTCGCCGCGGCGGTCTCGCTTCCGGCGGCCGCGATGCTGGCGGCCGCACTCGGCTACGGCCTCGCGCTGTGGTGGATGGAATTGCACGTGTCATGGATGCGGGACAACCCCATCGTCACCCTCGCGGTGGTCTGCCCGGCACAGTTCCTGGTCACCGGGTTCGTGATGGTAGGCCAGCCGGGTGTCGGTGACGCCCCGTGGGGACGCCTGCTCGCCGTGCCCGTCGTGTTCACCAGCGCAATCCTGCATCTGGAATTCGCCAGGAAGACGAGCCGGACGGGCGCGGGGGACCCGCATTCCTACTCGCAGCTCATCGGTGCATCGGCGAGTGCGAAGACCACCTGGGCATTCGGCATGCTCGCGGTGCTGCTCGAGTTGTCGGTCACCACGCCGTGGCGGTGGGCGGAGCACTGGTGGCCGGTGGCCTGGGCGCCGCTGGCTGCCGGCATCCTGCCGTGGGTCTCCGCATGGATCTTCCTCGGGGGCCGGGCGGACAGGCATCCGCGAAGTTGGCCAACGGTTTTCGTCATCGTTTTCTATCTCGCCATCGTCGGCCAGGGTCTCGTGTACCGCTAGAAAGGCTGGCGCGCAATGATGAACGTGTTACCAGGAATCGCTCGACTTGCTATCGCGGCGCCGCGGCGGGTCATCGCGATCGCATTGCTGGTCATGGTCGGCGCCGGCCTCGTCAGCCGACTCCAGGCGTCGCCCGACAGTGAACACACAGGTCAACGAACTACAGCATCCCCAAACCCGCAACGGTGATAAAAGTCAGGGCGGGTGCTGTCACATCTGTCACCTCGGCGGTACTTTTGTCATGCAGTCCTCTGGCGTCGGTGTCCGTGGGCACAACTGTACGGCTCTTAAGGTGTTTTCTGAGAGGCAATTTGCAGGGCGAAAGAAATGACCGCGGCCTGCTAATCGATCGGCTCGATCACATAGGTCACTATCCGTCGGCGCACCCGTCCAGTAATTCCCCCGGCTGGCCGCTTAGGCACGCCTGACCAAAGTTGAAGACGACCGGGTCGGGGTGTGCGGCGGCTCCTCATCTCGCCAGGGCGCGCGGGTGCGCCATGATGCGTGCGCCGCGGGAGGGTGCGAGGACGATGTGACGTGCGTAGGTTTTCTCCGGCCGCCTGCGGGCGGGTGCGAGGCGGTTGGTGAGTAGGACCTCACGAAGGATCGTGGTGGCTTGAAGCAGCGCGAATCCCGCTCCGGGACAGCGGCGGACACCGCCGCCGAACGGCAGCCACGTCGCCGCTGTGGCGGAGCCGTCGAGGAACCGTTCGGGTCGGAACATTTGCGGATTGGCGTGCCGGCTCGGGTCGGCGTGTATCGGGCCGATGCCCGGCCACACTGTGCAGCCGGCAGGGATGCGGTAGCCGCCCAGCTCGACATCGTGGGTGAGTTTCCTTGCTACGGCGTAGATTACCGGATGTAGCCGCATCGACTCCTTCACCACGGCTTCGAGGTACTCGTCGTCGGCGGTGTCGACGGCGGCAATTACCTTCTCTTGTAGCGCAGGATCACGGGCCAGGTCGTGTAGGGTCCAGGCCAACGCGGTGGCGGTGGTTTCGTGACCGGCCAGCAGCAGGGTGATCATCTGGTCGCGCAGCTCGCTGTCGGAGAGCCGGTCCTCATCGACTTGCGCGGTTACCAGCTGAGATAGCACGTCGCTGAGATCTGCGGTGTCCGAGGCGCTGCGGCGCCGGCGGATTTCCGCGTAGAGCAATTGGTCGATGCGCATCCTCAGTTCCCGGAATCGCTTCCAGGGCCCGAACCGCTGCAGCGGCGTTACCACTTCGCCGATGAACACCGTCATGGGTGCGGAAACCAGCCGGGAGAGGGCGCGACGAAGCTCCTCGTGCTGCGGTCCCTCGATGACACCTAATACCACTCTCAAAATGATCTCTAGTGTTAGTGCGTTCATCCGCGGCTGCGCAGCGAACGGGGTGTCGACCGGCCATTGGCTGACTTCTTCGGCGGCGAGCCGGCTCATCATGTCGCGGTAGCCGCGCAGCGCAGCGCCGTGAAAGGGCGGCATCAGCAGTTTGCGAATCCGTTGGTGGGCAGCCTCATCGGTGGTCAGCACGGAGTGCTCACCCACCACGCGTCGCAGCACCTGGATTCTTCCTTCGCCGGCGTGAAACGTGGTCACCTCGCCGGCGAAGACGATCCGGTTGAGTTCAGGACTACACAGTAGAACGGAGGGCCGGCCCAGTTGCGAAACCGCGAAGATGTCGCCGTAGCGCTTGCGCATCCACGGCGTGATTCGGTGCCGGTAGGGAAACAGCGCGGCTTGCACGATGCCGGGTAACCGCGGCCCGGGCGGCGACGGCAGCGGCGATCCACTATTGGTTACCGTTGGCGGTGGCGTCCCGTTCATCCAGTTTCCCCTAAACGTCGTTACTGGTCCGGTAGCCGCGAATGTCACCGCCGGCGACAACCTAAGAGTTGCAGGTCCCAGTTTCGACTACAAAACCCTATTCCTGACTTCAACCGGTCTGCAAATTCGCATTTCTTTCGGGGAAGTCCACCCAACACGGGGATCAGTATCAGAACCGCGGCGAAACCCATCTCGTTATCAGATTGTGCGGCAACGCATTTTACGCGCTCTAGGCTCCCGGCTCTTCTTCACCGTCGACCCGTCTGCCGATAATGGTCATCGGGTTTGGCTGACGGCCGTGCTTCTCCGGCCGGCCTGCTTCGCAGTTCGGCCGGTAGCCGTTTGAACCCATGCAAGATCACCAGCTCGAGTGGTTTCGGCTGCTCGTTGAGGATTAGATTCGGGAACCGCTCGAAGAGAGCGCGCAGGCCGATAACACCCTCTATTCGGGCCAGGGATGCGCCGAGGCAAGCGTGTGCGCCCGAACCGAACGCCAGATGGTCACGAGCATTGGGCCTGGTGATGTCGAACCGGCCGGGGTCGGTAAAGACGCGCGGATCGCGGTTGGCGCCGCCCAGTAACATTGCGACCATCTCGCCTGCGCCGATACGTTCCCCGGCGATCTCGACGTCGCAGCGTGCGGTGCGCACGAGCATCTGCAATGGACTTTCGAACCTCAGTATCTCTTCGACTGCCGCGGGCCACAGCCCGGGGTTGTCCCGCAATTGCGCCAACTGCTCGGGATGGTCAAGCAGCAAGACGATCCCGTTGCCGATCAGGTTCACCGTCGTCTCGAACCCGGCGCCGACCAGTAGCGCTGCGTTCGCAGCGAATTCGCGGTGGGTCAGGTCACCGCTGACGGCCAGGCGGCTGAACGGATTGTCGCCCAAGTCACCGTCGCGCAGCCGCTCGACGTGGTGGGCAACGTAGTTGTCGACCTCGCGCAGATCCTCGATGGCGTGGCGATATGTCTTCCAGTCAGTACCAAAATCCAGCAGCGGGGCTAGGCTGTGTCCCCATTTGCGCACCCGCGGGCGCGCGTCGATTGGCAGCCCGAGGAGCTCGGCGATGACCGCCACCGGCAGTTCCACCGCGAAGTGGCCGACCAGGTCGGGCTGCGGGTTGTGCTCTAAACCATCGAGCAGTTCCGTCGTGATCTCGGCGACTCGAGCGCTGAGCCTATCGACGGCTCGTGGCGTGAAGCTCTGCGCGACTAACCGCCGATAACGGGTGTGATCGGGCGGATCCACCATCAACATGGTCGGCGGCTCCACCGGATTGGGCAGGCCCGGATCGGTTCGGTTCATCAAGGCCGGCAATGGCTGCGGCAGAGGCATATTCACCGGGTTGGTGACCCCAAACCGGTCATCGCGCAATACCTTCCGACAGATTTCGTGATCGGCGCTCACCCAAACGAACGGCCTTCGCACCAGGCGGCCGCGTTTTCTGATCTGTTCGACCAGGCGATACATCTCATCTCCGCGGGCCCGACCCAGCAAAAACCGGGCCAGGGGTTGTCCGCGGTGTGCCTGCACCGCCAAGAACCCGCGCGGCACACCGTACCTCGCCATCCAGCGAATCCAGGTGCTCGTCCGCAGAGCGATTCTCTTTCGGCGGCCGCGATATCTATATCGCATCATGCATCAATGCCTGGCCCGCTTGCCTACACGCGACGGTGCTTGGTGTCCGGAGTACACAAATGCATTCTTTTGAGATCGGTTTCTATCGCCGCCTGTACGAACCTCGGATTCCCTTCTACCGCTGCGGGAGCCGCACCAGCTCTTGATGCAGCGGGAGCTTTGAAAGCGCACGTCGTAGTCAGGCGCTCGATCGTCACCTCGCTTGGTGAGTACATCAAGCGGTGACGCAGTTGCGCGCCGGCTCGCTACTCGCGCTCGTATGGAAAATACACCGATGCTCAGGACGTCCGCGACTTTAGAAGAAGAGAACGAACCAGCGGACGGGGTCCGAGGGCCCGAAGTAGATAACTGGCCGGGCGCGGCCGCACTCTCTGCGGCCACCAGAACCAGCGTCCGAGCAGCGCGGCGATAGACGGTGTCATGAACGAGCGCACGACCAAGGTGTCGAACAACAGGCCCAGGCCGATGGTGGTACCGACCTGACCGATAATTCGCAAATCGCTGACTACCATCGAGGCCATAGTGAAAGCGAACACCAGGCCCGCGTTCGTCACGACCTTACCGGTGCCGCCCATTGCGCGGATAATGCCAGTGTTAATACCGGCCGCTATTTCGTCTCTCATCCGTGAGACGAGCAGCAAGTTATAGTCAGATCCCACCGCCAAAAGGACGATCACAGACATCGGAAGCACCAACCAGTGCAATTCGATGCCCAGAATATACTGCCAAACCAGTACCGACAGCCCAAACGAGGCGCCCAACGAAAGTGCCACCGTACCTATGATAACTAGTGCCGCCACAAAACTTCGCGTTATGATGAGCATGATGATGAAAATAAGACAGAGCGAACCAGTTCCCGCGATCCATAGATCGTATTTAGAGCCGTCTCGGAAGTCTTTAAAGTCTGACGCGATACCGGCGATATAGATCTTGGTGTCCACCAGAGGCGTCGTCTTGAGCGCCTCCTCGGCCGCTGTCTTTATCTGATCGATATGCGCTATGCCCGCGAGAGTCGCGGGATCGCCCCTATGCGAAATGATGAATCGAGCCGCTTTCCCGTCCGGAGACAGGAAGGAATTCATCGCGCGCTGGAAGTCTGGGTTCTTGAAAACCTCCGGCGGTAGATAGAAGGAATCGTCGTTCTTGGCGGCGTCGAACGCCTGTCCCATGTCGCTGGCGTACTGGCTCGCTTCGTCCATCTCGCTCATGAACCCAGAGATGGTGCTGTGCGCCGCCAGCGTCATCTTCCGCATGGACTCCATGGTCGCGATCATCGGCGGGAACTGTTGGACTATCTGCGGCAACAGCAGGTCCACGTTATCCAGGCCGCTCACGACATCATGGAGTTTATCACTTTCCTCATCGAGACCGTCGACTACGTCAAATATCGACCTCAACGACCAGCATATAGGGATATCATAGCAGTGCTTTTCCCAGTAGAAGTAACTTCGAATTGGCCGCCAGAAGTCTTCAAAATCCGCAACGTGATCTCTTAACTCATCCACAATGGTGGTAATGTCTTTTGTCACGCCGATCGAGTGATGGGTATTGGCGTTGAGCTGCAGTAACAACGCGTACATACGCTTAGTAAATACGATTTGCGCAGCCATCAAGTCGGCTTGCTTGAGCAGGTCATTAATACGGTCCTTCATATACTGCATGGTTTGTAACTGGTCCGCTCTCTGCATGCTGAGCAGGAAGGGTATCGAAGTATGTTCGATCGGTGTTCCCTCGGGCCGGGTTATGGCCTGCACGCGGGAAATTCCTGGAACACGGAAAATTCTTTTGGCTAATTTCTGTAGCACGAGAAAGTCTGCTGGGTTGCGCATATCGTGATGCGATTCGATCATCAAAATTTCCGGCATCAATCGCGCGGGGGAGAAATGGCGTTCAGCGGCCGCATACCCCAGATTGGCTGGAATGTCTTTAGGTAAATAGAGCCGGTCGTTGTAGCTCGTTCTGTAGCCCGGCAGTGTCACTAGACCGATCAAGGCGACCGATAATGTCGTGACGAGAATGGGCGCGGGCCAGCGGACAATCGCCGTGCCCACCCGGCGCCATCGACGGACCCTGATCCTGCGTTTGGGATCGAATAGGCCGAAGCCACTTCCGACGGCCAGAACCGCCGGAACCAACGTCAGCGCGATCGCCACCGCGACGAGCATGCCCACTGCACAGGGGACGCCCATGGTCTGGATGTAGGGCATCCGGGTAACGCTCAGGCAGAGGATTGCCCCGGCGATGGTCAGACCGGAAGCCAAGACAACGGGAGCAACCCCGCGGTAGGTGGTGTAGTAGGCCGTTTCCGGGTCCTCGCCGGCCTGACGCGCCTCTTGATATCGACCGAAGAAGAATATCCCGTAATCGGTTCCGACCGCGATTCCGAGGGCCACCAGCAGATTAATGGCGAACGTCGAGAGTGCAAGAACATTGTTATGGCCGAGAAACGCGACGATTCCGCGCGCCGCCGCTAATTCGATTCCAACCATGACCAGCAGCGAGACCACGGTGATGACGGAACGGTAGACGAGAAGCAGCATCACGAAGATTAGCGCGCCGCTCAGTATGGTGATCTTCAGAATTGATTTGTCACCATTGTGGACCATATCCGTAACGAGTCCTGCCGGGCCGGTGACATAGACCTTGACGCCGGGGGGTGGTGGTGTCCGGTTTACGATATCCCGGACCGCCGCCACGGACTCGTGCCCCAAGGTCGTGCCTTGGTTGCCGGCCAGATTCAATTGCACATATGCGGCCTCACCATCGGCGCTTTGCGCGCCCGCCGCCGTGATTCGATCTCCCCATAAATCCTGCACATGTTCTACATGCTTCGGGTCTTCTCTTAACTCTCGAACCAATCCGGCATAGTAGGTGCGAGCATCCTTCCCGAGCGGCTGCTGCCCCTCCAGCACGATCATCGCGAAACTGTCCGAATCGGATTCCCTGAAGTCCTTGCCCATGCGCATCATGGCCTGCACCGACGGCGCGTCTTTGGGAGTCAGTGGTACGGAATGCTCCTGGGCGACCTGCTCCAGAGAAGGAACAGCCAGAGTCATCATTAGAGTCAGCGCGACCCAAGCCAGGATGATCAACAGCGAAAGCCTGCGAATCGTTCGCGCCAGGAAGGGGACGTGAGGGCGTTGGGTGCTCATGCGGCCCTCCGGACCCCTCTCACCTGGAAATCCGCCACTACCCCTGCTGTCTCAGCAACAAGGCACGTACCAACGGACGGGGTCCTGACGGCCGAAGCAATGCACTTGCGGGGCGGGGGCGCACGTGTTGTGGCCACCAGAACCAGCGTCCCAGCAGCGCGGCGATGGCCGGCGTCATGAACGCGCGCACGACCAACGTGTCGAACAGTAAACCCAGACCGATGGTGGTCCCCACTTGACCGATCGCGCGCAGGTCGCTGACTACCATGGAGGCCATAGTGAAAGCGAATACCAGACCCGCGGACGTCACGACCCTGCCGGTACCGCCCATCGCACGAATGATGCCCGTGTTGATTCCGGCGCCTATTTCCTCTTTCAACCGGGATACCAGCAGAAGGTTATAGTCAGATCCCACTGCTAAAAGTATGATTACGGACATCGCCAGGACAATCCAGTGTAATTCTATTCCGACAATATGCTGCCAGAAGAGCACGGACAGCCCGAAGGACGCGCCCAGTGAAAGCAATACTGTGCCTACAATAACCAGGGCGGCGACAAAACTTCGGGTCACGATCAGCATGATCACGAAGATGAGGCAGAGCGAAGCAATTCCAGCGATCATCAGATCGTATTTGGAGCCGTCTCGCAGATCTTTGTAGGTCGCCGAGACGCCGCCAACGTAGATTTCGGCGTCCTTCAACGGCGTCGTCTTGAGCGCCTCCTCGGCCGCAGTCTTTATCGGATCAATACGTGAAATGCCCTCGGGTGTTGCGGGATCTCCCCTATCCGAAATGATCATACGCGCCGCCTTTCCGTCTGGCGACAAGAACACTTTCATGACTCGTTTGAAGTCCGGGTTCTTCAAAACCGCCGCCGGCAGATAGAAAGAATCGTCGTTCTGGGCGGTGTCGAAATCCTTCCCCATGGCCGTCGGGTTATCGCTCATGTTGTCCATCTGGCCGAAGATCCCAGACATGGTGCTATTCATCGTTAGCATCATGGTCCGCATGCTCTGCATGGTCGCGATCATCGGTGGGAACTGGGTGAGCAGCTGCGGCATGAGCATGTCTATCCGATCGAGGTCTGTTACCAGGTCGCGCAGTTTATCGCTAATCTCATCAACACCGTCGATTGAATCCGAGATGGATCGCAGTGACCAGCAGATGGGAATGTCGTAGCAGTGCTTATCCCAGTAGAAGTAACTACGGATCGGCCTCCAGAAATCCTCGAAATCCGCAATGTGATCTCGCAGCTCGTCAGTGATCGCCAGGATGTCGTGCGTTGTGCCGGCTATGTGATGAGTCGTGTTTGCAAGCTGTTGGGTCAGGGCATATGTGCGCTGCGTTAAGTTGATTATCTCCGTCAGCCCGTCGACCTGCTTGTGCATGTCATTCATGCGCTCTTTCAGGAACACCATATTTTGTCGCAGGGCAGCGTTTTGTATGCTGAGCAAAAAGGGTATTGACGTATGCTCGATCGGGGTCCCCTCGGGTCGAGTTATGGCCTGCACCATGGAAATTCCAGGAACGGCGAGGACGCCCTTAGCGAGTTGATTCAACACCAGAAAATCCGCCGGATTGCGCATATCGTGATCGGCCTCGATCAACAGGACCTCGGGCAACATCCGGGCCAGAGAAAAGTGTCGAGTTGCGGCCGCGTATCCTATATTGGTGGGGATGTCTTTGGGCGCATAAACTCGGTCGTGGTAGTTGTTTTTGTATCCCGGCAGTGCCAGCAGGCCGACGACGGCGACCGCGCACGCCGAGATGAGAATGGGTGCGGGCCAGCGGGCGGTCGCCGTGCCCACCCGCCGCCATCCCCGAGCCTTCATTTTCCGCTTAGGCTCGAGCAGACCGAAACGGCTTCCGACAGTGAGAACGGCCGGAACCAGCGTGAGCGCAATCGCGACCGCGACGAGCATGCCCACAGCACAAGGGACACCCATCGTTTGGAAATAGGGCATTCGGGTGAAGCTGAGGCAGAAGGCCGCTCCGGCGATCGTCAAACCGGAGGCCAAGACAACGTTGGCGACCCCGCGGTAAGTGGCGTAGTACGCCGTGTCCCGACCCTCGCCGGCCTGACGTGCTTCGTGATACCGCCCGAAGAAGAATATTCCATAGTCCGTTCCAGCCGCGATCCCTAGAGCTACCAGCAGATTAACGGCGAAAGTAGAAAGACCAATAAGCTGGTGATAGCCGAGAAACGCGACCACTCCCTTCGCCACCTGCAATTCTATTCCGACCATCACCAATAAAATAATTACTGTAGTAACGGAACGGTAGACAAGAAGCAACATCGTGAATATCACTGCGATGCTCGTCACTGTGATTTTAAAGACAGTCTTTTCGCCGCTGTGGTTCATATCTGCAGTGAGCGCCGCCGGGCCCGTGACATAGACCTTGACTCCATTCGGCGCGGGCGTCTGCTCGACAATGTTTCGCACAGCTTCGGCCGATTCGTTCGCCATGGTCGTGCCTTGGTCACCGGCGAGGTTTAATTGAACATATGCGGCCTTACCATCCGCGCTTTGGGCGCCGCCCGCCGTAAGTGGATCGCCCCATAAGTCCTGGGCGTGCTGCACATGCTTCGGATCGCTTTCCAACTCACGAATCAGGCGATCGTAGTACCTGTGAGCATCGTCGCCGAGAAGTTGCTGACCCTCCAAGACGATCATCGCAACACTGTCAGAATTGGATTCCTTGAAGTCCGCACCCATGCGTTTCATCGCCGTGATCGACGGCGCATCTTTGGGACTCAGCGATACTGAATTCTCTTTCTCGACCTGCTCCAGTGAGGGGACGCCGACACTCACGACGACGGCGATTGCCAACCACGTCAAGATGATGGGGACCGAAAATCGACGTATCGTCCGCGCTATGAATGGTGGCGTGGTTTGTCCGTCGCCCGAGTATTCGTCGCTCACGCGGCCCTCAGCACGCAGAAGGTAAGGGCGTTGCCCTGGTGCGTGATCCTCTCTGCTTCGACCCCACCGTCCACGACGAGGGATCGGCGCGGCACGCCAACCTGGGGCATATGCCACACGACGTGAGACATTTCCACGGTCACTGGCACCTCGTCTCCTCAGCTGGTGCGGTCAACCTGCGGCGATAGCCGGAGATGTCCGGGTAAGGCCCTCAGAGTGTCTCATCTGATTGGCCCGCGAAGGTGCGAAAATTGCGAAAGGCAAACGCTGACCGTGTCGTACCACCTACGCTCAAGGGTGCGACGACCTGCGGTTCACGTACCTTCACCGCAGGAGTTGCCAGGGGCAATTTCAGCAAGGAGATCGCGAGGGCGGAATCTCAATGCATTGGGCTATCACTGGCGGAACCGGGTTTCTCGGGATTCACGTTCTGGGCGAACTCCTCCGGGGGAATGGAACGTTCACGCTGCTGACCCGGCCCCCGTCCGACCCGATCGCTCGCATACAAAAGGCGCTGGCAATCGCCGCCACTGATGGGCACGTTTGGACCGATGAGCATCTGCGCGAACGGTTGGCCGTCGTGCCGGTCGACTTCACCAAACCCAACCTTGGACTACCCGATCGGCGGTTCCAGGCACTTGCCGACAGCGTCGACGCAATCTTGCATTGCGCGGGCAGCACCGAGTTGGACGCGGATCTTGCCGACCTTCGCCGCACCAACGTAGGCGGGACCGCTCGGATCCTCGAACTCGCCCAGGCGGGCTCCAAAGCGCCGGACCTGTTTCATGTGTCGACCGCCTTCGTCGCCGGTCGGCATCGGACGGGGATCATCTACGAGACCGAATTCGGGGATGACGAAGGCTTCGAAAACAACTACGAGAGGTCAAAATTCGAGGCCGAGTCGCTGGTGCGGGATTGGGCACTGCGCACGGGACGCCGGGTGGTGGTGCTTCGGCCGAGCGCCCTTATCGTCGGTCGGCCACCGCACCCCGATTTTCCGCTGCATCCCCTTTCCTTTCTGTCGACCTCGGCCGAAGGTGTGTTGCGCCTGCTCGCCGTATCCGGACGGCCACTGCGTACTACCCTGTCGCTGCGACTCGTCGGTGACCCGGCCGGGCACTTGAACTACATGCCGGCCAACGAAGCCGCCGAGACGATGGTTCGGCTTCTACGGCTGGCCCCGGGTGGCCTGAGCACCTACCACGTGGTCCACCCCCATGACGTCGAAGTGCAAACGCTGGTGCAGGTGTTCAACGCCGTCTCACCGATCCCGGTGAAGCTGGTGGACACCCCGATCGAGAACCCGAATCTGCTGGAGCGGCGCCTGCGCTGGGCCAAAGGGTTCTTGCCCTACCTGGAGCACAGCCGCACCTTCGACACCACCGAGACGCAAGCATTGATCGGAGAGCCTCGCAGCCAAACCGTCGTCGACCTCGATTATCTGCTCGCAAGCGTGGGGCGGTACAAGCGATACCTCCCGGTCAGTTCGACGCAGCAACCCAGGCCATCGGTGAATGCGGTTCCACCCGTGGGCCGCGTCGGGCCTCGATTCGACGCGGATGCCCTCAGCGGCGACACGGTCCGTCGGAGTGGAGGGCTGACATTCATTGTCACCGTCGGAAGGAGCGGGTCGACCGCGTTGTCGCGAATCCTCGGCGGTCACCGAGATGTGCTCAGCCTCAGCGAGTTCTACCTTTCGGTGCGCGCTTCCTCCGTCGTTGACCATCCACTGTCAGGCGATCAATTCTGGCAGATGCTGGCCGAGCCGCACCCAGTCTTCGACGCCATGGTCCGGGGCGGCTCGGCCATGCCGGAGTTCATCTATCCCCGCCTGCTAGGAGCCCGGTTCGACGCAAACACGACCGGAATCCCCGCGATTTCAATGATGACGCTGCCGCATCTGTCATCGGACCCCGACGGCGTGTTCGACGCCCTTGCCGCGGAGGTTCCGACGTGGCCTAAGCAAACCGCTCGCCTGCACTACGAGAGGTTATTTGACTGGCTCGCAGCACATTTCGGTGGGACTGTCGTGGTGGAGCGCTCGGCCATGTCGCTGAGCAGTGTCCCGTGGCTGCGCGAAACATTTCCTGACGCGAAGTTCGTGCACCTATTCCGGAATGGTCCGGACACAGCGGTCTCGATGAGCCAGCACACCGGGTTTCGACTGATGGCGCTTATCCAGGACGCCCTGGAACTTCTCGACCTCGACCCAGAGCGCCGAAACCCCGGTCTGCGGTTGGATCCGGCAGCGATCCCGATCGAGCTCGCACCCTTGCTCGGCGACCGCTGCGACGTCGACTACCTCATGAGTCAGGACCTTCCCGTCACCCGATTCGCCCGTATGTGGAGCGAGCTGATCGCCACCGGCGAAGCCGCGCTCGCCAGCTTGCCGGCGGACCGGTACCTTCCGTTGTCTTATGCGTCCCTTGTCGCAGACCCCAAGTCGTGCCTGACGCGGCTGGCTGCATTCCTGGATGTCGAAGCCGACCCGAAATGGCTCGGATTCGGCGCCGGCGTTATCGATCCCGGGTTCGCGGGCGGCGCCAATCGGTTGTCCACCGAGGACCAAAACGCCCTCATTGAATGCTGCGCCGGCGGCGAAGCCCTACTGCGGGAACACTGCATCGCCGCAGAGGCGAAAGAAATGACCGCGGCCTGGTGATCGACCGGCTCGATCGAATACGTCACTGCCCGTCGACGCACCCGCTGCAGAAATTGTTCGTTTTCGGTGGAGCGGCCACAGTGATGGCGCTCTTTTGTGCTGCTCCGAGCGCGATCGCCGACCCCTCCGTGCGAACCCAGTCCGGCAACACTCGATGTCTGGCTTGGCCGGGATCGGTCGTCTGCCAGTATCTGCCGGGCTTCGCGCAGGCGCCCGTTGACTCCTCGGGCATTCACTGGGATCTCGCTGTGGTCACGTCGGCAGGTGAATTCAACTGGGCCGAGGGCAACATCCCAGGCTCTCCGGAAGTAATGGCAAATGATGTCGTCCTGAACTATGGCCAGACCTTTCACCTGAACGGCTGGACGATCATTCCAAGTGAGGATGGGACGCGCTTCACCAACGATGGCACTGCCCACGGCATGTTCGTCAGCATCAACAACGTGTCTTCGTTCTAGGCCCTTTTCGCACACCACAAGAGCTGCTTCAAAACCGTCATGCTCAACGCAGAAGGCGCAGCAGAGCAGGACGAGATCCACCGGTCCCGGACGGTTCCGAGCGGTCTGGTCGTGCCTGGGCGGCGACGACGGCGGTGATGCGAGTGCCGCGTCCGGGCGCGGTGTCGATAACGAGTTTCCCGCCTATGGTCGACAGACGGTCGGTCA
>Ga0182012_10004021_pt1 | contig 15504 bp, 13 predicted proteins | sample 612S2SmetaG_FD_120486 | JGI IMG/M metagenome (GOLD analysis project Ga0182012, IMG submission 120486) | Permafrost microbial communities from Stordalen Mire, Sweden - 612S2S metaG | ecosystem: Environmental > Terrestrial > Soil > Wetlands > Permafrost | place: Sweden: Stordalen | collected...
CGCGGCGGGCGCCGTTTCCCTGTACGACTGAAGGAACTCGCCGATCCGCTCCGGTGGAAGCGGCCGGCTAATCAGGTAACCCTGCACATCGGTGCAGCCGTCAGTGGCGACGCGCGCCAGCTGCTCTTCGGTTTCGACGCCCTCCGCAAGCGTTGCCATGCCGAGGCTCTGGCCCAATCCTGCGATAGCGCGGACGATGGCCATGCCGCTCGGATCGTCGGATTGTCCACGGACGAACGACTGATCGATCTTGATCTTGTCGAACGGAAAGCTGCGTAAATAGGACAGCGACGAATAGCCCGTGCCGAAATCGTCCATCGAGACGCGAACGCCGAGCTCGCGAACCCTGAGCAGCGTGTCGAGGGAAGCGCGATGATCGCCAAGGAGCACGCTCTCGGTGATTTCCACCTCCAGCCGACGCGGATCGAGACCGCTCTGCGCCAGCGCCGACAGGATCGTGGAGACGAGGTTCGGGCTACCGAATTGCACGGCCGAAACGTTGACGGCGACGTTGAGCGGTTGCGGCCAGCTGACGGCCTCCTCACAAGCCGTGCGGATCACCCATTCGCCAATCGGCACGATGAGACCGATCTCTTCGGCCAGCGGGATGAAATCGGCTGGTGAGACAAGCCCTCGTTTGGGGCTATGCCAGCGCAGCAACGCTTCGAATCCGGTGATCCGCTTCGAAGTGAGATTGAACTGTGGCTGATAGACAAGCGCGAGTTCGCGCAGGGCCAGCGCACGGCGAAAGTCGAGCTCCAGGCTACGGTGCGCCTGCATTTGCTCATCCATTACGGTCTCGAAGAAACGATAGCTTCCTTGCCCTTCTTGCTTGGCGCAGTTTAGGGCGAGTTCGGCGTTCTTCAGGATTTGGTCGGTATGGCCGCCGTCGGCAGGTACCAGTGCGATGCCAACGCTGGCACCAACATTGATGAGATGGCCTTCAACGATGTAGGACCGGCCAAGCAGATCGACGAGGCGTTTCGCCAGAGCGCGGGCCGATTCGGGCTGCGGTCGGCCGATTTGGACGATACCGAATTTGTCGCCGCGGAGGCGCGCCACAATGTCGGCGGGCCCTATCGCCGAGCGAACCCGCTCAGCGACGATCCCCAGCAGCGCGTCGCAGACCGAGGAGCCAAGCGTGTCATTGATCGCCTTAAAGCGGTCCAGGTCGAAAATCAGGACTGCGGCCGCGTCTGCCGGGTGAACGAGGGTCGTCAGAATCGCCGTCAAGCGTTCGCGGAACATCAAGCGATTGCCGAGGGAGGTGATCACGTCGGTGCGCGCCGTCTCCGCGGTACGCGCCTTCTCGGCAACACGCCCGGAAACATCCTCGGCGGCCACGAGCAACCCCTGCGGAACACGTACCGTCTCGACGCTGAATATCCGCCCGTCTTGGTGGTGGACATTGCGCGGTCCGGTGCGATCGACCCCATCCGCCGCGCGGCGGATTGAGCCCAGAAGTTCCACCGCCCAGGCTTCACCGCCGAACAGTTCGCTAAAGGTCGAATTCTCCAACAGGATGCGGCCGCCAGGGTCGATCACAGCAACCGCGTGGTCGAGATTGCGCAATGCGCAAAGCGCGATTGCCCCGATGTCGTCCTCGTTTTGACCGATGGTCCGAGTGTCGCGTGAGACTGACAACATATGGGCGACATTTCCCGGTCACAGCATTCTGCTCTTCCATGGGTTCGCTAACATTGCGCAAGTTTCCGCGCACTTAAATAAGATGCCCATAGCAATACGGAAGATGACGTTCTCTCTGAATGGTTGAGGAGAGGCTAAAGCCATCATCGGAATCTTGATATTATAAGGAAGGAACCTGCTACAAGACACCATTGCGATAAATGTCTCGTTGGGTCAGAATCGGAAGTGACTGGCTATTTGCTGGATATCTCCTCTGCCCCGGAGAACGGAGATCCACAAATACCGCCACGCCCCAAAGATAGACGATACGCCGCCGACCGACCAAAAGTAAGATAAACGGCGCTAATCCAGGACCACCGGTAATCTTACGGTATTTTCGGTCGCTCACAATAAGCGGACAGTCGGAAGAGGAATCAACTGATCGGAGTGGCTGACCTTGGACAACGCGCGGCGCGGAATTCGCGAATCAGTTTCTTTCAAATGCGCCAGAATTGATTTGGACGGCGGGATCGGCTGTGAGGTGAGCAACCTATCGGATACGAAAGGCACCATAGTAGTAGAGCTATCCCTCAACCTGCCTATTGAGTTCGAGATCGAAATAGAAGGCGAAAGCAGAAAACGTTACTGCGCAATCGCTTGGCGGAGGAAACGGCGAACAGGGGTGTATTTTGTGTAGCCAATGACGTTGAACTGAAGCTGCGACGCAATTGATCAAGTGCATGTGTTGCCGACGGACCACCTTGATGTCCAGTTCGGGTGTGCGCAGTGTAAAAGGCGACGCTTTCCAGTGGTGTTGGGCGTTTCTCCCAGGGCGGTTCGCGTACTGTTCGGGGTGGAACGTAGGCTTCGAAGATCGGTTCCAGCACCAGCATCACTGATGTCATGCAGACCCGATCCCGCACGGTCGAGATGCCCATCGGCCTGAGCCTGCCGCTGGCCTTCGGGATGAACACTATTTTGATGGAATCCGGTCGATAGCTCCCCTCCCGGAGCGCAAGCGTCAGTTCAGCTAGCCACCGCCATACGTCTCCAACGTCCGCGAGTCCTGATCGTCTAGCCCCGTTGCGCTCTTGTTCGAGCGACACTGCGCGTAGGCGTGTGCTGAATGGGCCGCGCGGGTAGCAGATCTAATTGCATTCGCCGAGCCGCTTCGAGTTCCTGAGAAATCCGTTCGCGGTATTCGCGCAGTTCACGTAAAAGCATGCTACGCATCAAGATGCAGTGTGACGCGCGAAACTCGCTTCGATGGGTTGATCGGCTTGGAACGAAACTCGGATGCCCCGGCTACAATCAGATCGCCCATCTCGTTGCGATCAACCGTAGCTGTCTGCACCAGGATGGCCAGATCAACGAACTCGGATTGGGTCCGCACTTGCCGGCATACCTCCTGCCCGCCGAGATTCGGCAGCTGCATGTCGAGCAGCAACAGATCGGGCCGCAACGCCTGAACCTGCTGCAGAGCCGCATGGCCACTGTCAGCAGACTGCAGGTTGGCGAACTTATGTCTGCGCAGTATCCCAGCCAGGAGCCGGCAGCACAGCGGCTCGTCGTTGACGATTAGATTCCTGGCATCGTAAATGCCCAAATAAGCGCGTCTCTCCCAGGACATTTTAGGGGGGGACCAATACGGGACCGTTCATAACCGGAACCCCAACTTGATGGTCGTGCCTCCGCGAAGCACCGCCACGCGATCACAAAACGCTTCGAGAATCGCCAGACCCCGGCCCGACTTGGCATCTGTCGCCGCGTGCCGCTCCTCGGACAAAGGCATTTTCTTTCGCTTGAATCCCGTACCGCTATCGTGGACAAGGACATTCAATATAGCCGAATTCCAGACCGCCTCGACGCGAATCAAGCTGCGCGCGATTTGCGGAGACGTCAGCAGCCCCTCGATGATCTCGTGAGACGCCGCCGTGGATTCCAGACCGGAAAACCCCTCGGAGCTCATGGCGAGATTACCGTGCAGCATCGCGTTTATCACGGCTTCCTGAACGGCGGTGCGAATCCGTTCACGAAGACTCCGGGACAACTCCGTCCGCATTGCCAGCGCAGCAACGAAAACCCTGACGATTTTGTGTCGGTAGGCAGAACGCGTCGTCACCGCCAGCCTGAGGCACCCGGCGGCTCTCGGACGAAATGACAGCTGATTGTACCGATTGCCATCGATCAGGGCTACTTCCATGCATTCGGTAACCCGCAGCGACAACGCGCCTGCAAGAGAGCTTTCCGAAACGCCGTCCCAGCAGGTGAGCGTCTCGTTGACCTCGTTTCTCCGAACCGGCGAGATCGCAGACATGTCACTACGCTTCCACGGTGAAAAGGGTGTCGAATTTGGTCACGTCGAACATCCGCTTTACCTGGCCGCACGGGCTACGCAACACGAGACTCCGACGCGCCTTGTCAGCCTCGTCCCTTACAATCAGCAGCATGCCAAGACCTGCCGAATCGATGAATTCAAGTTTTGCGAGGTCTATAACGATCGCCTTGTCCTGCCCATCGAGAAGACGCGCCGCTATCACCTTGAACGTCGCGTGATCGGTAAATGTGAATTCACCGCTGATGGACACCTTGGATTCGTCGGCATCGAATTCAAATCGCATGTCCACTCCTAAAATAGCTCCGTCGACCCACCGGACGACGGCGCATTGTTTCCGGACATGTCATCCGACAAGTCATCCGGCAGCTCTCCATCAAGCAGATGGACGACGAAACGTGCACGCATCTCACTCATAGTAAATCGTTCCAGCAGTTTTTTTACCCATTCAATATCCGGCGCGGCTCCTGCCAGCTCGGGCAGAGTGGTCGTCGTACTACTCTTGATCTCCTCAAGAGCTCGATCAAGCAGATGCAGTGTATCGACCACGTGCTCAAGCCGCTGACGCGTTCGATCTTGAAACTGAATCCCGGTCACCATCCCGTCGACGTCGGCTGAAATCAATCCCGCTTCCTTTACCGCATCGGCGACGATCGTCTCAAGATTGGCGTTTCTGGAAACCAGCGCCACCATCAGGACCTCGAGTCGATCCTTGGCCAGGATGTTACCCGACAGATCGATAGTCGCGACTCGTTGCAAGGTTGCGTGGCCATGAGAAATGCCGTCGGTCACACCCTTGAGTTCGCTTTTCATCGTCGCCGCCAGTGCTTGCGTCACTTTGGACAGCTCGCGAACCTCGTTAGCCACCACGCGGAATGCCGACCCTGCCGCGCCGGCTCGCTCCGCCTCGATGCGCGCATTCAGCGCCAGCATGTTGGTGGTGTTGTTGACGCCGTCCAGCTGCTCCATGCATTTCTCGACGCGTTGAACGTTGGCCTTGAGCTCATCCAGCGCATACACCATGGACATCGAGTCCTTGGACAAATGCAGGATCTTTTCGACGACATCACCGAGGGTGCTCTCAAGCAATCCGGCGATCCGGTCGATTGGAACGATTTTTCCTTCGACCTCGATGCCAGTGGCCAAATGAGTCAAACTATCCACCCGAGCGGTCTGCTGCTCCGCGCTGACGGCAAGCCGCTGAAAGCGCCCGCTGAGAGCGTCTGCTTCGGTCTCGACAAACCCCGATGTGTGCGCAATTTCCGACACCAGCGCCTGAATTACGCGTTGCTGCATATCGGCAAGCGAGATCCATCGCTGCAGCAATGCCTCGTGAGGTGGCGGCGGGGCTTCAACCTCGGAATGGATTGACGGTGGCGACGTGCTCGCCACGACGAGCCGTACCGAGGTTTCGCGGGGCTTGCGGCCTAATCTGAACATGTCATACCCTCGTGCTACGGCTGACGATGGCCTGACAATGATGAAGCACTTGTCCGGGAATCTTATTGAGCGGAAGCTCGATTTCGGTGGCGCCGCAGTCGCGCGCCGCTTTCGGCATTCCGTAGACAACGCAGCTCGCCTCATCCTGGCCGATCGTCGATGCGCCGGCGCGCCGCATTTCGAGCAAGCCGGCGGCGCCGTCCTTGCCCATACCTGTCAGGATAATTCCGACCGAGTTGGCTCCGGCAGCATTCGCGACGGAGCGGAACAATACATCAACGGACGGGCGATGGCCCGACACCAACGGATGTTCGTGCACCCGGCACATGTAGTTTGCTCCGTTGCGCGCGAGTTCGAGATGGAACCCGCCGGGCGCGATGTAGGCATGCCCCGGAAGCACGCGCTCTCCATCCTTGGCCTGGCTGACGCTGATAGCGCAACACTGGTCGAGACGGCGTGCGAAGGTCGCCGTGAACATAGCCGGCATGTGCTGGGTGATGAGGATCGCAGGTGCATCGGGTGGAAACGCCGTCAGAAATTCCTGCAACGCCTCGACCCCTCCGGTCGATGCACCGACCGCGATCAGGCGTTCCGACGAACTGTATTTGAGGCCGGGCGAAAGGCGCGGTCCTTTGGGCTTACCAGTCGTCAGCGGCCGGACGCGCGCGCGCGCTGCCGCCTTGACCTTGCAGACGATCTCGTCGCGCAACTCCGCAAACCCCGCGCTGAGACCGACGATCGGCTTGGCAACGAAGTCGACTGCGCCGATTTCGAGCGCGCGTAACGCGGTTTCGGCGCCTTTCTGTGTGAGCGACGATATCATCACCACGGGCATCGGCCGAAGGGTCATGATTTTTTCGAGAAACGCGAGGCCGTCCATGCGAGGCATCTCGATGTCGAGCGTCACCACGTCGGGATTCAACGCCTTGATCATTTCCCTGGCCACGAGCGGGTCAGGCGCGGCGCCGACCACGACAATCGACGGGTCAGACGACAACATCTCGGAAAGCACGCCCCGAACGAAGGCCGAGTCGTCGACGATGAGGACACGAACCTGCGGCATGACGGCCCTAAAACAGTTCGGCCGAACCCGCGATGGGCTCGATCAGGATTTTGGACTTGTAGAGCCCCTCGTTGCGGGCCATGATTTCCTCTTCCGTGGGCCTCAGTTCGAGCAGCATCACCCTTCCGGTTGCTGGAAAATAATGCACACGACGGGGCAAATTGCCGCGCAGATGGTGCGCGGTAATTGATAGATTTTCCTCGAGCAGGTAGCTCTCGACAAAGTCGGCATTGCGGTGGCCAATATTGGCGGTCCCCTTCATCACATTGCCCCCGCCGAAGACCTTGATCTCCAGCCTTTGACGTATGCCGCCCTGCTTCAGGATGTCATTTATCAGGCGCTCCATGGCGACATTGCCGTAGCGCATGCTGCTGGAGGCCGCATCCCATCCGCCGCCCACGGCTTCCGGAAGCATGAAGTGATTCATGCCGCCCACCGCGATAAAGGGATCCCTTATGCAGGCGGCTACGCAGGAGCCGAGAATGGTAACCAGCATTTCATCCGAGCTCGCCGTGACATAATGCTCACCCGGAAACACCTTGACCGCGATTGCGTCGAAATGCGGATCGCGGTATCGGCGCGTTTCCTGCGCCGAACTATCAGCTGGGGCGTTCGCCAGCCGGCGCGCGTGGGCTAGTCCGCGGCCGGTCATTTCGTCCTGCGATAGATTGTGCGCCCGACCAGATTGAAGCGGCTGGTCACGCTCGTAATACTTTCCGAATGGCCGACGAACAGCCAACCGTCCGGCTTCAGCAGTTCGGCATAGCGGTCGAACAGCCGACGCTGCGTCGGCTTGTCGAAATAGATCACGACATTCCTGCAAAAAATGACGTCAAACGGCCCACTCATCGGCCAATCTTCGAGCAGGTTCAGCGGGGCGAACTTGATCAAGGAACGAAGTTCGGCGTTCATGGCCGAGCGTCCGCCCGGCTGGTCGGTCACATACCTCTTGCGATACGAGGCCGGAACAGCCTCCAACCGCTCGGTGTCATAAACACCGGCCGCCCCATGGGCCACTACATTGGTATCGAGGTCCGTAGCGAGTACCTTGACGTCCCAGTCCGCCAGCGGAGGCTGGTAACCGCGCAGGGTCATCGCAATCGTGTAAGGCTCCTCTCCCGTCGAACATCCCGCCGACCATATCCTGAGCCGACCCGGCCCGTTGCCTCGCGCTTCGACCAGCGCAGGCAGAACCGTCTTGGCGAGATAGTCGAAATGGTGCGGTTCGCGAAAGAAATTGGTGTGGTTGGTGGTGATCGCGTTGATCAGGTTAAGGCGCTCGCCCGCACCGTCGGGTTTTTCAAGGAGACGGCAATATTCCGTAAAATCGGACAGGCCAAGAATACGCAGCCGTCGGCCGAGGCGTCCCTGGACGAACGCCCGTTTCTTCTCGCCGATGACAATGCCCGCCGTGTCCATCACGAGCTTGACAATTTGGCGAAAATCGCCGTCCTGAAGCGCGTATTCCGATTGCACGTTAGACTCCGCCGTCGCCGCAATTGATCCGCCGGCTCATCCATCAATGAACCGGCGGCGCCAATCAGTCCTAGAACTGCTTCCAGTCCGCATCACCCGCACCGGCGGCGCGGCGGCGCGCAACGGGCTCTTCCGCGGGCTTCTGCTTCGCGGTAACGGCGCTCGTTACCGGCGGTCGCGATGGGCGCACGGTGGCTACGGGTGCAGTAGCGGTCCGCAACGAACGATCCACTACCGGATTGCCCGTAGGCCTCAAAACCGCTTTCGCAACAGTTGCCTGCGCCTTTTCAAACTCGGCGGAAAGCATGAATTGGCCCACCATCTCGGCCATCGCGCCGGTCTGGTCTTCCATCGATTTTGCCGCGGCTGCGGCCTCTTCGACCAGTGCGGCGTTCTGCTGCGTAACCTGATCCATCTGCGTGACGGCGTTGTTGACCTGCTCGATGCCGGCGCTCTGTTCCTGCGACGCCGCCGAGATTTCGGCCATGATATCGGTCACACGTTTTACCGACTGGACGATCTCTTCCATCGTTTTGCCGGCGGTATCGACCAGCCGCGATCCGGACTCCACCTTGGACACGGAGTCCGAGATCAAGCCCTTGATCTCCTTGGCCGCATTGGCGCTACGTTGCGCCAGATTGCGGACTTCCGCGGCAACCACAGCGAAGCCACGCCCCTGATCGCCAGCGCGCGCGGCTTCAACCGCCGCATTGAGTGCCAGAATGTTGGTCTGGAACGCGATCTCATCGATCACGCCGATAATATCGGCAATCTTACGGCTTGCTTGTGCGATCCCGTCCATGGTTTGAACGACTTCGGCCACCACTGAACCACCTTTGACCGCTACATCGGACGCCGACGAAGCGAGCTTGTTGGCCTGTTGCGCGTTTTCGGCGTTAAGGCGCACCGTAGATGTCAGCTCCTCCATGCTGGCAGCAGTCTCCTCGAGACTTGCGGCCTGTTCCTCGGTTCTTTGCGACAGGTCGGTGTTGCCGGTCGCGATCTCGCGCGCTGCCGTTGTCAGGGTTTGCGCGGTTTCCGAAACTTCGCCGATAATCTTCGACATCGTATCGAGCAGGCCGTTGACGCCCCCGCAGAGTTGAGCGATCTCGCCGCTCTTGCCGTCCAGCGGTATCCGATGTCGAAGGTCATTCTCCTTGGCGGAGGAGACGACTTCCTGGGTCTGCGCAACGGCCGCCTGAAGGATTTCGGCAGCCTTGACCTGGGCGGTAACGTCGGTGGCGTATTTCACCACTTTGTACGGCTTGCCGTCCGGGCCCATGATCGGATTGTAGCTGGCCTGAAGCCAAACTTCCTTGCCGCTCTTGCCGATGCGCTTGTATTGTCCGGCGTCGTATTCGCCGCGGCCGAGCTTATCCCAGAACATCCGATACTCGGGGCTCTGGCGATAGGCGACATCGACGAACAGCGAGTGATGCTGCCCGGCCAGTTCTGTGGCCAGATAGCCCACCGTGTTCAGGAAATTCTCGTTGGCTCGTAGCACCTTGCCATCGAGCGTGAACTCAATCACGGCCTGGGCCTTGTTGACGGCCTCGATCTGGCCGCTGAAGTCGGCGTTCTTGATCACCTGCTCGGTGATGTCGGTCGCGTATTTCACTACTTTATAGGGCTTGCCGTCCATATCCATGATCGGATTGTAGCTGGCCTGAAGCCAGACTTCCTTGCCGCCCTTGCCGATGCGCTTGTACTGCCCGGCATCGAATTCGCCGCGGCCGAGCTTGTCCCAGAACAGCCGGTACTCAGGACTCTGACGGTATACCGGATCGACGAACAGCGAGTGATGCTGCCCGACCACTTCCGCCGCCGCGTAACCCATCGCGTTCAGGAAGTTCTCATTGGCGTGACGTACCTTGCCATCGAGTGAAAACTCGATCACGGCCTGGGCCTTGCTGACGGCCGCGATCTGCCCACTGAAGTCGGCATTTTTGATCACCTGCTCGGTGATGTCGGTGGCGTATTTTACCACTTTGTAGGGTTTGCCGTCGGGGCCCATAATCGGATTGTAGCTCGCCTGAAGCCAGACTTCCTTGCCGCCCTTGCCGATGCGCTTGTATTGTCCGGCGTCGTATTCGCCGCGGCCGAGCTTTTCCCAAAAAATCCGGTATTCGACGCTCTGCCGGTATGCCGGCTCGACGAACATCGAGTGATGCTGCCCGACGATTTCTGCAGCCGCATAGCTCACCGCATTCAGGAAGTTCTCGTTGGCGCGCAGCACCTTGCCGTCGAGCGTGAACTCAATCACGGCCTGGGCCTTGTTGACGGCCCCGATCTGCCCGCTGTAGTCGGCGTTCTTGATCAACTGCTCGGTGATGTCGGTTGCGTATTTCACCACGCCGACTGGTTTGCCGTCCGAACCCATGATGGGATTGTAGCTCGCCTGAAGCCAGACTTCCTTGCTGCCCTTGCCGAGGCGCATGTACTGGCCTGCATCGTAATCACCGCGGCCGAGCTTGTCCCAGAACAGCCGGTATTCCGGACCAGCGCGATAGACAGGATCGACAAACATGGAGTGGTGCTTGCCCTTGATTTCGTCCAGAGTGTAACCGAGCGTTGTCAGGAAGTTGGCATTCGCGTCTAGGATGATCCCCTCGAGGTTGAACTCAATCATCGCCTGGGAACGGTTCATGGCATCGACGATGCCGCGCAGCTTGCTGTCGACGCCGGAGGCACGCGGCTTTGCTGATTGGCTTACCGTCGGCTTCGCCTTAGGCCGGCGGATTCTCGTCTTCGGCGGGGCCGCGCTGTCGTCCTGTGTGCCGTCGGAATCGAGTTCGTGCATCATGTCGCGCTCCTTGAGGGTATGTTCGTGAGAGGCTTGGAATTCGTCAGACGGTGATCACGCGGCGATCGCCGCGGCGACCTCGCCGGAGTGAGTACGCTTTACTGAATCAGTGGGCTTGTCGAACAATCCGGCCAGCGACACCAGCGTCACCATACGGTCTTCCATCGCGACCAGGCCGTCGAGGAACTGATCTTCCTTGGGCAGTCCCATCTCCGGCACCGGCCGAATGCTTTTCGGATCGACCGAAATGATATCCGAGACAGTATCGACCAGAAGCCCGATGGTCCTGGTCCCTGTGGCGACGATGATGACCACGTGCATGGTGGTCGTCGCGGTCAGCCCCATGCCGAACCGAGCACGCAAATCGAAAATCGGAACGATGACGCCACGCAGATTGATCACACCGCGAACGTGGGTTGGCGCGTTCGGGATCATCGTTGTTTCCGTCCAACCTTTGATCTCGCGCACGACCATGATGTCGATGCCATACTCTTCCGAGCCAAGCGTGAACGTAATGAATTGCTGGGTATTTTCGCCCGCTGCCGGCCGATCAAGGTTGTCCCGGGAAAGGCTATTGGCTGTCGACTCTTGATCAGGCTGCATCTGTCGCTTCCTCGTTACTGTCACATGTTTCGGTCTGCCGCGTACGCGAGGCGGTTAGCTCCTGGACTCCAGCTCGGCCGTCGATCTCGCGTAAGCTCGCTATATCCAGGATCAAGGCTACCCGGCCATTGCCCAGGATGGTCGCGCCGCTGATGCCATCGACCGGGTCGTAATTGGCTTCGAGGCTCTTGACCACGACCTGTTGTTGACCCAGAAGCTCATCTACCAGGACGCCGATGCGCCCGGCGCTCTCGCTCTGTACGACAATCACGATGCCGCGGCAGGGGTCAGTGATGGAGTCGGCAATCGAAAAGCACTTGTGCAAATGGGTCAGCGGCAGATATTCACCCCGCAGCGCGAGAACATCTCCGCGCCCAACGACTGGATGAATGTCGGCGGCTAACGGGCGCAGGCTTTCAATGATCGCCGTCAGCGGAATGATAAAGGTTTCCTTGCCAACCGAGACGACCATGCCGTCGACTACCGCCAGGGTAAGCGGCAGCGACAGCGTGAAGCGTGACCCCGCTCCGAATTTCGATTGCACGTTGATGCGGCCGCAAAGCGATTGTACATTCCGTTTCACCACGTCCATGCCTACTCCACGGCCAGATACGTTCGACACCACGTCAGCGGTGGAAAATGCCGGCAGGAAGATCAGATTGTCGATCTCCTCGTCGCTAAGGGTCGCACCCGGAGCCACAAGGCCGCGGTCTCGTGCCTTGGACAGTACTTTCTCGCGGTTAACACCCCGACCGTCGTCGGACACTTCGATGACAATCCGGCCACCGCGTTGCGCTGCGGACAAATTGATTGTGCCTTGACGAGGTTTGCCCGCCGCTACCCGGGCATCCGGACTTTCAATCCCGTGGTCGAGCGCATTTCGGATCATGTGAGTGAGAGGATCGTTCAACTGCTCAATGACGGTTTTGTCGATCTCCGTCATTTCCCCGGCGGTGACGATACGCACCTCTTTGCTCAGCGTGGCGGCAAGATCGCGCACGATTCTGGGCATTCGCGCGAATACCGATTTGACCGGCTGGGCGCGGATAGCCATGACGCTTTCCTGTAGCTCGCGGGCGCTCTGAGCTAGGGCTTCGATACCGTGAAGCAATGCCGGATACTGGTCCGTCGGCAGCAGGCTGCCCTGTTCGATCAGCATCGCTTGTGTAATGACCAGTTCGCCCACGAGATTGACAAGTCGATCGACCTTGTCGACATCAACCCTGATCGACTGGGGCGGTGTTGAGGGCGCAGTTGCCGTCTCGACGGGTTTTTTGACGGCGGCAAGGACGACGGGGTTTGCGGCTTGATCGATCTGCGGTACCACCGCGGCGACGCCCGATATGTCTTCGATCTTCAAATCGCAGTCGTCTTCGACGAACTCAAAAACCTCATGAATGGTGCTTTGCGGTACGCCAGTTTCGAGCGTGAACACCCAGCTCAAATACGCGGCTTCCGGCTCAATGACGCCAAGCAACGGCAGCCGGGAACTATCGACCTCGACCGCCAGGCCACCCAATTTGCGCAGCTGACGGATCAGGAGCAGCGGCTCATTGGCCTTCTGCAGCATTTCCGAATGTGGTGTAAACGCAATACGATAACGCCTTTCGCCGCTAACCTGAATTCCCTCGGTCGTCGCTGCTTGGGCCGGACGGGTTCCAGCCACCGCCTCGGATGCGCTCACCAGCGCCTCTTCCATCACGGCGACGATGTCGGCACCGAAATCGGCGGCCAATTGATGCTCATCTCGCGCTGCGCCCACAATATCGGCCAACGCATCGCTTGCACGCAGTAACATTTGCATCACATCGGGAGTCGCAGATATCTTCCGCTCCCGCATGGCATCGAGCAGACTTTCGAACACGTGCGAGAACGCCACTAATGCCGTGAACCCAAAAGCACCCGCCCCGCCCTTGATGGAGTGGACCGAGCGAAACACGGCATTCACGGTCTCTTCGTCGCCGCTGCCGTTCAGTAGAAAGTCTAGGTTGGTCTGCAAGGCATCAAGGAGTTCGCCGCACTCCTCGAAATATGTCTTGCGAAATTGTGTGAGCGGGTCGCCTTCGCCCTCGGAATTTATGGACATACGCGCTGAACCAGTTCGACGAGTTTCTCCGGGCTGAACGGTTTGACGAGCCAACCGGTAGCACCCGCCGCCTTGCCGTCGGCCTTCTTCGTACTATCGCTCTCCGTCGTCAGGATCAGGATCGGCACGGCACGATGCTGTGACCCCGCCCGCACATTCTTGATCAGCGAGATGCCGTCCATGTTCGGCATGTTGAGATCGGTGATGATCAGGTCGAACTTCGACCCGGCGAGCACGGTCAGCGCCACTTTACCATCCTCTGCTTCGCCAACTTCGAATCCGGCCTTTCGCAACGTGAACGAGACCATGTCCCGCATGGTCTTGGAGTCATCCACGGTCAATATTCGTTTGGCCATTCAGATCATCCATTTTGAAAATTGTGATTGCAGGCCAAGATCGGTGAGGGCCCCTCGGAAAACATCCGACGGATTGGTGAACTGCAGACTGATCCCGGCGGAGTCGGCAGCGTATCCTGTCGCCAATAACACCTGCGCGCATGGCGTCGACATGCGCTCGACGGCGCTCGCATCGAGGACGACGGGGCCCTCTTTGAGCATCCCCCTCATGCGATCACACAGGACTTGTGCTTCAACGAGATCGAGCGTCTGAGGCAAAGGGTGCGCATCGATAATCGATTGAGGAGACGAAATATCCGTACCGCTTTGGTCCTGAGATGAATCGACGGTAAAATTCAAGTGGGCGACCCTCGAAGTATTGTAAGTGTAAGAACGCTGGCGGAAGGTTTGCGGCTGGGCGTGGGTCGGCTTGACGAAGCGAGGGCAAGGAGGAGAGTCGCTTGGCCTTTTCACTCTTTGGTCAACCGCGATGACCCTCTCGAACCCATACAGATTGGATGAGATTGATTGGTTGAGAGTTAAAATCTTGGGACGTACAATTACGGGTCGTTGACGAGCGTCGTCATTCCCGCCCTTCTGCCGGCAGCACGCCATCGAGATCGTCATGTGGCGCTCGATGACAATGACTCCGAAAAGCGAAAGCTGGTCTCACGGGATTGTCGAGAAACTCATGTGCACGGCAAAGGGCAGATCGTCAGTGTCGGTGGTACGGCTGCCGATCAATGTCGGCTAGGCGAGAGGCGTTGACGGACTAGCCTGCCGGCGGCCATATGGTCGATTTAAATACAGTGTCTGCTGCCCGCGCAGGAGCATCCCGAAACTGACAGGTCAGACCAAATGCCAAAGCTTCGAATAGTGAGGGCGCAAGACAATCGGTTGCTGGGCGCGCCGGAGCCTTCCAGCCGCAAGCGGATCGACCCCCATCTCGAACCGGTCACGCTCAAGCTGGGCGCCGTGGTTTGCGATGCGGGTGGCCTGCTCAAGCACGCCTATTTCCGGAAGGCGCCGTTCTGTCGTTGCTGACGGTGCTAGAAAACGGCTCGGCGATCGAGACCGCGAACAAAGTTTCCCGAGCGAAACCAGGTCAAGGAGTGACTTCGCCGCTATACAAGCTCGAATTCCTCAGGAGAGCCGCCAAGCTCGGCTAATTCCTTAGCCAACCAATGCAATTCAGCGGTCCGATCTAGTAGCGCAGCTTTCGCGGTCCGATCAGTGGTCCAACTAGCCTGCTTTTCGCACTCGTCGGCAGCTCTTCGCAACGCTTCGAATGTCTTTGTCATCTCAATGCTCACTGTTGCGTGCGCGACAGTGTCGCCTTGAATGTGCGAGCTTACAATTCGGGCACAATACGTACCGGAAAAGCACGGGTTGCTCAGTTGACGCCCCCTTAACCATAACCGGCAGACATTGGATGTCGAAAAGGAATTGTCATGGCACACATAGGCCGATGCGCATCGTGTAATTCAGAAATCGTGGTGGTTCAACTGATGCGCGTTGCAAGAGGGTTTGCGATGCAGACTACCAAATGCCCGAAATGCAGGTTCACTATGAACCTCGTGTTGAGACATCGGTTTCCGCGTGCGGCGACACTCGCCCGCCGCTCGGCCAGCGAGCGCGCGGCGTAGTCGCAGGCTCTTTCGCTCGCTTGCTGACCCAGTCGCCCGTGAAGAATTCGGAAGCGATTGATGGATCGGTGTAATTTGAGCTAAGCAGGTA
>Ga0182012_10004023_pt1 | contig 15502 bp, 11 predicted proteins | sample 612S2SmetaG_FD_120486 | JGI IMG/M metagenome (GOLD analysis project Ga0182012, IMG submission 120486) | Permafrost microbial communities from Stordalen Mire, Sweden - 612S2S metaG | ecosystem: Environmental > Terrestrial > Soil > Wetlands > Permafrost | place: Sweden: Stordalen | collected...
GCGGCGGCATAATTTGTCTGGGCAAACTGGGCATCCGCCATTTTAAACCGGGCCACGGCGAGGTCGTCAGACGGTGGTAGATTCTGCGTGGCTTTTTCAAAATCTGCCTGGCTCGCCGCATAATCCCCCGCCAACCAGGCGGTCCAGCCTCGATCCAGATAAGCCTTGCCAATGTAGGCACTGTTGGGGCGATTGGTGATCAACAAATTGAATCGCGCCTGGGCGTCCGCCAGTCGGTTGGTCAAGGCCGGGGTGGTGACATAATCTTGCAAATAGAGCTCTCCGAGGGTCAGCCAGGCGGCGTCAATGGCCGGGGAACTGGCAAACTGGGCGGCATAATCTTCCAACTTCGGCTCGGCATTGGTAAATTCCCGCCGGGCAATGGCCAGCGAGGCAATTTTTAATATGGCCTCCCGCTGCCGGAATTCGGGAGCATTGGTGGCCAGGTTAATTTGCCAGGCCATCCGGGCATCGTCGCCACGGTCGAGCCGCTCCAGCACGCCGGCCTGCAAGGCCGCACTGGTCGCCAGACGTTCTGCCCCGGAAACGCCAGTGTCCTTCCTGGCCAGCGCCACCAGATCCGTCGCCAGGGGCAAGGCGGCGGCTTGGTCACCCGCCGACTGCTTCACCTGGCACAATAAATAAAGCCGCTGCCATTCCAAATCCGCGGGCAGCACACCGGGTTTGACGCTGGTCAACACCTGGTCGGCGCCGGCATAATTCCCTTGCGCAAATTCAGCCTGGGCCAGCAAGAGCCGGCCGCGCAAGACGAGCTCGCTGTTCGCATCCACCTGTTCAGCGGCCTGGAACAATGGCTGCGCCCCTTCAATCAAGGCGACGAGACGGGGCCATTCCTGCAATTTCGCCAGGGCGGCACTGGCTTCGATCGTGGCCGAAAACGCCAGCGGCGAAGTCCGGGGGATGGCAACGAAGGTGGCGGCCGCCTGGCGCCAGTCACCGCTTTGAAACTGGGCTTCACCGAGCCAGTAAGTGTAATCGTCCTGCAACACCCCCGCGGTTGGCTGGTGGGATTGAAGCAGATCCATGGCCAGGATGATTTTGTTTTGTTTGAGCATCGCCCGCGCCTGAAGCAAACCCGCTTCCGGCAGGTGTTTGGATTCCGGATATTTGAGGGCGAACTGGGCAAAATCCACTTCCGCCAGCGGCCAGAGGCCATCATTGAACGCTAAAACGGCGGCATCATAGGCGCGCTGCTCTTTGGTCGGGCCGGCGGCCCAGACCGGCCCCGCGCCGAGGAAGAGCGCGAGCCAGAGAATCCACCATTTTGCGGGAAAAACCATGCGCCACTCTAAACGACCCGGTGGCGGGAAAAAAGCCGGAAAATTAAAATGTCCGGCGGACGTGACCTTTACTTTTGGTCCCGGGTAACGCATTTTCGAGGGACGATGATGTTGCGCCGGACCTGGATATGGATGACCGCCGCCAGTTTATTGCTGGCGGGCAGACTGCCTGCGGATAATGCGGCCACGAACCGGCCGGCCGATTTCCAGGAAGTTTATGGCCTGCTCCGGGCGCATTTGCCTGGCATCACCGAAGCGGACCTGAATCAGGCGGCCGTGGCGGGTTTGCTCAGCCAGTTCCCCGGTCGCGCCACAATCGTGGGCGACGGCACGGCGGCCTCCACCAACCACCCGGAATACCAGACGGTGATTCTGGATCATGGCGTGCTGTATTTCCGGGTTAGCCGGCTCACCGATTCCTTGCCCGCCACGCTGGCGGACCAGTTGCGGACGACGAGCCTTTCGGCGGCGGCAACCAACCCGCCGGTGGGCACCATTCTGGATTTGCGCTTCGCCACCGGGGATGCCTACGGCATTGTGAAAGATGCCGCGAGCCGGTTGGCCCCGGCCAAAAGTCCGCTGATCGTGCTGATCAACGGCGCCACCCTGGGGGCGCCGGAATTGCTGGCGGCGGCCTTGCGAGATGCGGGGGCGTTGCTGGTGGGCAATCCGTCCGCCGGCCAGGCGATGACGACGGAAGATTTTCCCCTGGCCGATGGGCGGCGCCTGCGACTGGCGACGACCCCCATTCTGTGGCATGGCGCGGTACTGGCACAGTTGCAGCCGGATATCGTCATCCCGATGGACCTTGAGGCGGAGCGGGCGTTTCAGGCTAATCCATATGGACCGGCGGGCATGGGAAGCGACCCCTCCGGGTCCGGCGCGCACAATGCAAGTGCTTTACTGGACCACACTTCGGAAGCCGATTTGGTGCGGCAAAAACGTCAGGATGGGGATGGCGACGAAAACCCCGAACCCCCGGTCAAAGTGGAGCCAGCCCGGCCGGTGTTGCGTGATCCCGTGCTGGCCCGGGCGGTGGACCTGGTGGAAGGGCTGGCAGTAGTGCGGCCCAGCCACCCTTGATTTCGGGTTGACGATTCGCCCTGGTCAATTCACCCTGTTATTTTCGTGAGATGAAAACCATTCTATTCATTTGCACCGGCAACGTTTGTCGCAGCCCGATGGCGGAGGGTCTGTTCCGCGAGGCGGTGCGGGGCCGGGGCCAGTTCCGGGTGCTGTCGGCGGGGCTGGGGGCCTTGGACGGCCAGCCACCCACGCCCCATTCAGTGCGGGCGATGCGGGAGCTGGGAATAGACATTTCCAACCAGCGCAGCCGGATGCTCACGGCGGACCTGGTGCGCCAGGCGGATTATATTTTTGGCATGACGCACAGTCATGTGGAGACGATTGCGCTGATGTATCCGCAAATGGCGGAGAAGGCGTTTTTGGTGCGGGAATTTGATGAAACCCTGGAGCCTTATGAAAAGGACATCAGTGATCCGATTGGCGGGTCCTATCAGGTCTATCTGAACACTCGCGACCAAATCGAACAGGGCATCGCGTCCCTCTTGCATTTTATGGAACAACACAATGTTTTGCATGGACCCCAGTCCGCCTCCACCACCGCCATCACGAAATTTGCGATTGGCGCCGACCACGGCGGATTTGAACTTAAAGAAGCCCTCAAGGCGCATTTGCAGAAGCGCGGGCTGACGTTTCGCGACTTTGGCACGCAAACCAAGGAATCCGTGGATTATCCGGACTTCGCCCAAACTGTGGCGGAGGTCGTGGCAACCGGGCAGGCGGAATTCGGCCTGCTGGTTTGCACCTCGGGAATCGGCATGAGCATGGCCGCGAACAAGTACGCGGGCATCCGGGCCGCGCTGGTGGACACCGAGGAACTGGCGGCCATCAGCCGCCAGCATAACGACGCGAACGTGCTCTGCCTGGGCGGCCGGATTGTTCAACCGGAGCTGGGGGTGAAAATACTGGATGCGTTTCTGGCAGCCGAGTTCGAGGGCGGACGGCATGAGCGCCGGCGCAACAAGTTGGATGCGCATTTTTCCGCGCCCGCCTTCCGGCTGCGCAATGTGGATCCGGCGGTGGCGGAATCCATTGACCATGAACGGGTGCGCCAGCAGGAAAACATTGAGTTGATCGCCTCGGAAAATTTCACCAGCCCGGCGGTGATGGAGGCGCAGGGATCAGTACTGACGAACAAGTACGCGGAAGGGTATCCGAAGAAGCGCTGGTATGGCGGTTGTGAAAACATTGACGTGATTGAGCAACTGGCAATTGACCGGGCCAAACAACTCTTCGGCGCGGAACATGCCAATGTGCAGCCGCATTCCGGTTCCGGGGCGAACATGGCGGTGTATTTCGCGTTTCTCAAGCCGGGCGACAAGATGCTGACGATGGATTTGAGCCACGGCGGCCATTTGACCCATGGCAACAAGGCAAACTTCTCGGGCAAATTTTTTGAAATCGTCCATTACGGCGTGCGTCCGGGGGATGAGCGGATTGATTACGATCAACTCGCGGCCATGGCCCGGGAGCACAAACCGCGCATGATCACCGTGGGCGCCAGCGCTTATCCCCGGACGATTGATTTCGCCCGCATGGGGGAAATCGCGCGCGAAGTGGGGGCCTATTTGCTGGCGGATATCGCGCACATCGCGGGCCTGGTGGCCGCCGGGATTCATCCCAGCCCGCTGGCTCACGCGGATTTTGTGACCACCACCACGCACAAAACCCTCCGCGGACCGCGCGGCGGCCTGATTTTGTGCCGTGAAAAATATGCGAAGGAAATTGATTCGCAGGTGTTTCCGGGAATTCAGGGCGGGCCGCTCGAGCACGTGATTGCCGGCAAGGCCGTCTGTTTTCACGAGGCCCTGCAACCGTCCTTCAAGACCTATCAACAGCAGATTGTCAAAAACGCCGCCGCCCTGGCCAGCGGCATGCAACGCAATGGTTACCGGCTCGTCAGCGGGGGCACGGACAATCATTTGATGCTGGTGGATGTTGGGGCTAAAAACGTGACGGGCAAGGACGCCCAGATCGCCCTCGATGCCGCGGGCATCACGGTGAACAAGAACACCATCCCCGGGGAAACTCGGTCGCCTTTCCAGGCCAGCGGCATTCGCCTGGGCACGCCCGCCGTGACCACCCGCGGCATGAAAGAAGTCGAAATGGCCGCCATTGCCGACATGATTTCCGAGGTGTTGCTGGATGTCAAAAACACCGAGGCCGCGGCAAAAGTGCATCAACGGGTGCGGGAACTCACGGCCCGGTTTCCCCTGCCTTATTGATCAAAGCAGCTTCACGCCGGCGCTGGAATTTATTCCGGCGCCGGTTTTTTATTTCAACCGCTTGGAATAATGATGTCCGGCACATCCGGTTGCCACCAAAGTGCGCCGATTATTTATTTGACTCCAACTAAGTAATGAGCGACACTAGCAGGACTTGACTGCGAAAATCCCCTTGCCGTTCTGAGGATGGAAGTCCTCAAACGCTCCGGTTGAAAAATTCAAATTGAACTAATCCGGTCGCACGCCGTCCAATGCGTGCCGACTGTTCACATCCGGCAAATAATTGGATTCCAGTTGATTACTTAAATCTTTGATTATGGCCAGAGTTGCTGCGAAAAAGCCCGCGAAAAAGCCCGCTGCCAAAAAAGTGGCGGAAACCCCTGAACTGACACCGCCCCTGGACTTGGGATCCAATCCCGCGTCGGCGGCACATCCCGTGAGCGCCCCCGAAGTCGCGGTCGCTCCCGCCCCGGTGCCCGCCGCCGAGCCCGTTCCAGCAGTGTTGCCGGTGCCACCGGCGGCGCCTGAGCCGAAGGCCAAAGTCAAAACGCCCCAACCGGCTGATCTCGCACCCATTGCTGCTCCTGTGCGGCCCGCCCCACTCAAACCGGCCCATCGGCCGCCCGTTGAAAAATATTCCCAGCCGCACGCCCCCGCCCGACCGGCGCCAATGGCTCCGCAGCCTGCTCGAGTGACGCCGGCAGCGCCCGCGCCGACTCCGGCCCCCCGGCCGATGGAACCCGCTGGCTCAGACACTTTGCGTCCGCCTTCCACTCCGGTGGAGGTGAGTGATGATGACTCTGCGGACGACCGCCGTGGCGGCCCGGCCAACCAGCGCGACCGCATTGTGACCTCGATTAATATCGCCAAATTGCAGGCGATGAGCATGACCGACCTGAACAACATGGCCAAGGAGCTGAATGTTGAAAACTTCGGCACCATGCGCAAGCACGAAGTGATTTTTCACATTCTGCAGAAGAATGCCGAACGCGCGGGCGTGCTGTTCTCCGAAGGCGTGCTCGAAGTGCTGCCCGAGGGCTTCGGCTTCCTGCGCTCCCAGAGCTTCAATTACCTGCCTTGTCCCGAGGATATTTACATATCCCCCTCGCAGATCCGTAGGTTTGATTTGCAGACGGGCAATTTGATCGCCGGCCAGATTCGTCCGCCGAAGGAAAAGGAAAAATTCTTCGCCCTGCTCAAGGTAGAGGCCGTGGACGGCGAGGAGCCGGACAAGGCCAAGGACAAGACCCATTTTGAAAACCTCACGCCACTGTTCCCCAACCGCCGCTTCATTCTTGAAACCGGCCCCGAGGAGTTAAGCACCCGGGTGCTGGACCTGGTCTGTCCCATCGGCAAGGGCACGCGCGGGCTGATCGTGGCCCCCCCGCGCACGGGTAAAACCGTGATGATGCAGAAGATCGCCAACGCGATCCTCAAAAACAATCCCGAGACCTATCTGTTCATCCTGTTGATTGACGAGCGCCCTGAGGAAGTGACGGACATGGAGCGCAGTTGCAAAGGCGCCGAGGTAATCTCCTCAACCTTCGACGAACCGCCGGAGCGGCATGTGCAGGTCGCCGAAATGGTGATCGAAAAAGCCAAGCGCATGATCGAGCACAAGCGCGACGTGGTGATCCTGCTGGACTCCATCACCCGCCTTGCCCGCGCCTACAACACCGTGCAACCGCACTCCGGCAAGATTCTTTCCGGCGGTGTGGACGCCAACGCCCTGCACAAGCCGAAGCGCTTCTTTGGCGCCGCGCGTAACATCGAAGAGGGCGGCTCGCTCACCATCATGGCGACCGCCCTCGTGGACACCGGCTCCCGCATGGATGAAGTCATCTTTGAAGAATTCAAGGGCACTGGTAACATGGAAGTACACTTGGACCGCGCCCTCGTGGACCGCCGCATTTTCCCGTCCATCAACATCGAACGCTCCGGCACGCGCAAAGAGGAATTGCTCTATCATCCGGACGAATCCACCCGGGTGGTCATGCTGCGCCGCGCCCTCACCGGCGTGCCGCCCGTGGAAGCCATGGACCTGCTGCTCGGAAAACTCAAAAAGACCCGGAGCAACATCGAATTCCTGCTGAGCATGGGCATGGCCTGAGCCGACCATTGTCATCAAATTGCCAAGGGCTGCGCGTTATTGACGTGCAGCCCTTTTTTCGTCGGAGGAGTGCTGATGATTTACGTGCCCGGCATGATTTTTGCATACGCCGCCCCTGGCGGGGTTTGTGAATTTAAAGGGGCCGGGTTCAACATATATTTTGTGCCTGACGGCGCTGCAACTGCATGACCTGCTTGTCCGCAGAAATTTTCTGACCGTTCAATAATCATCGACAAAAAGGCCGGTCGAAATTACTGTAACGCTCAAGCAAAAATATTATCCCCCAATTTCCATGACCGCCTTTGAAGTCCTTCTAAACGGCCGCAAAATCTGCACCGCAGGAATTGGCGAACCTGGCGTGCTGGGAGCGCATGTCTCCTGGGTGCAACGCGAGGGCAATCCGACGGCCGATGAATTGATACTTCACGTCGGGGGCTTCAAGCATTCAACTCGCGAACACGTCCGATGGGAGGAAGCCCGGCTGTTGCAGACCGGGGATCAGGTTCTTATCAAGATTGTGGCGGTGGATTCGGTGGATGAACCTAGCCTCCGTTCTCAAAATGACCCGGTTAAAGATGAGGAAGCGCGCAAGCAATACGTGAGAGAAATGGCCGGGCAGTTGGGGTGGCAAATCATTCCCAAATGATCGCCCTCCCTACACCACCGGCGTGATCTTCACGTCCACCGTCATCGTCCGCTCCAGCGTTCCCCGGTAATTCCCCGCGATCGGCGGCACATCCGCGTAATCGCGCCCGTGGCCGATTTTCACATACGTCCCATCCATTTGCCGGTTGTGCGTGGGATCCAGCGCCCGCCAGCCGCAACCGGGCACGAAGGCCTCCACCCAGGCGTGCGTGGCGCTGGCATCCTCGGTGGCAAGATAGCCGCTGATATACCGCGCGGGAATTTTCAGCGACCGGCATAGTCCGATCATCAGGTGGGCAAAATCCTGGCAGACCCCGCGCCGCTCTTTGAGCACTTCGCGCATGTGGGTATGCACGTGGGTGGACTTGGACTCGTACTTGAGGTAGCCATGCACAAATTCCATCAAGGCCACAATGGCGTGCCAGACATCGGTTTTGCCCATGGTCGCATCCACGGCGAGCCGCCAGACATCGGTCTCGATTTCAATGTAACGGCTGCTCTGCAAATAATCAAAACAGCGCTCCACGTTGGGCGCCTCGGACAGCTTGTCAAAGGTGCACACCGGCTCGGTGACGGACAGCGGCGGCGGCGGGTGGGTGGTCACCCGCGAACGGCTCTCGATCAGCAAATACGCGTGCGACTCTGGGATTTCAAAATGATGCACCCAGTTCCGGTAAAAATCCACGTAATGACTCAACCGGGCCGCCGGCAGCACCTTTAAAATAAACGACTCAACCGTCTGGTCCGGATTGGGAACCGGATGCAGCCGCACGTCGTTAAAACTGTCCCGCACCGCTGACGCATACACGTAGCGAGTGCTGTGCAAAATGTCATATCTCATGAAAACAACTCAAGGACACAAGGATTGTTGCTGTTGTTCCTCTTGTTGCACCATGTGCTCGGCATCCGGGTTTAAAAAGGATTGAAAAATGTACGCCTGGAACAGGGCCTCGCCAATGTTGTTCAGCTTGAGTTGGACATTGTCCAGATATATGTGCAGGCCGATGTCAAAAATCTCCTCGATGGTACCAAACTGCAACTCGGCCAGCAGCCGTCCCGTCAGCTTCTCCGCGTCGTTGACAAAATGCCCTTCAGCCACCCCGGAAATCCGCCGCACGGCCCGGTTCAACTCCGCGACGCAAAAGCGCAGCGACCGCGGGAAAGTGTCGTCCAGCAGCAGAAACTCCGCCACCTCGCGCGGGTGCACATCCGCCCCATAAATGGATTTATACGCGTCCCAGGCGCTGCACGAACGCAGCACCGCGGACCATTCCAGCGAATTGCTCTGGGTGATGGCCTTGGGCGTGCCGCGTTCCGGCAGGGTTTCGTACCGGACATCCAGGATGCGCGTGGTCTTGTCCGCGCGCTCAATGAACTGTCCCGTCTGCACAAACCACCAGCCCTCGTTGTGAATCAACGTGGCATTGGCGATGCCGATGAAATGCAGCGAGCCCGCCTTCACCTCTTGGAAGAATTCACTCGGGCTGCGCCGCCACACTTCGCGCGCCTGGGGCGAGCGGATGAACAGGTACAGGCGGTTGAGTTCCTCCCAGATTTCCAGGGTAATCTGGTCCCGCACCATGCGGGCGTTTTCGCGCGCCTGGCAGATGGACTGCACGATGGAATTCGGGTTTTCATTCTGGAACACCAAAAATTCCGTCACCGCCTGGGCCGTGGGCCGGGGATGCAGTTTGAAGAACGCCTCCTCGTCCCCGGTGGCCTGCACGATGGGCAGCCAGTATTCGGCGAGCTTTTTTTCATCCAGATGGCGCATGTCCAGGAGCAACTGGAGGTTGACGTCCACAATCCGGGCAATGTTTTCGGCCCGTTCAATATGACGGGCCATCCAGTAGAGCGAGCAGGCAACGCGGCTTAGCATGAGAGTGGTTTAAAGGTGAAATTCCAGTCAGTTGAGTTATTCATCGCCATACAGCACCCAGGTGTCTTTGCTGCCTCCACCCTGGGACGAATTGACCACCAGCGACCCTTTGCGCAACGCCACCCGCGTCAATCCGCCGGGGATGATGCTGATGCGCTCGCCGGACAAAATGAACGGACGCAAATCCACATGGCGGCCATCGAACGTATCATCGCAAAAAGTCGGGTGTTGCGACAGGAAAATCATCGGCTGGGCGATGTAATTGCGCGGCTCGGCAATGATTCGTTCGCGGAAGGCCTCCACCTCCGCCTTGGAGGCCTTGGGCCCCATCAACATGCCGTAGCCGCCGGATTCGTTGGCCGCCTTGACCACCAGTTCCGGCAAATGTTCCATGATATATTTCATGTCCGTTGGCTCGCTCGCCAGGTAGGTGGGCACATTCGGCAGAATGGGTTCCTGGTCGAGGTAATATTTGATCATGCGGGGAACGAAATAATACATCACCTTGTCATCCGCGATCCCCGTGCCAATCGAATTGGCCAGCGACACATTGCCGGCCCGGTAGGCGTTGATGAGTCCGGGCACCCCGAGCATCGAGTCGCGGCGGAACACTGTCGGATCAATAAAATCATCGTCAATGCGCCGGTAAATGACATGGACCGGTTTCAAGCCCTTGGTCGTGCGCATCAGCACGCGGGAATTGCGCACCAGCAAATCCCGGCCTTCGACAATTTCAATGCCCATTTGGCGCGCCAGATAGGTGTGTTCAAAATAGGCGCTGTTATAAACCCCGGGCGTGAGCAGCACCACCGTTGGATCCTCCACACCAGCGGGCGCAATGTAACGCAGGCTTTTAAGCAGTTCCTGGGGGTAATTTTCCACCGACTGCACCCCCACGCCCTCAAACATCTGCGGGAAGGCCCGTTTCATCGCCCGGCGGTTTTCCAAAACATAACTGACCCCCGAGGGGCAGCGGCCGTTGTCCTCCAGCACCAGGTAATTGCCATCCTTGTCCCGGATCAAATCCGTGCCGCAGATGTGAATGTAAATGCCCTTGGGAACCTCAAAATTCACAAATTCCCGGCGGAAGTGCCGGGCGGACAGCACATAAAATTCCGGAATCACCCCGTCCTTCAGAATTTTCTGGTCGTGATAAATGTCGTGCAGGAACAGGTTCAGGGCGGTGATGCGCTGGGCCAGGCCGCGTTCCAGATGCTCCCATTCCTTCGCGGGAATGATGCGCGGCAGCAGGTCAAACGGGAAGATTTTTTCCGCGCCTTGGGAATCGCCATAAACATTAAAGGTCACCCCCTGCCGTAAGAACGCGGCATCAATCGCCTGGCGCTTGGCTTCAAACTCTATCGGCGTCATCGAGCTGAACAATTCCTGAAACTTCCGGTAGTGCGGTCGCACGCCGCTCTGGACATCCATCATCTCATCAAACCCGCCGTTCAGCGCATAATTTTTTAACATAGCAATTAACGATTCGTCGTTTTTTGAACTTCCTGATTAAATAACCACATCCAGCCTGCGGCCAAATTCCCTGCTTTGGGCTGGCCATCCACCGCCAAATCCAACATTCAATCCGTTATTGGCCGAAATGCGCGATTTGTCAATCGCAATGCCAGCCAAAACCATGATTTACTATTGGACACACCTTTACCATAGCAAATCGCTTGCCGAAATCTGCCAACATTAAAAATATTAGCCAGACTTGCCCCCGCCGTCCGTTTTACTTAAGTTGGTCCGCGTTTGAAAAAGTCGGACCGTCCCATCATCCCGCGCAAGACGATTTATCGTCTCTCCATTTATTCGCGCTGCCTGGCCCGGTTGCGCGACAACTCCATTGCCACCGTCTCCAGCGAGGCGCTGGCCAAGGCCGCCGGGGTAAAGCCCACCCAATTGCGCAAGGATCTCGCTTATTTTGGCACGTTCGGCACCCGCGGCCTGGGCTACGATGTGGCCGAGCTGTACACCAAAATTGCCGAGGAACTCGGCACGTCGCGCCTCCAGCCGGTCATTCTCGTGGGGGTCGGCAACCTGGGTTTGGCCCTGCTCTCCTATCGGGGCTTTGAAAAGGAAGGCTTTGAAATTGTGGCCGCGTTTGACGCGGAACCGGGCCGCAAGCGCGACAAATCGGTCCGGCAAACCATTCTGGGGATGGAGAAACTGCCGGACTTTATCCACGAGCATCGGGTGAAAATGGCCATCCTTTCCGTGCCGGCGGCGGTGGCCCAGGCGGTTGCCAACACCCTGGTCCAGGCCGGCATTGTGGGCGTGCTTAACTTTTCACCGATGGTCCTGGAGGTGCCCGAGGAAGTCATTGTCAACAATGTCAATCTGGCCATCGAACTCGAAAACCTCAGCTACTTTATTCAGGAATAGGTCCCTATAATGGGTTCGCCCGGCGTCCGATGTTGCCTCTGGGGCCATATTTTTTTAATTTTTCATACCCGGATTAGCTCGGATTAGCCGGGATTAACCCGGATACATATTATTTTCGGAAGGCTTTGGGCTCGGGGTAAATAGAGGCACGCACCGGGACCGTGCCGCAACCGGTAATCGCGGAGCGACTTTAAGTCCATGGAACTCAGCCCGCCTAAACCCACGCATGACCGGGCGGGCCACCCATACTATCATTATAACATTCATCACGTGCGAATGTAGCAGGGGACCCTGGACATCCGCTGTCCATGGTAAAAATTGTTTGATTTGTTTTTGATGAGTGGTTTTGACGCGAATTTCGAGAATAGGGGAGGGGACTGGTTCGCGCAGAGGCGCGGAGGGCACAGGGCGGAAGGTAAATTTGACTAGTTCATGGACGTGCAGGCACAGACATGAACACCGGGCGGGGACGCCCTGGTCCACGGCAGGCAGGATGCCTGCCGCCACTATTCACTATTCTCACTATATGATAAAATGAGCCTCATCACGGGCGTGTTGCCAAGTCAAAATACCCGGAAAACCAGCCGGGTGTTGAAGGATACAGTCCACATTTGCAGTGATTTTCACAGTGCTGCGGCTGGGACAGCCGCGCGCCGGGGCCTGGGCAACACGCCATTGCCACGGCGGCTACGAATATATGAACGTTTTGCTGATCGCCGGACGCTGGCAAGCGAATGGATTGTTGGGGCTTTAATTCAAGAACAGGCGGTAGAATTGGTATCCGTTCGTGGCGGGCAGGGTGAGTTGGTTCAGGCCGTTGGTCACTTGGGGGGTGTTGGGGACTTGAGTCCAGGTGGCTTGGGGGCCAAGGGTGCTGGAGGTTTGTAAATTGAAGCCGGTGGAGGGGGCGGGCCAGGTGAGGGATACATTGGTTCCAGTCGTTTTGGCGGCCACTTTGCGGATGGAATCGGCGCCCGCCACGAGGACGGGGAAGGAGCAGATGTTCGGATTGCCCGCGGTGAACAGGGTTTGGTATTGCGGTCCGCCAAAGCAGAGGTTGTTCGGGCGGGCGCTCATTAGGATGGTCCCGATCCGGTGGCCGTCGGGGGCGAAGATTTCCACGCCGTCGCCGGCGGTGGTCCAAATGCGTCCGTTGACGTCGCAGCGGAAGCCGTCGGAGAAGCCACCGTTGACGGTGCAGAAGAGGGTGCCCCCGGTCAGGGTGTTGCTGCTGGTGACGTTGTAAACCATGATGTTGTTCAGGTTCCAATTGATGCCGTCGTCGGCCACGTACAATTTGGATTCATCGGGCGAGAAGCAGATGCCGTTGGGACGCTGAATGCCACTGGTGATCACCGGAACCACGGTCGCGTTGCCATTGGTTTCGGTAAAGCGATAGACGTAGTAGCCGGGCTGGTAGCCGGAGGTGCCCAGGGAAACGCCGCTATCGGAGCCAGTGTCAGTGAACCAGATGGTGCCGTCGGATTTGACGCAGACGTCGTTGGGGGAAATAAATTTCAAGTTGTTGCAACTGGTCACGAGCGGCACGGCGGTGCCGTTGGTGGTCATCACCACCTTGAACCCAGCGCTGCCGCATTCGCAGGAAATCAAGCGCTCCTGGAAATCCAGAATGTTGCCGTTGTATTTGGTGTTGGCGGGCGGGGTGAGGTAATCGGTTAGGGTGGAGGGCAGGACCAGTTTTTTGAGTTTGTTGTTGCCGATATCGCTGAAGACCAGGTATTGGCCATTGGGAATCCACACGGGACCTTCGATCAAGGAATTCCCGTTGTTAATATTGGTGGTAAAAATGGCTTTGGTGTTGATGATTTTCGCAAATTCCACGGCGTCCGAAATCTGGAACTGGACGGCGAGGGCGGAGTGGACGGTGAGATAGAGGATTCCGGCGAGCAGCCAGGCGCGTAAGGGTGCGGGATGCAAAACAGTGCACATAAACATATCCCGACCAGCAGGGTGAGGAGGATTTGCTGGTGCCGGACGGCAGCACTCCTCAACTTGATGGTGTGATGGGAAAGCAGAGTGGGGCAATGGGTTGGCGATGGCAAGCGAGTATTTTTCAACCCGTAATTTTTTTCTCCTCCCGCCTTTAGTTTTTAAATATTGCGCCGGGCCAAATCGTAATTATGCTTTTTAGTTCAATTATGAAATATAAAATTTCCAAACGCGCCGCGTCATTGTCGCCGTCGCTGACCCTGACCATTGATTCCAAGGCCAAGGCCATGAAGGCCGCAGGCGAGGATGTGGTGGGTTTCGGCGCTGGCGAACCGGATTTCGACACGCCGCAGCACATCAAGGATGCCTGTGCCAAGGCCCTGGCGGACGGCTTCACGAAATACACCCCGGCCAGTGGCATTCCCGAATTGCGCGAGGCCATTGCGGACAAGTTCAAGCGGGAGAACGGGCTCACCTACAAACCCAGCCAGGTGATCGTGAGCTGCGGTGGCAAGCATTCCTGCTACAACGTCATCATTGCGACCTGCGAGCCTGGCGACGAGGTCATCATCCCCTCGCCGTACTGGCTGAGCTATCCGGAAATGGTCAAACTCGCGGGCGCCACACCGGTGATTCTGCCGACCACGGACCAGACGGAGTTCAAGGTGACGCCGGCGCAACTCCGCGCCGCCATCACGCCCAATACCCGGCTGTTCATTCTGAATTCGCCGAGCAATCCCACCGGCAGCGTTTACAGCCCCGAGGAAATCCGGGCGCTGGGCGATGTGTGCGTGGAGCATGACATTCTCATCATGAGCGATGAGATTTACGAGCATCTCATTTATGACGACGCCGTGGTGCGCAGCGTGGCCGGCTTTTCACCGGCCCATTATGAGCACACCATCATTGTGCATGGCTTTGCCAAGGCCTGGAGTATGACGGGCTGGCGGCTTGGCTTCCTTGCCGCGCCGGAACCCATTGCCAAGGCGATTGACGCTGTGCAGAGCCACAGCACCAGCAATCCCACCAGCTTCGCCCAAAAAGGCGGCGTGGCGGCGCTCACAGGCTCGCAGGAGCACTTGCCGCGCTGGCTCGCGGAATTCTCCAAACGCCGCACCTATGCGTTCCAAAAGTTGAACCGCATTCCAGGCATCTCGTGCGTCAATGCCAAGGGGGCTTTTTACCTCTTCCCGAACATTTCCCAGACCGGCCTCACTTCATCTGAATTCTGCGCCCGACTCTTGGAACAGGAAAAAGTCGCGGCCGTGCCGGGTATTGCGTTCGGCGCTGATGACTACTTGCGCATTAGTTACGCCACCAGCCTGGCCAATATTGAGAAGGGGCTGGACCGCCTCGATAAATTCGTGCGCGGCCTGTAATCAGGCCGACGCCAAGCAATCCCCACGCCCGCGGACCCGGTCCGCGGGCTTTTTTATGGCCAGTCAAACACCGCCTCGGCATCGGCGAATTTCCAGGCGCCTCCGGTGAGGATGCGCGGGGTCGTGCGGCCGGTGTAGGAAAACACCCGGTGCGGGGCGGCTTGCTCGATGGTAAAAAAAATCGGGCGGATCCAATGGGCGACGATGAAATTCGTGGGTTCCATTTTTATCCCCACGAACGGCCGGCCCTGCCAGGTCCCCTCCGAGTCTTTGGTGAGCCGGAAGCTAAACGTGGCCGGCGGATCCAGCGAGATAAAGCGGAATTTGACCGCGCCACCGGCCAGCAACTCATCCCAGTGCCCCAGGATATAGGGATAAATGGTGTCTGAAATCAGGGTGTTGGGCTGGGCAGTCTCGCTGGCCTTTTGGATCTTGCCACCGTCCTCGGCGTAGACCAGTTGCAGACGCTCCTTTTTGGGCTTTTTTGGGTCTGGCTCAACGACCACGCTGCCACGGGAACCCGCCCGCAGATCCTGCATGGCGTA
>Ga0182012_10004025_pt1 | contig 15500 bp, 14 predicted proteins | sample 612S2SmetaG_FD_120486 | JGI IMG/M metagenome (GOLD analysis project Ga0182012, IMG submission 120486) | Permafrost microbial communities from Stordalen Mire, Sweden - 612S2S metaG | ecosystem: Environmental > Terrestrial > Soil > Wetlands > Permafrost | place: Sweden: Stordalen | collected...
AGACCAAACCACGCTGCTTTCCTTATCCTGAACGATAACCTGTCCACCCAATTCGTAGATGCATTCGCTGCCCCGGAGCCCGTCCCGACCCATTCCAGTCATCACCACTCCTAGACAATGACCTTGATAAATTTCGGCCGCCGATCGGAAGGTTGTATCCACAGAGGGTCTGCAGAAATTTTCAGGCGTGTCCTGGTTCAATTTCAAACTGATTCCATCAGGAGCTTTCTTCAGAGTCAGATGAAAATCCCCGGGAGCCAGCCAGGCACACCCAGGCTTCAAAAACTCTCCACCCTTGGCTTCTTTCACTTCGATGGCGCACAAACTATCCAGCCTCTCCGCGAAGGTTTTGGTAAAAAGAGGCGGCATATGCTGAACCAGCAGAACTGGAACCGGAAAATCCCGTGGAATCTTCTGTAGCACAACTGCCAGTGCGTTGGGGCCTCCCGTCGAAACTCCGATGGCCACTACATCTATACGGCCAGATTTTCTTACCAATGTTTTTTTTTCGGGGGCAGAAACACTGATCGGACTTTTTTCAAGGGTGGATTGCTTAATCAATGGCTGAAACTGTTTAATCTTGGGCAGAAGATTTTCCCGAACCGACTCTATGGCCGCGTCCAGACTATCCGCGTTAGAAGGTTTGGTCACATAATCGGTGGCCCCTAAAAGCAACGCGTCAATAGTGGCAGCCGCGCCTTTAGCTGTGTGGGCGCTGAACATGATTACCGGCAGACGGGGATAAATTTTTCGGATTTCCCTGAGAGTCTGTAGTCCGTCCATCTCAGCCATTTCAACATCCAGGATAATCACGTCCGGATTCAGCTGGGGGATGCGGGCGAGGGCGATTTTTCCCCCGGGTGCCGAACCCACCACCTCCAACGCCGGATCGATCGACAGGATATTGTGTAGAAGACGCCGGATAACTACCGCGTCGTCCACAATGAGAACGCGGATCCTAGCCATATCAACTCCTAACCATACCGAGCAACTCGAGCTTGGCCAGCATGACATCACGAGTAAAAGGCTTCATGACATATTCGTTGGCTCCCGCGCTTAAAGCGTCGGTCACACGGGATTTCTCGGTTTCCGATGTGCACATAATGACGCAAATATCGTTGTTGAGTGGATTGGACCGAATATAGGTAATCAGTTCTAAGCCGTTCATATTGGGAAGATTCCAATCAACTAAAGCCAAATCTACCTGGCCCGTGCCGTCGAAATACTTCATAGCTTCCGCACCGTCTTTGGCCTCAATGATCTCAAAACCGATTTCGGTCAGGATTTTTCCGATAATCAGCCGCATCGCCCTCGAATCATCCACTATCAGTGCCTTCATTTTTAAACCTCCTTTTTTGAAAATCTCCTTAAAGTTAAATCCAACCACGCCTCTCATTAAAGTTAAGCAAGGGATATGCCAAGAGTTTCATTGAATTTTGAAAAAATCGGGGCGTTTTTGAAGGAAAAAACAGGAAATCGCGCCTAAACATTGGTTGTTTCGTACAGTTTTGGAACGAACCTTCTCTATTGTGAAACTTTATTATGTTTTTGCCACTTCCAGATTTAACAACTGTTCGACATCAAGAATCAACAGGAGCCTGTCTTTCAGTTTGCAAACATGGTGAATCATGGCGCGCGTCTCCCCGTTCAAATTTTCCGGCGGATTTTCAAACCAATCCTCCGAGACGTCCATGACATCACTGATCTCATCGACCAGAAGACTAAGAGGGCCATCTTCGGCCCGAATCACCACATTCATTGGAAAACGTCCGGCTTTAAGCGGAGGAAAGCCCAAACGCCGTCTCAGGTCAAGCGTTGTCACAATTTGACCACGCAAATTAATAAGTCCCCGAATCACCGGATGTGCCAGAGGCACGTCTGTCATTTCTTGATATCGGATGACTTCCTGGACACGAGATATTTCGATCCCAAAAAAATATTGATCCACAATAAAGGTGCAAAACTTTTGTTCCTGACTCATCCATTGCTCCTTCATGCCACCGCGGAATCAAAAAATCCTGGCGGCGCCAGCTTAAGAATCCAATCCACGTCCAGAATTTCCGTGACATTACCTTGAATAACAGTAGTCCCCAGCACGCCCTCGCGCCGAATAACGTCTTTAATTTCCACTATTACTTCCACTACGTCATAAACACGGTCGACCACAAAACCGATACTGCGACCATTTTTTGTGTAAACCGCCGCGTAGATCAACGCTTTGTTTTCATACACACTGGGTTCCACAATCTGGCGGGGTTTCTTGCGGCGTTCGGGCAAAACAGATCCAATGTGGATCAAAGGCATGATCTTTCCCCTGTACTGAATCACGTCGTGATCCCCCGCCTTTTCCACCAGAGAACCGTCCAGTTTTTCAATTCGTTCCAATTGTTTCATCGGGACAGCCATATGGTCCGTGTATCCCGCTTTCACCAACAGAAGCATTTGTTTATCTCTTGTGTCAATTTCTATAACCGGCGCTTTTTCGATTTTGGCTTGCTCCAAATTAGCCGAAATGAGATGAGCCTTTTTGACCAAGCCCATCACATTCAAAATGAGAGCAACGCTTCCATCCCCCAGAATGGTCGCGCCCGCGAAAGCGTCCACATGACGGAGTATCTGATGGAGTGGTTTAACCACTATTTCCTGCGTATCATTCACCTCATCCACCACCAAACCAAACTGATGATCGCCGGCTTTCAACACCACTATATTTAAGCTGTTATGAACGGTATCAAGGCTATTGGAAACCTCCAGTTCTTGATTCAAGAAAATCAGTGGAAGAAGATGGCCGCGCAATTGATAAATGGGCGCGCCGTGAACAAGCTGTATCTCGGTTTGAACTTTCACCCCCTCCAACCGCACCAGTTCCAATAGATTAATCTGAGGAATCGCATAGCGGTTATTTTTGGAAGTCACCATCAAGGCCGGTATAATCGCCAAAGTCAGGGGTATTTTGATCTTAAGTGTGGTTCCCAGTCCCGGCTTGCTTTGAATATCAATCACGCCGTTAATGCTCTCAATATTGAACTTCACCACATCCATGCCGACCCCGCGGCCTGAAATATGGGTGACTTTTTCCGCCGTTGAGAATCCCGGCAAAAAAATCAGATTGAGCAAATCCCGTTCACTCATTTGTCTTGCGACTTCCGGACTAATAAGACCCTTGGATAAAGCCTTATCACGGATTTTTTCGGGGGAAATTCCACCTCCGTCATCCGTAATTTCAATGTGAACTTGACCGCCTTCGTGATAAGCCTTGAGACTTAATAAACCCTCTTCATTTTTACCGGCCTCACGCCTTTTTTCGGGACTTTCAATACCGTGATCGACTGAATTTCGAACGATGTGGGTCAGGGGATCTTTGATGGCCTCAATGACTGTCTTGTCCAGCTCGGTTTCCTTCCCCTCCATTTCCAAGCGGATTTTTTTGCCACAGGCCGCTTCCAAATCGCGAACCACTCGGGGAAATTTTCCCCACACATTTCCAATGGGCTGCATACGGGTTTTCATAATGCCCTCTTGCAGTTCGGAAGTGATCCAGCTTAAGCGTTGAGGCGCGCTGCCCAAACCAGCGCCTTCCTGCGCGGTACTAAATTGAAGAATCTGATTACGGGCCAGAACCAGCTCGCCTACCAGATTCATCAACCGATCCAAAAGACTTACATCCACACGAATCGCGGTTTCGGAGACGCCCGCAGATTCCCCTGTCCGATTTGCCGTTTCGGAAGCTTCTTCTAGGGCAGGTACCACCGTGGTTTTCACCGAGTCATTGACTTCCGATAAAAGGGTGAGTGTTGAAATGAGACGGTCGTAGTTGCCCTTTTCGTCTTTTCCAGTTTTTTCAATTTCAACCAGCATCTTTCGTAGCGCGTCTACCAGGGCCAGCAAAGCGTTAGTGCGGCTCTCGTTCATAGCTAATTGACCATCGCGTAATTTTCCTAAAATATTTTCGCCTGCATGAGCAACTGATTCGAGTTTTTGAAACCCCAAAAACCCACAAGTTCCTTTAATAGTATGAACCACGCGGAAAATGGAGGATAAAAGCTCTTTATCCTTTGGATTTTTTTCTAGGGCGACAAAATCCCTGTCTAACTTATCGAGATTTTCCGTAGACTCGATCAAGAACTCTTTAATTATTTCATCCATTCCATCCATAGCTGTCCCCCGAGTCGCGATTTCAGTATTTAAACTGGGCGACCAATTTTTGAAGTCCAACCGCCAAATTCGAAAGTTCAGCGGAGGCTTTTTGACTGTCGCTCGCGCCGCTGGCTGTATTTCGAGCCGTTTGCGCCACACCCGTAATATTTTCCGCGATATCAGTACTTCCTTTGGCGGCTTCAGTCACATTTCGACCAATCTCATTGGTGGTCGCGCTCTGTTCTTCCACCGCGCTGGCGATACTGGCCTGAAATTCATTGATCTGCTTGATAATGCCGCTGATCTCCGAAATGGCCGACACCGCCGCTTTGGTATCACCCTGTATGGTCTCGATTTTCAAGCTGATATCTTCAGTAGCCTTGGCCGTTTCTTTGGCCAACTCTTTAACTTCATTAGCCACTACCGCGAACCCTTTACCCGCTTCTCCCGCTCGGGCGGCCTCAATAGTGGCGTTTAAAGCCAATAGATTCGTTTGCTGGGCAATCGACGTAATCACTTTAACCACATTACCAATCTCAGCACTGCTGTCACCCAGCTTACTCACCGTAACATTCGTTATTTCAATCGACTGGACCGCGTGCTCCGCCACGAGAGCCGCTTCCGCGGCGTTTTTGGCAATTTCTTTAATGCTGGCATTCAGTTGTTCGGCGGCGGCGGCCACCATCCGAATATTCGTGCTTACCTGTTCGGCCGCGGCCGAAACCACATTGGATTGACTTGAATTTTTTTCTGCGTTTTGGCTCATTTCATGGCCAATTGTGCTCAGTTCTTCAGAAGCGGAGGCCAAGGTCTGGGTATTCTGAGCGACTTGGATAAGGCCCTTGTCTAAGTTGTCCACCGCCAAATTAATCGATTCTTTGATTTTAGCGTGATCGCCCGCATAGTCGCCTTTGACCCGAACCGTCAGGTCACGTTTCGCCACTTGCTCCAGCACTAAAGCGGCTTCGTTAATGGGACCAATCACTGCGTCGAGAGTTTCATTGAAACCTTGAATAACTTTACGATAATCACCTTTGTGACTATTGGCATTAGCCCGTCGGGACAAATCGCCGTCCAAAGCCGCTTGACACAACAAGTTGGCATCCGCGATCAGCGCCTTCAAGTTCGCGATCGTTCCTTGGAGCGCGGGTGATATCTCATCCCGGCTGTCTTTGGCCGCGATTTGCGAAGAAAGATCGCCCTCGGAGATTTTCTTCATGGTTCCAATAACGACATTCTGCAACTCATCGGCGAACCGGTCCATATTCTGGGCCAACACACCCACTTCATCTTTCGCATGAATATTAAGCCGGTTTTTCAAATGGCCCAGGCTCATCTCTTGGATCATCTTGACGCACCGATCAAGCGGAACAGTGATGGACCTGGAGAGAAAAAATCCCATCATCAATGACAAAGCGATCGCTATCAAGGCCGCGATCAGGTTCAAAGTGGTCGCGCGCGAAAACATAGCGCTTGAGTCCTTATAACTTTGTTCCGCGAGTTTGTCGTTAACAACGTTAAGCTGAGAAAAAGCTTCATCAATCGCGTCGCATGTCTTTGAAATTTTTCCACCATGAACTAAAAGTGTCGTGACCTTTTGAATTTTACCGGCGTTGACCAATGCCATACTGTCATCAATATCTTTTCGATAGAGTTTCATTTGGTCGTCGAGATTCTTTAGGTTATTTTGTTCCTCATTTGTAAGCTTTTTATGGCGAAAAACTTCCATATCCGCGTCAATGGTTTCCAATTCGTCCTTGATTTGGTTTTTGGACCATTCCCTGTCTTGCGGGACAAGAACATATTTATACAAATTACCTCGGACAAAATAAAAAAGGGTATAGGCGTTATTTAAACTGGCGAGAGGTTTCAAGTGTTCTTGATACATTGCGTTACTGTTGTCATTCAAAGTCTTCATGCCCGCAAAGGACATGACTGCCATGACTGCCAGAATGGCCAAAACAATTAAATAACCCCCGATTAACTTGATGCTAATTTTGATATTTTCAAACATGGTTCATCTCCTGATGGGGCGTAGTTCAAACATTTGGGATTCCAGAAAAACGACCTCAAAACTCTAATTTGAAGATTTTCATTGAGGTTAATTACAAAATGCTTCTTTGAGTAATTAAAGCAAGGGATGTGCCAAGAGTTTTTGTTGAATTTAAAGGGAAATCAGAGCTTTTGAAAAAGAAGTCGACAAACTAGGTCCAGATGTTGGTCATTTCATACAGTTTTGGAATGAATCTTCCCTGAGAGCAAAACTACGACTAAGGATCGGATTAATTCAAATTAATAGTGTTACGTGCCTTCATAGCGTACAGCACCTGCCAGACTTGAGCGTAATCCGCTGGCTTGCCGGTTTTTTCCAAATAAGTTTCCAAACACTGCTGTGCGACTTCATAACGGCCCAGGGAATAGGAAAAAAGTCCTTTATCCCTCAGACTGTTCCAATCGTTCGATTTTAAAAGGAGCATCCATTCCGTTTCCCAAAGAGCACGATCTGTCAGCCCCTGGGAAGCGTGAATGACTTTTAAGTTGTTTAGAGTGCGGTGCAAGATGCCTCGAATGCCGGCAGACTGAAGATGAAAGGCTGGCTCCAACTTTTGCTCACTACCCAGATTATGATTGAGCCGTTCCTGAATATCCTTAAGGGTCAGAATCTTCCCTGCGTTAAATACATCAATATATAAGTTTTGGGATGAATCTTGAGTTGACTCCCTCCATTCCACCAGAAAATGTCCTGGAAAATTAATTCCATGGAGTTTACATCCCGACGCCCAGCCCAAAACCAGATAAAGCGTGGCTAGCGAAATGGGTATGCCTTCTTTTCGGTCTAACACGTCTGAAATATAGCTGTTGCGGGGATCAAAATAATCTTTGTCATTGCCGTGAAACCCCATCTCTTTAAAGAAAAACTGGTTCAATGCGTTGATTTTTTCAATCTTGGATGTGGTTGAAGAAAGGCGTTCAATCGCCTGCTGCGTCATGCTTTGGACAAGATTTTTATACTTTTCCTGATTCAGCCTTGGATATTGTTGACGGGCGATAAGAAGAACCCCATCGAACAAATCCCATTTAATGTCCAAACGGCCGATATAGTTTTTAAAATCTAAATTGGTTTGATCGAATGATTCCAAAGAAAGCACTCAGGCAATTTCTAGTTTTTTAGGATAAACCGTTAAATTACGATGGCCTTTATCGGTTACCACCAAAAGGTCTTCAATGCGGACCGCCCCCACACCCGGGTAATAAAGTCCCGGCTCAACCGTAACAACTTCACCTTTTTTAAGAATGTGGTCGGATGAATTCACCCGCGGCGCCTCATGTACATCCAGACCCAATCCATGTCCTGTACCGTGGAAAAAACCGACCGCTACCCCGTTGCGGCGCTCGGTTTTATAGCCGTAACTTTCCATATCTTGCTGAATCGCTTGATGAACCAACCGCCCATTCATTCCTGGTGCCACCATCGCGATACCCTTTTCCTGGGCTCGTTGAACCGCTTCATACTGGGCTTTCAGGGCAGGCGATGCCTTCCCCTTCACGAAAGTGCGGGTAATATCAGCATAATAAAAGGTATCTCCCGAACGGGGAAACACGTCCACAATCAGGGATTGATGAGCCCAAACCGTGCCGGTACCCTCGTTATGCGGATCCGTGCCCAGGTCTCCGCTGGCCACAATGGTATGACTGCCAATACAGTTATTTTCCATCATGGAAACGTTGATTACCTTTTTCAGTAATTCAGAGGTGACTACTTGTCCTTGATAGACAATTTTCTTACCGACAATTTTTGATTTTTTTAGCAGATTTTCGGCTTTGTGAATGGCTGCCTCGGTATGTCGGAGCGAATCCGTAATCATTTTTACTTCTTCATCGGATTTATAAACCCGTTCTTGAAAAAATGGGTCTGCTTTACTTTCAATCTCGATACCCCGCAGGCGCAAGGCATCGGCCAATCCCAAATTAAAATTGTAAGGTACTTGGATTTTATGAACCCCCTTGCTCTTTAAAAAGAAGGCTGTCACATCCGCTACGCCGGGCTTTTCAATACCGGACTTTTGGGTTTTTACCTGAATATCGGAATAAGAAACAATCTCATCCACCTTGGCTTGCTTTTGCGAACGGCCAAGCTCCAGGTCGCTCATTAAGATGATTTTTTTGCCTTTAATTTGAAAAAAGGGAAAGGGGTCCGGCACGACAAATTTCACGGCGTAATAAAGGTTGGAATCGTATTCGCTGGCCGCGTACATCATCAGGTCTGGCGAAGCCGCTTTAGTTTTGGAAGTCATTCTTATTCCCTTATCTTTTAATTAGAAGTAGTAATGCGCGCCCAGTTCGCCATAAACATCAAACTGAGTTCCCGAAGTGTAAAACCAAAGAGTCGGTGCTATTTGAATAAAAATATCGACCGGCACATTGGCTTGATCAAACATATAAGAAATACCGGCCACACCTCTCGCCCCAATCGTAACCGTGCCTTGCAAAGATAAGTCACCGCCAAAACCCAAATAAAGCGGCATTAATCCATGTTGTGGATGCGCAATCCCGTAATCATGAAAAAGGTAATCCAATTGCAAAAGTGTGTTTCCTTCACCCAGTTTGATGGCTGGTTGAAAAGCCATGTCGTGATTCACCCATATTTTTCCCGAAGCGCCCCAGGCCCCGGGATCACCCAACTCCAAACCCAAACCAAAATTACCGCCGCCTAAAATGGGCGAACTGTCTCCGGCTTTGACAGAAGAAGGCATCAGCATCAAAAGAACCGCCGCCAGCGCGAATCCTAAATCCAGTTTTAGATTTTTCATCATGACCTCCCCTTATAAAATAAAACAGCCATTAACTAATCCGTTAAAGACAAACCCAAACAATGCCGGCGTAGTAATTCTAACGCTGCTTGACTTGCCTTCAACTGCACCACTTCTCTGTCGCCAGTAAACTGAAATTTAAAAGTATGCGTAGTTTGATCGTCCGACAGGCCAATATAAACCAAACCTACTGGTTTTTCCTCAGTCCCGCCGGTGGGTCCCGCAATTCCGGTAGTGGATATCGCCACCGACGCGGCGCTTTGAGTTCTGGCATTTACGGCCAAAACTTCCGCCACCTCAGCGCTGACCGCGCCTTTATTTTTAATCATTTTGGGGTCAACTTTAAGCATGTCGCTTTTGGACTCGTTGCTGTAAACCACATAACCCCTCAAAAAATAGGTGGAAGAACCTGAAACTTGAGTAATGCGGCGGCTGATAAGCCCTCCCGTGCAGGATTCGGCTGTCGCTAAAGTCATATGTCGGGTCGTCAGCATTTGTCCCACAATGCTCTCTAACTCATCTTTGTCCAAGCCGTAAATATTATTGGGCAGCCTTGTCAGCAAAATTTTGCCCAACGCGTCGATCAACTTATCCGTTTCTTCCCCATTGGTCGCCTTAGCGGTCAGCCGAATATCTACTCCTTCGGGATGAGCCAAAACCCCGATAGTCGGATTTTTGGAGCTTTCAAAAATATCCGCTATTTTTTCATTAAGTCTCGATTCAGACATACCCGTAGTCCGATAAACCCGGGATTTAATAATGCTTGTCGCTGGTTCCAATCCCTTTAAAAAAGGCTTCACTGTTTGCTCAAACATGGCTTTCATTTCAGACGGCACACCCGGAAGTGTTACCAAATAGGTTTTGTCGATCTTTAAAATAAATCCGGGAGCTGTTCCCACTGGATTGGGGATCAGGGTGGCGCCCTGCGGAATAAAGGCCTGATTTAAATTGGATTGGGGAAAAAGTTTGCCGCTTCTAAAAAATTTGGCTTCCATGGCCTTGGCGAGATTTTCGTAATAGACCAGCGTCTTTTGGCCGACCTTGGCCGCCACTTTACGGGTCAGGTCATCGACTGTCGGCCCCAGGCCTCCTGTCGTAATAACAACCTGGCTTCTTTCACAGGCGCCTTTCATGGCCGCTTCCATCCGTTTTTCGTTGTCGCCGACTTGTTGAAAACCATAAACATCCACGCCCAGCAGTGCCAGTTGTTGGGCCAGCCACGCCGAATTGGTATCCACGTTTTGGCCCAATAAAAGTTCTGTCCCAATCGCCACAATTTCGGCGTTCATCGTTATCCCTTTATTTCAAAACATTATTAACAACATAAACGCCTACTTGAATCCAAACATTCGCGTAAACTCCCGCCAGAAGATCATCCGTCATAATGCCCCAACCCGCCGGAAGTTTTTCCAGACGGTGTATGGGATAGGGTTTCCAAATATCAAAAAGTCTGAAAAGAACAACCGCCATCACCGCGTAATACCATTGGCCCGGTATGTTAAACATGGCCACACCAACTCCCAACACTTCATCAATGACCGCGCTGGAAGGGTCTTTTTCTCCAATTTGCTTTTCGTACTGGCCCGAGGTATAGACGCCCACAAAATAAACTGCAATCAAAATGAGACCAAATTGCCAAAGAGGTTTTTCAATCAAAAACCAAAAGAAGGGCGCCGCCGCCAAAGACGCCCAAGTTCCGGGCGCCATGGGTAATTTCCCAATACCAAAAAAAGTCGCGATTAAAAAATTGATCTGTTTCATCTTTATCCTGTAATCACATTCCGATTTCGAACAAAATAATCGACACCCGACCAGACCGACATACAAGTCGCGTAAAACATCAACCAGTAGGGTCCGTAATCAATAAACCCGTTCAGCCACGGCCCCCATAATCCTAAGTTATTAATCATGACATCCCAATTAACCTGATAGGCGGCAGCGGTTGCTCTGGCGCAAAGAATGGCCAAAATTACTGAAATTGCCACAATTTGGGAAATAGTTTTATGCTTTCCACCCCGGCTTGCCGCGATGACGACTCCCCGGCTTTCCGCTATCTGGCGTAAACCCGTAATGAGAAACTCACGAGCGGCGATAATAACCACCATCCAGGTAGGCACCAGATTGAGTTGAATGAAAGAAACAAATACCGAAAGGATCAGAATCTTGTCCGCTAGCGGATCCATCAAAGCGCCGAAACTTGTCTTGAGATTGTATTTGCGGGCTAGATATCCATCCAAATAATCGCTAATCGCTCCCCAGGCAAACAATAGGCCCGCCGTCCACTTGGCCCAAAGTTCCGGTCTGAAAATACAAATGAGATAAAGCGGTGTAACAACTATTCGGGAAAGAGTAACGATGTTGGCGCTGTTCCAGCGGGACGCCTTTTGAGTTTTCGGTCCCATTTTTACAACCCTTGCGAAACAGCTTTACCAACCAAATCCTGTTGAAACCCGTGGGTTATTTCAACCTTCACCCATTGCCCCACTTGAGGGTTTTGAAGACCTTCTATCAATACAACACCATCCACTTCGGGCGCCTGGTATTTGGTTCTGCCCTGCACTTCCCCGTTTTCGACCGTTTCAACTACCGCGGTTAAAGTTTCCCCTACCCAGCGTTGATGCGATTTTTCAGCGACAGATTCCTGTACCCGGTAGGCTTCGGCTAAACGGGCTTGTTTTACTTTTTCAGGAACCTGATTTTCCATCAAACCAGCCGGCGTGTTTTCTTCCTGCGAATAGGCAAAAAACCCCACATAATCCATCTGGGACGTTTTCAAGAAATCCAAAAGTTCATTAAAGTCTTCATCGGTCTCTCCGGGAAAACCCACAATGAAAGTTGAACGAATAGACGCGTTTGGAATCTTGTTCCTAATCCGAGAGATCAGCTTATCCAACAAAGCCCTGTCGCCAATACGCTGCATGGATTTCAAAATACGATTGCTGGCATGCTGTAGCGGCACGTCGAAATAGGGTGTAATTCGGGGATACTTGGCCATCACATCCAGCATTTCATCTGTTACTCGGCTTGGGTATAAGTAATGCAACCGAACCCACTCAATGCCCTCTACTTGGGCCAAACGGTCCAGCAATTGGGCAATCTGAGGACGGCCATAACGATCCGACCCGTACCAAGTACTATCCTGCGCCACCAGGCAAAGTTCCTTCACCCCTTGGGCGGCTAAATTTTTGGCTTCTTGTTCAATGTCCTCGATGGAACGGCTTCGATAGTGTCCCCGAATTTTGGGGATGATGCAGAAGGTACAGGGCAAGTCGCAGCCCTCGGAAATTTTCACATAAGCGAAATGACCGGGGGTGGATAAAAGCCGGGGCGATGAGGCGTCGTAAACATACGTGGCTTCGTTTAAAGAATTCGGCAGCATCGGCTTGAGGTCTTCTTCGTGATGGTGTTCGCCGGTCTGCCAGGGAAGTTTGGGTGAGGCAACACCTTTAATTTGCTGAGCCACATTTTCAACGTCGTTCAAGCCAAAGAGAATGTCGATTTCAGGCAATTCTTTTTTCAGATCATCACCATAACGGTGGGCCAAACAACCACCCACCACCAGCGATTTTAAATTGCCGCTTTTGCGAAGCTTTGCCACATCAAGAATGGTATCAATGGATTCTTTTTTAGAGGCCTCGATAAAACCGCAGGTGTTCACAATAACCACTTCGGCTTCCGCCGGGTCTTTGACCAATATGTAGTGGTCTTTAGCCAGTTTGCCCAGCATTACCTCGGAATCGACGGTATTTTTCGGGCAACCCAAGCTAATCACGGCGACAGTTTTGGCTGATTTATTGATAGTTTTGAGGCTCATAAGTGCGGGTACTCTAACATAACCATCTCTTGGTTGAAACCAGGGGCAAACAAAAGGTTTTTAGAAGTGAATCGCTATAAGAAAAGGTAACTTTTCAACCAAATGGCGTTTTGGGAAGCTGATCAGGCGGCATTTTCCGAATGTCTTCCACCGGATCAAAAGTGGTCGTCACCTTTATCGCTTTGCATTCTTCACAGCGCCAAACCTGGGTTCTTTCCCCTTCCTGATCTTTCCAGGAAGTGGTCAAAAGCATCCGGGCGTCGTGGTCAGCGTGTTTGCAAATTTCAAAAAGAGCCATAGTCGTTAATCCTTCGTCGCGCGATGAATGCTCAGGGAAATGACCTCAATAAGCCGCATCAGGTTTTTGCGGGTGATCGCCAAAGGCGGCATCAACACAATCACATTACCCAGGGGCCGGATAAGAACTCCCAATTTTTTGGCTTCGGCGCAAACTCTATATCCCATCTTTTCACCATACCCATAGGGAATATCATGCGTTTTATCTTTGACCAATTCAATGCCCCCCATCATGCCCCGCAGACGAACATCAGCCACATGCGGATGGGCGACAATAGGTTCTAAAAACTCTTGCAGCATCTGACTGCTTTTTTCAATGTTGGCCAGAAACTCTTCTTTTTCCATCAACTCTAAATTGGCTAAAGCCGCCGCGCAGGCAAGCTGATTACCCGTAAAGGTGTGTCCATGATAAAAAGTTCGAGTGGATTCAAAAGCCCCCAGAAAGGCTTTATAAACTTTTTCCGTCGTTAGGGTCGCGGCTAAAGGTAAATAGCCCCCTGTCAGGTTTTTTGCCAGACAAAGAATATCAGGCCTAACTCCCTCTTGTTCACAGGCAAACAGTGTTCCCGTACGGCCAAAACCCGTCGCCACCTCATCCAGAATTAAAAGAACCTCATACTTGTCGCATAACCGGCGGATCGCTTTTAAGTAACCCCAGGGATGGGCCAGCATACCTCCAGCCCCTTCCATAAGCGGTTCCATGTGAACCGCCGCAAGTCGAGAACCATACTTTTTAAAAACCGCTTCTGCTTCTTTTACGCAATCTTTCAGCCATTGAGTATTGGATACTTTCCGGCTGGAATAATCATGCGGACTTTTTACTTTAAGCGTCTTAAATAACATGGGTCCAAAAATTTGGTGAAAAAGATCCACGCCACCCAGACTGACCGAACCAATGGTGTCGCCGTGATAGCCTTCCCGCACGGTCAAAAACAAATTCTTCTTGGGTTTTGCGGGTTTTTTCTGTTGCCAATATTGAAAAGCCATCTTGGCCGCGATTTCATTGGCTTCCGAACCCGAGTCCGAATAAAAGACCCGGGTCAATCCCTTGGGAGCCAATTTAACCAGCTTTTCAGCCAGTAAAATGGCGGGTTCGTTGGAAGCGCCCAACAGTGTCGAATGGGCTATTTTCTTAAGTTGTTTTTGAATGGCTCTGTCGATTTCGGGCACTTGATGTCCGTGAACGTTGCACCAGAGAGAAGAAACTCCATCCAGGTATTTTTTACCCTTCGCGTCGTAAAGAAAAGTGCCTTTGCCCTTGGTAATGATCGTAATATCTTTATCCGCTATCCATTCTTGCTGCTGGGTGAAGGGATGCCAAAGATATTTTTTGTCTTTTTGAGAGAGTTTTTGGTAATTCACTTTTCGCGCTTAATCGCTTTAATTACTGTAATAACTTTTTTTGTCTTCTTTTTTCTCGGTTGACCGGATCCAATCGATCAACTTTTCCTGCCATGGTTTTATTTTTTCTACCACAGGCGTTGTCCTGCTCAGGTCTTCCGGTTTTGTCGGATCATCCAAAATAACCAGTGAATCCATGATTTGCTTATAGTTCCCCATGTTGGCTTTCATGTGAATTTCCAAATCGCTCACCGCGATAAAAGCCCCCACTTGTCCGCGATGCGCCACCCGGAATAGATAAATGAATTTTTGACCGTTAATAGTTCTTTCATAAAGCGCGTCCTCACCTATCCATTCGTGTCCGGTTACGGCTTTAAACGGTTCTTTCACACGGCATTCCACAAAATCCAGCATGACCATGGCTTTAAACGCCTTTTCGTCGAAGGTGGTTCCGGGATCTATATAACCCGAAACGGCCACCAACCCCGTTTTATCGGGTGGAGTAATATTAAAAACATGGCCGTCCAAAGAATGTTCCCAAGTGGGCGGATAATCGATTGTAAAAAGCTTGTCCAAACTGTGATAGGTAACCCAATCGATATTTTCTTTTTTACCGCAGGAACTGAGGCAAACAGATAACACAAGAATCAAACCGATTCCAAATGCGTTTCGCTTTCTAATGGGCATCTATTTCTCCAATTTCAAAAATAAAAAGCAAACGATAAATCCGCGTCGAAACCCGTGTAATCCAGCACCGCGTAGCGATAACTCGTGGCGTTTATATTTGAAACGGGAGTGACATTAATCGTCCCGGCGGTGGTAGAAGTCGAATTATCAATCACAATGGCATAGGGTCCTGAATTGGTTGAATTGTTAACCGAGGTCGTTGTCATTTGATTAAACGCGACAATTCGTCCCCGCGCTGAAAGGGTGAGTCCGAAAGAATTTCCAACCGCTAAAGTATCTCCAAAGCCGAATGTCCATCCAAAAGCGCTGTCTGTAAAAGTACCATTTTCATTAGTTGGCGAAAGAGTCGGGTCCACACCCACAAAACCAACCGTCGCCTGATAATAACCGCCGCCTACGGTGAAATAAGCTCT
>Ga0182012_10004026_pt1 | contig 15500 bp, 10 predicted proteins | sample 612S2SmetaG_FD_120486 | JGI IMG/M metagenome (GOLD analysis project Ga0182012, IMG submission 120486) | Permafrost microbial communities from Stordalen Mire, Sweden - 612S2S metaG | ecosystem: Environmental > Terrestrial > Soil > Wetlands > Permafrost | place: Sweden: Stordalen | collected...
ATCCAGGCCACCCTCAAGGAAATGCAGCGCTTGAGCCGCCGGGTCTTGTTCGAAACAGTGAAAAATCTAAAAAGACGTAAACGCTTGGGCAAGAAAGTTTTAGGTCTTGTCTAACCGCCATTCGCGTCAGTCCTCACTTTTTAAACCAGAATGGAATTCCCAGGAGGCAATGCTAATTCGCCCAAGCATTTGATTTGTTCGATTGATGTGTTTGGGCACACGAATTTGATTGCTTATAAACCACTACCATCACAGGCATTTGATGCCCATGTCGTGGATGAAGATGGAAAACAAGTCCAAAAATATTTTTTTGGCGGAGGGAAATACGGACAAAGTCTAAAACCTGATGATGAACTGCTTGATCCGGCGCACCATGTCAGCCTAAACACGATAAGAGATGAACGGACCATGGACTTTAACTATTGCGAATGGGCTAATCCGTGTTGGACTTTTGATGTGTTTAAAGTGTTCAATTTTAACAAAGCTGGCTGGTATCATCTACAAGTACAAGTCGGGCTTTTTAGAAAGGACACGAATGGCATTTTCCAGCCATTTTTCCTGCCAATGGCCGAAACGCCAATTATAATTAATGAGAGTGATTTGAGGTAAATAAACGGGCACCCATAATTTTCGTTTACCCTTCCAGGGCCGCCAGGGCGGCGCGGGCGTGGTCGCGTTTGGCCTGCCATTCGACCAGGCGGTTGTGGTGGTCTTCCAGCACGGCGGGCGGCACTTTTTGGGTGAAGCTGGGGTTGGCGAGTTTTTGTTCCACTTTCAGGATTTCGGCGTCGTGTTTTTCAATCTCCTTCTGGATGCGGGTTTTTTCGGCGGCGACGTCGATCAAGCCGTCCAAGGGGAGGAAGAGTTCGCCGAGCTGGCCGCGCAGGGCGGGCGTGCCTTTGCGAGGCTGATAATCCGCCGCGACAACTTCGAGGGATTCGGCATTGAGCAGGATCCGGAGCACTTCCAGGTCGTGCGAAGTCATGGGGGCGGCGGGCTGGAGGATGAACTTCACCTTTTTGTTGGCAGGAATATTGCCTTCGCGCCGGAGGTTGCGGCCCTGAGTGACGAATTCGTATTTGGCGTTCACGAGGTCCAGCCAGCAGGTGTCCAGGGCGTAATGGGCCTTGAAATCGGCATCGAACGGTTTGGGCCAGCGGGCATACATGATGGTCTGGCCGCCCTGACCGTCAGGCATGTCGGTATTGTAACCGAGGCCGTGCCACAATTCCTCGGAGATGAAGGGGATGAAGGGATGAAACAGCCGCAGGGTGTGGGACAAGACGAAATCGATCACCGCGAGGGTGTTGGCCTTGAGGGCGTCATCGGTGCCGTAGAACACGGCTTTGCTGGCCTCGACATACCAGTCGCAGTATTCATTCCAGAAGAAGCGGTAGAGCGCGGCGGTGGCGTCGTTGAATTTATAACCGGCAAAGGCGGTGTCGAGCTCGTGGATGGCGGCGTCCAGCTTCAGGAGGATCCACTTGTCATCGTTGGTGAGGCGGGCGGGATCGAGCTCGCCCTGCACTTCGCCGCCCTGCATTTGCCGGAACCGGCAGGCGTTCCAGAGCTTGTTGCAGAAGTTGCGGCCGAGCTCGACGTCCTTTTCATCAAACAGGACGTCCTGGCCGAGCGGCGCACCGCGCATGGTGCCGAAGCGCAGGGCATCGGCGCCGTATTGGTTGATGAGTTCGATGGGGTCGGGCGAATTGCCGAGGGTCTTGGACATCTTGCGGCCCTGTTTATCGCGGATGATGCCGGTGAAATAGACGTTGCGGAAGGGCAGGGCGTCGGGGAGTTTAAACTGGGATTTGCCCATGAACTCGTAGCCGGCCATGATCATGCGGGCGACCCAGAAGAAGATGATGTCGGGCCCGGTCACCAGGTCGGTGGTGGGATAAAACTTTTTCAGCGTGCGGGTCGGTTCGGGCCAGCCCATGGTGGCGAAGGGCCAGAGCCAGGAGCTGAACCAAGTGTCGAGAACATCGGGGTCCTGGGTGAAGTCCCTGGCCTCGAGCGCGGCGGCCTCCTCATCGGAATCGGTGGCGGCCTGGAAGCTGATGGAGCCATCCTGATGGAGCCAGTAGCTCTGGTGGGATTTGTGGCCGGTCTTGCGGGAATGACAATCGGTGCCGCTGAAGCCGATGGATTGTTCAATGACGCGGAGGGCCTGGCTGATCTCCGCGGTGGAGAGGCGGTTGGCGCTGCGGGCGGCGCAAAATTCGACGGTCTGCGGGGTGGCGGGAATGCGTTTATTCCAGACGGGAATGCGGTGGCCCCACCAAAGCTGGCGGCTGATGCACCAGTCCTGGATGTTGGACAGCCAGTGTTCATAAACCTTGGCCCAGCGGTCGGGGTGAAATTTCATCCGGCCATCGGCGACACAGGCCAGGGAGGCTTCGAGCGCGGGATATTTGAGAAACCATTGTTCGCTCAAGCGGGGTTCAATGGGAACATCGGCGCGCTGGCTGTAACCGACGTTGTTATCGTAAGGTTTTTCCTCGCCGAGCACGCCTTGTTCGCGGAGCAATTCGACGGCGATCTTGCGGGCCTTGAAGCGGTCCAGCCCGGCGAGCGCGGTGCCGGCCTGGGCGTTCATGGAGCCATCGGCATTGATGACCTCGATGAGCGGCAGCTTGTGGCGCGTGCCGATCTCAAAATCCGCCTTGTCATGGGCGGGCGTGACCTTGAGGACGCCGGTGCCAAATTCGAAATCCACGTGTTCATCGCCGATGATGGGGATCAGCTTTTGGGCGGCCGGCAGTTCGGCGGGCAGGGGCCGGATGACGTGCTTGCCGATGAGGCTGGCGTAGCGCGGGTCCGAGGGATTGACGGCCACGGCGGTATCGCCAGGAATGGTTTCCGGCCGGGTGGTGGCGATGGTCAGCCAGGTGCCGGGGGCTTCGGCAATCTCAACTTTGAAGTGATAGAGGATACCTTTCTGCGGCTTCATGTCGACTTCTTCATCGGACAAGGCCGTCTGGGAGACGGGACACCAGTTGACCATGCGTTTGCCACGGTAGATGAGACCCATCTCATACAAGGCCACAAAGACCTTCTGGACGCAGCGGGAATACTCGCGGTCCATGGTGAACCGTTCGCGGGTCCAGTCGCAGGAACAGCCGAGCTTCTTGAGCTGGTTGATGATGATGCTACCGTGCTTTTCCTTCCACAGCCAGACGCGTTTCAAAAACTCCTCGCGGCCGAGATCGTGCCGGGATTTTTTTTCCTCATTCTTAAGCTGTTTTTCCACCATCACCTGGGTGGCGATGCCGGCGTGGTCGGTGCCGGGGAGCCAGAGGACTTCCTTGCCATCCATGCGGGCCTTGCGGGCGAGGATGTCCTGGATGGTGTTGTTGAGGACGTGGCCCATGTGGAGCATGCCGGTGACATTGGGCGGGGGGATGACGATGGAATAGGCGGGCTTGGCCGACACGGGATTGGCGGTGAAGCAATTATGCTTCAGCCAGAAGTCATACCATTTGTCCTCGACGGACTGCGGTTCGTAAGCTTTGGAAATGTCAGCCATTTTAGGGCGGTCAAACTACGGGAAAAAGGCGTGGAGCGCAACCATGGTTGCAGGGCGGGTTAAACCGGCCAGTTCCGGCAGGGTGGCCGTTGGAAGGTTTGTATCGCGCGGCGGCGGGCGGTTTTATATGCTAGGGGCGTGGCGAACCCGTTCATTCATTGGATGGAAGCCAGCGGCCCGTGGGCGCCCTGGCTGTTTCTGGCACTGTTTCTGGTGTCATCCTTTGTCATGATCTGGCGGCTGGAGGTGTTGAGCGACCGGGGGTTCAAGGGGACGGTACTGGGCACGTTGATCATGCCGTATTGTTCGGGGCTGGGAAATTTGATCTTTGCCTTCATTCTAGGGCGCGATGGTGGTTCGGGCGGGGAAGTCATGGTCAATTCACTGGTCAATAACATCACGAACATGACGCTGATCATCGGATTGCCGGCGATTTTATGGGGGATGAACATCCGGGCGGTGGAGCAGAAGCCGGACAAGGGCAAGGACAAGCCGGATCAGCAGACGCATCAATTGAACCGGCTGGAGTTGTTGCTGACGTTGCTGGCGGTGCTGTTTTTCAGCGGTGCGGTCTGGGCGATGGCCCGGAAAGGGCGGCTGGATTTTAATGATGGGCTGGTGCTGGTGGGGCTGTTTTTGTTCTGGCAGTGTTTTCATGTGTTCGAGGTGTTGCGGTCCAATGTCCGGGAAAATAAATCGCTGGGGTGGACGCTGCCGTTGGATCTGGCGTTGTTGGGCATCGGGGCGTATGGGATTTATGTGAGCACGGACTGGCTGGTGAAATGGGTGTCCCATATACCCAGCGGATTTATCAGCCATGATCATCTGGGCTGGCTGAGCGGATTTCTGATGGTGCTGCCGAACGGGATGCTGGCGATTTACTATGGCTGGCATAAACAGCCGGCCACGGTGATCGCCTCGCAGGTGGGGGATGCGCATGTGTCCATCCCCTTGTGCCTGGGGGTGTTCGCACTGTTCCGGCCGCTGGTGATTCCGCCGATGTTTCACACGGGCATCCTGGTTTTGGTGGGGGCGACGCTGGTGCCGCTTTTCTTTGTGGGGGTGCTGGGCCGGTTGCCACGGTGGGTGGGGTTCATCCTGGTGGCAGCGTTCGGCTATTTTGTCTACAGCGGGTTGATCAAGCTGGGTTGAATTTTAGGCTGGGCGGATGCGTGGGAATCCTTATGCTTTTAAGAAATGGAAGAAATACAACCTGCCGTCCGGCGTGCAGAACGGGTTCATTTGCTGGCGAACATTCCGGTGGTCGTGGTGTTTTTCATGGTGCTGTATCAGGTGGTGGCGGGCGCGGGCGTGGGCGGTCCATTTAACTGGCTGTTGTGCTGGCTGATCGCGCTGGCCGCGTTCAGCACCCTGACGGCCCTGGCGCGGCAACTGCAATGGCAATATGTCCTGACGGCCGCATTCATCTGCGGATTGGTGGGGGGCCTGTCCCACGCCTTCAGTTTGGATTCCGGGATTCCCTTCGGTCCGTTTGTGTTTGGCCCGGAAGCGGGTCCGCAGTTCTTCAGCAAATTGCCGTGGACGGTGCCGGTGATCTGGTTGGTGGTGGTGTTCAACTCGCGCGGGGTGGGCCGGCTCATTTTAAGGCCATGGCGGAAGATGAGGACCTATGGGTTCTGGCTGATCGGATTTACGGTGGTGTTGTCCACGTTGTTTGACCTGGCCATGGACCCGTTTATGGGGCGGTGGCAGCATTTCTGGCTGTGGTCGCCCACCAAACTTCCGTTGACTTGGGAAGGGGCGCCGCTGATCAACTTTTTGGGCTGGATGTTTGTGACGCTGCTGATCCTGGCTTTTGCGACGCCGGTGCTGATCAAAAAGCAGCCGGGGCAACGGAATCCGTCTGATTACCATCCGCTGGTGGTGTGGTTGGGCGGCCTGACTATTTTCGCGGTGGCGATGGGCCGGCAGGGAATCTGGGGGGCGGTGATACTGGATGCGGTGGTGGCGGTGGCGGCCACGGTGCCGGCGATTCGCGGCGGGCGTTGGTGAATCGTTATCCCAGCGCATCGGCCAGGACTTCAGCCATGTGCCGGGTGCGCACCACGGAGAGATGTTCGATCTGATGCCGGCAACTGGTGCCGGAAGCCACGACGGTATTGCCGAAGGGCTGGCTTTTGATGAGGTCCATGAGCGGAGCGGCGATTTTCAAGGAGAGCGCGTATTTGGATGCTTGGGCACCAAAGGCCCCGGCCATGCCGCAACAGCCGGTGTCCAGCAAGGTGACGGTGCGTTCCGGCAGGTGTTCGGCCAGGCGCCGCAGGTGATCCGGTCCGGCCAGCGCCCGGGCATGACAATGGGCGTGGATGGTCAGCCGTTCGGGCTGGCGGTTGAAACGGAGCGCGCTTGGTTCGGCTGCCAGAAGCTGCCCCACAAATTGTTCAAATGAATGGCAGCGGCGGGCGATGCCCTCGGCGCCGGGCAGTTTTAATTCCAGGTAATCCTGCATAAACATGGAATGGCAGGAGGGCTCCAGAAAGACGATGGGGAGGCCGTCATCGGTGGCCTGCAATAAGGCGAGGTTGTGCCGGCCCAGCGCGGCGGCTTCATCGAGATTGCCGAGGCTGAAGGCCGGCCGGCCGCAGCATTTGCGGTGCTCGGGCAGAATGACATCGTACCCGGCGGCCTGAAGCACTTGCACGGCGGCCCGGCCGATTTCCGGTTCGTGATAGCGCACAAAGGTGTCATCCCAGAGCATCACGGGTCCGCGGTAGGCGTCCGGCGGCACGGGTTGCCGGGCCATCCAGTGGTCGAAGCGTTGGCGGGCAAAGCGCGGCAAGGTGCGTTGCGGTGCGAGCCCCAAATAGCGGTTGGTCAGCCGGCGGATCCAGCCGAGACCGAGCAGGCCATTGGTCAGGGAGGGCAGGGTGCAACCGATTTTACCGACGCGGTCCAGCGAACTGAGGAACTTATCACGAAAAGTCAGGCCCTCTTGTTGGATGACGGCATGCAGCAGCTCGGCCTTGAGGAGGGCCAGATTGACGTTGGACGGGCATTCGGTGGCGCAGGCCCGGCAGGACAGGCAATTTTCCAAGGCCGCCGACATTTCCGGGGAAGTCAACGGGTCGCCGGCGCCGCCGCGTCGTTCCAAGGCCGAGCGGATGAGGTTGGCGCGGCCGCGCGTGGACATGAATTCATCGCCGGTGGCGAGATAGGTCGGGCACATGGTCGGCTTGTGCTTGAGGCAGCCGCCGCAGCCGTTGCATTGTTCGAGGTTGCCGGTGAAGGAGCCATCGCGGGCGGCGAACGCCAGCCTGGGTTCAAAGGGGAGTTTTAGTTCGTAATGCGCGCCCAGTCGCAGGCGGCGGTCGATGTAGTACCGGCCGTCGCCGATGATTTTGCCGGGGTTGAATATGTTGTGCGGATCAAAGGAATTTTTGATCTGGCGCATGAGGCCGTAGATGACCGGGCCGACCTGCGCCTTTAAAAATTCAGTGCGGGCGATGCCGACGCCATGTTCGGCGGCTAGCGAGCCCTTGAACTGCGCCACCAGGGCGGAGACCTCATCGGCAATGGCCCGGAATTTTTCCAGATCCGCGGGGCTGTGCAAATCCAGCACGGGTCGCACGTGTAACAGGCCGGCGGCGGCATGCCCATAATAGGAGGCGGTCACGGACTGGCGGGCCATGAGTTGCTGGAGGCCGGCCACATAGGCGGGCAAATCTCCGGGGCGCACGGCGGCATCCTCGATGAAACAGGCGGGCTTGGCGGCGCCGCGGCAACTGGTAAGCAGCGAGAGGCCGGCCTTGCGCAGGTTCCAGACGAGCGCGGCTTCGGCGGGGGGGGTCAAGATGCGCCGGCGGCGGCCCAGTTTGCGATGGGCGAGCAGGGCGAGCTTGTCTGCGGCGTTTTCGAAGAACTCGACGAGCAGGATGGATTCACAGGGCCGGGCGTCGAGTTCGAGCAAATCCCGGGCGGCCTGGAATTCCCGCTGGCCGCGGGTCTGCTCAAACAATGGCCGGTCGATGTGTTCCACGGCGGCGGGGTGCAGGTCGGACAGCTCCAGAGCCGCCTGCATGGCTTCGGTGACGGAATCAAAGAAGAGCAGGCCGACGCCGCGTTCCTCGGGCAGTTCGATAAGGTTTAGTTCGGCCCCGACGATGGCCGCGAGCGTGCCTTCGCTGCCGGTGAGGATGGACAGCATGTTGCCGGGCGCCTCGGCCGCCCGGGCGAGGGCGTAACCCGGCCAGCGTTTCAAGAGCCCCGGGGGAAAGCGTTCGGCAATGACCAGGGAGTTGAGCGCCACCAAGTCCTCGACCAGATGCCGTTGGGGTTGCAAACAATGCCGGTCCGTGGCGGTGATTTTGTGATAGCTGCCGTCGCTGAGGATGACCTCAAGTGACCGCACATGCATGCCGGTGGTTCCGTATACCGGCGTATGCGAACCGGAGGAGTCGTTGGCGAGCATGCCGCCGAGGGTGGCACGCGAGCTGGTGGCGACATCCGGCCCGAAACCAAGGCCACTGGGCCGGAGAAAGTCATTGAGCTGATCCAGCACCACGCCGGGGCCGACGCGGACGGTGCGTTGGTCCAGGTTCAGATGGGAGATTCGGCGGTTATGACGGGTGAAGTCCACGACGAGCCCGTCGCCTAGGGCTCCGCCGGAGAGGCCGGTGCCGGCACCGCGGGGCGAGACGGGCACGCCGGCCTGCGCCGCGGCCTTGATGATGGCGGAGGACTGCAGGGCGTTGATGGGGAAGGCGACCGCCAGCGGCTCGATCTGATAGGGCGAGGCGTCGGTGGCATAGAGCTGCCGGGTCGGGTTGTCGAAGGCGACTTCGCAATCTGCGGCGGCCAACGCGGCCAGTTGTGCGGCGGGTGTCATGTGACGTCTCCAAGCTATCGGCGTGACAGCGCGTTGACAATGGCATTAAATCAATTCCGATGAGCGAACAATCCAGGATCCGGTCGGATGAATTTCTGAAAGTCAGCGCCCAGTTCAAGCTGGGCGCGTTGGTGACGGAGGCGTCCCACCCCGTCACCGCGCAGTTGAGCGAGACGGCTGCGCGCGACATTCCGGCCGCGTTGAAGCTGCTGTTCACGGTGGATGAAGACGTGGTTGATGTATACCGGGAGTTTGTGGCGTCGGGTCGGGCGGCGGCCATCAAGGAAGCGATTCTGGGCGCGCTGAAAGGCGGCGGGAACATTTTCTTCACGGGCTGCGGTTCCACGGGCCGGCTGAGCATTTTGCTGGATTCGGTCTGGCGCGATTTTTGGCGGGCCCGGCCGGACCGCGCTTCGGAGTTTGAGAACCAGACCTTCAGCGTCATGGCCGGCGGCGATTATGCGCTGATCAAATCGGTGGAGGGCTTTGAGGATTTCACGGCGTTCGGCGGCAAGCAGATCCGGGACCTAGGGGTGCGGGCGGGCGACGTGGTGTTTGCGATCACGGAGGGCGGCGAGACGTCGTTTGTCATCGGCACGGCGTGGGCCGGCGTGGCGGCGGGGGCGAAGGTTTATTTTGTTTATAACAATCCGGACGACATCCTGTCTGCAACGGTGGAGCGGAGCCGGGAGATCATCACGGATCCGCGCGTGGAGAAACTGAACCTCACCACAGGGCCGATGGCCATCACGGGCTCAACGCGCATGCAGGCGACGTCGATCCAGCTTTGCGTCATGCTTACCGTTTTGGAAATGGTGGTGCGCGAGCTGCTGGGTCTGGAATCCGCCGCGGTGCCGGCGCTGTTTCTGGACCGTCTGGTGGAGATGTCTGGCGGGCTGCAAGCGCCCGAGCTGCTGGAGCAACTGGCCCGGTTGGTCGCGCTGGAGGAGGGGGTGTATCGGGCCGGTCACAAGAATAATTACTTCGCGGGCCGGCTGGGGATTGATGTGCTGACGGATACCACGGAACGGTCCCCGACGTTTTGCACCCCGCCGTTTCGGAAGTTTGATGACCGGGCGGCGTCCGAATCCTGGGCGTTTCTCTTTCTGCCGGATCAGGAAACTCCCGCCGCCTGGCGGCGGATTCTCAAGCGGGAAGCCCGGTGCGTGGCGTGGAGCGAGGCCGAGGTGCGGGAGCTGGTGCCGGCGGACAAGCTGGCCCGCTCAGTGGAAACCATCCGCAAGATCGGCCGGGCGGAATTGATGCGTTTTCAGATCGGGCTTGAGGGGGCAGGGCAGCGGCCGTTGGGAGCGGGGGATGGGGCGGTGGCGGTCATAGATCGGAATGAGGAGGCGGTTTTTTACGAAACACGGCTGGCGGCGGCGGCGGCGGCGGGCGCGGCGACGGGGCGGATTTATTTTGGGCAACAGCCTTTGTCAAATCAGGCGGCGACGGGGGTGTCGGTTTTTGTGCCGGTGCCAGAGACGGGGTTGCTGCTGGATGGCATCACGCGGGTGGCAGTCAAGCTGGTGATGAACGCTTTGTCGACCTGTACGATGGTGCGGCTGGGGCGGGTGATGGGCAATTACATGATCTGGGTGGTGCCGTCGAACTTGAAGCTGATCGACCGGGCCACGCGCTACATTGTGAAGCTGACGGGGCTGGCTTATGAACCGGCGAACCGGCTGTTGTTTGAAGTGATCGAGCACATCGAGCCGCGCATGAAATCGGATCAGGCGTATCCGCCGGTGGTGGGGATGACCGTGCTGCGCGCCCGGGAGGGGCTGACGAACGAAGAGTCGGAGAAGCGCTTTTTCTGACGCCTAAGGATTGTCGGCCAGCCGCTGTTTTTCGTAGGTCATGAAATCCAGATAGGAAATCAACTGTGACTTCATTTCCTGACGGGTGACGATGGCGTCGATCAGGCCGTGATCCAGCAGAAACTCAGCGGTCTGAAAGCCGGGGGGCAGTTCAGCCTGGGTGGTGTCCTTGATGACGCGTGGGCCGGCGAAGCCAATCATGGCGGCCGGCTCGGCCAGGATCAGATCGCCAACGCTGGCATAGCTGGCCATCACACCGGCGGTGGTTGGATGGGTAAGTATGCTTATATAAGGCAGTTGGCGTTTTGCGTGATAGGCCAGGGCGGCACAGGTTTTGGCCATCTGCATGAGGCTGAACATGCCCTCATACATGCGCGCGCCGCCGCTGGTGGAGATGATGATGACCGGCAATTCTTTTTCCGTGGCACGTTCGATGAGGCGGGTCAATTTTTCGCCCACGACTGAACCCATGGAGCCGCCGAGGAACCCGAAATCCATGACGCCCAAAGCCGCGCGATGCCGGCCGATCTGGCAAAGCCCGGTGACGACAGCGTCCTTGAGGGAGGTGTTTTTCTTGTAGGCGTCCAGCTTGGAGGCGTACGTTGCAACTCCTTTAAATTCAAGGATATCTACACTCGCCATTTGGGCGTCCATTTCCTCGAACGTGCAGGTTTCCACCAGCGAATGGATGCGTTCACGCGAGCCGATGGGGAAATGATGGTTGCACTTGGGGCAGACCTTGTGGTTTGAGTCCAGCTCCTTGTCGAAGACCATGGTCGAGCACTTGGGACACTTGGTCCAGAGGCCCTCGGGGATCTCGCGTTTGCGGGTCTTGGACTTGCCGGAACCCAGCTTGGGTTTTTTGGGCAATTCCGGGACTTTGGACGTGGGCGGCGTCAAGGCCGGTTCCACCGTTTCCAACCCCAAGGTCTTTTTAGTAAAGGTCGTGGTATCCATTATTATCAGGTAAAAGCTTACTAAATTCCCCGGGCCACTGTCCAGACGCAAACCTCGGCAGCACCGGCGGTGCGGAGGACCTGGGCGCAGGCATTGGTGGTGGCACCGGTGGTCAAAACGTCGTCCACGAGCACAATCCGCCGGCCTTTGACCTCGGCTCCCGGGTGTAACCCAAACACCCCCTGCATGTTGGCGGCACGCTGGCCGCGCGATAACTTGGTCTGTGTCATGGTAAATGAGACACGGCGGAGCACTTTTGTGTTCAAAGGAACGTTTAGCGCACTGGCGAGGCGGGCGGCCAGACGGCCGGCCTGATTGAACTCCCGTTCGCGTTCTTTGACCGGATGGAGGGGGACCGGCATCACGAAGGATGGCTTGAGTACCTGCAACTCCGGCGCCGCCGCCCGCACCAGCAGGCCGGCGAGGAAAGGTTCGAACCACAGGGCCCGCTGATATTTATAACGATGGACGGTCTCCCGGACGATGCCACTGGAGATCACGGCCGCCCGGGCGGAGCTGAAATGCCATTCCACATCCTGACAGTTGGAACATTCAAAACTCGTGGTCAGGTCGCCATCGTGCGGGAGACCGCAACGCCGGCAAAAGGGCGGATTCACATATTTCACCTGCGACCGGCATTGGTCGCAGATAAGCCCTTCCGCCGCTGGGGCGCGGGATTTCTGACAAAACTGGCACCATTCCGGGTAAAAGAATCCCAAACCGGCGGTGAACCAGTTGCGGACGGGACTGACCCAGGCGGGCATCATGGTTTGGCGGGCGATGATGGGTGGGGCGGCAGCCAATACTTAAGTCCGGCCAGTACGGTGGACAGGACGATAAATGCGAGCCAACCGTCAATGAGTTTGCCCGAGCCCCAGAACCAACTGATTTCCGGGGAAACGGCCACGGTGAAGGCGCCGTAACTTTTCAGCCAGAAGATCCAGCCGGCATGGAGGCCGATGGAGAAATAGAGGTTGCCCGTGCGTTGATAGGCCAGGCCGAGCAGCAGGCCGGCCAGCGTGAGGTTGAAAAATCCGGGTATCAATTGATGGGCATCGGCGAAGCCGGCCAGCATTTGGGGGAGCAGGAGCAGGCCGGAATTCCAGTGGACCGGGCCGGTGAGTTCCGTGCGCTGCAAGAAATGTACGAGGGCATAAATGGCGCTGCTGATGGCCAGCGCCACGGGCCAGGGGAGCATCCGCCGTAATCCGCCAAAGATGCCGCCGCGAAAGAGAATTTCCTCCAGGGTAGCCACCACGGCCGCCGTGCCCAGGGCGCCCAGGAGGGTGCCGATGATTTTGTGGGTCGGCAAATCCGGCGACCACAGCCGTTCATGAGCGCCCAGCACCAGCGCGGCCAGGACCGCCAGTGACCCGAAGCCCAGCAACAGTCCGTCGCCCAGTTTTTTAAACTGACCGGCCGGCGGCCGCAGCCCGACTTCCCGCCACGACGTCGCCCCCAGTGTTCTTAACAACGGCCATAACCCGGCCAGGGCGATGAGGAGCAGGGAACGGTCCACATACCGATGAAAGGGCGCCCGGGCCAGGGAAGAATTTACGGACACGAGGGATTGAACCAGCCACCACAACCAGGGTGCCAGCAATGCACCGCCGATAAAAATGGCGACCAGATATAGGACCAGTGCCCGAATGGACCGCATGGAGGCAAGGTTAGCACAATGGATCACCGCGCCAAGCGTCAATTGCTGGCAGTGATCCGGTGGCGTGAGCGTCTTGACCAGATGTCCGAGTTGCCCGCCCTTTTTTCCGCTTTCAGGCACCGCAGAAAATTGGCAAACTCCCCGTGTGTCACATCCTGATTCAAAAATTCGTGTCGCCGTTCTGGGCGTCGGCTCGCTCGGCAAAGAACACGCCCGCATCTACACCGAACTCGCCGCCGCCGGCCTCGTCGACTTCGTTGGCCTCTACGACGCCCATCTCGAGACCGCCCAAAAAATCGGTGCCAAGCACAACGCCCGCGTTTTCAACTCCGTTGCCGAGGCCACCGCCCATGCCGACGCCGTCAACATCGTCACCCCCACCATCACCCATTTCGAACTCGCCCGCGAACTCCTGACCCTCGGCAAACACGTGCTCGTGGAAAAGCCCATGACCGAGAACACCCAGCAGGCCGCCGAACTCGTCCAACTCGCGCAGTCTCAGAAGTGTGTCCTCCAGGTCGGCCACGTCGAACGCTTCAACCCCGTCTTCAAATATCTGGAGACCGTCGCCACCGAGCCCCGGTTCATTGAGACCCACCGACTCTCCCCGTTTCCCGCCCGCTCCACCGATATCGGCGTCGTGCTTGACCTCATGATCCACGACCTTGATGTCGTGCTCGCTTTCGTGAAATCCCCCGTCATCGCCGTGGACGCCGTCGGCATCCCCGTCCTCAGTAAATCTGAGGACATCGCCAACGCCCGGCTCCGCTTCGCCAACGGGTGCGTCGCCAATCTCACCGCCAGCCGCGTCAGCCCCGAACGCATGCGCAAAATCCGCGTCTTCAGCGGCGGCGCCGCGCCCAGCTACATCTCCTTGGATTACCGTGTGCAGGAAGGCTACATCTACCGCATCGCCCGCGACGGCGAGGAAGAAAGCTCCATCCTCAAAAAACTCCTCGCCGCCAAGCTCGGCGTCGGCAAGGACACCGCCATCGTCAGCGAATTCGGCGGGCGCCGCATCGTGCGCGAACCTGTGCCCATCGCGAAGGACGAACCCCTCAAGCTCGAGCTCCAACACTTTGTGAGCTGCGTCCGCGAACATCTCATCCCGTTGGTCAGCGGCGAATCCGCCAAACGCGCCCTCGACCTCGCCTTCGAAATCACCCGCCAGGTCCAGCAAAGCAAATGAGCTGGTCTGGGGAGCGCGGCTTGTCGCGCCGACCTGTCCGCCGTAGCGTTAGCCGAGGAGCAAGCATGGCCAAGGCGGGCCCGCCCCAGGCTTTTTGGCTCGCGACCAGTTATTTCAACGTCGCCATGTCGATCACGAAGCGGTATTTGACGTCGTTTTTGACGAGGCGCTCGTAGGCTTCGTTGATCTTCTGGATGGGGATGAGCTCGATGTCGCTGGTGATGTTGTGGCGGCCGCAAAAGTCGAGCATCTCCTGGGTTTCGGCGATGCCGCTGATGAGCGAGCCGGTGAAGGAGCGGCGGTTGGTGATGAGGTTGAAGACCTGCACGTCCAGGGGTTCGGCGGGGACACCCACTTGGGTGAGCACGCCGTCGCGGCGGAGCAGGGTGAGGTAGGCGTTGATGTCGTGCTTGGCGGCCACGGTGTCCAGGATAAAATGGAAGGAGTTGAGGTGTTTGGCCATGGCGTCGGCGTCCTTGGAGAGGACGACTTCATGGGCGCCGAGGCGGAGGGCATCGGCGGTCTTGCCGGGTGAGGTGGTGAAGACGACGACGTGGGTGCCGAAGGCCCGGGCGAGTTTGACAGCCATGTGGCCGAGGCCGCCGAGCCCGACGACGCCGACCTTGCGGCCGGGGCCGACTTCATAACGGCGCAGGGGGGAATAGGTGGTGATGCCGGCGCAGAGGAGCGGGGCGGTGGCGGCGGGATCGAGATTGGGCGGCACACGCAGGACGAAGGCCTCGTCCACCACGACGCTCTCGGAGTAGCCGCCATAGGTCAGGCCGCCGGATTTTTTATCGGGGGCATTATAGGTGAAAGTAGAGCCGGCGATGCAGAATTGTTCGAAGCCGTCCCGGCAGTTTTCGCAGGCGCGGCAGGAATCCACCATGCAGCCGACGGCGGCGAGTTCGCCGACCTTAAATTTTTTGACGTGCGCGCCGACTTTCACGACGCGCCCGAGAATTTCGTGCCCGGGCACGCAGGGATAGGTCGTGCCATGCCATTCGTTGCGGACGATATGGACATCCGTGTGGCAGATGCCGCAGTAGAGTATCTGGATCTGGACGTCGAGCGGGCCGGGTTCGCGGCGTTGGACGGTGGCGGGCGCGAGCGGAGCGGTGGCGGCAGGAGTGGAGTAGGCTTTGGCATTATACATAGACGGATATTTAGCACAGCCCGATGGAAAAGGCAAAAATGGATGAGCGAACCCTATTCTACCTATAGACGGGTCTCTGAAACTGTTTGGCAGGCCCTATTGGACCAATTTTTCAATGGGGGCTTGACAATTAAATTATAGATGTTAAATAAACATTAACATATACATTTTAACAATGAAAAATCAAACTGACGTTTGGAACGAATTATTGGCTCAAAAATCTGACCTTGTCCCCATTTTTGAACCATCGAGTGCCGAAAATAAGCTATGACTTTTCGGGTTTGACGGATGGTTTGGTTGACCGTCATTTGTCTGCTCCCCGAGATATTTGGAAAGGAGAAAG
>Ga0182012_10004027_pt1 | contig 15496 bp, 10 predicted proteins | sample 612S2SmetaG_FD_120486 | JGI IMG/M metagenome (GOLD analysis project Ga0182012, IMG submission 120486) | Permafrost microbial communities from Stordalen Mire, Sweden - 612S2S metaG | ecosystem: Environmental > Terrestrial > Soil > Wetlands > Permafrost | place: Sweden: Stordalen | collected...
CCCCCGCCACCGGCAGGCTTTGGCCTTGCTTCGTTGACGTTCAGCGCGCGGCCATTCAGCTCAGCGCCGTTCAAATGAGAAATGGCCGCTTGGGCAGCTTGCGAATCCGACATTTCGACGAAAGCAAAGCCACGTGGTTGCCCCGTGTCACGGTCCGTTACGATATTTACTCGCTCCACGCCCCCATAGGCGGCGAAAGCGGCATGCAGGTCATCCTGCGTTGTTTGATAACTGAGGTTTCCGACAAATATGTTGGTCACAGTCTTAATCCTTTATTTTGCAAATTATCTTTGCCGGACAGCTCTGAAACCAACTTAAACAAGAAGGAAGGAATAGCAGCCAGAAAGCACTCGGTGGTTAATACGGGTACACGCAAAGACAGTTTAAGTTTAACAGATTTTACACCAGGGGGTTAGTCTGGTGTAGTAGATTTCGAAAAAGCGGCTCGCCGGCATCAGCCCTGCGCAGCCATATCCTGATAGTTGACCTCTTTCACGTGGGTGGCAATCCACCATTGATAACCAAACGGATCCCGCACGCCGGCCATGCGGTCGCCATACGGTTGATCGGCCGGTTCGCGAAGACTGCTTGCGCCGGCCGCTAGCGCCCTGCGGTAGACGCCATCGCAATCCGGCGTATAAAACATCAAACTTACCGGCGATCCGCCAAAGTGCTCCACACTCCACGCCCCAATCTCAGGCGATTCGTCGGCCATCATCACAACAGAGTTGCCAATCTGCATCTCGGCATGGCCGATGCGGCCATCGGGTTTCGGCATTCTAAACTTCTCGGTCGCGCCAAACGCTTGCGTGTAAAACGCTAGCGCCTGCACGCAGTTCTTCAGCATCAAGTAAGGTTGCACGCTATGGTAGCCATCCGGTACAGGTTTCACTTGCGACATAGGCGGAGCACCTCTCTCCACCAACAATTCTGCCAAAAAAACCTACCTCGTGCGCCGCCGGGTACTGAGAGTACTGCCCGTTCACTTTACTAGATTTTTTCGGCTAGAGCCTTTAACCTCTAAACATGTCGTCGCACTAGGTGCGGAATGTATTTGGAGGAATTTTCTTGATAAAGCGATTTCACAGGTTTCATAGCCCTATTCGTGAGGCCTTATTAGCGTGTGGCCTGGCGGCCGCCGCTGCTTCACCCTTGGCCGCGCAGTTGCCGTTCCCCTGGTCGCCGGGCAACACCAATGCGCTCACCTACTCGCCATTGCTTCTTCCCCTTGAAACCGACCCAAATGCCACGGGCATGAGCCAAACGCTCAACGAAAACGGCTTGCTGATAGCGGCCACCAATCCTTTCTTCCAGGCGCTCGGCACCAATGGCCGCACTTGCGCCACGTGCCACCAACCGTCCAACTCGATGAGTATCTCGGCCGCCACCGTGCAGCAGCGCTATAACCTTTCGCACGGCCAGGACCCGTTGTTTGTTGCTTACGACGGCGCCAACTGCCCCAATGCCGTGACTTCTTCCCAGTTTTACGCCATTAACGCACCCAACAATCCACACTCTCTCTTGCTCAATCGCGCTTTGATTCGTATTGGGCTAGCGTGGCCGCCAGCCGGTATCACGCCAGAGTTCAGCATTTTGGGCGTGTACGACCCCACCCATTGCAACCTGGACCCGACCTACGGTATCAACAGCAAGAATCCAACCGTTTCCGTTTACCGCCGTTCGCTGATGGCGGCGAACTTGAAGTACGTGACCACGGTGGGGCCGGGCGAGATTCTGCCCGGAATCACGCTGGCCAAGGATCCTTACACCGGATTGCCCGAATCCGGCAACATCATGTTCGATGGCCGCGAGCCGGATCTGCAACACCAGGCCATGGACGCGTTGTTGACCCACGCGCAAGCCTCGGCGCTGCCCAGCGCCGCCGTGATTCAAGCGATCGTCAATTTTGAAAACAACATGTACAGCGCGCAGTCTTTTGACAACCAGGCGTTGAATTTGACCGACCAAGGCGCGACCGGTGGGCCTGCCGCATTGTTGAACGGAACGGCGGGTTTGGCGGCTGCGCCGGGCACCTTCAGCGAGTATGCCTCCTGGGCGAATCTGCCGGCGTATGCGGTGCAACAACAACAGCGCGAGTCCGTGGCGCGCGGCGAAGCCATCTTCAATAACCGTCCGTTTATCATCTCCAATGTAGCTGGCATAAACGATCTCGCGGGCACCAACGCTCTTCCCGGCACCTGCGCCACTTGCCACGCCAATGTCAATGCCGGCAACGATGTGCATCCGCAAGCGCAAATCGACACCGGTACAAATGATCCAGCCTTCGCGCTGCCCGCGCCCGATCTGCCCATGTTCCTGCTCAGTTGCAGCGCCGGCAAATCGACCCCATTCAATGGCAGCACTGTCTGGGTGCGCGATCCGGGTAAAGCGCTCATCACCGGCAAATGCGCCGATATCGGCAAGGTGAAATCGGCGCAGCTACGCGGCTTGGCCGGGCGCGCGCCTTACTTCCATGACGGTTCGGCGGCTAATTTGCAGCAGGTCGTGACTTTCTACAACACGCGTTTTAACCTGAACCTCACGGCGCAAAACATGACGGATTTGGTTAACTTCCTAAATACGCTTTGAGCAGGCCGGACAAGTTTCCGGCCGCGTGATGCAATTGCGCTTCGGTCCAAAGTTCGAACCTCGATTGGTAAATGCTTGCCGACGACAGGCGGCTGAATCTCGAAAAGTCCCAGGAGACGGATCAGAGCTGGATTCTAGGTTCGTCCTCTTGCTCCTGGACGCCTTGAATTTTTGGGTTTTCCCGTGGCGACTGCGATATTGGACGAGGAGAGATCGCGCGCCTCCTGGAAGGCTCTGGCAATATGCTCACCCAAATCAATCGAGCCCTGGTTGAACCACGCCGCTACTCCATGGCTGAGTACAGCCATTCCCATCTGCGCTGCCAAACTTGCCTGCGGAGGCGTGAGGCCGCGTTCGCACAACGCCGATGCCACTGCGGCGATCAACGATCTGGTTTTTGCGGTCGCGCGTTCCTCCAGTGCTGGACTGCCGGCAATCACGCGTTGACGGGGCTCCGTGAACGGTCGGTTCTCAACGAACATCTGCTTCACCGAGTTGAAGGCGACGAACAACGTATCCCATGGGCTAAGTGTTTGAGGGGCGTCACGTACAGCGGTCGTGAGCGCTTCGCAAAAAGCCGCTTCGCCATCGAAAAGCACCTCTCTCTTGTCCGGAAAATGGCGAAAAAACGTCCGCTCCGTGACCCCTGCCTTGGTGGAAATTTCAGCCGCCGTCGTCTCCTCATACCCGCGCTCGCGGAACAACTCGAGCGCCGCCCACTGAAGACGCTTCCGTATTTCTTCTTTGTTTCTTGGCACGAATCCTCGGGGTATTGTCAGTCACTGACGATATGTGGTACTTTCGTGGCTGAACGTTACAGTGTCGGTCACTGACAATTCTAGCGCCCGCGGGGATTGTATGACCGCTGATCATCTTAACCGAAACGGAGAACTCTGTGAGCAATTGCAAACCAACCACAATGAAAGCACTTCGTCTCGAAACCTATGGCAAGCCACTCGAGGTGCTGCGTCTGGAGAATGTTGCTATTCCGAACCCTGGCGCCAGTCAGATCCGCGTGCGGGTCCATGCTTGCGCACTCAACCCGGCTGATTGGGCCGTGTGTGAGGGCTTCTTGCCCATGCCTCCTCCCAGAGGGATCGGATTTGATGTCGCCGGAACGGTGGATGCTCTCGGCGAGGAAGTTGCGAGCGTCAACCTCGGCGACCAGGTTTTCGGTGTCCCCGACTACATCGGGTGCCACACTGCTGGAGCGGCTGAGTATGCCATCCTGAAAGTCTTTCTGCCTGTTCCGCAGGGATTGGACCTTACTGACGCCGCTGCTCTACCGATGGCGGTCGAGACGGCAGCCCGTAGCATTGCTCTGCTGGGCGTGGCTGCCGGCCAAACCCTGATGGTCAACGGCGGCGGGACGATGACTGGGTTCGCTGCCGTTCAAATGGCATTGCTCCGCGGCGCGCATGTGGTCGCCTCTGTGGGTGAGACGTTTGCCGGTCGCTTGCGGGAACTTGGAGCGAAGGTCACGCCCTACGGTGAAGGAATGGTCGAGCGCGTTCGCGAACTCGCAGGCGGAGCGACTGACTTCGCACTGCACACCGCTCAGGTCAAGGGAACACTACCTGATCTCGTCAAAATTGTGGGCGGTGATCCCAAGCGTGTGTTGAGCTTTGCCGATTTTGATGAAGAAGGCATCGGCGTCCGCACCACAGGGCGGGAGAAAGGAGGAGTTCATCGGTATGAGGTGCTCGGCCATTACGCCCAACTGGCAGCCGAAGGACGCTTCTCCATTCCGATAGCGCGCACTTTTGCTCTGGAAGATTGGCGTGAAGCGGCAGAAATAAGCCTGAGCAAGCAGGCTCACGGCAAGCTATTGCTCCTTCCAGGCCAATAGCTCCTAGAAGTGTCACAGGTGAATGGTGGCCTTCGCATTTGCGAAAGCCCCTTGCCCTCATGCAAGCTTTAGGTAATGAGTAACGCAAATAAACCGGCCAAAGTTTTCGACCTAAATTCTTAGCGTAAGCGACTTAGAATCAAACACTTTGGCCGGTTTATTTGCGTTTATCCGGGTCCAATCTGTGCTCGCGCTAGATTCTGTTGACCTTAGATGACAGCGGGCATCACGATTGGCCTGATGAACGGCGCAGGGTTTACTGATTCGCCCTTCGCTTATCATGATTGGCGACAGTTTTCACACTCGGGCGGTCGTCCGCTCAGCTGCGGGCTTATCTTAGCGCTTATGAGGACGTTCACCCCGTTATACCTAATTCTGCAATTAAGTGTAACGGGGTGAATGGCCCGAATTAGTTAGAAGGTGAATTTTAGGGCCAGTTGCAGAAGGCGCGGCGGGGCGGCGGTCACGATCTGGCCGAAAGACGAACTGCCCAGCGTTCCATTAACCGATAACGGCCCAAAGAATTGCGCATGGTTAAACACGTTGAAGGCTTCCACCCGGAACAGCACAGCCTGCGTCTCGCTCAACGCCAGCTTCTTGCTGAGCGCCACGTCGAAGTTCTCCGAGCCCGGCCCGTAAAAGAAGCGCCGCGGGCTGTTGCCCGGAGTTCCCAGCGGCTGCAAGCTAAATAATGAAGTATCGAAATAGGGATGTCCATTGCGCGGATCATGATTGATCGCGAGCGGGCCGCCCGCAAACTCCGGTTCGTCCACGCTTGAATTGTTCACGCCGTTGGGATTGGTTCCCAGCAACGAGTTATCGCTATTGTTTACCAGCGTGACGGGAAAACCGCTGCTCAAATGAGTGATACCCGCAAGACTCCAATCCTTCGTCCAGCGGTTGGCTTTATGTAAAGCGCGATCAACCGGCAGCGCATATTCATAACTCACGACAAAATTCTGTTTGATATCGAACGACGACACCGCATAGCTGAGCGCGGCGTTCAGCGGATTCACTTCCTCACCCAGATTGGACGAATGATCGAGCGACTTCCCATAGGTATAGGAAGCGATTACTTGCGATCGTCCGCTTACATGCCGCAAGCTCAGTTGCAAAGAGTTGTAATTGGAATTGCCGGTGGTGGATTGATTAGCATTGCTGCCGAAGTTCGCCCCGAGCGGCCCGCGCGTGCCGTTCACCGTGACTCCGGCGGCGCTGGTGTAGATGCTTCCTTCACCAAAAGGCCCACAAGTGGCCGTCCCGGCCGCCACTTCGCCCGGCTGGCTCAAGCGCAGGCAGAGCGCCGGATTGCCCGGATTATTTTCAATCAAGACCAGCAAACGATGCCCTTCATTGCCGACGTAATTGGCGCTGAGCAGCGTGTTCGGGCCGATCTGCCGCTGAATCGACAACATGAATTGTCCGGTGTAAGGAATTTTGTTGGACGCCATATAGGCCGGAATGCCACTGATGGGAAGATACTGCGAAAAATCAACATTCGCAGCGGGATTTGACTTGCTGACGTTCAGCGGAGCTAACTGCACAGGGAAAGGCTGTCCAAAATTCTGGCCGGTGGAAGCCGTCACAAAGGGATCGTTGAACAGCGGCGGCGCAGGACTCGAGTAGGTGGTGCCATAGGGCGCATTAGCCGCCGCCACTGAAACGGTGAGCGCTTCGACCGCCGTGTAAAACAGCCCAAAGCCGGCGCGTATGCTGGTTTTGCCATCGCGTCCCGGCGAATAAGCGATCCCAAGGCGCGGCGAAAACTCTTCTCCGGGCCGCGCAATGGTGCGCGAGACGCCCGGATCGGTGGGATACAGAATGCCCGCCGGCGCTGCGGGAAACGCAAGCGATTGTCGACCCGGCGCGAAGGTAGAAATTTGATTATATTTTTCGTACCAAGGCTCAATCCGGTCCCACCTTAATCCATAATTCAGCGTCACGTTGGGGCGCAGGCGCCAGCTATCTTGCAAATACGCGCCGGCGTATTTGTTGCGGCTGTAAAACGAATTCAACTGGCTCTGGTTGTACTGGCTCGGCGCACCCAGCAGGAAATCCGCGAAATCGCTGCCCGTCTCACTGCCGGTAAAAACGAAACTCCCATTGAACTGAGCAAGCGGATTGGCGTTTACCTGGTCGTAATGCGCCTCAACTCCTAGCTTCCACGTGTGCCGGCCAACCACCCGCGAAAAACTATCGGCCACCTGAAACGTGTTGTTTGCCTGTTTCAATTCGTTGGTATTGACGCCGATTGAATAACCGTTGAAGATCACACTTTCCACGCCTTCCAATTGCCGCGCCAGTGGCACAATGCTTGGCGCGCCGTTGCTCGTCAGGAATCCTTGTGAGGCCAAGCTGACGCCGAGACCGCCTTGCGGCTGGCCCAATATATTGTTATTGCGCATGAAGCTCCAGGTGAATTCGTTGACCGTGTTCGGGCCGAACGATTTCGTATCGCCCAGAGTCAACAGCTGCGCTTGGCCCAGGTATTGCGCGTTGAAACCGGGCACGCTCGCCCCGCCTTGCGCCACCGGGTATGGGTTGTTGAGATGGTATTTATCGAGGAAATAATAAGCCGCTAGCAGGCCGAATCGCGTGTTGGCGTCTAGCCGCGCGCCGCCTTTGTTATCGGTCAGGTCTTGGTCGTAGGCAGAGGTGGAAAAGCTACTGTTCCCGGCATTCGCCGCTGGAATGTACGGGAGCAGCTGCTGGGCGGGAGCGGACCAAACGCGCTGGGGAATGATGGCATTCGGAAACACGCATTGCGAAGTAACCGCACAGCCGGGCGCGTCATAGTTCTCCCCGGCCGCGACGGCATACCCAAGCTTTCGGCTGAGCAGGTTGGCGAAATAGGGCCCACTCACCGTCCCGGTCAGCGAGGAAGCCAGGTCTGCCAGGTTGCCGGCACGATCCTGCGCCGACGGGACCGGAATCGAGCCGGTATCGACGCCCTGCGTTTGTTGGGTACCCTGATAATCGAGAAAAAAGAAAACCTTGTCGCGGCGCAGCGGACCACCCAGCGTGCCGCCATATTGGTTTTGCCGGAACGCGCCGCGCTGCGGCGAAAAATAGTTGCGCGCATCCAGATCCGTATTGCGCAGAAACTCGAAAGCGCCGCCATGCCACTCGTTGGTACCCGATTTCGTCACCACATTGATCTGACCGCCGCTGAATTCGCCATATTCGGCGTCAAAGTTACTGGTCAAAATCCTGAATTCGGCAATGGAATCAAGGTTCGGAACAATGGAGGTTCCCATATTCACGTCTTCTTCCACATCGCTGCCGTTGACGATAAACGCGTTCGCGAATTCGCGCTGGCCGTTGACTGAGATCGTCCCGGGATTTAAATCTCCCGAGGGTGAAAACACGCTGGCGCCCACATCTTGCACGGTGTTCGCATTAATCGAACTGGTCGGCGCAACTCCCGGCTGCAAGGAGAGCAGATCGGTAAAACTGCGCCCATTCAACGGCAGCGCGGCAATCTGGCGTCCCCGTATGGCCTCGCCCAGTTGCGTGCTCGCCGCGTCAACGTGGATACCACTGTCGTTGACGGTGACCGCTTCACTCTGCCCACTTGGCTCGAGCGATGCGTCCATCACCTGAGCGCTATTGGCGTCCACTGTCACGCCGCTTCGGGTATACGAATTGAAATGCGGAAAGCTCACGGCAAGCGTGTAGCGGCCTACCGGCAAGACCGGAAATGAGTACGCGCCGTCGTTGCCCGTCCAGGCCGTTCTCGTGGTATGGGTGGCAACATCTTCAAGCGTCACCTTGGCGTTTTGAATGACCGCGCCGGAGGAATCCGTGATCGTACCTTGAATGCGCCCGGCGACGCTGGCGGATAAGAGCGAAGAAAGTACCAGTACGCCGGACAGAGCTCGTAAAACAACGTAATTCATAGATTTGGCTTTAGGTTCACGATATCAGACTGAATAAGTCGTATATTATTATTCTTCAGCATTTGGTCGAATATCGTAGTCGAATGGGAATCGGGCGCGGCCGAATGGCAAGCTCGGAAACGCGACTCTAAGTGGTTTCGACTGAGCTATTTACAGCTTCGTAGTTTTGGTACGCTACGCGCTTCCTAGGTCTTCCCCGTGCCCAAAGCAGATGCTCATGAAGTTTTCTACAAAAATTTACGTTCGCCCTGCAGAGTAGGAATGAATCTTCCGATAACCCCTTATATGAAATGCAACAGCTCTGTGTTACTCGTGTTGCTGGCCCTTGCACCGGTGTTCTGCGGGCAGGGCGCCACGCCCTGCCCGCGCTTTACCGCCGGCAGTTTGCTCGAGGAACCGGAAAATCTCTACAGCAGATTCGGGTTGCTCGAAGTTTCGTTCAGCTATCAAACGCGCGTCGATAGTTCGGGTAACACGCTCTACTGCTTCATGACCGCAGACGGGCAGCAATCGCCGACGCTGCACGTGCATCCGGGCGATCGACTCGTCATGCACCTGAAAAACCAGCTATCCTCCACCGGCACGCGGCAATCCAAGCAATCCATGTCGCAAATGGCGATGATGGGCAACCCTTCTGATTCTTGTGGCGCGGTTATCATGACGCCCCTGTCGATAAATATTCACATGCACGGGACCAATCTTCCACCCGTTTGTCATCAGGACGAAGTGATCAAGACAATGATCAATGCCGGCGAGTCCTTCGACTTTGATATGCATTTTCCGGCAAACGAGCCGCCAGGTATTTACTGGTACCACCCTCACATCCATGGAATCGCCGAGCCCGCGGTGCTGGGCGGGGCGTCCGGAGCCCTCATCGTGGATGGTCTTGAAAACGTGAATCCCTCCGTGGCCGGTTTGCGTGAGCATGTATTTGTCGTGCGCGACAACCTGGTGCCTGGCAACCCGACGCCCGGTGGCGCGATTCCTTCCTGGGACGTATCGGTCAATTATGTTCCGGTGCCGTATCCGGCGTTCACGCCGGCCAAGCTATCCGTCAAGCCAAATGAGAGACAACTCTGGCGCGTGGCGAATGCCTCGGCCGATACCATTCTCGATGTCGAATTGACCTACGACGGAGCGCTGCAGCCGCTGCAAGTGGTCGCGCTGGACGGAGTGCCCACCAACTCACAGTATGGGGCGACAAATGGCCGAGTTATCACCATGTCGCATATTCTTCTATCGCCCGCCGGACGCGCGGAATTCATTGTCACCACGCCGTCACTGCACGTCCATTCTGCCCTCTTCCAGACGCGCAATATTGATACCGGACCCGATGGCGATAATGATCCTCTTAGACCTCTGATCGCGGTCGAGGCGAGCGCCAATGCGCCGGAGTCCGCACCAACCATGCCGCGTGTTTCGGCCGAGCATCCACATGGACGCTTTGCCGGGCTCTTCGAAGCTAGGGCCACGACGTCGCGCAAACTCTACTTTTCCGAGGTTTTATCGGACCCCAATGATCCGAATAGCCCCACCAATTTCTATATCACGGTTGACGGTCAAAAGCCGACGCTTTTCGACCCCAATAATCCACCGGCGATCGTCACCACGCAAGGAGCAGTGGAAGACTGGACCATTGAAAACCGAGCGCAGGAGCTTCACGAATTTCACATTCACCAAATCCATTTCCTGGTGCTTGCCGTCAACGGCGTCCCGTTGCCAGATCCGCAGTTTCAAGACACGGTTCAGGTGCCGTATTGGTCTGGCAAAGGACCGTATCCTAGCGTTAAAGTACGCATGGATTTCCGAGGCCCAACAGTCGGAGATTTTGTCTATCACTGTCATATCCTCGGGCACGAGGATGGCGGCATGATGGCCATCATCCGCGTCAAACCAGCGGAATAGAACGGGCTCTCATTCTTGACTCGCAGAGGTGACTCCGTTCCGAGCCGACTCCCCTAGTCACGCTCGCCGCGTCGTGATCTGCCGCCAATTGAGTGCGATATCCGCTAGTGACAGATAGACGACGTTCAATCGTATCGATGATTCCATACTGGTGCGGTGAGTTAACTCCCGCGCGGCCTACAACGGCCCGAGAACGGTTATCCAGATCCACATGGGCGCAGCAGAAACACGGAGCCGACATAAGAACGCCCCAATATCCGAATGAAACCCAGGAGCTTTGGTTCCTTCGGAGTGCCAAACTGACTCATCTACACCTCTCGATTTGATAGGTGTATCGCTTTCGGGTGTTCGCCGTCAATAATGAAACAACTGAGTCAGATCGCGGTACGTTTTTCCCCATTCCTCGACTCTCTGTATGAGTCGGGGATTGACTCCGGTAGCTTGGAACTCCGCTGCATCCTCCCATACGCGGCCTCCCGAGATGTCCTGTAGGTCAGTAGGTCTTGCATAACTGCTCGCCACGAGTCCGCGTTGAAAATAAGACGCAGCGGGATACTGGAGGGTCTTTTCCAGCCAGGCGGCCAGCAATGCCTCAGTGATCGCGCGCTTCATATCCGCCGGCAGGGGTGACAATTCCGGCAGCCACTCTCGCGCCACCATAATCCTCGGATCTACGTTCTGCTCCGGCCGCCATCCTTCGCTTATGTTCTCGGGGCCAATGCGCGGGTCACTCGATTGCATCGCCTTGATTATCGCGATCAGCAGGCGTCCCGGCTCCGGCCGCTCGCTCACTTTTTCAAGATCCAGGAATCGCCCAATCAGGTAGACCCAATCTACTGGCAATCGGCCGTGCCGCCGGTGAGCCCCACTGTTCAATTGCAACTGCAATTCATACCAGGCGTTGTTGAAGTATTCATTGGTTAACGCACTGCCGCTCATGCCGTTGGCACCGTCCGGAATGTTGACCGCCGCCGGAGCGGTGCCTGCCGGTATCGTGTCGGGCCAGCTGTGCGCTGCGGTTTCGACGCCGTAGAAAGTTTGGCCGCCTTTCTCCAGGTTCGACTGCTGGGTGATTTCCCACGTCTTCACGAGCTGCCACAACTCAGCCGAATAGAAAGCTTCGGTCAGTTCGGGCGTCCATCTCCTCGATGTAGGAGCTAAATGTGGGATCAGGAATTGATTGCGCGCTTTGCTCCATTTATCGAAAAAGCTCGCTGCATCTCCCTCGCTCACGGCCTTCCGGTAATCCGACGCCGCATACATCCGGGAAAACTCGCTGTGCTCAAAACGCTCTCCCCACTGATCGAGCGGGTGCACCTGCGGTAGCCAGTGATTCCAATCGGGCAGCGGAAAGGCGATCGGGATCTCCCGCTGATTGAGGTTGCCATCGGGCAGGAAGGCCGGCCTGATCGCCGCTGCCGTGACTTTGCCTTTATCGCCGGCGCCCGGGGCATTAAACAGGAACGGTAGCGTGTCGGCATCGTTAGCCAACACCCACTCAAGCCCCGCACCAGCCGCCCAATTTGTCAGCGGTTGCGCATCCAACCCTGGGCCGGGCTGATAAGGCGGATTCCATGGACGGCCCGGATTGGGAAACGGCAGCGAGCGGATATAACTGGCGATTTGCTCGCCCTCGAGCTCCGAGAGGCCATGAAAGCGCGAACGAGCGGCGATGGATGCGTTGGAAAAATTGAAGTATTTCAGATCCCGGCCGTCTTGCGTATGGCAATCGTCACAGTGGGCGCGAATTGGCGGAGCGTTCGCTAAGCCGTTTGCTGTGAGTTGCGCATTGTGCCAAAGGCTCTTGCCGGCGGCTATATTCTCCGCACCGCGTAGCGGCGGTTCCCAGGTATTTGGATCTTCCTCGCGAAACGTTTCCTTTGGCAGAACTTCACCTCTGCTGTTGTCCAGAAAATTGAACGCCAGAATCCTAAACCCGCTTACCACTCCGTTTGTGTGGTTGAAGCGGAAATCAATCCTGTTCCTACCGTCAACAACCGTGGTCGCCGGCAGGAGCAGAGTGAGCTTGAGCGTCGTCACGCCGCCCCCTATACCTCCGTAGCTTCGTCCGGGCTCCGCCACTGTAACCGTTTTGTTATTTAGCGCCATCCATTCGCTTTGGTTCACGCGGATACTGACCATGTCCGGATACTCCAGCCCGTGAATTTGCAGCCACATTGCCGTCACCCGATCACTGCATCGAGCCGGCACGTCCACGTTCACACTCTTCGTGGTCCCGTCAGCGCCGGTCACTTCGATAGGCATGGCGATCTCGCTTTGCGCTTGTGCCAGGGAAAGGCAAACAAGTGCCGCCGTCAACAGTCTGGTTAAAGTTTGAACCACTAAATGTTATCGGCAATAAACAGCAAAATCTTAAACCTAGTATGTTTCTGGCGAATCTCAACCGTGGCAGTAAAAATCCCTTCAGGAGTTAATTCAAAGTGAACTTTAGACTTGCAAACTTAGGCTTGGCAGCAGCACTCCTTACCACGTCGCTTCTGCCCACGGCAGCCAAAGCTGCGACTTTTAATCTGGCAGGAGGTGAGACGCAAGTGGTCCTCAGCTCAGGCTTCGTATCAGCGCTCGGCAGTTTGGGAGTGACGCCGGCCGCGGTAGGACCAGCCACTTTGCGAAAAGGGGTGGCCGCCTTCCCCATTACTTATGGCTTGGTTGACCTGACAAACACCTTAGTCGAAGTGAATCATGTCGGCGGCCTGTCACTCACTGCTGGCTCGACCGTAGTGGAACTTTTGGATTTTGAAATCGAAGTGCTGAATAGCAGCCCCGTCCTCACTGGTATCGTTACCGTAAATGGCGCGATCGCCGGCCGCATTCCGCTCTTCACCATCGCTTCCATAGGCAGCGTCTATCAGCCCAATAAAGAAACGTTGAGCATTCAGGGCGTTGCTCTCACTCTGTCGTCCACGGCCGCCGCTGCTTTGAATTCCGTCTTTAATGTCACGGCATTCACCAGCGGTTTCAGCATTGGTACCGCCTCGACGTTCACCTTCGTTGAAGATCACTCCTGCAAGAGGTAGCTGCTTGCGCAGGTACCAGTAAGAAGAAAGGGGACGACTGTCCCCTTTACCCCTTGCAAATTACTACTACCGCATAACAGTCGGTGGCGCTCATAAACGCTTCATCCGGCGTAGTTTTTTTCCTCATGCCCACGACCTCGCCCTGTTACCGCTGCGCGTTTTGGTGGGTTGAATTTCGTTCTTATGGCACGGACTCGAGAAGATCAACGGCTTCTCGCAAAGGGTTCCGCATTTTCCCGACCCCCTGCACATCGGCACCGCAACTCAAAGCTACCCGCGCGTTAATTGACTAGCATGGCCGGTCCGGAAGAGGGGTCTTCCGGCGTTTCCGCAAAATACTCGTCGTAAACTTCGCCGTTGAAAAAGCCCGCGATCTTGACATCTTTCAGCGGCAGCGTGACGATAAACTCGTCGCGTTCGAGGGCGGTGTCTCGCAAAACATCTTCGTAATACACGGTGCGCTTGGTTTCTAACGCGTCTTTATCCCGGTAGCCGCTAATAAAAGGCAATAGCCTGAAATATTGCTCCTGCGGATCGAGATTGGGCGATTCTGCTACCCAGCCTACATACCACTTGCGCGTATCCAGCGTGACCGAGATCATTCGCGTCTCCTTTACTGCCCGTTGTAGCAGCTTCAGTAACGAGTTCCCGTGTGCCTGCACCTCCAAGTCCCGCGCCTTTTCTTTGTCAATGAAGAGATTGACCGCAAGCGCGAACAACGGACCCAGAATCAACGAAAACGCGCTCGTTTCCGAGTAAGGAAAGGGCGAAAATGTATCCCAATACGCGCGCAGAGTTTCGCCAAGCGGGGTCGAGGCAATCAACAGTTCGGTCAAACGTCCGGCAATAGATAGGCCTACACCCGAAACGGCAGCTTGAAATAGCAGCCTATAGCCGTCTGCTCGCTGCGCGGCAAAACGGAAATAATAGGTCACATGTATGAAAAGAAATCCGCCCAGCAGCGGCAAAAGCAGCAGGTTATAAGGCATCCGCCTGGATTAGTCGCGCTGTTGCCTAATCGGCATCACAAAAGTTACGCCCGGAGTACCACGGAACCGTTCATTTCGTTTGGACAACCGTTCGATCGTCGCTTGAACCTTTGGGTCACGTAACAAAGCATTCACATCCACCGTTGCACGACCAGCGGAATCAACGTGATAGATTTTCTCGCTCTTTGTTTTGGCCATGTCTACTTGCAGGATACCTCTTTTTAAGCCTTAGTGCGCTTTAGTGCGCTGCCGGCGCGGGGAGCATATTGCGGATTGCCGTGATATGCCAACCGGCATGATCGCGCGTCAGTACGATAGAAGTCCACATTTTGCGCGTGGGATGACCCGCCGCATCCAGCAGTTCGTAGCGGCCGTCAGCGATAGCCACGGTCTTGGCCAGCAAACGAACCGATTCAATCGTGATTATCCGTTTGCCGGTCTCACGCTGGGATGCCGCGATGGTCCCCGTGACCACCGCCTCGCGGCCTTTGCGCCATTCGCCCGAAGAGACGAGCTGGTCAGCATCGGCGGTGAACAGGCGTTCCAGAGCTTGCGGGTCTGGGTGATCGCGTGCGTCCACATAATGTTGAACGGCCGCGCGAATCGCGGCCGTTTCATCAGTTGCCAGCAAAACTCTCGCAAGAAAGAGCAGCCCTATGAGAAAACGCATATGTCAAGTTAAGCGGCGATTGAACCGTGCGGATCAATTACAAATTTCTTGGCCGCGCCCTTATCGAAATCCATGTAACCTTGCGGGGCTTGGTCGAGAGAAATCACCGTCACATTGACCGCTTTGGCGATTTGAATCTTATCGCGCAGAATGGCCATCATGAGTTTCTGGTTATACTTCATCACCGGACACTGACCAGTCGTAAATTGATGCGACTTGGCCCAGCCGAGTCCAATACGAATGCCCAGCACGCCGCTCTTGGCGTTTTCGTCTTTGCTGCCGGGATCGTCGGTGACGTATAAACCAGGAATGCCCAGCGCACCGCCCGCGCGCGTCACCGTCATGAGCGAATTCAGTACGGTAGCCGGATGCTCCGCGCCGGCGTTGGCGCCGTGGCCGCGCGCTTCGAAGCCTACGCAATCCACGCCGCAATCCACCTCGGGAGTGCCGGTGATCTGTGCAATGCGGTCGCCGAGAGAAACCTTGTCGCGCAAGTCGACAGTCTCACAGCCGAAGCTCTTCGCCTGTTCGAGGCGTTCGGGAATCATGTCGCCGAC
>Ga0182012_10004029_pt1 | contig 15487 bp, 13 predicted proteins | sample 612S2SmetaG_FD_120486 | JGI IMG/M metagenome (GOLD analysis project Ga0182012, IMG submission 120486) | Permafrost microbial communities from Stordalen Mire, Sweden - 612S2S metaG | ecosystem: Environmental > Terrestrial > Soil > Wetlands > Permafrost | place: Sweden: Stordalen | collected...
AAACGTTCAATCACATCTACGAAGTAGATAACGGCGGCAATAACTACTACAGCGGTCTTTCTGTTCAGCTGCAACGGCGGATTGCGCACGGGTTCCAAGCGTCCCTTGCCTACACCTGGGCCCACGCGATCGATACGAATTTGGGCGGCGTTAGCAGCAACGAGTTTTTCAGCTCGCCGAGCGCGACTATTCTGAACGGCGGGTATCAGGGCGTTAAGGGAAGTTCGTCCCTCGATCAGCGCCAACGCCTCGTGATTAATTGGATTTGGAGCCCGGTGTTTTCCAGTGGCAAGAATCTGCTCGATCGCTTTGCGTTGAACGGCTGGCAACTATCGACGATCACAACCGTTGCGACGGCGTTGCCTTATTCGGAAACGGTTACCGTTCTTTCAAATCCTACTGGCATCGAGAATACGGGCTATTTGTCGGGTTTTAACGGGACGAGCGCGGTGCCGTTTATCGGTGTCAACACGGGACGCTTGCCTGACGGGACAACGCGAGTTGATGCGCGGCTTTCGAAGGTTTTGCCTTTTAGCGAGCGCTTCCGAACGACGTTGAACTTTGAGGTGTTCAATCTCACGAACAGCGTGACTTATACGGGCGCGAATACGACGGGCTTCGATGCGACTTGGAGCGGTGCTGCGGTAACGGGGCACGGCACGTTGTATCCGGCGACTGGGCTAGGAATCGGTAATGCCTCGGGTGGGTTCCCAGATGGCACAAATGCGCGGCGAGCGCAGGCGAGCTTGCGACTGGATTTCTAGGTCGATCGATCACCTGGGTTAGGTTGTCACTCTTCCAGAGAAGCTAAGCAGAGCCATCCCGATCACTTCGGGGTGGCTATCACTGACTAACACAGGCGGAAACTCTAGGCTAGTTGTATTCTCTGGTGCGCCCGGAGTGATTCGAACACACGACCTTCTGGTTCGTAGCCAGACGCTCTATCCAGCTGAGCTACGGGCGCACTGATTTCAAGTATAGCAGCGCGAGTCTTTATAGTGCTTTGAGATCGGAATCTGCAAGGTAGAGGCTAACAACGCGATTGCGTCCTGCCGCCTTAGCGCGGTACAGCGCCTCATCGGCAACTCGGATGAAAAGATCGAGACTCTTATCGGAAAGGTCTGTCACGGTCACGCCAAAGCTCGCTGTCACCGGGATTTCAATCCCCACGTCTACCCTCATCGGGCTTTCACAAAGGCGTTGCCGCATCCTCTCCGCCTGGGCAGTCGCCTGCTCCATGTCGCAGTTCGGTAAAACAACTAAAAACTCTTCCCCGCCGTAACGCCCCACCTGGTCGTAAGCCCGCATACTGCTCCGAAGCCGGGCTCCGGTTTCCCTAAGAACCTCATCGCCGGCAAAATGACCGTAAGTATCGTTTACTTTCTTGAAGTGGTCGATATCCAGCAGGATCACGCCAACTGACCGCCCGTCCCTGTGACTGCGAGCGATTTCTCCCTCCAAGTTACCCAGAATCCACGCACGGTTAGGAAGCTTGGTCAGAAGATCTTTGCTGGCTTTTTCGCGCAGTTCTTCTTGCGCCTCAATCAGCCTTAACTGCAAGTCGATGATTCTCTTGCCTACTTTTAGCCTTGACGATAGCTCCTGTTGATTAAATGGCTTTACGATATAATCATCCGCTCCAGCGTCTAAGCCGGCACTTGTTTCATCCTTGCCAGCCTTCGATGTTAGCAAGAGTATATAAGTGTAAGGTTCGCGCCGGGTCTCGCGAACCTTACTACAAACTTCAGGGCCGGTTAGGTGGGGCATAACCCAATCGAGGATTGCCATCGGCGGAGCATCCGGTCTCGCCAGAATGTCCCACGCTTCAGCGCCATTCTCGGCCATCACGACTTCGTAGCCCCAACGTGCCAGAGCCGCGCGCAGCATGGCGCGGGATGTAGCACTGTCGTCGGCAATTAAAACTTTCATACGCTCAGTCAAGAGTTGTGCCCCGCATAACTTCTTTCGGCGGCATAGCTTTCAAAGATTAGAGGTTTAGCAACAATTGCTTTCAGCGGCAGTCCCCACGCTGAGGGCGATCACCTTACTCAACGCTTGCCAAAAGGAACCTGCGCTACTAGGATAAACCCTTGCAGAGCCCAGAGACGCAAGATATTTCGAATCATGCGCATTTTATCTCCAGAACAAACTGTCGCAACCGGCACCCTGTTTACGATCCTATATCATGAGTATGTCGCTCAGAATAATGACGAATCATGGAGCGCTTTTGCAAGTTTCTAAGGAGTTTCTTGGATGAATAATTCCGTACTCGTGCCAATGGTGGTGGAGCAAACGTCTAGGGGAGAACGAGCCTACGACATTTACTCGCGTCTGCTGAAGGAAAACATAATCTTTCTAGGCACGCCGATCGATGACAATGTGGCCAACTTAGTCATCGCCCAGATGCTGTTTCTGGCAGCTGAAGATCCCGAGCGCGACATTTCGCTTTATTTGAACTCGCCGGGCGGCTCGATTACCGCTGGTTTAGCGATTCTCGATACCATGCGCCTCGTTGAACCCGACATTGTGACTTATTGCCTGGGGCAGTGCGCGTCTATGGCGGCCGTACTTCTCGCTTGCGGCACCAAAGGCAAACGTTTCAGCTTGCCCAATGCGCGCATTTTAATTCACCAGCCTTCCATGAGTGGTTTAGGTGGGCAGGCGGCCGACATTGATATTTACGCCCGTGAGATTCTGCGTATGCGGCAATCTTTGAACGAAATCCTTGCTGATGCCACTGGCCAGCCGATCGACAAGATTGCCCGAGACGTGGACCGCGACTATATTTTAGAACCGAGTGCTGCTCTCGAATACGGAATGATTGACCGCGTTATTGCAAGCCGCCAACCGCAGCCGGTGCCCACCCGATAACGACCAGCTAAATTCCAAATATGGAAGAATCTCCCGATATCTTCCTAGAAAGGATTGCGAGGTAGGGTGGTGCAAGTTGTTGAAAAAACTGAATAAGATCGATTCGACTAAAATTTCTTAACGATTTGCGCCGAAATCCTATTGTTCATACGTCTCTTTGTCGATTAGCAATCAAGAGCCGAAGCGCTGTTATTCAAGCTTGGCAGTCAGTCGAAAGTCCTGGGGCAAGCCGAATGGGTTTGTTCCAGTTGCGCTAAACTATAAGAGACGCTTATCGCATGATGAATAAACCGCGACCTCCGTTCGCTTCTCACATCGCCCAGCTGTCCATGCTTGTTTTACTCTGGACCGGAACGGCGGTGGTATCACAGGCGGGTTCGGCGGCGAGTCACTCGCCTGTCGTCCAGGAAGCCAACGACCATGGCGATTCCGTAAATGCCGTTTCTACTGGTCCGTTGATCGGCGACTCGGCCACATCCAGTACAGAAGGCGCAGACGGGACTATCCGCTCGGGTGAGGCTGACGAGTGCCTTCGCCGCTCGGATAGCCATTTCAATGCTGGCCGGCAGCTATATTTTGAAGGTGATCTAACGGGTGCAAGACGCGAATTCGACCAAGCCGTTGACGCACTGCTAAGAGCTCCGGAGTCTCTTCCAGATCACGGTCGGATTGAGCGTCGGCTCGATGAGATCTGTAACCTGATTTACCGTTTCGATGTTGAAAAGCTCGGCGCTGGCCAGAAGGCAGACAACGAGCAGGTGGCGTTTGACGAAGCCCCAATCGATGCCATCAGCCGTATGACTTTCGGTGTGGATGAAAAGCTGGCGCCTAAACTTCAGAGTGATTTGTCCCAGATTGCTTCGGGAATCCCGTTGGAACTGGCAGGACCTGTCCCTGGGCTGATACGGTTTTTTTCGACTACTGAGGCCGGACGACGTACTTTGCTCGCAGGTTTTCGCCGGTCTGGGCGGTATCGCTCCCTGATCCAGCGGATTCTGGGCGAGGAAGGCGTACCGCAAGAGTTGATCTACCTTGCTCAAGCCGAGTCGGGTTTCTTACCTCGCGCCGTCTCGAACAAAAATGCCGTTGGCATGTGGCAGTTTATAGCAGATACGGGAGCGACCTACCAGCTGAAGCGGTCAAGCACATACGATGAGCGGCTCGACCCCGAGAAAGCGACTAGAGCTGCTGCCCGAATGCTCAAGAGCTTACACGAGAGGTATGGTGATTGGTATCTGGCAATGGCCGCCTATAATTGCGGCGCAGGAGCTGTTGATAGAGCGGTAGAACGTACCGGCTACGCAGATTATTGGGAGTTACTCCGTCGGCACGCCCTGCCGCGTGAAACGGCCAATTACGTACCGATTATCATCGCGATGACGATCATTGCTAAGAATCCACAGAATTATGGACTCGATAGCATCACGATGGACACAGACCTACAGTACGACACCATCCGCGTTACCGCACCTACTCATCTCGACCTGATTGCCGACGCTACACTTCAGCCTGTTTCGGTGATTCGCGACTTAAACCCCTCGCTGTTGGGTAGGTTAGCTCCTGCTGGATTCACGGTGCACGTGCCCAAGGGCATGGGAGAGTCCACGCAAGAAGCGCTTGAGAGTGTTCCTGCCAACAGCCGACATGCTTGGAGACTACATCACGTCTCGGCTGGCGATACTCTAGCCGGTATTGCCAAGAGCTATCATTTGACACCGGAACGGATCGTAGCAGTAAATGGCAGTGCAGATTCGATCGAGGCGGGTGACACACTACTCATACCAGCGCTCGATCCCGTAGTAACGACCCCAGTCTCCTTAGCAACGGCTACAAGTAAGGGCCAGCGCTTCGCGAAAGGTCGTTACAGCACTGCCAATGTTAGATCGACTAGATCGACTCTTGCCGACCGTGCCACACACGTAGCTGCTGCAGCCCATCCGATTTCACCGCAGGCCCTCCATCGCAAGGCCGCAGTTCGCACAGCAGGCTTACGGGCAGCTGCTTTACACAGATAGAGATTACATAAAATAAGTAGAAATAGAGAGCTTGATCGAAAAAGATCAAGCTTTTCTTATTAGGGGGCTTGCGAAAAGCCGCTTCTTATGAAATCATTTTGCTTCTCGCACAATCTCGGTGCATAGTTGCATTAGTAGGTTGTGCGAAAGGAGAGACCGCTTTGCCTTTGAACTACTGGCTTATGCCAGATGATGACGATGACGATTTCGACTACGAAGACGAACATGTCGAGATGGAGTCCGATAAGGACGAATATGAGGAGGACGAGTTAGAAGAGGAATTGCCTCTGAAATCGGGCCATGAGCCGGTCCGGCATGAACCAACTGTCGTCCATCCTGCGCCGGTTGAGGAATCTCACGGCCATGAACACGAACACCATGGCCATGAACACCACGGACATGAGCATCACCATGAACATGAGACTCCAGCCGAGGAGCCGGAAGGCCAGGCTGAGTTAGAATTTACCGAGCAGACATACGGTAAGCCAGCGAAGAAGCCGCGAGCTCCACGTAAGCCGCCTGTCGCGAAGGCAGCGCCAGCGCCCGCCCCAGCGCCTCCTCCCCCCGCGGAAAAGGCTCCAGTGAAGAAGAAGGCTGCGCCACCCGCGAAAAAGAAGGCCCCGGTGAAGAAAGCTGCGCCAGTCAAGAAAGCTGCACCCGTAAAGAAGGCTGCGCCGATAAAGAAGGCCGCGCCGAAGAAGGCTACACCGGTTAAGAAAGCGGCGCCTGCCAAGAAAAAGGCCGCCCCCGGAAAGAAGGCAGCGCCAAAGAAAGCCATCAAAAAGGCGGTGAAAAAGGCGCCGGTCAAGGCCGTAAAGAAGGCGGTCAAGAAAACCGCAGCTAAGAAAAAGCGCTAACCGAACGAAACAAGGCCCGCGTTTAACCGCGCGGGCCTTGTTTCATTACGGAAGAGTCGCAGCCGGCGCTACTTAGGAGGTTTTCGGACAGCCGAACGGCACTTGTCGAACAGTTCCAGCAAAGCTTCGGCATATTCCTCTGCTGAGCGTCCTCCTTTTTCTTTCCCTCCAAAGCCCGCGGAGGGGATGCCCTTGCCGTATCCGGTGGTCACGGCGATGAACTTCATTAGCTCGAGCGCTATGTCGTCTGGGTTTTTCGAGGCGGAGGACTCTGAATTCTCTTCAGCCATTCTGGTTATTTGCTCCTTAGTGTCTTTACTAACATCTCCGGCGCGGTTAGGCTCCGGGGATAGGTTGTCTCTCTCAGCTTACCTTCATGCCCGTCAGCGCCCGCAATCTGATTCGAAAAATGCGTGGGGGAGCGCAGTCTCATCTCCTTGCTTGCGAGGATGGCGAATACTACGTCGTTAAGTTTACAAACAACCCGCAGCATCGCCGAATCCTGGTTAACGAGTGGCTGGCTAACTCATTTCTTCGCTACTTACAGATCCATGTGCCGCAAACGGCACTGATTCGGGTCTCGGAAGAGTTTCTGGCGAAAAACCCCGAGGTCTACTTCACTGTTGGCTCGCGTCGTGAGCGGATCGTGCCGGGTATCCACTTCGGGTCGCGCATGTCGGTAAACCCGGATAAGGTCGCGATCTTCGACTTCTTGCCCGAAAAGCTACTGGATAAGGTTGAGAACCGCGTCGAATTTCTAGGAGCTTTGGTGTTTGATAAGTGGGTGGGAAATTCCGATTCGCGGCAAGCGGTTTTCTTCCGCGCACGCGCCAAGACTTGGACACCGCTCAAAGGCGACGCCCCGGCCAAGGTTGGTTTCTTCGCGCAGATGATCGACCACGGTTATGCCTTCAACGGGCCGCATTGGGAATTCAACGATACCCCGCTCAACGGACTCTATTTCCGCACGTCTGTTTACCAGGGAGTGACGTCCTTGGATTCGTTCCAGCCTTGGCTCGATATGGTGACGAACTTTCCCATCGAAGCCATCGACTCAGCCTGGAAGGAGATCCCTCGGGAGTGGCTCGATCAGGACGAGGATGCGCTCGAGAAACTACTTGAAACGCTGCTCAAGCGTCGCGGGCGTGTGGTCCAACTAATCGAAGACGTGCATCGCAAGCGCGCTAGTGCGTTCCCAAATTGGCGCTAATCTCGTCGGCTAGCCGTTGCGCCGTCAAAGGCGCGAGCAAAATGCCATTTCGGTAGTGCCCGTATGCCAAATAAACGTTGCTCGAACGCCAGCGCCCGAGGCGCAGTTCGTCGCTATCAGGCCGAAACCCGATCCATGTTTCGGTAGGCGTTGTTTCGAGCAGGTGCGGCATGACAAAGCCGGCGGCTTCGCTGAGTTGGGAGGCGATGCGCTGGTCTACGTGCCGGTCGAACCCGACATGCTCGACGGATGCACCGGCAATGAGCAGGCCGTTGGAGCGCTGCATGAGGTACGTGTGGCCGCGACGGATGATGGTGTTGCAAGTCTGATCGGGCTGTTGGTAGCCGACTAAATGGCCTTTGATCGGGGAAGACGAAGGTATGGGCTCGGGATTGACGGCGATCCCGCCGCTCCAAGCCCCTGCGGCGATCACTACCGCGCGAAAGAGTTCATGGCCTTCCGCTGTTGCCACTTCCAGGTACTGCTTTACTTCGGAGACGCTTTGCGCGGCGCAATTCTGTACCAGGCGCACGCCCAGCTTTCGACAAGCCGCACATAAGGCAATCACGGCTTCGCGCGGATTCACCAGGCCGTCGCCGGGATAGAAGCGGGCACCCACCAGTCCTTCGCTCCGAACACGGGGCCAAAAGGTGGCGACCCGCTTCGGCGTGACAGGCTTGGACTCAATCCCCATTTCGGCCTGCCGAGCGGCGCGGGCTTCGAGGGCAGCCATTTCAGCTTGAGAATAGGCGAGGTCGATAGCGCCTTGCTCTAGAAAATCAACCGCCAGACCGGATGCCTCGACTAGTTCGCGCACGAAGGCTGGGTAAAGGCACCGCGACTCGATGGCCATTAGAGCGAGAGCAGAGGGTTCGTCGATTTCGCCGCCAGGGGCCAACATGCCCGCGCCGGCCCAACTCGATTCACCACCCATGGCACCCTTATCGAAAACGGTAACCTGGTAGCCGTGTTGCGCCAGACGCCAAGCGACGGTCAGGCCAATAATGCCCCCGCCCGCAACAGCAATGGATGAAGCCGGGTTCAAGCGGTCTCCCGGACAGCCTCCAGCTCTTCGTTAGCGTTCTTCACGACGTCAAGGAAGGCCTTGGCAGCATGGCTGAGCGCGCGGCGCGCCGGATAGACAAGTCTTATCTTGCGCTCGACATTCAACTCGGTCACGCGGATCTCGCGCAGCAGGTCTTGCTTGATCTCTTGCTCCACGCACATGCGGGGTAGAAATGCGACACCTTCACTGTCCTGCACCAAACGGCGAATCGCTTCGATCGTCGGCATTTCCACGTCCATATTCAAAGGGACCTTGTGGCGTTGGAACTCGCGAATCACGGTTTCGCGGTAGGGCGAGATCACGTTATGGGCAATGAAGGTTTCCATGTCCAGCTCGGTGATGGAAACGTCGGTCCGTTTGGCAAAGCGGTGTTGCGGCGCAACAATCAGGGTTAGGCGATCGGTATAGATGACCTGGGAGAGCAGGTGCTCGTCGGCGGGGTCGTAGCTGATGACGCCTAGTTCCAGTTCGCCGTCTAAAAGTTGGGACGGAATCTTGCTCGATTCAGAACGGCGCACCTGCACTTTGATCTTGGGGAACAAACGGCGATACTGCTCGATGTGCTGAATGAGGTAAAGAGTAGTGGATTCGTTGGCACCGATGGCCAGACGACCGGCATAATTATCTTTTAGCTCGCGCAACGAGTTTTCCAGGTCGGCTTCCAGGTTTTGGAAACGCTTGGCGTACTCCAGAACGACGCGACCGGCGTCGGTAAGCAGTAGTTCGCGACCCGAGCGATCGATTAACTTTTCTTTGAGGTCGCTTTCTAAGCGCTGGATTGCAATGGAGATAGCTGGCTGGGTGCGAAGTAGCTTCTCGCCCGCTCGGGAGAAACTTCGCTCAGTCGCTACGGTAAGGAAAACCTTTAAAGGATAGAGTTCCATCACGCCCACCAACCGGAGCGTTTATGTCATCATTATATCTAATGCTAGGTGAGAATACTATAAATTTGCATAATCTTTGTTGGAGACACTAGGATTAAGAAGTCAGGAGAGATTCGACTTGAGCCGAGTATACATTTTCGACACCACGTTGCGCGACGGAGAGCAGTCGCCAGGCTGTAGTATGACCATGCCGGAAAAGCTGAAGATGGCTGAGGCGCTGGTCGATCTGGGAGTGGACATTCTTGAGGCGGGTTTCCCGATCGCTTCGGACGGCGACTTTGAAGCTGTAGATGCCGTGAGCAAACAGTACCCCTGGGTGCAAGTGGCGGCATTAGCCAGAGCGTGCACCACCGATGTGGAACGGGCAGCAAAAGCTCTGCGGCACGCCAAGAGGCCGCGCATCCATACCTTTATCGCGACCAGCGACATTCACCTAACTCACAAGCTGCGCAAGACTCGGCAGCAAGTTCTAGACGACGCCGTGGCTGCGGTGACACTGGCACGTAACTATACCGATGACGTGGAGTTCTCAGCCGAGGACGCGACTCGCACCGACCCCGATTATCTGGAACAAGTCTGTAGAGCCGTGGTGGAAGCCGGAGCGCGTACGGTAAACCTACCGGACACGGTCGGCTTCTCAGTTCCCGACGAATATGCGGAGCTGATCGGACGCATGGTGATGGCGCTGGGCGACCGGGCCATCGTCAGCGTACATTGCCACGACGACATGGGTCTGGCAGTAGCGAATTCGTTAGCAGCCGTTAAGGCGGGAGCTCGCCAGATTGAATGCACGATTAACGGCATTGGCGAGCGAGCGGGCAACGCCGCGCTTGAAGAAGTTGTGACAGCGTTCAAGGTACGGCCGGACCGATTACCGTTCGAGACAAAAATCCATAGCGAGAAGCTGTTCCCCACGAGCCAGTTGCTTACGCAGTTCATTTCGTTCGGGCCGCAACCGAACAAAGCCATTGTGGGCGAGAACGCCTTTGCGCATGAAGCGGGAATTCATCAGGATGGCTATCTGAAGAACCCGGCGACGTATGAGATTGTAAGTCCAGCCAGCGTGGGCGTGCCAGAAAGCAGACTCGTGTTGGGCAAGCATAGTGGACGGCACGCGTTGAAAGACCGCGCGCAGACCCTAGGACAAGATCTTACAAAGGAAGAACTCGACGAGGTCTACACGCAATTCACGCATCTGGCCGACAACAAGAAGGGTCTACGGAACGATGAGATCCTAGCGCTGATCAAGAGCGTGAAAGCGCAGAAAGTGCCCGCGGGCGCGACTAAATAACCTGAATGAACTTATCTATATTGACTTTGCCCGGTGACGGAATCGGCGTCGAAGTAACACAGGAAGCGGTAAAGGTTCTAAGACACGTGGCTGAAAAGAAGGGCCACACGCTGACGATCAGCGAAGGCTTGCTGGGAGGTATTGCGATCCATAAGACTGGCAATCCATTTCCCGACGAGACGCGCGAACTGGCAGCGAAGGCTGATGCGACTTTGATGGGAGCGGTGGGCTTGCCTGAGTTCGACAATGCACCTCCGGAGAAGCGGCCCGAACGCGGGTTACTCGGTATTCGCCAAGCGCTCGGTGTCTACGCGAATCTACGTCCGGTGCGTTCGTACAAAGCGCTCGTTGAGTCGTCACCGTTGAAGAACGAGTTGGTGGACGGAACTGACATGATCATCGTCCGCGAGTTAACAGGCGGGCTGTATTACGGAACGCCGCGCGGCATTTCGGGCAGTGGGCCGGAAGAGCGGGCAGTGAACACGATGGTGTATACCCGCGCTGAGATTGAGCGCGTTACGCACATGGCCTTCGAGCTGGCACGCAAGCGGCGCAAAAAAGTGACGAGCGTAGACAAGTCGAACGTGTTAGAAAACTCGCAACTGTGGCGCAGAGTTGTGGTTGACGTGGCGAAGGGGTATCCGGATGTGGCGCTCGACCACATCTTGGTAGATAACTGCGCGATGCAGTTAGTATTGAACCCGAAGCGTTTCGACATTGTTCTGACTGAGAATTTGTTCGGTGACATTTTGAGCGATGAAGGCGCTGTGCTGGCGGGATCGATTGGGATGTTGCCATCGGCATCAATCGGCGGCAAGGCGGCATCCGGGGCATGGGTTGGATTGTATGAGCCGGTGCACGGTTCGGCGCCTGATATTGCAGGACAGAACAAAGCCAATCCGTTGGGCGCGATTGGATCGGTAGGCGCGCTGTTGGAGTACAGCTTCGGGTTGACTACAGAAGCGCAAGCCGTGTATGCGGCTATGGAAGATGTTTTAAATAGCGGGCACGTGACAGCCGATTTGCGGCCAGCGGGCAAGCCTGCGACCACGAGCGAAGTGGGCGATGCGGTATGCAAGGCGCTGACAGCACGGCTGGCAGCTTGAAAGGAAATATGCAGCGGACCATTATTGAAAAAGTGTGGGATAACCACGTGGTAGCGGAGCGGCCTGGGACGCCGACGCTGCTTTATATTGACTTGCACCTGGTGCATGAGGTGACTTCGCCACAAGCTTTTTCGGGCTTGCGCGAACGCGGTTTGAAGGTGCGCCGGCCAGATTTGACGATCGGCACAACGGACCACAGCATTCCAACGCATGACAGGTCGCTGCCGATTGTGGACAAGATTGCCGAAGCGCAGATCACGCAATTCGAGAAGAATTGCCGCGACTTTGGGATTCCGTTTTACGGGCCGCACAGTAAGAAGCAAGGCATTGTGCACGTAATTGGGCCAGAACAAGGGCTCACGCAACCGGGTATGACGGTAGTTTGCGGCGACAGTCACACGGCGACACACGGAGCATTTGGCGCTTTGGCGTTTGGCATTGGCACGAGCCAAGTGGAGCATGTGCTGGCGAGCCAGTGTTTGCTGCAAGGGCGTTCGGAGACCTACGAAGTACGCGTGGAAGGTTCGCTGAAGCCGGGAGTTGGGGCGAAGGACATCATTCTGAATTTGATCTCGCGCATCGGCATTGGCGGCGGAACCGGTTGTGTATTCGAGTACACGGGCTCGGCGATTCGAGCGTTGTCGATGGAAGAGCGCATGACGATCTGCAACATGTCGATCGAAGGCGGCGCGCGCGCTGGTTTGGTTGCGCCAGATGATACGACGTACCAATATTTGGCGGGGCGTCCGGCAGCTCCGAAGGACGCGGAGTGGGAACGAGCGCTGAGTTTGTGGAGACAGTTGCCAACCGATCCGGGCGCGAAGTACGACAAGAGTATTCATATTGACGCCAACTCGCTAGAGCCAATGATTACGTTCGGGACCAATCCCGGTATGGGGATTGGGATTACGCAGGCGGTGCCCGACCCAGCGGCGATCGGAGATCCGGTTGAGCGCGACACATTAGGCAAGGCGCTGCGGTATATGGATCTGCCGGCGGGCAAGAGTCTTTTGGGGCATCCGGTAAATGTGGTGTTTATAGGTAGCTGTACAAATTCGCGGATCTCGGATTTGCGGGCGGCCGCGGCAGTGTTCAAGGGCCGCAAAGTGAATTCAAAGGTCCGCGTGATGGTGGTGCCGGGTTCGCAACTCGTGAAGGAGCAGGCACAAGCGGAAGGGCTCGACAAGATTTTCAAGGACGCCGGCGCGGATTGGCGCGAGGCCGGGTGTTCAATGTGCATCGCGATGAACGGAGACCAGCTTGCACCCGGTGAATATAGCGTCTCAACGAGTAATCGGAATTTCGAAGGACGGCAAGGAAAAGGTGGACGGACGTTCTTGGCGAGTCCGCTGACTGCGGCGGCGACAGCGGTGACGGGTGTGGTGACGGACGTGAGGACGTTGCTGTAGAGGAAGCCTGCGGGTGCAGAGGGGACGGACCGCTCTGTCCGCTGCAGAGGTAGTTTTGACGGTTGAAAGTTGATTGGCTGGGGACAGAGTAGTCCACACCGAACGAGACGAAAGAGATGAACCGGTGCCAAGGGGACGGACCGCTCTGTCCGCTGCAGAGGTAGTTTTGACGGTTGAGGAGTTGTTTGTTGGGGACAGAGTAGTCCGTCCCCTTGGGGAGACGAGATGGAAAAAGTAACGACATTTACGAGCAGGCTTGCGCCGCTGGCGATTGACAACATTGATACGGACCAGATCATACCCGCGCGGTTTTTGAAGACGACTTCGAAGATTGGGTTGGGCGACCAACTCTTTTGCGACTGGCGGTATGACGCCGAAGGTAAACCCAAAGCGGACTTCATTCTGAATAAACCTGAAGGGAAAGCGGCAAACGTTTTGCTGGCCGGCGACAATTTTGGCTGCGGCAGTTCGCGCGAGCATGCCCCTTGGGCGTTAACGCAATACGGGTTCAAAGCAGTGATTAGCACTTCGTTTGCGGATATTTTTAAGGGGAATTCGGCAAAGAACTCTTTGTTAACCATTGCGATTCCTGCCGACGCGCATAAAGCGCTTTTTGCGGCTCTGGCGGCTGACCCGGCAGCGACCGTGACAGTGGATTTAGCGGAACAGAAATTGACGCTGCCCAATGGGACGGCGGTGACGTTTCCGGTGGATGAGTTCGCCAAGCAGTGCATGTTGAACGGCGTGGATGAGCTGGGATACATTTTGCAGCAGGATGACGCGATTAAGGCGTATGAGGCGAAGAGAACGTTGACGGTGAATACGGAGGTAGCGGCGTAGGCGTTTTTGCGCAACGAACCCGATCTCAGCGCGGTAAAGGCGAAGAAATGGCGTTTTTTGCGAAACGAATTTGAGTGATTCGCGGGCGTTGGTGGGTTCATGGGGCTCTCCTTTCGATCCGAGTTTGACGTATGGGTGTTCGATGGAGCGGGAGATCGGGCGGTAAGGCGTTGATTCAGTGGCGGATATAAATTGGTGCTCGCGCGTGACTCGATTTCAGGAATTTAAGCTAGGCTTTGCCGCCCTAGAGCGAGCGCCCGAGTTCTGGCAATTTTCTGGCCATCGACGCGAGGTTTGAGGTCGGCATCAATGCCACGCTCAATTAACGTTGCGGTAACGCCGCGATCAATGTCATATACGCCTTCTATCTGCCCGGTTTCGATGGCCCACTCGCGCTTTAGTTCGGAGAGGAACTTGTCGAGTTGTGCGAATGTATCCAGTTCATTGCGAGGTCTTGCCAAAAATGGAGAGGCGGCGCCAACTCGCCGTCAGTAAGAGCACTGACGTCGGGAAGGCCGGGGCGTTTTTGCGCAACGAACCCAAGCTCGGTGGGGTAAGGGCAAAGAAATAGCGTTTTTTGCGGAACGAACTTGATTGTCTGCGGGCGTTCTTGACGGCGCTCGGTCAGGACGTAGACATCACGGTCAGTCTGGCGCGCCAAAGAACACGGGGAGATGTCGGTCAGGGTGGGGTGAGCGCGGCCAACCAAGCTTAGGAAGCCTTCTGGCATTTGGTCAAGCAGGCGGCGAGTTGTTCGGAGCGAATTGGCTTAGTTAGAAAATCGTTCATGCCGACGTCGAGGCAGTGGTCGCGGTCTTCGACGGTGGCGGAAGCGGTCAGGGCGACGATGGGCACATCCGCGCCTTGGCCGGCCAGATTGCGGATGGCCTTGGTGGCTTCGAACCCATCCATTTCTGGCATCACACAATCCATGAAAATCATTGAGTAGCCATTTTGTGTGGCTTTCGCGACAGCCTCGCAACCATTGTCGGCGGTATCTACCTGACAGCCGAGCTTTGTCAGCAGGGCACAAGCGAGTTTCTGATTGATGAGATTGTCGTCGGTCACCAGCACGCGCAACCCCCTGCTTGAAGCCGCCAACGAAGCGACGGAGGGTGGCGACGCTTCTGGCAGGTGGGCACCTTGCACCAATTCACACAATTTCGCACCGAGCGTTTTGGCACGAACTGGAGTGGCTAAGATGGCATCGCACTTGAGATGCTTGGCTTGTTCGAGTGAGTCGGCACTGAGGAGCACGAGTTTCGGCATGGGAACGCCGACATGGCTGCGAAAGACATGGCTCGCTTTGAATAGAGCGTTGACGTTGCCATCAATGATGACGATCCGGAAGGGACGGGCGTCCTTGGCTGCGTCGTCGAAGAAGCGCGGGAGGTCGGCCAAATCGCACTGTTGCACATGCATACCCCAACGAGTACACCATTCTGAGACAACGAAACGAGAGATTTGCTGGGCGCCACTGACTAAGACCGGCAAACCTGCCAAAGACGCATTGTCAAGCGCGGGGCGAGGCGCGGCTTCGGCGTGCTTGAGTGGGATTCGGCACGAGAAAGTGGACCCCTCACCCTCCTGACTGTTGACACTCACCTGGCCACCCATGAGTTCGACAATTTGTTTCACGATGGACAAGCCCAAGCCACTTCCACCAAAACGCCGGTTAATGGTTGAGTCGGCCTGACGAAAACGGCCAAAAATGTGTTCCAATTTTTGCTTGGAAATGCCAATCCCTGTGTCGTGAACCTGGAGCTGTACAGAGCTCTTGCCGGTATCAGATTCCAACTCTTGAAGCTCAACGAGTATATAACCGCTGTTGGTAAATTTGATGGCGTTCGACACCAGATTCATTAGGACTTGGCGAAGGCGGCCCACGTCTCCGCGAAAGCGACGCTGTGCACCGGCGGGATACCAGAAGGCAAGTTC